>Ga0209820_1000066_pt1 | contig 26338 bp, 25 predicted proteins | sample PPLLak21cMay2015_FD_187254 | JGI IMG/M metagenome (GOLD analysis project Ga0209820, IMG submission 187254) | Freshwater sediment microbial communities from Prairie Pothole Lake near Jamestown, North Dakota, USA - PPLs Lake P7 Core (1) Depth... | ecosystem: Environmental > Aquatic > Freshwater >...
CGCCCGCCGCCGCGCAGGCGCGTCAGCAGGGGTGCGACCCACGCCTGGTCGAAGTCCTGTCCTTCGTCGACCACCAGTTCATCGACCTCGTCGCCGGGTCGCACCGGCAGCGCCGCCATGCGCTCGGCGAGGTGCTCGAACACGCCGGGCTGCCGGAAGTCGACCGGTTCGCCTTCGGCGCGCACGCGCCGCTCGCAGAGTTGGTGAAAGGTCGCCACTTCCGCGGTGTTCGGCGCGAGCTGGGCAATGCGGTCGGCGAGCGGCCGGTTGTAGCAGACGTAGAGTGCGCGCCGTCCCTGCGCGGCAGCATCGTCGAGCAGCTTGAGGGCGAGCTGCGTCTTGCCCGATCCCGCGGTGCCAATGACGCGCAGGCGGAAGGGCTCGAGCTCCAGCCGGCGCGCCCACGTCGCGAGCCCGCCGCTGATGCGCGTGACCAGCTGCTCGGCGCGGCCGACCAGTGCCGAGACGTCCGGCTCGAGCTTCAGCTCGTCGCCGAAGAAGCGCCGCAGGCGCTGCGCCAGCGCGTCGTTCCCGTCTTCGTCCGGAAACGCCGCGGCGATGCGCCGTGCGAGTTCGCCGCGCCGGTTGGCGTCGACGATGCGCTCCGGCGGCAGCCCCGCCGTCGCCGGGCTGCGAACGACGTAGTCGGGGCAGTAGAGCAGGTAGTCCATCCGCAGCGGCTGGCCCTGCAGCACGCCGGCCAGCCGCGTCGACAGCGCCTCGAGCGTGCGCTTCAGTTGCGCCGCCACGTTCTTCTCCTTGCCCTGGTAGGTCTTCAGGAGTCCCTCGGGGCCTTCCTTCAGGAAGCCCGACTTCTGCTCGATCAGCAGCAGGCGGCCGCTCGGCCCGACGATGACGAAGTCGATCTCGCCAATGACGCTGAACCCGTGCTCGATGCGCGTCCAGTGCACGCCGTGGAACACGGTGAGGGCATCGGGAAGCTGGTCGGCGAGCAGGCGCAGCGTCTCGATCTCGCGCACCGCCTGGCCGGTGACTTCGAGTTCGCGCCAGCCGGTCGGATGGATCGTGGGCATGGCTACAATCCGCGGACCTTGAGCAGGCCGCGTATCTCCTCTCCAGGTTGCGCAGCGCGAGCTGCCATTGGAAGAAACACAAACGCTGTGACTTTACGGGAGCTTGGCGTGAACTCTGGAACAAACCGACTTGCGGTCCGCCTCACCCATGTCGCGGCGGCGGGTGTCCTCGCGCTGGCCGCGACTGCCCACGCGACGAGCCTCGATCCCGGGCCGACGGAGCCGGCGCCGGCCGGCGCGGCCGGGGCGCCGCGCAGCTTCGTGTCGATCACGCCCATCTTCCAGGGCCGCGCCGATCTCGAAGCGGGCGGCGACGTCAAGTTCGCCGGTGTGGCCCTGCGTGGCGGCTTCATCCAGGACCTCGGCGGCGGCACTCGTGCCGGGATCACGCTGGTCTACGACTACCTCGACTACTCCTTCTCGAGCCCGAAGGCCTTTAGCGCCGGGGCTCCGTGGGAGATGGTGCAGCGCTACGGCGTCGCGGCTCCGCTGTCGTTCGATGCCGGCGGCGGCTGGACGCTGGGGGTGACGCCGGCGGTCGAGTGGTTCAGGGAAGACGGCGCTGATAACGGCGATGCGTTCACCTGGGGCGCCACGTTCTCAGGCAGCCGGCGGTTCGCGGACGGCAACATGCTCGGACTCGGAGTGGGCGTGTTCGACAGCATCGAGGAGACGACCGTCTTCCCGTTCGTGGTGGTCGACTGGCGCCTCGGTGACCGCTGGCGCCTGGTCAACCCGCTCGCGGCGGGGCCCACCGGGCCGGCCGGGCTGGAACTCGACTACGAGTTCGACGGCGGCTGGACGGCGGGCATCGGCGCCGCCTGGCGCGTCCTGCGGTTTCGCCTGAGCGATTCCGGGCCGGTGCCCGGCGGTATCGGGGAGGAGCGCGGCATGCCGGTGTTCCTCCGGCTGACGCACCGCGTCGGCCAGCAGGCGGCGCTGCACGTGTACGGCGGCGTCGTGATCAATGGCCAGTTGCGCGTCGAGGATTCCTCGGGCGGACGGTTGCGCCAGGACGACCTCGACCCGGCGCCGCTGTTCGGCGCGTTGTTCATGGCGCGGTTCTGAGCCGTTCAGTTCCTCACCGCGAGCGGCTCGAACTCCGACTGCTCGCGGATCGTGGCCAGCAGCCACATCCACGCGCCCGGGTTGTGCCTGACGAACCGGAGCCACCCGGCGACTTGCGCCGCGACGAAGCGCGTGCGCGTGTCGCGATTGCGCAGTCGCGCGGCGCTGTGGATCGCGTGCGTCACCTCGTGGACGAACACCACCGCGCGCTGCGGGCCCTGCAGGTGTTCGTACAGCTCGACCACGTGCTCGAGCTTTGTCGAACTGAAGTAGCCGTCGACGCAGTGGCGCACCGCGGTATGGTGTCGCAACGGTCTGAAGCGCACGACGTTGTGATCGACCAGGACCGTCTTCGGTAGGCACAAGCTGCGCTGCGACGCGCCGGAGGCCATCTGCACGAAGCGTGCGCCGGGTTTCACGGAGGTGGCCAGCAGCCGGTTGAACCAGAGCCAGACCTCCGGGTTCTGCTGCGCGAACGACACCAGGCCCGCAGCGAAGCTCTGCGTGAACACTTCCTCGACGCAGCCCGTCTGGCAGCCGGCCGCTTTGTGGATGAGCCGGACCAGGACGCTCAGGAAGTGGGACGCCAGGCGTTCGCCGGCGAGCGACTCGTGCAGCCAGACCATGCCCTGGCTGAGTTCGATGTCGACCAGTCGCCGCCGCGTGCGCATCTCGTCCCGGTGCACGTGGACGACCGCGAGCCGGAACGGCCCGACGGTCATGCGCAGCGGGAAGGCCGCCTCGGGTGGCGCCGGCTTGGCGACGCGCGGCAGCGCGGCCGGCGGCCGACGGCCTGGTGACCGGGCGGGAACTGAGAGCGCGGGACGCATGGCAGTGGTGGGACCGCGGGAGAGAATCGCGGCTCATGGTACGGCGCATGCCCGCGCGGCGTGCGCCGTGTCGAGGCGGGGTACTAATCGAGGCGTCCGACGGGTATCCGCCAACCCGATGATTTCATTGCGCTTTTCCTGTGCGACCGCCCGTCAGCTGGCGACGGGGCCGGGCAGGAAGGGCAGCCGCGCCGTGCCCGACGCCGTGCCGCCTTCCGTCTTGCGGAATCCGGCAGGGCCATGACCGAGAGAAGGGCCAGCGCGGAGGGCGTCCACGCCGGGCCACACTTCGCGCCTGCACCGCGGCCAGCACCTGATCCAGACCAGATCCGCGATCAGGTCGTCGATGTCCACGCGACGCGTGGACGACCGAAGCGCGCGCGACCTGACTGGCATCCAAGCCATCGACCGACTCGGTGCTAGCCTGCGGCCACTCGGCCGACGACCAACAAGAACACCGGGGCACCGCGCATGACCATCGCACTCAACGAGCTGTGGACCGGCATTGCGGCGCTGGTAACGATCCTGCTCGGGGTCCTGCTCAACCGGAGGGTGCCGGTGCTCGCGCAGTACAGCATCCCGCCGGCGGTCAGCGGCGGCCTGTCGATCGCGGTGCTGCTCGCGGTGCTGGGCGCGGCGTTCGACTTCAGGCTGACGTTCGGCGAGACCTTGCGCAACGCGCTGCTGTTGATCTTCTTCGCCGCGCTCGGGCTGACGGCCAAGTTCAGGCGCCTGAAGACAGGCGGCGCCGCCGTCGCGGGGCTGTGCGTGCTGATCGCGGTGCTCGCCGTCGCGCAGTCGGCCGCGGGGGTGGCGATCGCTTCCGCGTTCGGCAAGCCGGCCGCGCTCGGCGTGTTCCTCGGCAGCGTCGCGTTCCTCGGCGGCCACGGCACGACCGTGGCCTGGGCCGAGTCGGAACTGGCGGCACACCTGCCCTATGCGCTGGAGATCGGCATGGTGTGCGCCACGATCGGACTGGTCGCGGGGGCGATCGTGTCCGGCGTCGTCGGCACCAAGCTGGTCGAGCACGCCGAGCGCGTGCCGAGCACCGCCGCCGTGGCCGAGCCGTCCGAGCCCGAGTGGCCGCAGGGCGCGCTCGACTCCGACCGGTGGATCACGGTCCTGCTGTGGCTGGCGGTCAGCGTCGGGCTGGGGCTGGCCGCCCGGCCGGCCGTCAACGCCGCGCTCGGCGCCACCGTGCCGACCTTCCTCGCGGTGCTGCTGGCGGCGGTGGTGGTCACCAATGTCGCCGACCTGGCGCGCTGGCGCATCGACCTGGTCGGTGCGGACCTCATCGGAACACTGGCGCTGCGCGTCTTTCTCGCGATCGCGATGCTCGGACTGCAACTCGCGGCGGTCGGCGACTCGGTCGGCATGATCGTGGCCGCGGCCCTCGCGCAAGTCGTCATCGTCACGCTGCTGGCGGTGCTGCTCCTCTATCCGGGCATGAAAGGCCGCGATGGCGCGGTCGGCGCCGCCGGCTTCGTCGGCTTCGGCCTGGGGGCGATGCCGGTGGGGCTGTCGGCGATGAAGCGCCTGACGCTGAAGTACGGCGACGCGCCCCGGGCGTTCCTCGTCATCACGCTGGCGGCCTCGCTCTTCACCGACACCGCCAACGCGCTGGTGGTGCAGTCGTTCCTCGGCTGGTTCGGCAAGTAACGGGCTCGCGCGGCGCGGCCGGTCACTTCAGCCGCTGCAGGTAAGCCAGCAGCGCTTCCGCCTCCGCGTCGTTCGCGTGCGCGCGCTTGCGCTGCGCCACGGCGGGCGGGAACCGTTCCGCGGCGCCGCCCAGCGCGAACGCGGCGTCGCGCAGCGACTCGCGATCGAGGCGCGCGCCGACGCCGTCGAGCGGCAGGCCCGGGTTGCCGCGCCCTTCGGCGGAGTGGCAGCCGCTGCAGCCGGCGCGCGCGAACGCGGCGCGGCCGGGCTCGTCGCCGGGACCTGAAGCCTGCGGCGCGTGAACGGCGCCGGCCTGCAACGCAGGCGGGAGGTTGCGCAGCCATGCGAACAGCGCCACGAGCAGCACCACGAGCAGGGTGGTGGCGAAGGCGAGCCAGCGGGCGCGCGATTGGCGGGTCATCGTCGTCGCCTCAGACCCAGTCGAAGATTTCCGAGTGCACGTGCGCGGCCGGGATGCCGAGCACGCCGAGGGCGTGCTCGACACTGCGCGTCATCGGTGTCGGCCCGCACAGGAAACAGTGGAAGCGGTGGCGCTCGATCGGCAGGTGGCGCATCAGCACGTCCTCGGTCACGAACCCGCGCTCGCCGGTCCAGTCGGGCGGCGGTTCGAGCAGCACGTGCACGACGTGCAGGTTCAGGCGCGACCGCAGCGCATCGAGTTCCTCGCGGAACGCGACGCGGTCCCACACGCGGTTGCCGTAGAACAGCACCAGCGGCCGGCGGTCGCCGCGGTCGGCGAGAGTGCGCAGCATCGACAGGATCGGCGCGATGCCGATGCCGCCGGCGACGAACGCATAGCCCGCCGCACCGGGCGCGTCGTCGATGCTGAACGTGCCGTACGGCGCGTCGATCCACGCGGTCTCGCCGGCCTTGATGTCCGGGATCCTCGAAGTGAAGTCGCCCAGCGCCTTGATCGAGACCTCGATGCGCTGCCCGCGCTCGGCGCTCGACGCGATCGAGAAGGGGTGCTCGCGCATCGCGAACGGCGACGCGCGCAGCGTGAGCCACGCGAACTGGCCCGGCGCGAAGCGCAGCGGCTCGCCCGAGCGCGGCTCGAGCGCGAGGGTCGTCACCTGGCCGCGTTCGGGCCGGACTTCGACCACCGTCCACGGATGGGTGGTCGCGTGCGCCGGCCGCACGACGCGGACATAGAGGATCAGCGCGACCCAGAAAGCGCCGTAGACGCCCCACAGCCACTGTTTCCACTCGGTGTCGAGGTAGCGCCCGCTGCCGTGCAGGTGCCACAGCGCGAGCCCGAACGCCGCCGTCGCGAGCACGGCGTGCGCGAAGCGCCAGCGGTCGTACTCGAACTGCGCGCGCCTGCGCAGCAGCGCGATCCCCACGACGAGGGCGAACAGGACGAGCGCCACCCGACCCGCCGTCATGTGCCCCGGCGCGCTCGCCGGACTCGCGGCTCCGAGCACTTCAGGGTGCATCACGCGCAGCATCGCGTAGTGGCCGGCGATCACGGCCAGCGCGAACACGGCCAGGTAGCGGTGGAAGTAGTAGACGATGTCGATGCCGAACGGCGCGGTGGCGCGCCGGAAGCGCGCGGTCAGGGCGAACTGCACGCCGAGCATCGCGAGGCCGGCGTAGCCGAGCGCCATCGAGAAGTCCCAGGCGAATCCAAGGCCTGGCGCCGATCCGGGCAGCAGCGCGAACAGCGGAACCGTCACCGCCAGCAGGTAGACCGCGAGCCACAGCAGCGCAGCGAACGCGGTGCGGTGAGTCTGGGGTGCGGGGAAGGGCATCGGGATCGCGGCCGGCGGCGCACGGCGCCACCATGCGCGCAGTCTAGACACCGGCCGTGGGCGCTGCCTTCACCGCCGACAAGCCGCGTGAACGTCGCCGCGCGTCCGCGGCGGGCGCGGCGTCAGCCGCGCGGCTCCTTGCGCTCGTAGGTGGCGTAGACGGTCGCGGTTTCGTCCTTCTGCACCAGCAGGACGTCGTAGCGGTCGACGCGGCCGTCGGCGACTTCCATCCCCGGAGAGCCGAGCGGCATGCCGGGCACGGCGAGGCCGAGCGCCTTCGGCCGTTCCTTCAGCAGGCGCCGGATCTCGCGCGCCGGAACGTGGCCTTCGATCACGTAGCCGTCGATCAGCGCGGTGTGGCACGAGCCGAAGCGCAGCGACATGCCGACTTCCGCGCGCTTCCTCGCGTTGCCGGTGTCGATCGCGCGCACGTTGCCGAAGCCGTTGGCCTGCATGTATTTGATCCAGTCGTTGCAGCAGCCGCAGGTGGGGCTCTTGTAGACCTCGACGAGCGGGGCGCCCTGCGCGCGTGCTGCGCGCGACGACAGCGCGAGCGCCACCGGGGCGGCGAGAAGCAGGCCGGCGATGCGCCGGCGACCTGGATGCACTTTCATGGCGATCTCGATTGAACGGTCCGGGGAGTGCGGCGAGGATACCGGGCGCGGCGCGCGCGCATGGTGCGCGTCGCGGGCGAATGATCGTCGCTGCGTCGCTCGGGCCGCGACGAGGGAAAACACCGAAGCGCGCGAGTCCGGAGACGGCGCGGGGCGCGCTCCGCGGTTCGATCGTGGCCGGGCCGGCGGCGCTCTCGACCCAGGCGAAAGACTCAGCCCGCGTCGCGCGCCGTGGACCTCGCCTGCTGCAACCAGCGCGCGAACTCGCCGGCCGGCAGCGCGCCGCTGAGGCGCTGCACGACTTCGCCGTGCTGGAACACGGCGAGAGTGGGAATGCTGCGGATGCCGTAGCGCGCGGACAGTGCCGGATTGGCGTCGGTGTCAACCTTCGCGAACACGACGTTGTCATGCTTCGCCGCCTCGGCGGCGAACACCGGGGCGAAGGCACGGCAGGGACCGCACCAGCTCGCCCAGAAGTCGACCACCACCGGCCGCGCGCCGCGGATCACGTCGTCGAAATTCCCGGTGTCGAGCGCCACCGGCGCCCCGGCCAGCAGTTCCTTCGAGCACCGCCCGCAGAGGGGCGCCTCGGCCAGGCGTTCGGTGGCCACGCGGTTTCGCGTCGAACAGTGGGGACAGGTGATCAGCATGGAGACCTCGGCAAGGGAGACGTCGCTGTCTACTTTGGGGTCCGTTGAGCGGGGAACAAGGCCGCCTTCAACGCGCGTGCGGCGCGTCACAGCCGACCCGAGTTGCGGTGCCCGCGAATAGGACCCGGAGCTGGCGGGTAATCCCGCGATTCGACAGGGGGTCGTCCGCCCACACTCGCCTCGGCGCCTCTCCCCGCGAGCTTGAACTCGTCCGGGGTGCACGAGGACAAGGACACCCATGAGCCAGACTTCCGACGAGCTTCTCGCCTCCCTCAACCAGCGCGACATCGCGCGCCGGTTGCAGGAGTACCAGGCGCTGCTCGCCAACGACTCGGTCGGCATTCTCGTCGTCTGCGACGGCGAGATCATGCAGTGCAACCCGTGCGCCGCCCGCCTGTTCGGGTGGGAACAGGCGGACCTGCTCGGCCGGCCGGCGTCGATCGTGTTCGCGTCCGAGGAGGAGTTCCAGTCGTTCGCGACGAAGATCGGCGACGCGCTCGCGGCCGGCGGCTCGCCGTCGATGGAGTGGCGGACCCGGCGTCGCGACGGCGCGCGCTTCTGGACCCGGCTGCTGGTGAAGAGCATCACGCCGGGCGGACTCGCCGGCGAAACCGTGTGGATGGTCGAGGACGTCACCGACCGCAAGGCCACCGAAGCGCAGCTGGCCCGCGCGCGCGAGGAACTCGAGAACCGGGTGCGCGCGGCCCACGACGAACTGGCGTGGACCAACGAGCGGCTGGTGGCCGAGATGTACGAGCGCAGCGAGGTCGAGGAGCGCGCGCGCCGGATGGCGCTGTACGACGACTGGACCGGGCTGCCGAACCGCCGGCTCCTCGAGTCGCGGCTCGACGAAGCGATCCGCAACCACCAGCTGGCCGGCGACCGCCTGGCCGTGATGGTGGTCGACATCGACGAGTTCACCAAGCTCAACGACGCGCTCGGCCATCGCGTCGGCGACGCGCTGCTGCAGCAGGCGGCGCGGCGCATGATGGACATGGTGCGGACCTCGGACCTCGTCGCGCGCAGCGGCGCCGACGAGTTCGCTGTCGTGCTCGGCCGCCTGCGCTACACCGACGACGCCGAGCGCGTTGCCGAGAAGGTCGCCGAGCTGCTGTCCGAGCCGTTCACCATCGACGGCGAGGAGATCAACATCACGGCCAGCGCCGGCATCGCGCGCTATCCCGGCGATGGCGTCGGCTCCGAGATGCTGCTGCGCAACGCCGACGCGGCGCTGTCGTACGCGAAGGCGCGCGGCGCGGGGCGCGTGCAGATGTTCGAGCCGCGGATGAACGAGGAGCTGCTGCGCCGGCTCAAGGTCGAAGCCGGCCTGCGGCGCGCGCTCGACAACGGCGAGTTCGAGGTGCACTTCCAGCCGCGCACCAGCGTGGCTACCGGGAAGATCGTCGGCGCCGAAGCGCTGGTGCGCTGGCGCCATCCGGAACTCGGCGTCCAGGAACCGGCCTCGTTCATGAGCGTGGCCGAGGACACCGGGCTCATCTTCCCGATGGGCGAGGTCGTCCTGCGCGCCGCCTGCGAGGCGGCCGTGCAGTGGTCGGCGGCGGGCCTCGGGGACCTGACGGTCAGCGTGAACCTGTCGCCGCGCGAGTTCCGCGGCCGCTCGCTGCTGCCGATCGTCGGCCAGGCGATTGCAGACTCCGGCCTCGACGCCAGGCGGCTGCAGGTGGAGATCACCGAAGCGAGCCTGATGCGCGACCGCGAGAAGGCCGAACAGGTCCTGCGCGGGCTGCAGGCCATGGGCGTGAAGATTGCGCTCGACAACTTCGGCACGGGGTACTCGAGCCTGTCGAACCTGCGCCGCTTCCCGGTCGACATCATCAAGATCGACGGCCAGTTCGTCCGCGCCGCGCCGCGCGAACCGGCGGACGCGAAGATCGTCGCGGCCATCGCGCACCTCGCTTGCGACCTGGGGTTCGTGGTCGTGGCCGAGGGCATCGAAACGCGGGAGCAACTGGACTTCGTCAAGTCCTGCGGCTGCGACGAAGCGCAGGGCTACCTGCTGGGTCGCCCGGTTTCCGGAGCCGCCTTCGTCGACCTCGCGCGGTCGCTTCTCAAGTAGCGCGGCACGTCCCCAGCGTCACCCGGTTCAGTCCCCTGCGCGTCGACCGCGCTGCGGGGCACCGCGACTCCGCGCGACTCGGCGGCGGTCGGCCACGGCCCAGCGCACTTCTTGCGGGCGCGCAGCTTTCGGGGCGAGGCCCGCAAGTGCGTGTCTGGAGTGCCTTCCGGCGGATGGCGTGCCCGGCCCGCCGTACCGGTCGAATGGCCACGCCCGCCGCCAGAGCCGCGCTCCGCGCGGTACCCCGCAGCGCGGCCGGCGCGCCGCGCGATGTGGATGCCGTCCGCCACCGACCCAAGCACCGTGCGCGGTTCCCAGCGTTCCCTCACCGCCCGACCAGGCGCAGGAGAGGACTCCGACCAGGCGCAGGCGAGGACTCCGCCGGACCACGCGCAGGAGAGGACCTGACCGACGAGGCGCGGGTGAGGGTTCACAACTAGACTGCGGGATCAGTCAACACGGAGATCCGGCATGAACAAGGAGATCGTCTCGACGCCGAAGGCGCCCGGTGCCATCGGGCCGTACTCGCAGGCGGTGAAGACAGGGCTGGTGGTGTTCACGTCCGGCCAGATCGGGCTCGATCCGGCGACCGGTGAACTGGTGAGCCAGGACTTCGAGGCGCAGGTGCGGCAGTCGTTCTCGAACCTCGCGGCGGTGGCGCAGGCCGCCGGCGGGTCGCTCGCCAACGCCGTGAAGTTCACGCTGTTCCTGACCGACCTGTCGCAGTTCGCCAAGGTCAACGCGATCATGACCGAGATGGTGGGCAAGCCGTATCCGGCGCGGTCCACCGTCGGCGTCGCCAGCCTGCCGAAGGGCGCGCAGTTCGAGGTCGAAGCGATCCTCGTCCTTTAGATCGCAGAGCTTGCCGAGACTGGCCCGCAAGAAGCCCGCCGCCGACGATCGCGCGGCGGCGTCGCGCAGCACCATCGCGGCGAAGCTCGCGCGCGCCGGCCTGTCGCGCGACTGGGACTTCGTCCTGCACCTGCCGCTGCGCTACGAGGACGAGACGCAGGTCACCGCGATCGCCGCGCTCGTGCCCGGCGCCGAGTCGCAGATCGAGGCCGAGGTGCTCTCGGCCGATGTCGTCTACCGCGGCCGGCGCCAGCTGCGCGTCACGGTGCGCGACGACAGCGGCGAACTGGTGCTGCGCTTCCTGCACTTCTATCCATCGCAGCTGAAGCAGTTCGAGGCCGGGCGGCGCGTGCGCGTGTTCGGCGCCGTGCGCGGCGGCCTGGCCGGCGTGGAGATGGTCCACCCGCGCGTGCGCGTCGTCGTGGAGGACGCCGCGCTGCCGACGTCGCTCACTCCGATCTACCCGGCGCCCGAGGGCGTGCCGCAGGCCTGGCTGCGCAAGCGCATCGACCGCGCGCTGCGCGACGTCGACATCGTCGAGGTGCTGCCCGCGCGCCTGCTCGACCAGTTCGGCCTGGCGGCGTTGCAGCCCTCGATCGGGCGCCTGCACCACCCGCCGCCCGATGCCGACGCGCACGCGCTGGCCGAGCGCACCGATCCGGCCTGGCGGCGCCTGAAGTTCGACGAACTGCTGGCGCAGCAGATCGCACTGCGCGCGGCGCGCGACGCGCGCGAGCAGCGACGCGCGCACCCCTTGCAGGGCTCGGGTGAACTCACGACGAAGCTGCGCGACGCGCTGCCGTTCCGGCTCACGGCCGCGCAGGACCGCGTGTGGATCGAAGTCGAGCGCGACCTGGCGGGCGTGCGCCCGATGCACCGCCTGGTGCAGGGCGACGTCGGCAGCGGCAAGACGGTGATCGCGGCGCTCGCGGCGGCCCGCGCGATCGAGTGCGGCTTCCAGGTCGCGCTGATGGCGCCCACGGAGATCCTCGCCGAACAGCACTTCCGCAAGATCGCCCAGTGGCTGGCGCCGCTCGACGTCAACGTCGCGTGGCTCGTGGGGCGCCTGACGGCCGCGGCCAAGCGCGGCGCGCAGCAGGCGGTCGCGAGCGGCGCGGCCCAGCTGGTCGTCGGTACGCACGCGCTGATCCAGGATGCGGTCGGGTTCCATCGACTGGGGCTCGCCATCGTCGACGAGCAGCACCGCTTCGGCGTGGCGCAGCGGCTCGCGCTGCGCGGCGAGGGCCGGACCGACCTGCTGCCGCACCTGCTGATGCTTTCGGCCACGCCGATCCCGCGCACGCTGGCGATGAGCTACCTCGCGGATCTCGACGTCTCGGTGATCGACGAGCTGCCGCCCGGCCGGCGGCCCGTGGTGACGAAGCTCGTTTCGATGCGGCGGCGCGAGGAAGTGATGGAGCGCATCCGGTCCGAGGTGCGCGCGGGTCGCCAGGCCTACTGGGTCTGCCCGCTGATCGAGGCGAGCGACGTGATCGAGGCGACCGCGGCCACAGAGACGCACGCGCGCATCACGGAACTGCTCCCGGACCTGCGGATCGGACTGCTGCACGGCCAGCTGCCGGCGGGCGAGAAGTCCGCGGTGATGCAGGCCTTCGTCGCCCGCGACCTCGACGTGCTGGTGGCGACCACCGTGATCGAAGTCGGCGTCGACGTGGCCAACGCCACGCTGATGGTGATCGAGCACGCCGAGCGCTTCGGGCTGGCGCAGCTTCACCAGCTGCGCGGGCGGGTTGGGCGCGGGGCCGACGCGAGCTTCTGCATCCTGCTCTACGACGACGCGCTCTCCGAGGTCGCGCGCGAGCGCCTGAAGGTGATCTACGAGACGGCGGACGGATTCGAGGTGGCGCGCCGAGACCTTATGATGCGTGGGCCGGGCGAATTCCTGGGCGCGCGGCAGTCCGGCGCTCCGCTGCTGCGCTTTGCCGACCTCGAGCGCGATGCGGCGCTGGTCGAGCAGGTGCGAGGGGCCGCCACCGAACTGCTGGCGAAGGAGCCGGTCGCGGCCGCGGCCCACGTGCGGCGCTGGTACGAAGGACGGCATGCCTTCCTGATTGCATGACACTCACCGAACTCAAGTACATCGTTGCCGTTGCCCGCGAGCGCCACTTCGGCCGCGCCGCGGAAGCATGCTTCGTCAGCCAGCCGACGCTTTCGGTGGCGATCAAGAAGCTGGAGGACGAACTCGGCACGCAGATCTTCGAGCGCCGCACCAACGACGTCACGATGACGCCGGCCGGCGAGCGCATCGTCAACCAGGCGCAGCGGGTGCTCGACGAGGCCGCGCAGATCAAGGAGATCGCGCGCCAGGGCAAGGACCCGCTCGCGGGACCGCTGCAGCTCGGCGTCATCTACACGATCGGCCCCTACCTGCTGCCGGGCCTCGTGCGCCAGCTCCTGAAGGACGTGCCGCAGATGCCGCTGCTGCTGACCGAGAACTTCACGGTCAAGCTGCTCGAGCTGCTGAAGACGGGCGAGATCGACGTCGCCATCATGGCGCTGCCGCTGCCCGAGAGCGGGTTGATGATGCAGGCCGTGTACGACGAGGAGTTCATCGTGGCCGTGGCCAAGACCCACCCGTGGGCCAAGCGCAAGGCGATCCCGAGCGAGGACCTGAAACGCGAGACGATGCTGCTGCTCGGCACCGGCCACTGTTTCCGCGACCAGGTGCTCGAGGTGTGTCCCGAGCTGTCGCGCTTCTCGAGCTCGGCCGAAGGCATGCAGAAGACTTTCGAAGGATCCTCGCTCGACACGATCCGCCACATGGTGGCCTCCGGCCTCGGCGTCACGGTGCTGCCGCGCACCTCGGTGCCCGTGAAGCCGCCGCGCGACGCGCTGCTCGAGTACGTGCCGTTCAAGCCGCCCGTGCCCGACCGCCGGGTCGTGCTCGCCTGGCGCAAGTCGTTCACGCGCATGGCGGCGGTCGAAGCCCTGCGCCAGTCGATCCTCAAGGTGCCGCTGCCGGGCGTGAAGATGCTGCCCGACGCGCCGGTGGAGCCCTGGTAGCGCGGCCCTATCGGACCTTGTGCAATTCACGACTTGCAAGCGCGAGCGGCGCGCGCCTAGCATCGATCCAACTTCAACGGAGGCTACATGGCGAAGAGCAAGGTCACGGGCAACGGCAACGACAGCGGGCTGGCGATCGACATCGGCATTCCCGCGCGCGACCGGGCAAGGATCGCGGACGGGCTGGCGCGGCTGCTGGCGGACACCTACGGGCTGTACCTCAAGACGCACAGCTTCCACTGGAACGTGGAAGGTCCCATGTTCAACACGCTGCACCTGATGTTCATGGACCAGTACACGGAGCTGTGGAACGCGCTCGACTTGATCGCGGAGCGCATCCGCTCGCTCGGCTACCCGGCGCCCGGCACCTACCGCGACTTCGCGCGCCTGTCGAAGATCGAGGACACCGAGGGCGTGCCGGAGGCGATGGAGATGGTGCGGCTGCTGGTGCGCGGCCACGAGACCGTCGCCCGCACCGCGCGCGACGTCTTCAAGGCCGCCGACAAGGGCGGCGACGAGTCGACCGCGGATCTACTGACGCAGCGGCTCCAGGTGCATGAAAAAACCGCGTGGATGTTGAGGAGCCTGCTGAAGTAATCGTCACTTCTTCGGGGCGCGCGCGGCCTGCGCGCGCTCCTTCCTGATCGCCGCTTCGTCCATCTCGTCGAAGTCCTTCTTCGTGCAGCGCTCGACCCACGCCTGCCGGCTCGTGTCGAACCCCGCCACCTGCTCGCGCAGCGCGGCCAGCCGGGCGTTGTAGGCGTCGGCCTCCTGGTCGCGCTTCGCCACTTCGTCCTCGATCGCCTTGCGCCCGGCCTCGTCGGCCGGATCGAGCGCGGCGGCCCGCTTCTGCCGGTCGGCGTCCATCGCCTGGACGCGCGCCTTCTGCTGGTCGAGCGCGGCCTGCTCCTGGTCGACCCTCGTCCGGATCACCTGCAGGCGATCCTGCTCGTTCATGCACGCTCGCAGCTCGTCGCGTGTCATCAGGTTCGCCTTGTTCTTCGGGGCGGCCTTGGTCGCGGGCTTGGCAGGGGCTTTTGTCGACGCCTTGTCCTGCGCAGCGGCGGGCTGGACGAACAGGAGGGCCGCGAACATGGCTATCAGCAGGGGCAGGGCGCGCGGTGGGCCGGGAGTGTGAATGGCTTGCATCGGAAACTGGGGCATGTCGGTCAGGGGGCGGAACGATAGCAGCCGGGCGCGCACCGTCCGATAGTGCGGCCAGCGCGGGGCGGCCGCCTCGGAGCGCGATGAAGCGCGGCCCTAAGCAGAGTTACGAACAGACAGCGATACGCCGGCGCGCTCGAATGCGAAGGACTCGTCGGTCGATCCTGCCCATGTCTCCATCCAGCCCGGGTGTCCGCTTCTGCGCTTCGGCGGACGGCGTGCGCCTCGCCTACACGACTATCGGCCGGGGATCGCCCGTGGTGCGGGCCGCCTACTGGCTGACGCACATCGAGCACGACGCGCACAGCATCATCTGGGGGCCGTGGCTGCGCGAATTCGCGCAGCGGGCGAAGCTGGTGCGCTATGACCAGCGCGGATGCGGGCTCTCCGATCGCGAGGTCGGCGACATCTCGTTTGATGCGTGGCTGCGCGATCTGGAAACAGTGGTCGACGCGGCTGGACTCGATCGATTCTCACTGCTCGGCATGTCGCAAGGCGCGGCGATCGCCATCGCCTTTGCGGTCCGACATCCAGAGCGCGTCGCGCGCCTGGTCATCTACGGAGGATTCGCGCTCGGCCGCCGCCGGCGCGGGTCCAGGGAACAAGAGGAGGAAGCCGAACTGCAGGAGCGGGCGATTGCGCTCGGGTGGGGCCGCGAGAACCCGGCGTTCCGTCAGATCTTCACCAGCCAGTTCATGGCCAACGCGACGGCCGAGGAACTGGCTGCCTGGGACGAGATGCAGCGGCTGTCCTGCTCGGCCAAGACAGCGGCGCGCATCGTCAAGGTCACGCATCGGCTCGACGTGACGTACTTGCTGGGCCAGGTTCGCGTGCCGACGCTCGTGATGCACGCGACACAGGACGCGCGGATTCCTTTCGCGCAGGGCCGCGCGATCGCGTCGGCCATCCCCGGCGCCCGCTTCATTCCCCTCGAAAGCGCCGGCCACACGCTGGCGCCGCGCGAACCCGCCTTCCGTCTTTTCTTCGACGAGCTTGCCGCGTTCATCGCGGGAGCGTCGGAGTCCGCGCCTGGCGCCATCGATGGCCTCACTCCGCGCGAGACGCAACTGCTCGAGCAGGTTGCCCGCGGCAAGTCGAACGAGGAGATCGCGGCCACCGCCGGGATCAGCCCGAAGACCGTGCGCAACGTGGTCAGCGTGCTGTTCGACAAACTGGCGGTGCACACGCGCGCCGAGGCGATCGTCAAGGCGCGCGAGGCGGGCTTCGGCGGAGGCTGACCGCCCCGGGACGCGTGTCCCGGCTGCGCATGCGATGCGGTGCCGGCGGCAGGACAGTCGCCTCATGACGCCGCGGTTCGATCGCTGGACACTGACCTCCCGCTCGCTCCTGGAGGTCCGCCATGTCCGCCGTTTTCACCGAAGTTCCCGCCCGCGCCGCCCCTGCTGTTCAACCTGCGATCGACGCCGACCGGCTCAACGCCTTCATCGGCCGCTTCGTCGGCGACCTCGGTGCCGCGTTCCACGCCGGCATGGTCGTCATCGGCGAGGAGCTCGGCCTGTACAAGGCGCTGGCCTCGGGACCGATGACGTCGCCGCAACTCGCGGACGCGACGGGCACCGACGCCCGCTATGTCCGCGAGTGGCTGAGCTCGCAGGCAGCCGGCGGCTATGTGATGTACGACGAGCGCGCGGACCTGTTCAGCCTGTCGCCCGAGCAGGCGCTCGCGCTCGCCTTCGAGGACAGTCCGGCCTATCTGCCCGGCGCCTTTCAACTCGTGCTCGGCTCGCTGAAGGCCGTGCCGCGCATCACCGAGTCGTTCCGCAGCGGCGCCGGCATGGGATGGCACGAACACGATGGCCGCGTGTTCTGCGGCACGGAGAAGTTCTTCCGGCCGAGCTACGCGGCGAATCTCGTCGACAGCTGGATTCCCGCGCTCGGCGAGGTGCACGACAGACTCGCGGCCGGCGGCCTCGTCGCCGACGTCGGTTGTGGCCACGGCGCCTCGACGATCCTGATGGCACACGCCTATCCGAAGTCGCTGTTCGTCGGCTTCGACTATCACGCGGGCTCGATCGCAGCCGCGCGCAAAGCCGCCGAGCGAGCCGGCGTCGAAAGCCGCGTGCGCTTCGAGCAGGCCTCTGCCAAGGCTTACCCGGGTCGCGACTACGACCTCGTCACGTTCTTCGACTGCCTGCACGACATGGGCGACCCGGTCGGCGCCGCGGTGCACGTGCTGCAGTCGCTGAAACCCGACGGCACCTGGATGATCGTCGAGCCGTACGCCAACGACGACCTGAAGGACAACATCAACCCGGTGGGCCGCATCTACTACTCCGCATCGACACTGCTGTGCACGCCGTGCTCGCGCTCGCAGGAGGTGGGTCTGTGCCTCGGCGCGCAGGCCGGCGAGAAGCGGCTGCGCAAGGTGGTGACCGAGGGCGGCTTCACGCGCTTCCGGCGCGCCACCGAGACGCCGTTCAACCTGATTCTGCAAGCGCGTCCGTAATGGCGATGGGCGAAGAAAGAGCGCTGATGGAAGCTTTCGTTCAGCCTCACCACCGGATCTCTCTGCAGTCCGTGCGAGCCTGCGCCGTGGTCGCCAGCCTGACGCTGGCGGCGCCCTTGGTGTTGGCGCAGGACGTCAGCGACCGCGCCGTCCGTCCATCGCGGGCGAACGCGACCAGCGTCGACGAAGCAGCGCTGAAGGCCCACTTTCTTCGCTGCTCAGCCGAAGCAATGCACAGCGTGATGGACCAATCTGACGGCGCGCGTTGCGCGGCCGTGCAAGAAGCACTCCGGGACCTGAGTTTCGAGGGCGATTTCGCCCGCTTGCTGGCCTGGTGGCGCGTGCATCGTGACCGTCCGGTCGCGCCTCCTGCGGCGCAGCCTTCGATCCTTCCGGTTGACGCGTCGCCGAGTCGCAGCAGCGCGCGGAAGCGCCGAAAGTGACGTTTCGAACGGAAGAACCGGTTCGGTGCCCGCCGCGTCAGTACGCAAGGTTCACGAGCCACGGCGCCAGCCACGGTGCGATGAACGCGGTGAGCAAGGCCGTCAGCCCCATCGCCAGGCCCGCGAACGCGCCCATCTCCTCGCTGACCTGGAACGCGCGCGCGGTGCCGATGCCATGGGCCGCCACGCCGACCGCGAAGCCGCGCGTCGGGTGCGCGTCGACGCCGAGAGCGTTCAGCAGCGGTCGCGCGATGATCGCGCCGGTCATGCCGGTGAGGATCACGAACACCGCCGTCAGCGACGGCAGCCCGCCGATCTTCTCGGCGATGCCCATCGCGATCGGCGTGGTGACCGACTTCGGCGCGAGCGACAGCAGCGTCTGCCTGCTCGCGCCGAGCGCCCACGCGATGCCGACCGCGGAAACGATCGCGGTGAGGACGCCGGCAGTGAGCCCGAGCGTCAGCGGGACCCAAAGGCGCTTCAGCTTGGTGCGCTGGTCGTACAGCGGAAGCGCCAGGGCCACCGTGGCCGGGCCGAGCAGGAAGTGCACGAACTGCGCGCCCTCGAAGTACGTCGCGTACGGCGTGCGCGTGACCGTCAGCACGAGCACCAGCAGCACCACGGCGATCGCGACCGGGTTGGCGAGCGGATTGAAGCGCACGCGCTCATAGAACCGGTACGCCAGCAGGTAGGCGAGCAGCGTGACGGTCAGGCCCAGCAGCGGCGTGGCCGACAGGTAGACCCAGATCTCGCCAAGTTGCCGCGTCATGGCGACGGCTCCCGCGCCAGCCACCGCGACGTCCACTGGATCACGAGTGCGGTCACGACGATCGCCAGCGCGGTGCTGGCGATCAGCGCGACGACGATCGGCAGCCACTCGTCGGCGATGCGCGCGACGTGCAGCATCACGCCGACGCCGGCCGGCACGAACAGCAGCGACAGGTGCTTCAGCAGTTCGACGCAGGTGGGCCGCAGCGCCGCGACCGCGTTCTCGTTGACCAGCAGGTACGCCAGCAGCAGCGCCATGCCGAGCACGGGGCCGGGGATCGGCAGCGCCAGCGCGTAGGAGGCCACCTCGCCGACCGTCTGGAACACGAGCAGCGTGGCGAGCGCCTGCAGCATGGGGTCAGGTCAGCGGCTGCGCAGCCGCTCGTCGAGCCACTCGATCCAGTGCATCACGCGGGTGCTCGTCCCGCTGGCGAGATGCTGGATGCAGCCGATGTTGGCCGACAGGATCACGTCCGGCTTCGGCGCCTGCAGGTGGCCGAGCCGGCGATCGCGCAGCTCGATGGCGAGGTCCGCCTGCAGCACCGAGTACGTGCCTGCCGAGCCGCAGCAGAAGTGGGATTCGCCGACCGGCAGCACCTGCGCGCCGAGCGACGCGAGCAGCGACTCGACGGCGCCTTTCACCTTCAGCCCGTGCTGCAGCGTGCACGGAGGGTGGAACACCACGCGGCCCTCGGCCGGCGCCGGCAGCGCCCGCTTCAGTTCCGCGGCGAGCGCGGGCAGCAGTTCCGCCGGGTCCCGGGACATCGCGCTGATGCGCTCGGCCTTCTTCGCATACGCCGGATCGCGCGCGAGCAGGTGCGCGTACTCGCGCACCTGGACGCCGCAGCCGCTGGCGTTGACGACGATCGCGATCACGCCTTCGGCTTCGGCGTCCTTGACGTAAGGCCACCAGGCGTCGATGTTGCGGCGCGCGTCGGCGAGCCCGCCATCGTGGTCGTTCAGGTGGTAGCGGATGGCGCCGCAGCAGCCCGCGGCCTTCGGCCGCAGCGACTCGATGCCCAGCGCGTCGAGCACGCGCGCGGTCGCGGTGTTGATGTTCGGCGCCATCGCCGGCTGCACGCAGCCCTCGAGCAGCAGCACGCGCTTGTCGTGCGTGCGCGCCGGCCACGCCCCGGCCGCCTGCGGCGCGGGCACCTTGGCCTTCAGAGATGCGGGCAGCAGCGGCCGCATCATCTTGCCGAGCGCCATCGCCGGCCCGAATGCCACGCTGGTCAGGCCTTCCTTCAGCGCGGTGCGCATCAGCCGCTCGCCGGCCGGACGCACCACGTGGTCGTCGACGATCTTGCGGCCGATGTCGACCAGGCGGCCGTACTGCACGCCCGATGGGCACGTCGTTTCGCAGTTGCGGCAGGTGAGGCAGCGGTCGAGGTGGACCTGGGTCGAGCGCGTGACCTCCTTGCCCTCGAGCACCTGCTTCATCAGGTAGATGCGGCCGCGCGGGCCGTCGAGCTCGTCGCCGAGCAGCTGGTAGGTCGGGCAGGTGGCCGTGCAGAAGCCGCAGTGCACGCACTTGCGCAGGATGGCGTCGGCCTCGCGGCCCTCCGGCGTGTTGCGAATGAAGTCGGCGAGGGCGGTCTGCATCAGGGCTCTGCGTAGAGGCGGCCGGGGTTGAAGATGCCGGCCGGGTCGAATTCGGCCTTCAGTCGACGGTGGATCGCCGCCAGCGCGGGCGGCAGCGGATGGAAGGTCGAGCGGCGGTCGCCGCCGCGGAACTGCGTCGCGTGGCCGCCCGCGGCCTCGACGCGCGCGCGGATCTTTTCCGTCGGCGCGTCCGACCACACCCAGCGCTGCCCGCCGTTCCACTCGACCAGCGTCGCGCCGAGATCGAGCGGGCCGGTGGTCGGCGGTACGGCCACGCGCCACAGCGTTCCGTGGCCGGGCTGGAAGAAGCCGTGCGCCTGCTCGCGCAACTCGGCCCACAGCAGCGCGGCTTCGGGCACCGGGCTGCCGCCCATTTTCGCGTGCGCGGCCTGCACGCCGGCCGCGGCGCCGGACAGGCGCACATAGAGCTGGCCGCCGCACCAGGCGGTTGCCGAGATCGGCAGCGGCTGGCCGCCCCACTCGTTGGCACGACGGATCGATTCCGCCTCGTTCATCTCGAACAGCAGCGTCTGCTCGGCGACCGGCCGCGGCAGCACCTTCAACGACGCTTCGACGATCACGCCGAGCGTGCCGAGCGAGCCGGGCAGCGCGCGCGCCACGTCGTAGCCGGCCACGTTCTTCATCACGCGGCCGCCGAACGACAGCACATTGCCGCGGCCGTCGAGCAGGCGCGCGCCGAGCACGAAGTCGCGCACCGCGCCGGCCGCCATGCGGCGCGGACCGGCCAGGCCGGCGGCGACCGCGCCGCCCACGGTTGCCGTCGGGCCGAAGTGCGGCGGCTCGAACGGGAGCATCTGGCTCTGCTCCGCAAGGCGCGCTTCGAGTTCCGCCAGCGGCGTGCCGCCGCGCACGGTGACGACGAGTTCGGTCGGCTCGTAGTCGACGATGCCGCTGACGCTGCGCACGTCGAGCGCCTCGCCGCGCGGCTCGTTGCCGTAGAAGGCCTTGGCGCCCCCGCCGGTGATCATGAGCGGCGTCTTCGCCGCCGCGGCCGCGCGCACGCGCTCCTGCAATGCCTGCAGAGTCGGGTCCATGGTCAGAAGCGGGGAAGCTCGGGGAATTTCAGCGCGCCGGCGTGCACATGCATCTTCCCGTATTCAGCGCAGCGGTTGAGCGTCGGGATCGCCTTGCCGGGATTCAGCAGGCCGGGCGGATCGAACGCGCGCTTCACCGCGAAGAAGGACTCGAGCGTGGCCGGGTCGAACTGAAGGCACATCTGGTGGACCTTCTCGACGCCGACGCCGTGCTCGCCGGTGACCGTGCCGCCGACGGCGATCGACAGCTCGAGGATCTCGAAGCCGAACTCCTCGGCGCGCACCACGGAATCCGGGTCGTTGGCGTCGAACATGATCAGCGGATGCAGATTGCCGTCGCCCGCGTGGAACACGTTGGCGCAGCGCAGGTCGTACTTCTTCTCCATCGCCGCGATCGCCTTCAGCACTTCGCCGAGGCGCTTGCGCGGGATCGTGCCGTCCATGCAGTAGTAGTCGGGCGAGATGCGTCCGACCGCGGGAAAGGCCGCCTTGCGGCCGGCCCAGTAGCGCAGGCGCTCGGGTTCCGACTGCGACACGGCGAGCTGGGTGGCGCCCTTCGCGCGCAGCACCGCCTCGATGCGCTCGATCTCCTCGGCGACTTCCTCGGGCGTGCCGTCGGACTCGACCAGCAGGATCGCTTCCGCGTTCAGGTCGTAGCCCGCCTTCACGAACGGCTCGACCGCCGCGGTGGCCGGCTTGTCCATCATCTCCATGCCGGCCGGGATGATGCCCGCGGCAATCACGGCGGCGACCGCGTCGCCGCCTTTCTCGATGTCGTCGAACGAGGCCATGATGACCTGCTGCTTCAGCGGCTTCGGCACCAGCTTCACCGTCGCCTCGGTGATCACGAGCAGCATGCCCTCGCAGCCGACCACCAGCGGCAGCAGGTCGTAGCCGGGCGCGTCGGGCGCTTCGGATCCGACTTCGACCACTTCTCCATCCACTGTTACACCGCGCACGCGCAGGACGTTCTGCAGCGTCAGGCCGTACTTCAGGCAGTGCACGCCGCCCGAGTTCTCGGCGATGTTGCCGCCGATGGTGCAGGCGATCTGGCTCGACGGATCCGGCGCGTAGTACAGGCCGAGATGGGCGACGGCTTCCGAGATGGCGCTGTTGCGCACGCCGGGCTGGACCACCGCGGTGCGGGCCAGCGGGTCGATCTGGACGATGCGGTTGAACTTGGCCAGCGACAGCAGCACGCCCTGGCCGTGCGGCAGCGCGCCGCCGGACAGGCCGGTGCCCGCGCCGCGCGGGACGATCGGCACGTCGAGGTCGAAGCAGGCGCGCGCGATGCGGGCGACCTGCTCCTCGGTTTCCGGCAGCGCCACCACCATCGGCACCTGGCGGTACAGCGTCAGGCCATCGCACTCGTAGGGCCGCGTGTCCTCCTCGCGCCAGAGGATGCAGTGATCCGGCAGGAAGGTCCGCAGCGCCGCCACCACCGTGCGCTGGCGCTCGATGTCGACGGCGCCCGTGCCTTCGAGGGGAATGCGCTCGCCGAGCATCTTCGACGGAATCGTGCGGGGGGCGTTCATTGCACGAGAGAGTACACAAGTCGCCACTGCGACACAGGGGCGCAACGGGTTGGACAGTCTTTACCGGCAGGCACGAATCGATGCGCCTGGGATATCCTCCGAGCGTCTCGCCACCGGATGGCTCGGCCGAACAACCGATGAGAAAACGACTGCTCGCCGCCTGCCTCATCGGCGGCCTTGCCGCTGCCGCGGCGGCGCAGGACACCGAGCGCGGGCGCAGGCTCTTCACGAACACCGGCGCGGCGACCGGCAAGCCCGTCGGCGACTGCCTCGCCTGCCACGCCAGCGGCGACGCCCTGCGCGGAATGATCGAGAACCGGGGCGGCAATGCCAGGGATGCGCGCTTCGTGCGGGCGGTCCTGCAGAAGTCGATCGAGGGCGCGGTGCCGGGCGCGGCCAACGCCAAGGCGCAGTACCGCGGCGTGCTGACGACCAAGGATCTCGACGACCTCTCCGCCTACATCGCGAAGGCGCGCGCGAGCTGAGGCTGGCATTGTCGCGTCAAGACCGGTAGGAAGCATCGACCCGGTCCAGTTTCCGCAACAGCGCCGGCCACGCGAGGCCGCCGCCGGCGCCGTGGGTGACGCGCTTCCATTGTTCCTCCGCGCCGTCGACGATCGCCGGGCCGATCCGGGTCAACGCGCCGCCACCCGCCTGCGCGCGCACCTGCATCATGCAGGCGGCCTCGAGGAAGTACATCGCGACGAAGGCCGCGGCGACGGTGCCGCCGACGGTCAGCAGGCCGTGGTTGCGCAGGATGAGCGAGCGCTTGTCCCCGAGGTCGCGGACGAGGCGCGGTTTCTCGTCCTCGTTCAGCGCGACGCCTTCGTAGTCGTGATAGGCGAGGGAGGCCAGCGCGAACATCGCGTGCTGTGACAGCGGCAGCAGGCCGTCGCGCTGCGCCGACACGGCGACCCCGTTGACCGAGTGCACGTGCAGCACGCAGTGCGCGTCGTCGCGCGCCGCGTGGATCGCGCTGTGGATCGTGAACCCCGCCGGATTGATGTCGTGCGGGCTCGCATCGACCTTGCGACCCTCGAGATCGACCTTCACCAGGCTGGAGGCCGTGATCTCGCTGAACAGCCAGCCGTACGGGTTGATCAGGAAGTGGTGCCCGGGCCCGGGCACGCGCGCCGAGATGTGCGTGAAGATGAGGTCGTCCCATCCGTACAGCGCCACGAGCCGGTAGCAGGCCGCCAGGGCCACGCGCTGGTCCCATTCGGACTCGGTCACCGTCGACCGGACACTTGCCGTTGCATCGTTCATCGTCGTCTCCTCGGCAGCCACCCGGCTGAGGAGAGCGATTCTGGTCAGTCGGCGAATCTGCGCGCTGAATTCGCCTCAGCGCGCCGCTGAAGCAGGCTCAGCGCGGCGCGGCCGGCGACTTGACGGCGAGACGCAGCCACTCGATGAAAGTGCGCACCTCGCGGCGGGCGAGGTCGGACGCGTGGTAGAGCAGCCAGTAGGCGTGCGGTGACGTCGCGGCGAGATCGAGCACCGGCACGAGCATTCCGGCCTCGAGCCAGTGCTGCACGATGGTCCGTCGCCCCAGCGCGATCCCCTGGCCCGCGACCGCCGCCTCCATCAGCAGGCCGAGGTCGTTGAACTGCACGCCGTGCGCCGGCTCCGGCCAGTCGAGTCCAGCCGCGGCGAACCACGGCCGCCACGGCTCCAGCGGGCTGCGCAGCAGGTGGGCCTTGCGCAGCGCGGCCGGCGTGTCGAACGGTCCGGTGCGCGCGATGTAGGTCGGCGCCGCGACCGGGAACACCGGCTCGGCGAGCAGCAGTTCCGGGCCGCCGGCGTCGGCGTACTGGCCGCCGCCGAAGCGCACCTCGACGTCCGCCTCGCCCGCCTTCACGTCGAGCAGCGGGATCGTCAGGTGCAGCTCGAGTTCGATGTCCGGGTGCTGCTCGGTGAACGACGCGAGCCTCGGCACGAGGATGTTGCGGGCGAACGTCGGCGGCACCGCGACCATCAGGCGCTGGCGCGTCTCCGAACGCGGCGGCGGCAGCGCGGCCAGGCCGGCGAGGGCCGCCCGCGCGGCGGCCGCGTACTGGACGGCGTGCGGCGTGAGCGTCAGCGGCTGCGGCCGCGCGATCAGCGGCTGTCCCAGCCACACCTCGAACTGGCGCAGCCGGTGACTGATCGCGCTTGCGGTGACGCACAGTTCGTCGGCGGCGGCCACGACGCTGCCGAGGCGCGCGACCGCTTCGAGCGCCTGCAGGCAGTGCAGGGGCGGAAGGCGCTGCACGCGCTGGGCCCCGGACCCTAGACCCGGACGATCTTGCCGGGGTTCAGGATGTTCTGCGGATCGAAGCTGCGCTTGATGCGCGCCATCAGTTCGAGCGCGTCGTCGCCGTGCTCATCGCGCAGGAAGTCCATCTTGTGCATGCCGACGCCGTGCTCGCCGGTGCAGGTGCCGTCCATCGCGAGCGCGCGCGCGACGATGCGCCGGTTCAGCCGCTCGGCTTCCTCGATCTCTTCGGGCCGGCCCGGATCGGCGAGGATCGCGCAGTGGAAGTTGCCGTCGCCGACGTGGCCGAGGATCGGCGCGGGCAGCGGCGACGTCGACGTGTCGCGGATGGTCTCGGTGATGCACTCGGCGAGCCGCGAGATCGGCACGCACACGTCGGTGGTGAAGCTGCGCGATCCGGGCTTCAGCTGCAGGCAGGCGAAGTACGCGTTGTGGCGCGCTTCCCAGAGGCGCGAGCGCTCCTCCGGCTGGTTGGCCCACTGGAAGGCCGCGGCGCCGTGCTCGCGCGCGATCGCCTGCACGGCCGCCACCTGCTCGGCCACGCCGGCGGGCGAGCCGTGGAACTCGAACAGCAGCATCGGCAGCTCCGGCAGCCCGAGCTTGTTGCGCGCGTTCACCGCCTTCACCGTCAGTGCGTCCAGCAGTTCGCAGCGCGCGATCGGAACGCCCATCTGGATCGTCTCGATCGTCGTCCTCACCGCCGCTTCCACCGTGGGGAAGCTGCACGTGGCGGCCGAGATCGCCTCCGGCTGCGGGTACAGCTTCAGCGTGACTTCCGTGATGATGCCGAGCGTGCCCTCGCTGCCGACGAGCAGCCGCGTCAGGTCGTAGCCCGCGCTCGACTTCCTCGCGCGGCGCGCGCTGCGCACGATGCGGCCTTCGCCGGTCACGAAGGTCAGGCCGAGCACGTTCTCGCGCATCGTGCCGTAGCGCACGGCGTTGGTGCCCGACGCGCGCGTGGCGGCCATGCCGCCGAGCGTGGCGTCGGCGCCCGGGTCGATCGGGAAGAAGAGGCCGCTCGCCTTGATCTCGTTGTTCAGCTGCTTGCGCGTGACGCCGGCCTGCACCGTGACGGTCAGGTCTTCCGCGTTCACCGCGAGCACGGCGTTCATCTGCGACAGGTCGACCGAGATGCCACCCTCGAGCGCGAGCAGGTGGCCTTCGAGCGACGTGCCGACGCCGTACGGGATCACCGGCACGCGATGGTCGACGGCGAGCCGCACGAGATCGGCGACCTCCTCGGTCGTGCGGGCGAAGACGACGGCGTCCGGCGGCAGCGGCGGGTAGGGTGATTCGTCGCGCCCGTGGTGGTCGCGGACCGCATCGGACGTTGAAAACCGCTCGCCGAACAGGGCCTTCAGCTTCTCGACCACGATCGGGGGCAGCGGCTTGCGCATAGCCTGTGGTGGGAGGGGCGCGTTCATAATCGGACTCCGTCAAGCACGACACGGCAACACCGGAAGGTCATTC
>Ga0209820_1000067_pt1 | contig 25768 bp, 19 predicted proteins | sample PPLLak21cMay2015_FD_187254 | JGI IMG/M metagenome (GOLD analysis project Ga0209820, IMG submission 187254) | Freshwater sediment microbial communities from Prairie Pothole Lake near Jamestown, North Dakota, USA - PPLs Lake P7 Core (1) Depth... | ecosystem: Environmental > Aquatic > Freshwater >...
CTTCGCCGATTACGCGCGCATCTTTCCGGGCCGCTTCTGCAACGTCACCAACGGGGTCACGCCGCGGCGCTGGATTGCCCAGGCCAACCCGGCCCTGTCGGCGCTGCTCGATCGCCGCCTTGGGGCCGGCTGGTCGACGCACCTGGAGCGCCTGCGCGAGCTGGCGCCGCTTGCCGGCGATCCGCAGCTGCGCAACGAGATCCTGGCCGCGAAGCGACAGAACAAGGCCCGGCTGTCCGATGTGATCCGCCGCGAACTCGGGTTGCACGTGGACCCCGACAGCCTGTTCGACGTGCAGGTCAAGCGCATCCACGAGTACAAGCGCCAGCTGCTCAACGCGCTGCATGTAGTCGCCCGCTACCAGGCGATGCTGGCTGCGCCCGAGCAGGACTGGGTGCCGCGCACGGTCATCTTCGCGGGCAAGGCCGCGTCAGCCTACATCGCGGCCAAGGCGATCATCCACCTGATCCACGACATCGCGCGCACCGTCAACAGCGATCCGCGGCTGCGCGGCCGGCTGAAGGTCGTCTTCCTGCCCAACTACGGCGTGTCGCTCGCCGAGACGATCATTCCGGCCGCGGATCTGTCGGAGCAGATCTCCACCGCGGGCACGGAGGCGTCGGGCACCGGCAACATGAAGTTCGCGCTCAACGGCGCTCTGACGATCGGCACCTGGGATGGCGCCAACATCGAGATGGCCGAGGCCGTGGGCCGCGAACACCTGTTCATCTTCGGCCTCACCGCGGACGAGGTCGCGCAGCGGCGGGCGCAGGGCTATGACCCGCGCCGGCATTACGAAGACAACCCGCAGCTGAAGCGCGCGATCGATGCCATTGCGCGTGGCGAGTTCTCGCACGGGGAGCCCGAGCGCTACCACGCGCTGACCGACTCCCTGACGCATCGGGACTCCTACCTGCTGCTGGCTGATTTCGCCGCCTATGTCGAGGCGCAGCGGCGCGTCGATGCGCTCTTCAGGACGCCGGACCAGTGGGCCGACAAGGCGATCCGCAACATCGCCGGCATGGGCTGGTTCTCGTCCGACCGCACCGTGCGCGAGTACGCTCGCCTGATCTGGAACCTGCAGGCATAACAGCGGCGCGACGACTCGCCGAGACCTTCTCGTGCTGAACACCTCCGAGCTTGCCGCCCTGTGCGAGGCGCGCCACGGTGACCCGTTCGCGGTCCTGGGGCCGCATGCCGATGCCGGCGGCCAGGTCTGGTTGCGCGCCTTCGTGCCCGGCGCCCGGTCCGTGACCGCGGTGGACCCCGGCTCGCACGCGCCGCTGACCGAGCTTCAGCAGCGCGACGGCACGGGTCTGTTCGAAGCGCCGCTCGGCGCCAGCCGCCGACCCTACCGTTTGCGCATCGCCTGGGGCGATGGCCGCAGCGGCGTTTACGCGGACGCCTACGCTTTCGGCGCTGCACTGGGCGAGCAAGACGTCTACTTCCTCGGCGAGGGCTCGCACCTGCGTCCCTACGAGGCGCTGGGTGCACACCTGATGCAGGCGGACGACGGCGCGGGCCCGATCGACGGCACCAGGTTCGCCGTATGGGCGCCAAACGCCAGCCGGGTGAGCGTTGTTGGCGAGTTCAATGGCTGGGATGGCCGGCGCCATCCGATGCGCGTGCGGCACGGCGTGGGCGTGTGGGAGATCTTCATCCCGCACGTCGGCGTGGGCGACCGCTACAAGTTCGAGATCCGCACGGCCGATGGCCAGGTGCTGCCGTTGAAGGCCGACCCCTTTGCGTTCGCCGCCGAACTGCGGCCGGCCACTGCCAGCGTGGTCGCCGCACCCGTGCGCCGGGCGCTTCCGGTCGATCGTCATGCCGCCAACCGGCGCGACGCCCCGATCACGGTCTATGAAGTCCATCTGGGCTCCTGGCGGCGCGGCGACGGCAACAGCTTTCTCGACTGGGACGCGCTGGCCGCGCAGTTGCCCGCCTACGCCGCGGACCTGGGCTTCACGCACGTCGAGCTCCTGCCCGTGGCCGAGCACCCGTTCGACGGCTCGTGGGGCTACCAGGTGCTCGGCCTGTACGCGCCCACCGCGCGCTTCGGCGAGCCCGCCGGCTTCGCGCGCTTCGTCGATGCCTGTCACCAGCGCGGCCTCGGGGTGCTCCTCGACTGGGTACCGGCGCACTTTCCGTCCGACGTGCACGGCCTGGCGCAGTTCGACGGCACGGCGCTGTATGAGTACGCCGACAGCCGCGAGGGCTTCCACCAGGACTGGAACACCCTGATCTACAACTTCGGCCGCACCGAGGTGCGCAACTTCCTGGTCGGCAATGCGCTGTACTGGCTGGAGCGCTACGGCGTGGACGGCCTGCGCGTGGACGCCGTCGCGTCGATGCTGTATCGCGACTACTCGCGCGCCGCCGGCGAGTGGGTCCCCAACGTGCATGGCGGTCGCGAGAATCTGGAGGCCATCGACTTTCTCAAGCGCATGAACGAGATCGTCGGACGCGAGGCGCCGGGCACGGCGACCATCGCCGAGGAGTCGACCGCGTGGCCCGGCGTGTCGCGCCCCACGTCAGTGGGCGGCCTCGGGTTTCACTACAAGTGGAACATGGGCTGGATGAACGACACCCTGCAGTACATGCGCAAGGATCCGGTTCACAGGCGCTGGCACCACAACGAGCTCACCTTCAGCCTGCTGTACGCCTTCGACGAGAACTTCGTGCTGCCGCTGTCGCACGACGAAGTGGTGCACGGCAAGGGCTCGCTGCTGGCCAAGATGCCGGGGGACCGCTGGCAGCAGTTCGCCAACCTGCGCGCGTACCTGGGCTGGATGTGGACCCATCCCGGCAAGAAACTGCTCTTCATGGGCGGCGAGTTCGCGCAGAACGACGAGTGGAATCACGACCGCTCGCTCGACTGGCACCTGCTGCAGCATCCGGAGCACCGCGGGGTGCAGGCGCTGGTGCGCGATCTGAATCGCCTGTATCGCAGCCGCCCGGCCCTGCATGCCCTGGACTGCGAGCCTGGCGGCTTCGAGTGGATCGAGGCCAACGATGCCGAGCACTCGACCCTGGCCTTCCTGCGCCGCGGCGGGCCAGGGGCGCTGGACAGCGTCCTGGTCGTTGCCAACTTCACGCCGGTGTTGCGCCAGCACGTGCGCCTGGGCGTGCCGGACGGCTGGCGCGGCCGCCGGCTGCGCGAGTTGCTCAACACGGACTCCGCGCACTACGGCGGCGCCAACATCGGCAACGGTGACAGCGCGCTGGCCGTGGAGCCCGTTGCCGCGCACGGCCACGCGCAGTCGGTGGCGATCACCCTGCCGCCGCTCGCGGTGGTCGTGTTCGAGGCCGGCGGCTGACGCCCGTGTCCATGCAAGGCGCGCCCGGCCTGCCCTACCCGCTCGGTGCGACGGTCACCGCGACGGGCGTGAACTTCGCGCTCTTCTCGTCCCGGGCCGAGCGCGTCGAGCTGTGCCTGTTCGACGGCGCGCGCGAGACGGCGCGGCTGGCGCTCGTGCGCACGCACGACATCTGGCACGCCCATCTGCCTGGTGCCGGCGCGGGACTCGTCTACGGCTTTCGCGTGCACGGCCCCTATCGCCCCGGACAGGGCCTGCGCTTCAACCCTCACAAGCTGCTGCTCGACCCGTACGCACGCGAGATCGTCGGGCGCTTTGACTGGCAGCCCGAGCACTTCGGCTACCAGGCGGGTCATCCCGATGAAGCTCCCGGGCTCGATGCGCGTGACAACGGCGGCACCGCGTTGAAGGCGCGCGTCGCGGGCGCCCTGCCGGGGCTGCGCAGCGCACCGCCGCAGACGCCGCTCGCCGACACCGTGCTCTACGAGCTGCATGTGAAGGGCTTCACCCGGCAGCTGCCCGCCGTGCCGGAGCCGCTGCGCGGCACGTTTGCCGGCCTGGCGCATCCGGCGGCGCTCGCCCATCTGCAGCGGCTTGGCGTGACCGCCGTGTCGCTGCTGCCGGTGCACTACAGCCTCACCGAGCTGCGACTGCGCGAGCTCGGCCTGACCAACTACTGGGGCTACAACACGCTGGGCTTCTTCGCGGCCGATCCGCGCTTGTCGGCCACGCCGGACGACCCCGCAGCGACGCGGGCCGAGTTCCGCGCAATGGTCGAGGCGCTGCACGCGGCCGGCATCGAGGTGCTGCTGGACGTCGTGTTCAATCACACCGCCGAGGGCAACCAGCTCGGCCCGACGCTGTCGTTCCGCGGTATCGACAACGCGGCGTACTACCGGCTGGCCGCTGATGAACCCGGCGACTACGAGAACTGGACGGGCTGCGGCAACACGGTCAACGTGGCGCACCCGCGCGTGGCGCAGTTCGTCCTCGATGCCCTGCGCTACTGGGTCGGCGAGATGGGGGTGGACGGCTTTCGCTTCGATCTCGCTCCGGTGCTCGCCCGCACGCACCGCGAGTTCGATCCGCAGGCGCCGTTCTTCACGGCGCTCCTGCAGGATCCGGTGCTGGCGCGGACGAAGCTGATCGCCGAGCCTTGGGACCTGGGGCCGCACGGCTACCAGCTGGGCCGATTCCCGGCGCGCTTCGCGGAATGGAACGACCGCTTTCGCGACACTGTGCGCCAGTTCTGGCTGCGGCGTTCCGTGGAGCGCGGCGAGCTGGCGCGCCGCTGGGCGGCGTCCAGCGACCGCTTCCACCATGGACTGCGCCCGCCCTGCGCCTCGGTCAACTACGTCGCCTCGCACGACGGCTTCACCGTGCGCGACCTGGTGAGCTACGCGCACAAGCACAACGAGGCCAATGGCGAAGATAACCACGATGGCTCCAACGCCGATCACAGCGTCAACGCCGGCGTGGAAGGGCCAAGCGAGGACGCACATGTCAGCGCGCAGCGGCTGCGGTTGCAACGGGCCCTGCTCGCCTCGGCACTGCTGGCGCAAGGCACGCCGATGCTGCAGGCCGGCGACGAAATCGGGCGGACCCAGCGCGGCAACAACAACGCCTATTGCCAGGACAACCGCCTGAGCTGGATCGACTGGGCCGCGGCCGATGAGCGCCTTGCGGAGTTCGCCGGCGCGCTGATCGCCTTGCGGCGCGCGCTGCCTGCGCTGCGGCAGGACGATTGGCTCGACGATCATCCGCACGCGGATGGGCGGCGCGAGGTGCAGTGGCTGGCGCCGGCGCGTGACGGCGACGCGGTGTTCCGCCTGATGGCGCTGGAGGACTGGCACGACCCGCATCGCCATGCGCTGGCGCTCTGGCTCGCGCCGCGCGACGACGCCGCGGTGCTGGTGCTGATGAATGCCGAAGACGCGCCGGTTCGCTTCGTGCTGCCGCCCGGCGCATGGGTGCAGCGGCTGGACAGTGCGGGCGGTGACACACAGGCGCGCGCGCTCGACGGCATCGCGGTCGAGGCCCCTGCCAGCGGCCTGCTGGTGCTCGTGAGCGAGCCGCACCGATGCTGACCGACCGCCGCGCGGGAGTCCTGCTGCACCCGACCTCGTTGCCGGGCCCGCATGGCAGCGGCGATCTCGGGCCCGCGGCCTATCACTTCGTCGACTGGCTGGTGGCGTCCGGTCAACGCGTCTGGCAGGTGCTGCCGCTGACACCGACGGGCTATGGCAATTCGCCCTACGCCGGCGTGTCCGCCTTCGCCGGCTCGCCCCTGCTCGTTGCCCTCGAGCCCCTCATCGAGCGCGGCTGGCTGTCGGCACCGTCGGCCGCGGACCTGAGGGACCTGCCCGCCCACACGCTGGAGTTCGAGCGCAGCAGCGCCCTGCGCTTGCGCTGCCTGCGGGAAGCGGCGCAATCGTTCTTTGCAGGCGCCAGTGCCGAGGATCGGGCCGCCTTCGCCACGTATTGCGGGGCGAATGCGGACTGGCTCGAGGACTTTGCCCTGTTCATGGCGCTGGACGAGGCGTGCCGGCAACGCGGCGTGCACTCGTGGTCCGACTGGGACCAGCCGCTCGCGCAGCGCGTGCCGCAGGCGATCGCCAAGGCACGCGCCGAGCATGCGGCGCGCCTCGATTTCTGGCGCTTCGTGCAGTGGTGCTTCGATACGCAATGGCAGGCGCTCAAGCGCTACGCCAACGCGCGCGACGTCCTGATCGTCGGCGACCTGCCGATCTTCGTCGCCCATCACTCGGCCGACTGCTGGGCGCGGCAGGACGCGTTCCTGCTCGATGCGGCCGGCCGGCCCCGTGTGGTGGCCGGCGTGCCGCCGGATTACTTCTCGGCCACGGGCCAGCGCTGGGGTAACCCCCTGTACGACTGGCCAGCCATGCAGCAGGACGGGTTTGCCTGGTGGACCGCGCGGCTGCGGCACGAGTTGACGCGCGCCGACCTGGTGCGCATCGATCACTTCCGCGGGTTTGCCGCGTACTGGGAGATCGACGCTGCCGAGGAGACGGCCATGAACGGCCGCTGGGTGCCGGCGCCGGGGCAGGCGCTCTTCACCGCGCTGCGTGCCGCACTCGGCACAGTGCCGGTGATCGCGGAGGACCTGGGCGTGATCACGCCGGACGTCGAGGCGCTGCGCGATGCCTTCGGTTTCCCCGGCATGCGCGTGCTGCACTTTGCCTTTGGCGGCGAGGCGGACCATCCCTTCCTGCCCCATAACTACGTGCCCAACTGCGTCGCCTACACCGGCACGCATGACAACGACACGAGCCGCGGCTGGGCCACGCACGCCGATGCGAAGGAGCGCGAGCGGGCGCGCGTCTACCTCGAGTGCGATGACGCGGCGCTGCCCTGGGCCATGGTGCGCGCCGTGTTCGCCTCCGTCGCCCGCCTGGCGATCGTGCCGATGCAGGACGTGCTGGGCCTGGGCAGCGAGCACCGCATGAACACGCCGGGGCAACTCGATTGCTGGACCTGGCGGTTCCGATGGGACCAGGTCGGCACGGCCGGCGAACGACTGGCGCGCTATGCGCGCGCCTACGGCCGCGCAGGCTGAGCGCATGACCGGCAGCGTTGCGCGCCTGGATTGAGTCACGCCGCAAGGCGGCCTTGGCCCCTCAGCCGCGCATGTCGAGCATCAGGCCCTCGCGCGCCTCGGTGCGATCGGCAAGTCGCGACCCCAAGAAGCGGCTGTTGCTTGATACCCGAAAGCAGACGCTCAACGGCACGTTGAGCGACCGGCCACTGGTGCATCGAGAGTGCCGAAGGCAATGATCGCCATCGCCTTTGCCGAGTCATGAAGGCGGCCACAGCGGCCAGCAGTACGACCACTCGGGCGGGCATAGCCCGATGACGCCAACGACCTGAAGATGATGGCGGCGAAGGGACTGTCGGTCGCGTACCGCGCCAAGCTGGTGGTGCGCGAGCAGGCCGCCCAGGCGCCCAACGTCTCGCCACTGGACGGCGTGCTCGACTCCTGCAGCGGCCCAGCCTCCGGCCAGCGCTGCTCAGCGGTCTGCGGCCCCCTCCAGCATGGCCGCCATGATGCGGTCCATGGCGCGGGTCACGCACGCCTTGTCGTGCGGCGCGGACTCGAAGTACGCGAGCGTGCCGGGCTGCTGCAGATAGGGTGGCAGGTTCGAGACATCCTGGTACAGCGCCATCTGCGTGAGGAAGCGGGAGAACCCGTTGTCACCACGCCGGTCTGTACCGCTGGAGAGCGATGCCGCCCGCTTCGTCGGCGGCGTGAGCCTGAACACGGTCGCGCCTTCCTTGATGGTCTCGGTCACCTTGATGTCTGCGAGCGTCGTCGTCGGCACCTTGGTCGGGTCCTTGGACAGGATCACGAAGTCGGCGAGCTTGCCCACCTCGATCGAGCCCTTTCGATCTTCCTCGAAGTGCTGGTAGGCAGGCCAGATCGTCATCGCCTTCAGCGCCGTCATGACGTCCACCCGGTGCTCGGGGCCGACGACGCGGCCCGTGCCACGCGCACGCCGCGTGACGGTTGCATCAAGCACCCGCATCGAATCCGGGAACGCGACCGGCGCGTCGTGGTGCGACGTGAAGATCATGCCGCGCTTGCGCACCCAGCCGGTCGGCGAGATGTTCTGACCGCGCTCCGGCCCCACCGTCTGGTTGAGGTGCCACTCGCCCCAGTAGAACGTGTGCATCGGGAACAGCGACGGCACCGCACCCAGCCGCTTGTACGCATCGACCTGGTCCTCGCGCAGGAACTGCCCATGGATGAGCACCGGCCGCAGGTTCTTGCCCGCGTGCGTCAGCTGCGCCACCGTGAGGCCTGCGATCAGCGCGTCCGATGCGGCTTCGCCATTCGAGTGCGTCTGCACCTGCACGTCGTTCGCGTAGGCCCAGGTGAGCTGACTGACGACGTCCTCGGGCATCGTGGACGGATACCCGCTGTAGCCCGGCGGGTAGTTGCCGACCGGCTTGTAATAGGGTCGGTCACGCCACGCCGTGAAACCCTGCGGCGACCCGTCGATCAGGATCTTGCCGCCGGCAACGCGGAAGCGATTCGCGTACTCGCGACTTGCGTTGGCCTTGATGAAGTCGCGGTCGATTGCCAGGAGCGGGTAAGCCACGACATCGATCTTGAGGTCCCCCGCGGCGGCGACCTGGCGCAACACGGCCACCGTGCCCGGTGTGGATCCGCCGTCCTGCCCCGTCGTGTAGCCGAAGCGCGCCCACAGCTCCGCGCCCGCCTTCGCGAACGTCTTGACGCCATCGGGACCCACCTGTGAAAGCAGCTTCAGCGCCGCCGCCTGCATCGCGGTCTCCTCGAGCACGCCGTCGGGCTCCTTGCTGCCCGCTTTGCGCCGGATCACGCCGCCCGCGGGGTCCGGCGTCTCTGTCGTCATGCCAGCGACTTCCAGCGCCTTCGAATTGAGCGCCGCGAGGTGCGCGGACTGATGAACGAGCAGGATCGGGATGTCGCGCGAGATCTGGTCGAGGTCGTCGCGGGTCGGATGGCGCCGCTCGGCCAAGGTGGAATTGTCGTAGCCAAAGCCGACGATGAGATTGACTTTCTTCACGGCCGCCTCGTTCGCGGCCACCCACTCGCGCAACGTCTTCAGCAGCGATGCCATGTCCTTGACATCGCCGTCCGGCGGCGCGAGCAGGTTGGCCGACAGCGCCTGCAGCCCGCCGAGCGTGACGTGCCCGTGCGCATCGAAGAAACCGGGCAGCAGCGTGCGCCCTCGAAGATCGATGACCTGTGTCGATGGCCCGCGCAGTTTCAGGACCTCGGCCCGCTTGCCCACTGCGACAATGCGCCCGCCGCGCTCTGCCACGGCTTCGGCACGTGGCATCTTGTCGTTGATGGTGAGTATCGGGCCGCCCGTCCAGATGCGGTCGGCGGGTTGTGCAAAGGCCAGGGTCGAAACGGCAAAGCTGGCAAGCGCGGCGAACACCGTCCGCAGGTAGCTTGTTGTTCTTCTCACTGTTTCCCCCAAATCGTCGCGCCCCGATTGGCGCCCGGCGCAGTCTACGTAGAACCACAAATTTCGGGGGATGTCAGCGGCCGGCAGCGAGGCTGCCCCCAATAGCGGCCATGCACGTCAGCCTCTGCAAAGGGTTGGCTGTAAGGCAAGTGACAAAGCATCGCGCGGGGGGACGCGCAGAACCCTAGACGCCGATCAGCTTCAGGTTGAACACGCGCTCCGCGAGCCACACGAGCGCCACCAGCAGCGTGAGGACCGAGCCGCCGACGAACACGCCCCTGCGGTACAGCAACGTATTTCGCAGCAGGTAGGCCGCCGGCAGGAAGCACGCGACGATGACCAACTGGCCGACCTCGACGCCGAGGTTGAACCCCAGCAACGAGAGCACCAGCGCGTCCCTGGGCAGGCCGAGTTCGGTCAGGACGCTGGCGAAGCCGAATCCGTGAATCAGGCCGAAGCCGAACGCCACCAGCCAGCGCCGCCGCTCCACCACCGGCCAGAGGTTGTTGGCCGCCGCCAGCGCCACCGAGGCGGCAATGGCGGACTCCACCAGGCGCGACGGCAGCTCGACGATCTGGAGCGCAGCGATCGACAGCGTGATCGAATGCGCGACGGTGAAGGCGGTGACGACCCACAGCACTTCCGTCAGCGCGGCGCGGAATGAGCGCACGCCCGTCCAGCGCCTCGCTTCGTGCACCAGCACGGCGGGCAGCAGCAGCGACAACAGGAACAGGACGTGGTCGAAGCCGATCCAGATGTGGAAGGTGCCCTCCACCAGGTACTGGCCGAACTGCGCCAGCCGGGAAGTCTCGCCGGCCGTCACGTTCAGCACGCCGCTGTCGGGCCCCAGCACCGAGGTGTGCGAGACGCCATCCACCTCCAGCCGCAGCAGCCCGCGGTGCAGCTGGTCGATGTCGAACAGGAGCCGATAGCTCAACGCCAGCACCGGGGCGTCGGACGGGCACGTGCCGGCAAGTCGCAGCACTGCATAGGTGCCGTCGGTGTGGTTGTCCACCAGGAGTTCCGTCGCCCGCAACGAGCAGTCTCCCCCGCGTTCCAGCTTCAGCCGCCCCAGCGCCCAGGCGGCGATGTCGGCGCGTCGCGCCTGCACTTCGCCCCAGGTGATGTCGCCGTCTCCATTGGCGTCGAGGCCGATGGCGAAGTCGATGTCGCGCAGGGCGACATCCCACTGGCCCGCCACTTCCCGGCCATTCACCTGCAGCACCAGGTAGCTGTCGCTCGCCTTGTGCGCCATGGCGGGCATGCCGGCCCATGCGCAGAGCAGGAGCAGCAGATGCAGGAACGTCCGCGGCCGCATCATTGCGCCGACGCCGATCCCAGCCGCCTCAAGTACGCGTCCTCGAATCCGCTGGACCGCAGCCAGTCGCGCACCGGTTGCGCGGCGCCGGCATCCTTCGTCGCGATGGACGCTTCCAGCAACACCCGGGCGTCGCGCGGCTCGCGCTGCACCCGGTAGTTGGCAGCGGCCACGGCGAGCGCGGCGGCCGGATCGCCGGCCAGGTGCATGAGGTAGCGCGCCTCTTCGGCCCGATGGGTGGTGTCGCCGCGCGCCTTCGCAGCGGCGAAGCGGTCCGCCAACGCCTGCACGTGCGCCTTGGCGGCGGGCTGCTTCAGCGCGGTCCCGGCCAGCGCGAGCCGCAGCAGCAGCCCATCGGAGGCTTCCCATCCGGCGAGCCACTTCACCACTTCGGCGGGGCGCTGCTGATCGAGCAGGAAATCGCTCCAGGCGGCCAGCAGGTAGCCGTCATCGATTCCCAGCGCGAGCGCGGCGCGATAGTGCCTCTCGGCCTCGTCCGGCTGCCCGCGCCAGGCCGCCACCTCGCCCAGGCGGGTGAGCAGCCACAGCCGGTTGCCTGGGTCGAGCGTCTCATCCAGGGCGCGCCGCAAGGCGGCGGCCCCGGCCTCCAACTGGCCGCTGTATGCAAGCGTCAGTCCGATGCAGCCGCCGTACAGCGTGGCGCGGTCCAGAGCCAGGAGGGCATCGCATTCCTTCCTGGCCGCCGCGTAGTTGGCCTGGACCAGGTAGATGGCGCCGCGCCAGGCATGTGCCGAGGCAAACTGCGGGTCGGCCTCGAGCGCCCCGGCAAAGTCTGCCAGCGCCCCGTCGAAGTCATGCCGGGACTGCCGCAGCTGCCCGCGTATCGCCAGCACCTCGGGGGACCGGCTCCCGGCAAACGGCGCCATGACGGCATCGGCATAGCCGATGTAGCGCGGGTCGCCCCGGGCAACGGCCAGTTCGTAGTAGCGCCCGGCCAATCGGGCAGCGGGCAGCGGATCGGCCGGAGCCTCCTTGGCCGCTCGAGTCACGGCCGCCCGCAGGCCGGCCAGTTCGCGTGCGGTGGCATCACCGGGTCGCATCGGCAGGCGCTCGAGCACTTCGGCCGGATCGGTCGGCAGACGCGGGGCGGCCAGCAGTTGAAGCGGCGCCAAACCGGCTGCCGTCAAGGCGAAAACCGCCAGAGCCGACTGAAATGTCCCCTTGTTCCCTGAAAGCGGCGGCTTGATGCGGTGTCTTGCGGTCATTCTGTAAGGACTCGGTGAAACCGTTTACGGCTCTGCAGTTCGTGCTTCTGCTGCTGCGACAGGTTCACCGAATGCTTACGTCTTTCTTGCTCTAGACTGACGCGGCTGCACAAGAAGTCCGAAAGCGGCCGTTCCGGGTACCGCACTCGCGCAGACTCCAATTCCGTCGGCGCCATGAAAGATGCGGCTGGAACGCGCACGTTTCTTTCCAACCCATAGTCAGGAGTCTATACATGAAGAAGCTGATGACGATGTTGATTGCCACGACCTTTACCGCCGCCTCCGTCGGCGCTTTCGCCATGTCTCACGGCGGCGCGATGAGCGATGCGGACAAGGCCAAGAAGATGGAAGCCTGCAAGAAGATGGATCCGAAGACGGCCGACGACAAGATGAAGGCCGATTGCAAGAAGTTGATGGACGACGCGGCGAAAGCGGCCGCCAAGAAGTAAGCACGCTTCGTGTGCTGACTCGTTTCAGCACTGCGTTGTAGAAGTCGGGCCGCGCGCCCGACTTTTTTGCTTCTCGCAGGCGATCTGCCAATCAGTGGGCCGAAGAAACCGGGCAGGTCTGGCCGCAGAGCGGGGCGAGACTCCAGCGCTACGGTCCGTTCACTTCACTCGTCGCTTGCGCGGCGCCGTCGCCGCGTGCTCAAGGAGCGTAGACGCGTTCGCCGGATCACGAAGCCAAATGCACAGCGCAGTCGCCGTGTCCTCGTCCAACGCGTCCACGAGGGCACGCTGACGTTCCGGGTGGCCGCGTTCCTTGATGACCGCCTGTGCGGCCGCCTTCACGGCGTCGAGGTCGACCTTCAATTGGTCCAGTCGCTTGACCTGCGCGGCAGCAAACGTCCACCGTCCAAATAGTCCACTGAGTTCCGAATCGATGCTTGCGCTCATGGTTCAACTCAAAGTTCCCTCTGCTCTGGAGGGATGCACTCTACCGAGACAAGCGGCCGCCGTGTCAGGCATCGGATGCATCCAGAAAGTCAGCGTCCGCGTCCTGCACCGTTACGTACCGTACGCGCAGGGCGACTAAGTCGCACGCCCTGAGCTTGCTGTCGACCGCCAGGTCAAGCAGAGCCAGCTCGCGCACCCCGCGCACGAGCTTGTCGAAGTCTTGCTTATCCATCTGCGATTTCCTTCATCAAAGTCGCCAGAACCTTCAACTGCTGCGGCATCAGGTCTTCGCGTTCAGCCTTCAAACAGCCATGAATCAAGTAGATGCGGGCCGCCGAACCCTGAAAGAGATAACGCGCGCGCCGCCGCGCTTGCCCCGCCCGGACGCCGCCCAGCGCAGCTTGCGCAGTCCATGCGTGCCACGGATTTGCAGGTTCCGAGCCGGCGAAGCGTTGTGTCCAGGGGCCGCCGCGTCGTGACTCGGCGGGCGGGTCTCGCCGACGAGTGTTCGCCAGCGCACAGACGAACGACGGCAATGCGGTCCTACTCCGTGGTACTGGACTTCTTCCATGTCGGGGAGGGCATTGCGATTCCTTCAAGAGCCGGCCGACGCCATCCCCTCCTCGCAAGGTCATCCAGACAGGACTCGCCCATGTCCGAAACAGCAAACGGCCTCGTCGCCGGCAACCGCGCCGGCGGGGCGGACCGCATCGCCGAACCGCGGCGTCAAGACGCGTTGCTCAAGGCCGGGGCGTTGAAGAAGGCGATTCTCAACAGCGCCAACTTCTCAATCATCGCCACCGACGAAGCGGGCATCGTCCAGCTCTTCAACGTCGGCGCCGAGCGAATGCTCGGCTACACCGCGGCCGAAGTCGTTAACAGGATCAGGCCGAGCGACATCCACGATCCGCAGGAAGTGATCGCGCACGCCCAGGCATTGAGCGTCGAGCTGTCCACCACGATCGCGCCGGGCTTCGAGGCACTCGCGTTCAAGGCGTCGCTGGGGATCGAGGACATCTACGAGCTGACCTACATCTGCAAGGACGGCAGCCGCTTTCCGGCGCAGGTGTCGGTCACGGCACTGCGTGACGACGATGGCGCCGTGATCGGATACCTGCTGATCGGCACCGACATCTCCCTGCGCAAGCACGCCGAGTCTGAACTGAAACAGGCCATGGCGGCCGCGGAGAACGCGAACCGGGCGAAGAGCGACTTCCTGTCCGGCATGAGCCACGAGCTGCGTACGCCGCTCAATGCGATCCTGGGATTCACGCAGCTCATTGAATCCGGGTCGCCGCCGCCGACGGTTTCGCAGATGCGAAGCCTCCAGCAGATCCTGAAAGCGGGCTGGTACCTGCTCGAGCTGATCAACGAAATCCTCGACCTGGCGCTCATCGAGGCGGGCAAGGTGACGCTTTCCCGTGAGCCGGTCTCGCTTGCCGAGGTCCTGCTCGAGTGTCGCGCGATGATCGAACCGCAGGCGCACAAGCGTGGCATAGCGATGACGTTTCCGCGCTTCGACGTCCCGTGCTTTCTCGACGCCGATCGGACACGGGTCAAGCAGATCCTGATCAACCTTCTCTTCAACGCCGTCAAGTACAACCGCCCGGACGGTTCAATCGTCGTCGAATACGCGCTGTGCTCGCCGGACCGCGTTCGCATCAGCGTGCGCGATACGGGCTCGGGGCTGGACCCGGACCGGCTCGCGCAACTCTTCCAGCCGTTCAACCGCCTCGGTAGAGAGGCCGGAGTGGAGGAAGGCACCGGCATCGGCCTGGTCGTGACCAAGCGGCTGGTCGAGCTGATGGGAGGCACCATCGGCGTGGAGAGCGCGGTCGGTGTGGGCAGCGTGTTCTGGATCGACCTGAGCGTGACGCGCGCACCGCAGCTGGGGGCTCGAGACGGCGAGCGCGCTACGCATGCGCGGCCAGACGCGGTGGACGGCGCGCCGCTGCACACCGTGCTCTACGTGGAAGACAATCCGGCCAACCTGGAACTCGTCGAGCAGCTGATCGCGCGGCGTCCCGAGCTTCGCATGCTGAGTGCGGCCGACGGCGATCTAGGCATCGAATTCGCTCGCGCCTATCGGCCCGAGGTGATCCTGATGGACGTCAACCTGCCCGGCATCAGCGGGATCGAAGCGATGAAGATCCTGCGCGCGGACCCATCGACGGCGAACATCCCGATCATCGCGCTCAGCGCCAACGCGGTGCCACGCGACGTAGAGAAAGCCCTCGCGGCCGGATTCTTCGGATATCTCACCAAGCCCATCAAGGTCGACGAATTCATGAGCACGCTGAACATTGCACTGGAACGTTCGAACCGGGTACCCGACGGGGAACCAGCCCGGAGCGGCACATGTTGATCACCGATTCCGAAATTCTCGACGCCAGGATCCTGATCGTCGACGATCAGGAGGTCAACGTGAGCCTGCTCCGCCAGCTGCTGCTCGAAGCCGGGTACACCAAGGTCGACTCGACCATGGACCCGCACGAGGTCTGCGCGATGCATCGCAAGGCCCGCTACGACCTGATCCTGCTGGACTTGCAGATGCCCGGCATGGACGGATTCCAGGTGATGGCCGGCCTCGGTACGAACGATGCGAACGGCTACCTTCCCGTTCTCGTGATCACGGCCCAACCTGGCCACAAGCTGCGCGCGCTGCAGGCAGGCGCGAAGGACTTCGTCAGCAAGCCGTTCGATCTGGTCGAGGTCAGGACGCGCATCCGCAACATGCTGGAAGTGCGACTGCTGTACAGGAAGCTCGAGGAGCACAACAAGGTGCTGGAGCAGACGGTCCAGGAACGCACCGCCGAGCTGCGCGAGAGCGAAGCCCGCTATAGGAGCCTGACCGAGCTGGCCTCCGATTGGTACTGGGAGCAAGACGAGAAGGGAGCCTTCACCAAGGTCTCCGGCCCGGTACTGGAGATGCTCGGAATCCGGGTCGATCCTCTTGCCGGAGGTGCGAACGGTGCCCAGGACGCAGGCTGGGACGAGGCGCAGCGGGAAGTGCTGCGGGCGACGATCGAAGCTCGCCAGCCCTTCGTGGACTTCCAGTTCAACCGCGTCACTGACGACGGATCGCGACAGAGCTTTCGCGTCAGCGGCGAGCCGATGTTCGACCGGCACTGCGGTTTCGTCGGTTATCGCGGCATCGGCGTCGAAGTGACCACGAAGGGATAGCGGGTGCAGTCGCCGCAGCCCACAGTGTCGCTCGAACATCGCCCGACTCTGAACCATCTTCTGGCCGCCCTGCCGCCGGTGGAACTCGAACGCCTCGCCCCGCACCTGGAGCTGGTTCCTATGATGCTCGGCGAGATGCTGTACGAGCCCGGCCAGCAGCCGAGGCACGCCTTCTTCCCCACTACCGCGATCCTCTCCCTGCACTACGTGATGGCGTCCGGCGCGACGGCCGAATCCGCAGGCGTTGGCAACGAAGGTGTCCTCGGCATTTCGTTGTTCATGGGCGGCGACACCACGCCGAGTTCGGCCGTGGTGCAGACGAAGGGCCATGCCTATCGCCTCGAGGGCTGAAGCAGGAATTCGCCCGCGGCGGCATCTTGAAGCGGCTGCTGCTCGGCTACACCCACTCGTTGATCACTCAAATGACCCAGATCGCGGCGTGCAACCGGCACCATTCGCTGGAGCAGCAGCTTTGCCGCTTCCTGTTGCTGACCCTCGATCGAGTTTCATCGAGCGAGCTGGTGATGACGCAGGAACTGGTCGCCGGCATGCTGGGGGTGCGACGCGAAGGCGTCACCGAGGCTGCGGGGAACCTGCAACGCGCCGGCTTCATTCGCTACCGCCGCGGCCATATCGCCGTGGTCGATCGCACCGGACTCGAGGCTCGCGCGTGCGAGTGCTACGCAGTGCTGGCCAAGGAGTTGAGTCGTCATCGGGTCGCGGGGGGCGTCGACGCCGCAGCGGCCTGAGTCGATTCCCGCGCGCTCCCTTCAGTCAAGCGCTTCGAAGCCGCAATGCGCTGAAGACAACGCTCACCGATCGCCAAGCTGCACCCGGAAGCGATGCCGAAGGCGATCAACACTCTTGTACGGTTGATGCTGCAATCGATCTTCGAAGAGGGGTTGTTTCACGCAGACCCGCATCCCGGCAATGTGTTTGTTCTGCCCGATGGACGCCGTTCCCTTCTGGACTTCGGCAACACGGGCGAACTTGACGAGTCGATGCGCGAGTCGCTGGCGCTCCTGCTCTCCGCAGTCGAGAAAGGTGACGCGCGAGGCGCCACTGAGGCCTATCTCGAAATAGCGCCGGCAAGCGAAGGCGTCAACCGCGCGGCGCTGCTGGTGGACATGAAGGCCGCACTCTATGAAATTCGCAGGGCAAATTCGACGGACGTTTCAATCTCGAAGGCATTCGATTCACTGGTCACAGCCGGAAGCCGCAACGGCGTACACAATCCGAGCGAGTTTGTCCTGTTGACGCGCGCTTTCGTGATCCTGGAGTCGATGATCCAGCAACTCGCGCCAGAACATAACTACATGCAGTCGTTTCGCGAGGAGATTTCGCGCCTGACCGCTCAACACTTCTCGCCGACGGTGCTGCGGGAAAAGACGACGAAACTCGGGCGGGAACTGGAGCGTTTGATAATCGATGCCCCTGGCGACACGCGACGCGTACTCCGGCGTATGGCCGACGGCAATCTGGGCCGGCTTCCGGGATTGGAGGCATTGGGCGCTCGTTTCAGCCGCAATCTCGAGCGACTCACAAGCGCGATCGCCTTCGCGGCGCTCGTGATCGGCGGCTCGATGCTGTTGATGACGCCGATGGGCGGATGGCACGATGCGGTCGGAAAGGCAATGATGGTCAGCGGCCTGGCCGGCATGCTCATCACCTTTCTCGGTGCACTGCGTCGCGGCCATCCGCAGCGCTGATTCGCGCGTTCTGCGGAAGCCCACCGAAACGGTCTGATGAATTGTCAAAGCAACCACGCCAGATCAGGTTGCGTTTGGACCACCGTCGTTGACCGCGACTAACTCTGTGAGATCCGGTACGTGCTCACATGGGAATCTGCGCCCGCGGATCCTTGTCGCCAAGCGCGCCACCCACCGGTGCCACCCAGAAGCCGTATAAGCCAGACTTGAAAGGACGCTCAACAAGCACCTTGTCTTCGTTCTCGACGATCACGCCGGCTGCGGAAGGCGGGTGCGGTGGGTTTGGCGCTGGCTGCAGATTGGCGTAGCGCGCGGCCTCATCGAGCTGCCGGACCAGCAGACGCCAGCCCGCTCTGCAAATGTCGACCTCGCGATGCGGTACGAATTCGACTTCAGCCCACTTTCGTCAGGTCACCTGCTCATGAGTTCAGCACTCGCGTTCAGTGTGCAAAACCACCGTGGCCAACCCAGCTGGCGCGCCGGCTACTCCGCGATCTGCTGCAGGAGGTAGAGACGCTGATAGATCCCGCCCTCGATTGCCATCAGCGCCTCGTGCGTGCCCTGCTCCGCGACGCGTCCATGGTTCAGCACGAAGATGCGATCGGCTGCGCGAATGGTCGACAGGCGGTGGGCAATGGCGATGACCGTCACCTGGCCGTGCAGACGAGCAAGCGCCTCGGCGATGCGGCGCTCAGTTTCGCTGTCAATGCGCGACGTCGCTTCGTCCAGGAACAGCACGCGAGGGCCTCCGGCTAGCGCGCGCGCGACCGCGATCAGTTGCTTCTGGCCGGAAGACAGCCGCGCACCGCCTTCGCCGAGCGGCGTGTCATAACCTCGTTCGAGCCGCTCGATGAAACCGTGCGCGTCGGCGGCTCGCGCTGCGGCCTCGATCGCCTCGGGCGCGAGATTTCGGCCCATGTCGATGTTGTCGCGTGCGCTGGCCGCCATCAGGAACGGCTCCTGCGGCACCAGTCCGACATCTGCGCGAAAGTGCGCGTCGCCGATCGTGCTGACCGGAATGCCGTCGATCTCTATCCGCCCGGCCTGCGGTGCGTAGAAGCGCAGCAGCAGTGACAGCAGCGTGCTCTTGCCGCTGCCCGTGTGTCCGACCACCCCGACGAAGCTGCCGGCCGAAACGTCAAGGCTGACATCATGCAGTACCGGCTCGGCCGGGTCGTAACCGAAGCTGACATCGGCCAGCCGCACGTGCCCGCGTGTGATACGTCGCTCGCGCGTCACGAGTTCGGTCTCGCCTTCCTGCAGCAACTTGTTGACACGCGCGGCGGCAATGATCGACTGCTGGAGCAGCGAGAACTGCATGGTGATCTGGATCAAGGGATCAACTACACGCGCGACGTAGCTGATGAAGGCGTAGAGCAGGCCGATCTCGATCGCGCCAAAGCGTTGCGTGCCGAAAGCCGCGACGATGGCAACGATCAATAGAATGTTGACGAAGTCGAGCGCGGGACGCAGCAGCCAGGCGTTGGCCCGCACCTCGCCCATCCGCGCTCCATAGTGGGCTTCGTTGGTATCGGAAAAACGCTGCGCGAACCGACCCGCCGCACCGGTCGCCTGCAGCACGCTCATGCCCGCGATGCTCTCGCCCATCTGCGCGTTGATATCACTGCGCAGTTCGCGTGAACGGGTGACGGCCAGTGCCGACAGGCGCTGGTAGCCCCAGACGATCACGATCGTCGCCGGCACGAGAGTCAGCACGATCAGCATCAGGCGCCAGTCGAGCCAGGCCATCGCGATGACCGAGCCGATCAGCACGGTGATCCCCTGCAGCATCTCGAACAGCACCTGCACGTAGAGCTGGCGGATCTGCTCGCTGTCGTTGGTGATGCGGCTGACCAGTTGCCCGGTGATCGCCTTGTCGAAGAACGTCATCGGGAGGCGCAGCACGTGGCTGTAGACGCTTTCGCGCAGACGCCGCACCGAACGCATGGCCAGTCCGGCAAGGCGCACCAGCTGGAAGTAACGCATGCCACTCGCGATCCACCCTGCGGCCACCACACCCGTGAGCAGCAGACCGATATCCACCCAGTCCATGCGGCGCGGCAGCAGGTAGTCGTCGATCAGCCACTTGCCGAACAGCGGCCCCAGCGCTTCGAGTCCGCCGGCGACCAGTAGCCACAATGCGGCCCACTGCAGGTGCCCGCGATCGGGCCGCGCCGCGCGCCACAGCAGCGCGAACGCCTGCCGACGCTCGGGCGCGCGCAACGGGCGCAGATCGGGATGTGGGGCAGGAACAGCTGCCATCGTCGACTATGCGGTGTCCAGGCTGGCTTCGAGCTGCTGGTAGCGCCACTGGGCGGCATACCAGCCATCGAATTGCAGCAGTTGATCGTGCGTACCGCGCTCCACCAGGTGGCCGGCCTTGAGCACGATGATCAGGTCCGCATCCGCCACTGCCGACAACCGGTGACTGACGATGATCGCGGAACGCCCACGTCGTTCGCCACGCAGGTGCGAAAGGATGTGGGTCTCGGTTCCGGTATCGACGGCGGACAGCGCGTCGTCGAGCAGCAGCAGCGGTTTGTCGGTCAGCAATGCGCGCGCGATCGCGACCCGCTGGCGCTGCCCGCCCGACAGCGTGATGCCCTTCTCGCCGACCAGCGTTTCGTAACCATCGGGAAAGCGCTGGATGTCGTCGTGCAGTGCGGCCAGTGTCGCGGCGTGTTCGATTTCCGTGCGCGTCGCGCCGGCCCGCTCCAGCGCGATGTTGTCGGCCAAGGTGGCGGAAAACAGGAACGGCTCCTGCGGCACCCAGCTGATCGCCGAGCGCAGCGCGGAGAGCCGGTACTGGTCGATCGGAACATCACCCCAGACGATGCGGCCGGTGTCCGGTTCGAGGTGCCGCAGGAGCAAGGCGAGCAGCGTCGACTTGCCGGCGCCCGTGGGACCCACGATGCCGAGCGTCTGGCCGCTTGCGAGCGAGAAGCTGACGTCAGAAACGGAGGGTTGCGTCTGCGCCGCATGGTGCGCTGTGACCTGCTCGTATCGAAGCTCGCCCGGCACGACCGGATCGATGGTTCCGCGATCGTCGACCGACAGCGGTTCATCGAGCGTCGGCTGCAGTCGCTCCCACGCCGCCTTGCCGCGTTCGAGCAACGACAGCACCCAGCCCGCGGCGAACATCGGCCAGATCAGCTGTGCGAGGTACATCGTGAAGCTGGTCAGCTGTCCAATTGTCAGCTGTCCCTGCCAGATCAGCCACCCGCCAACGCCGAGCGTTAGCGCGGTCGCAGCCGTAAGAGTGAATCCGACCGCCGGTTCATAGGCCGCCTCCCATCGCAAGGCCTCGAAGCCGGAGTCGCCGGCCGCCGCAGCGCGCCGCGCGAACTCGGTGTTGACCTGTCCTTCGAGGCCGAGTGCGCGCAGCGTCCGTACGCCGGCCACGGTCTCCTGGACGTGCTCGTTGAGGGCGGAAAAGCGGTCGAGCGATTGACGCCAGGCGTCGTGCACATGTCGCGAGATGAACCAAAACGCGAGCGCCATCAGCGGAAACGGCAGCAACGCTACAAGCGCGAGCCGCCAGTCGACACCGAGCGACATCATCGCGATCACCAGCACCAGTGTCAGCGTGCAGTCGAAGCCGGCGAGGAAAGCCTCGCCCGCCGCCATCTCGATGGCATCGACATCATTGGTCGCGCGTGCCATCAGATCGCCGGTGCGGCTGCGCGCAAAGAACGGCGGCCCCTGATGGGCAAGCCGCTGATAGAGCCGCGTGCGCAGTTCGACGCCGAGGCGAAACGCCGCCGAGAACAACTGCAGCCGCCAGCCGACGCGCAGCAGATAGATCGCCATGCCCATCAAGATCAGGACACCCAGGTGAAGCGCAAGGGATCGGCCGCTCAACGTGCCGGCCACCAGGCCATCGACCATGCGGCCGACTTCGCGCGGCACCCAGACGGTCAGGACCGAAATGCCGATCAGCATCGCAGCCGACGCCACGTAGGAGCGCCAGTGGCGCAGCGCGAAGCCGCCGACGAGACGGTAGAGAGTCATGGAACCAGGGAGGTGTCGCGGCGCAGTTCGCCGCGGCAGCGGATTGTAGGTGCAGCCGCCGGCCCGCCGCTCCAGCGTTCAGGCGGGCGATTGCTGGGACAACGCCTCGATGGAAAGCTTCTTCCACTCACTGAAGACCGAGCTCGTCATGCAATGCGACTGCAAGACGCGCGACGAGGCGCGAGCCAGCTTGTTCGATTACATGGAGGTGTTCTACAACCGCCAGCGACGCCACTCGACCATCAAGTAGGTGGCTCCGCTGGTCTTCGAAGCTTCAATAACTGCCTAAACGGGCTGTCCACTGAACGCGGGTAACTTCAAGAGCGGCGTCGGTCTCGCCGGCTACAGCAGTGCGGTGCAAACCCCCGATGACGCTACGGATGTGTTCCATGCTTCATTTCGACTGTGTCCCTAGCCGGGGCCGGACAGGTCATACATGACCAGAATGGTTCGCGACGTGTTCCTGGCTTTCGCCCGGGTTCACATCCTTCATCACGCCGCGGAAGAGCCCATCTTTGGCGTCGGCATGATGAAGGAACTGGCACGCCACGGGTACCGACTCGGCCCAGGAACCCTGTACCCGCTGCTTCACCGGTTGGAAACTGACGGACTGTTGTCGAGAGAGGTATCTCTCGTTGCAGGTAAGGCTCGCAAGTACTACCTCATCACTCGCAAGGGGCGGCTGGCGCTGGGCAAGATACGACCAAAGCTGAACGAGTTGGCTTCGGAGGTAATGCCTTAGTGGAGGGAACGGGCTCTTCCGTCTGTATTTCCCGACTTGCATCGCAGTTCAGGAGTAGTACGTGGTCACAGCGAGCAGAGGAAGGTGTCTCCAGCGATCCTGGCTGCTTGGGATCCATCAGCCGATCACAAGCGCGAGTCGATATGCCTCTTCGATCGACAGAGAACTTCCCTGGTGCTTCCAGGCTTCAACTTCGTCGGGACCTGCATGTGCGGCCAGGCGCTGCAGGGCGTGATCTCGCGCCATGACTTCGGTCGGACGATCCGCATCGAATCCGTGCGCGGCCGCCGCGGCTGCGCCATAACCGAGCAGTTGCGCCGATGCTTTCCAGCGTCCTTCATGCGCGGCGAGTAGAGCGGCAGTCGCCGCGTAGCGGAACCCGATGCCATACCGGACGATCAGCGGCACCGCCTGCGCCAACGCCTGTCGGGCACCAGCCGGATCAGCCTTGAAGAGCAGCGCGGTGGCCAGACTCCCGACCGCGTACGTGCTGAAGAACTTGTCGTGCAGTGCTAGCCGAGGCGCCACGTCGCGGAGAGCGGCGACGGCGAAATCGAGCTCGCCAATGAGCAGCGCCGATTCGGCAGCGTTCTCCTGCGATGCCAGTTCGTACCGCGTCGCGCCGCAGGCTGCGGCGATCTCGCGCGTCAGTTCAAAGAAATGCCTGGCGTCGGCATATCGGCCCGCGGCAAAGTGAAACCCCGCGCTGGCACTGGGCAGAAGCAAACGCATGCGGGCTGGCCATTCGGGCTTGCTTAAGCGCCGCAGTTCGTCAAGCGCGTCCATCTGCTGCTGGTTCGGCGGTGCGTTCGACCCACCAGCGGCGAGCCTCGTCAATGCCGCCGCGAGCGTTGCAGGATCGTCGGCATTGCGCAGCAGTTCCACCGCCCGCGCCGCGGCGTCACGCGATTCCATCGGACGTATGTTAAGAAGCATCGATGCCCAGGTTTGCCACAAGCGGCCTGCCGCGCGTTGCGGCGTGGCGTCGCTTACCAGTGCAAGCGCAGCCTCGCAGTAAAGCCTTGCCTCCGGCTGCAGTGCGAGTTGGATCCAGAGCGGGCGTGAATCGCCGACCAAGGCGATGGCCACCTCCGGTTCAGTGCGCAGACTCCAGGCGAGCGCGGCGCGCAGGTTATCGAGCTCGGGCTCGTAGCGCGCCAGCCACGCGTCGTCGGGCAAGTTCCAGTACTCCTTGTTTGCGCGCGCGAACAGCCGCGCCGTCGCATGCGCGTGACGCTCCAGCATTTGCGGCGTCTCGCCTGCATCGGCCAGCTTTTCGAGCGCATACGCGCGCGTCGTTTCGAGCAGGTGCAACCGGGGCTGAATGCTGCCGACGGCGATCAGGATGGACTTGTCGACCAACGTGCCTAAGTGATCGAGAGTCGCCCAGGAGTCGATCTTCTCGTCGGCTACCACGTCCTGTGCGCTTTCGAGCGCAAAGCTGCCGGCAAACACCCCGGTCCGGCGAAACACTGCCTGCTCTTCAGGCGACAGCAAGCCGTGACTGAAATCGAGCGCGGCACGCAGCGTTTGATGCCTTCGGAGAACGAACCTTGATCCACCGGTAAGGATTTGCAATCGCTCGTCAAGTCTCGCGCGGAGTCCTTCGACGCCAAGCAGCGGCAGCCGTGCAGCAGCCAGTTCGAGCGCGAGTGGTATGCCGTCCAACCGCTTGCAGATATCCGCCACCGCGTCGGCGTTGTCCGCGGTCAGTGCAAAGCGTGGATCGGCCGCCTGCGCACGGCTGACGAAGAGCTGTACGGCGCCGCTCTTCTGTGCCTCGTCGAGGCCCAACGATGGCGGGATCGCCAGCGTGCCGAGGCGATAGACGGTCTCTTCGGAGACCTTCAGCGGCTCCTGGCTTGTGACCAGCACGCGCACCCCGGAAGCCGCCTGACTCACGGCGTCGACCAGCGTGGCGACCGCCCCCAGCAGATGCTCGCAGTTGTCGAGCAGCAGCAGCAACGACTGCGAGCGCAATACGTTCGCGATGCTGTCGACCGCCGGCCGATCCACTCCCAGCGGAACACCCAGCACACGCGCCACCTCCTCGGCCACCAGTTCGCCATCAGAAAGCGCGGCCAGTTCGACCCACCAGACGCCGTCGGCGTATGCGCTGCGCAGCTCGCCCGCCACCGCCTGCGCGAGCCGCGTCTTGCCTATGCCACCCGCACCGATAATGGACACGACGCGATGGTCCGCAAGCAATGCCCGAATCTGGGCGATGTCAGGTGCCCGGCCGTAAAGGGAAGGCAGCAGGTCCGGCAAGTTAGTCAGTCGCGGCGCCAGCACGGATGGCTTTGGTGTCGGGACTGTTGCCGGCTGCGAGGCCGCGACCGATCCGATCGAACCCGGCTCGTCGATCGATTTCGTGAAGCGATACCCGCGTCCTGGAATGGTCGTGATCGCCTGCGGGCCGAGCAATTTGCGCAGGCTGCTGATGTGCACCTGCAGGTTGTTCTCCTCTACCACCAGGTTCGGCCAAACCAGCTCGAGCAGCTCGTTCTTGGTCACCACCCGGTCGCGCCGCTCGACCAGCGCCAGCAGCAGATCGAAGGCGCGCGCCCCTACGGCCGTCGGTTGTCCCCCGATCAGCAGCTCGCGAGTCGAAGGGCGGACTTCGACATTGCCGAAACGCAATGGAATGCTCACGGGAACACTGAGGGTGAATCCTGCATCGACGAGCGGTGCAGTATGACCAAGGCGATTCCTTGTCGCAATCGGCGGCACGCCTGGCACTCGACTCAGAACGATTCAGGACGGACTTAGGCCGGCTCAAGGACTGAACGTGGGTAACTTCACAAAGCGTCCTTCAAACTCCGGTCGCTTCGCGACCCAAAACGGAAGTCACCACCCCCCGAAAGCGGACTCAATCTAGAACCCGGAAGCGGACACTCAAAGAGCCGGGACATGGTGTTCGACAAGACCATGCACAATATCCGGCTGGCCGGCGCATGCCGCGCGATTCCTTGGCAGGTACGAGTGCCTTCCTGCAAGCATGACCAAATCGTTGGCAGATGACAGTTGCGCCTCGTTCGTCCACTTCCTGTGGCAGTGGGTCGTCGCGGGCGCGAGGCTGTTCCGGTTCGCCATCGGCATCACTTGCCTGGCGTCCTTGCCTCCGGCCCACGCAGCCGACGCTGCCCGACCGGTACAGGTCCTGATCATCAACTCGTTCAGCCGGGAGAACTCGCCCTACGAAGTCTTCGCAGCGCAGTTCCGACGCGATCTGGCCCAGCGCCTGCAGACTCCGGTTGCCTTCTTCGACACGTCCCTCGACGGCGCCAGGTTCGATCCAGCCAGGGACTCCGATGCCTTCGTGGAGTTTCTGCGCGCCCGCTTCGGGACGGACCCGCCGGATCTCGTGGTCCCGATCGGTCCCCCGGCG
>Ga0209820_1000076_pt1 | contig 23068 bp, 27 predicted proteins | sample PPLLak21cMay2015_FD_187254 | JGI IMG/M metagenome (GOLD analysis project Ga0209820, IMG submission 187254) | Freshwater sediment microbial communities from Prairie Pothole Lake near Jamestown, North Dakota, USA - PPLs Lake P7 Core (1) Depth... | ecosystem: Environmental > Aquatic > Freshwater >...
GGCCGTATTCAGAATCTCTATCAGTTTATTCTTCTCTACCTCAAAGTCCTCCATAACTCTGGCATGACGTTTCTTTTCCTCTTCTGCCCCGGTAGCATAAACCTCCTGAATCTCCTTGATTCGTTCTTTTCTAACTCTCTCCGCATCATCCAATTCATCCTTGGCCGCTTCCTCGGCTTTACCCTTCTCGTACTCGTACTTTTCATCAGTATCTGCCTTATCTTTGTCAATCTTTCCTTTCTCAATACTCTCCTGTGCTTTGTAAAAATCCTCATTTGCTTTTTTAATATCCCTAAGACCCTTCTCTGCTTTCTTACTTTTCTTATCTCCACCTATATCACCATAGAGTTCGGCGGATTGCTCTAGTAATTCCTTACCAGCTTTAAGGGCCTCTTCATTACCTTCATTCCGAGCCTGGTTCAGAAGTTCAATACCCCTGCGTAGTTTGTCAGCAGCGGCTTTTTCATTATCTTTATCTTTGTGACGGTCACTCTTACCCCTATTAGCGACCTCACGGATCTTATCATCAATCTTTTCATTCTCGGTTATGATACCAGCAGCGGCTTCTTGCTCGGCCTCTAAACGGTCTTCAGCGTAATCCTCATACTTCTCCTTGAGGTCATACGCCAGGTCTTCAAGTTTCTTTTCCAGCTTCTCATTTATTTCACTAACCTTTTCAGCGTATGTTTCCTGAGCCTTGACAAGGTCTTTGGAGGATTTCTCACCGAGCTTTGTGATTTTATCCTCGTAATCCTCCACTTCCCGCAGGTGCTTGGTTTCAAGTTCCTTGATATCCTCAAGGGCCTTCCTGCGGTCTTCTACATACTTATCGGTAAACTTGCCCCTTTCCTCAAAGTATTTTTCCTCTGCGGTCAATTGTTCTTTGAGGGCTTCACGATATGCATCATTATCCTCACCCTGAATTGCCCGTATTTTAACTACATTATCTACGGCAAGCTGGTATGCCCTTGCATAGTGATCAAGAGTAGCCGCAGTCTTCGATTCTTCTGCACCTTGATGAGTCAAGACACCTTCAGCCTCGTCCTTAGCAATCTTATCCTGGACTCTAGCGAAAGCAACATCGGCTTGTTCTTTTGCCAACTCATATTCTTCCTTACGGATTTCTATACGATCGGTGGCCCCCTTTTTGACATGGGCAGTTTTTGCTTCTTCAAACTGCCGCAGGGCATCCTGTTCTGCTTCCCTTGCTTTCTTTATCGCATCAGTATCATTTTGTTCTTCGGCAACCTTTAATGCTGCCGCTTGACGAAGATACTGTTCTGATAGTCTCTGAATGGTCAGTTGTAGTTTTTCATTCTCAAATTCCCGCACAGAACCTTTTTCTTTCAATCTGATCCGCTCAAGTTCCGCAAAGTGCTTTTTCTCCGCATCCTCTTTCAGTTTATTGGTGGAAGTGGCTTTTTCAAGGACTTCTTTCGGGTCCTCTATTCCTTTCTTAGCAAGGGCTATCCGTCTGTCAAGTTCTATAGATAAACGGTACCTTTCATTTTCCTTTGCCATAACCCCTTTGACATGCTTATCTATTCTTTCATTCTCCTTATCCAGCCACTTCTGAATTTCATCTGCCTTTTTTACATGGAAGGCACTCAAATCTGCAAGTTGCCCAGATGTGCTTTCTTTGTAGAATTCCCTGCTCTCTTTCTCAATTTGTTTCTTGAAGTCAAAATACTGCTGTTCACTAATCTTAGACTCCCTGTAGAATATTTCATTCATTTCTACACGTTCTTTGAATATCTCCTGTTGCTTGGCTATAGCCGCGATTGATTCCGTGTTGATATCTTTGACCAACATACGGATCTTGCTATTAAGTTTACTCTCTGTATCTGCCCGATTTTTAACGAACTTGGTGTACACTGTGCCAGCATCATCCAATTCCTTTTTCCACTCACCGGCATTACCATAAAGAGATATAGAAGCCTTACCTGCTTCCTGCTGAACTCCATCTTGTATTTCTCTAATCTTACTAACGATTATGGATTTCAGGGTCTCCATGCGAGGCCCTGCATCCATAGTCCATGGAAAAACTTCCTCCCAAGTAACAGCCCCCCTAGTAGAATCCTCAGCTTTCATAACTATGTCAGCTACATTCGTAGCCCACACATTCATCTGTTCTTCTTGCTTTGCTATTTCTTCAGCAAGTTCGTTCTCATCAAACCACTTGCCACTGATTAAAACTTTTTCTCCCTTCCCAAGCCCCTTTTGGGCGTACTTCATATTCTCTATGGAAGTAACAGCTTTATTGATTTTCTTAGTGTACCCATCAAGGGCATCTACTTGCTGCACTAATATCTTCTCATCTTGAGTCTTTTGAAACTCATCCATTACCACAGTGAGTTTGTTGACATCCCCAAGAGTAGCCCTAATCTGAGCAGCGATTTCTGGGAAAGCCTCTGCCATATTTTTGAGCAGGTTCAGCTTTTCTCTCTCAGTTAGTGGGGTCTCCCTCAACCTTTCCAACTCTGCAATATAACCTTCTATAGACTTACTCAGATCACCATAGGCCACCATTTCCTTTTCAAGGTTAGCAATTTGTCTACTGGACGCAGTTGTAGCAAACCCAATAGCAGCAGCGAGAGAACCAAGGCCCAAAACAATCCAAGTAATTGGGCCACCTATAGCAGCAAGGATAGTCCTTAGTCCTACCAGCACAGTCGTAAAGCCAGTTGTGGCCTGTGTTGCTTTAACAACAGCCGTGCTAAGATTCTGGTATGATGTTACAAGCGCAGTGATCTTAAGAGTCACCATTGCTTTTGAAAGGCCTCCAAGTGCAATAATCAACCCGCCAACCAGATAAATAATAGTTTCAAACCAATTCGGCAGTGGGGAAGTGACACTTGCAAGAGTCTGGAACCCAGCTATCAAAGGGGCAAGTGCATTATCCACGAGCCACACCAGCGAATCAGCCAAACTCCTGGATGCATCTATCATCGCCTTCATGGCATTGGTGGCCCCGGCCCTGCCAAAGGCGATGGCAACCAGACCTAACTTATCAAACAAGTTCTTCAGCGAGGTTTGGAGACCTTCCATCTGCTTACGGGCCATCTCCTGAGTAGTACCGTACCTCTTAACCTCAGAAATCATGTCGTTGTAGGCATCCACATCAGCGGTGAGTGCCAATGCAGCAGATGCCCCATATTTACCAAACAGATCAAAAGCCCTGCTGGTGTCACTCAAGACAATGCCAAGGTTGGACACAACCTTTGACATGCCCTGAATACGCGGGTCCAGTTCATCCAAGGTCAGCCCCGCTTCTTCTACAGCATCCTTCATTTTTTCGGATGGGTCTGCAAGTTCAGAGAGAATACGCCTGAGTCCTGTACCCATAGTACTCGCGCGCAAACCCACATTCGACAGCACACCAAGGGCAGCAGCAGTTTCTTCCAGGGTAATGCCCAGATCAGCCGCAACCGGGCCGACATAGTTCATTGCGGTGACAAGTTTTTCTATGGTCAACTTGGACTTGTTTACGGCGTTGGCAAACACATCCGCAACCCTACCTGACTCCTCAGCCCTGATATTGAACATAACCAGAGCAGAAGTCATCAAGTCCACAGAAACCTGCATTGTTTGCATGGTGCCGGTAGCCAAATCAGCAACGGCCTGGACGGCACTAATAGACTCCTCAGCAGTTAAACCAGCTTGGCCCAATATCACCATGCCATCAGAAATTTCAGTAGCGGAAAACTTCGTTTGTGAGGCCACATGCTCGATGGTATATCCCATCTTCTTCATTTCGGCGTCAGTGGCTTGAGTAATGGCTTGGATATTCTTGAGGCCCTGGTCGTATTCAATGATGGCATCCTTGCCAGCCATGAACGCTTCTTTCAGGTAAATAATGGAATCGGCAATCAAACGATAACCAATATAGTTCTTTACCTTTGCCCCCAACTTCTCCCACATAGTGTGCTGCTGATTCCCTGCCTGGGTAGTCTGCTGAAGATTCTGAGTAACCTGTTGGGCAGCTTGTCCTATCTGATTCATCGCAGTGATGAACGGACTGGCTTGGTTTATCTTGGCAAAGGCGTTGCCCAGCTTATGAATCTGAGCAATGATGACACCCAGTGAGGGGATATTCAAACCCTCCAGTTTTTTCAGGGAATTGACAAACGCAGTAATGCTGGGAATATTCCCCATCCCAGTGAACTTCTCCATAGCCTTCGCTATGGGTTCAAACTTACCAACATTAATTCCCTCGGCTGCTTTCCCGAGTGATTTCAGACTCTCTACGGACTTTGTCCAAACAGGCAACCTACCCACGCCTTTTAGTTTTAAAAGAGCGTCAGCGATCTGTGACAGGTCTGGAAATGACTGAGTTGCTGATAGTGCCTGTAAGTTTTTGACGAACGGGCCAATTGAGGGGAGTTTCCCTATAGATGCAAACTTAACAAGGGCATCAGCTACCTTCCCAAGATCAGGAAAATTACCACCAATTTCCTTCAGGCTTTTGAGGGCAGGAGCAAGCGTCCTAATATTATCAGGTATCTTGATCTCAGCAAACCCTTTAAGGCCGTTGGCAAACTCTGTAAAATTAGGGAGGCTAGTAGCACCACCTTCCTTTAACTTCGATATAAAGGTGGTGAGTTTCTGAAACGAAGGAAAGGTAATACCTGAGAGTTCTTTTAAAGTGGAAAGATTGGCAAGACTTGGGTCTACAGTAACCCCACTGAGTTCTTTCAGTTTGACGACACTATTGACAAACTTTGAAATGTCAATGTTCTTGAGTTCATTGACATAAAGGGCAAAATTATCAATGCCTGTATTCTTAAAATCAACCTTACTAAGGGAAACAGCAATCCTATCCGAAACATCGGCAAGGTTGCTGATCCCCTTCATTATGTTTGTGATGGAAGTTTGTAACGCTGTGAGATTTGTAGCGACAGACCCAATCCCAGTACCAGTCTCATCTACTGCCGAGATTGTGATCGAGACTCTTTTGTTGATATTATCAGCCATTACCGCATTTCCTTGTTAATGAATGAAGCAAGACGCTTCCATTCCTGTTGCACTTGTTTTGGCGATGCGGATTCTGCTTTTTGGCTGATATCTACCCCCAATTCGGATAGCATCTGGTCTAACCCTTCTTTTGTTAAGTTAGATCCCATCCATTGGGCTGACAGGTTCTCTGCCCTTATACGTTTCTCCTCGTTACGGACTGCCAGTAGGAAGGCACCAATCTCAGAGAGCGTATACTCTTTTATGCTTGACCAAGAATGTCCATGAGCCACAAGGTTCTGGACAACATCAAAAAGTCCTACTTCTTTTGAGACTTTTCCTTCTTGATTTGAAACTTCTCCGCCAAGCTGTTGAAGTTTTTTTCGAGCTTCTCCTTGGAAGCAAGATTAACCTCAATAATCGTATTCAGCAACTCTACAATAAGGTCGATGGGTAGAAGCTGGATATCTTCTTTCGCAATGTTTGACGCTTCCTCCATAACCTCTGGGAACTGGTCAAGCAGCGTGATCGCAATCTTAAGGATATTACCCTTATCGTTGTAGTTATCCCAGGTAACTCCTTCCTTGCCCAACTGCTCACCAAATGACTTGAGCTTCTTTGAAATAGAAGCTAGTTTGGCGATGCCCAACGGTTTGATATCGATGTGCTGGGTGCCAACTTTGAATACCTTCCCTGGAAACAGTTCATCCAGTTCAGATGTAATCCTGATTCGTTCAGCCATTGTTCTACCCTTCTTTTGAGTTTTCAAAAAGGGGGCCGAAAACCGGCCCCCTTTGTCAGTGCCGCTAAAAAACCATTCTTTTACAGGAAGTTGATATCCATGTACGGACTTGCTGGATGCCCGGTCTCGTCCTTCAGGATTTCGCCCTGGAAGCCGAGGGTTGACCAGTCATCACCAATCATGGCAGTATCACCAGTCGGGGTAAGGCTGGCACGCCAGATTTTCAACTCCTGCTGAGTACCAACGGGGTTGTCAGAAACAAACCGCAGAAAACCCTCAATGGTAGTCTTAGTGAACGACTTTACCTGCGAGTAGGTGACCGCCTTGTAATTGTAGGTGATATGGAGTTCATCACCTTCAAGGATAGTAACCCCAGTCGAAAGAACCAACACTCGGCCAATCTTGTCGTCTTTGAGAAGCGCACTTACCGAGTAATCAGTACCAGCGACATAGGTAACCGCATCAGCATCATCCTGAACCAAGATGACACCAGCAGTCCATACAGGGTCGGCGGTCATATCAGCGGTAATAGCCGAAACACTGATCGTATCAGCATTAGCAAATACACCGCTCACAACAACCACATCGACATATCCAGTCCCAACCGCTACGATTGTACCGCTACCAGGACTTGCATTGTCGCTGACAATTGTGGTACCAACCACAAAAGGACCACCTGTAACGGTACCATGAGCCAACCGATATGAACCAATTTCTCGGTAGACTGTGGTAGCACGCATACCCAGATTAGCGGTGACTACTTCAGCCTCCGCTACACCAGCAATCTGAGTAACTGTACTGAGGGCACCAAGTGAGAGCATGCCAATATTCTCGGCATTAATCTCGTCCAGGGTAAAAGCAACGCTCGGGGTGATCTGGGAGATAACTTCCTTGTCTTTTGCCTTCAGGCCACCACGGGAGCTGAAATGTTCGAGCTTCTCGACAGCGACACTGAAGGAAAATGCAGGGGCGTTACCCAAGTCCCTTTCGCCCTGGTACACGTTGCTTACCAGTTCGTTGAAGTACACGACACCTTTGCCAAGGACATAGTTGTCGGTATTGGGAGATTGAGCCATCTGTTTTTCCTCCGTTAGGTAAAATAAATATTAAGTTCCATCATCCGTATAGAATAAGGCCAATACAAGCCTCATCCCAATTACATCCGGCAGGCCGTAACCTGTCGGTCCTTCTGTACGAATTTCACGGATAAAGGAGTCATCGGCCACGTTGACACCTCCCGTAAAAACCACATTCCGTACGTTTCTATATAACTGCTTTATATCGTAACCTTTGCTGACGACCATTTCAAGAATAACTTCCATTTTCCTGCGGGATGGGTAACCAGCAGGGTAACGGCTTGAAATTTCACCAACCTCATCCACCCCTTCATCCATGTAAATGCAGGGCAGTTTACTCTGATCTATCGGGAGGGTCGGCGTCCTTATAAAGGACTGCAAGCCCAAGGCTTCCCTTTGGGCTTTTACCCTCTGATAAATTACCCCTAATGCTGCTTCTCGCTGTTGCATTATTTTTTAGGGAAGGAGTACAACCTTCCACCTTGTTTTGGATACATGGTTTCATCGATTTTACCTGGTTGGAAAAATGCGTTCACCATTCTATTTGCCAACATGTGCGCTGCACGATCAGCAAATACATATGGAGCCTTCAGCATTTTCTCAATGTTGCCACCAGGGGCCTTGGAAGACCAATGCCTTCCCTCAAAGTTCACAACCCGCTTCGTTGGGTTAGGCCATGGTTTATTCCCAGGCAGCACGCCTCCTTCCAGTATAGCAGCATATTTTACATCATTTACGATGGTGACTCCATCTGCACTTATGGCGTCCATTTTCCAACCAGCAGCAAATGTCCCAGACACCTTTGGCTGTGCTGCCCTTAATCTTTTCTCAAGGTCAAGCCCCACCGTCAGAAAAGCCTCCAGCTTTTCTCTTGGAAGTATCCTGTTGACATCACTCCTTAGATATTTCACAAATACCTGAAGGGGTGTTACAATGGACCCACGTGCAGTTAAACCGTGTCTCTCGTAATCAGGCATTATACTTCCCTCAACAGAATTGTATACACCGCATCTGCCGGGTCAACATCCCAAGCAACAACATGAAATTCCCTTGCAACCGGGAATTGATCATCAGCAGGAACTCGCACAAGATCTTCAGTCTTCAGAGGCCTTGGTAACTGTACACCTCTCACAAGCCCCTTCATATCTGTGGGTTGTATCAATGCCGAAAACGGTAAAGTCTGAACATCTTTTTGGGAAAAACCTTCCAGTATTAAATCTACAGGGTACGTGGTTGGAACAGGAGTCTCATCAGCCCACTCTGTTCCAGTAAGACGAACATACGTCGCTTCGTGAACCAGTGAGTCAAACACCTTGAAAATGGTATCAGCAGCCTTCAAGAAGATGGTTTTCAGACTCATTTTACGCTCTCATTAACCTTACCACCCCTATACCAGCACTTGACACAAAAGCACTGATAATGTTCTTTACTTTGTCCGGAATTGGGTTTGGTTTTCTACCCCGTAAACTGGAATCAGTTTTAAGGGTAAGAGAACCAGCCCTTATCTCAGCAAGTCCATCCAGGTCCTGATCTGCCGACCTGTCAGTCTCAACCGAGGACAAGGCGAGTTCGAAAACTGCAACCTTGACCTCGGATGGGATTATATTACTTGGGTAATCAGTGCCGTCTGGATACAGTACCTCAGTACGGGGCCAGTCCATGGACTGGGTGTACGATACTTTGTCACCCTTCCAAGTTGAGTACCAATCGAGCATGCGGGAGGCTGTGATTAGGAAATTTGCCCTGGCATCGTAAGCCAGGGCATTCCATACCGCCACATGCGCTCGATCTTTGAAATACGCTTCTGCCTCTGACAGTGTAACGTAACTGTTGGCAGAAACTCCACCGACTGTAGCATCCAGGGCCATACGTCACCTACTTTGTGGTCCGTTTGGTTCTTGACTCCTCAGCTTTATCAGAGGCCGGGGCCTTATGCTCGGCCGGGGCCTTATGCTCTGCTTTGACCTTATGCTCTGCTTTGACCTTTGGTTCGTCTTTTGTCATTGACCATCCCGCTTCTTTCATGGTGGGGATTTGTTCGGGGTCGACAGTAACTTCTGTACCATCTTTGTACATTTTCCGCATGATTCTTACCTCTTTAAAGGTGTAGTGTAAAGACGTGGGGCCGAAGCCCCACGTCACTCGATACAGGTTAAAAATTAGGTGGTAGCATCACCTAACAGGGTGATCCGGCGCGGGTCAAAAGCAAAGGCACCGCACAGGAGGTCCATGGACAGCGTGGTCTTCTTGGTGGACAGATCATAGCCCTTCACGACGCGAATACTGACACCGTTATTGGACGCGGTCGCGGTGACGCGGTCCTGCGGGGCATCAAGGATCGGGAAGGCGACCGCCAACGAACGGTCATCAAAAATGGCACCAAGTACATCAATAGTCAGGCCGGAACCGAGTACAACCACAGCAGCATTGTCCGGAACGATTTCCGTAATCGGGTCAACCAGGGCGACGGTGGTGGTTGCACTGGTATCCGGGATTGCGGTCTTGACGATCAGGGGCCGACGGAGACCGGCAACAATCAGACGATCCCCGGCATACAATACCTTGGAAGCGGTCTGGGTGTCAACGATCAGGTTTTCGTCCCCAATCTTGTTGTTGGTGTTTCCACCAGCACCGTTATTGACGGCGCAGACCATCGTACCACAGGTGTACGCCTGGACCGGGAAGGCCACGGACGAGAACCAATCCATACCCATGACATGTCCCATGATACCGGACTGCAGGGAGGATACACCTGGCGCACCACGGGTCTGGCTCTGGTTGAACCAGGTCTGACCGAGCATCTTGGCCTCAAGGGACAAGTTGCACAGGGAGAAACGGTTCATCGAAAGCTGCTGGAGCGTGGCGTATTTACGGGCCAGGGCAACGTCGGCGGCATTCGCAAACAGGTCGGATGAGTAGTACATTCCGGCCGCTTGCAGGATTTTGGTACCAACATAAGTATCAACGAATTCTGCCAGACGATAGGCAGCAGGCTTGATAACCTGATCGCTGAACGAATCCAGTTCCATTGCTTCCTCACGGGCCGTTACTTCGACGGAAATATCGAGATGTTTCTCAATAACCATCGACCGGGTCGAGGTGCTGATGGGCTGAACTTCGATGGTGGATACAAACTCCTTTGCTACATAGTCGCCGTGGGTCCGGAACGGGATTGTATCTCCCTTTTTCCAGCCGTTGGCACGGGTATTGAACTCCGAGGTCTCGTCCTTCGTACACATACCCGTGATGACCAGAGCGTCCTCGAGATGGGTAAGTGCCTCGGCGGCGATGATTGTGGGATGTTCCCAAATATTTGCCATTGTATTTTTCCTCCAAAAGATTAAAAGTTAGTGTGTGGCCGATTTACTTATCTTCTTTCTCATCCCAAGACCCCTGGTCGCTGTCCCCAAGACAGTGGGATTTTGATGGTATAACTAATCTTATACGGAAGTAAAGAACAAGTCAAGGTCAAAATTACGCTGCCTTTTGTTTTGCCCTCAATTTCCGGTAACCATTGTAATCGCCCTTTGCAAGGAGGGCATCAGCCTTCTTGTTGAAGTCGGACTCTGCAAGGAGGTTATTCCCTGTAAGACCAGCCCCTTCAGAATCAGGCCAGTAGTGCGGTGCAGACTCTTTCAGGGAATCCACCCACACATCCGGGGTCATGATCAGCTTGTCCTTATTTTTAATAAGGTTCCCCTGTTTGTCACGAGCCTCCACCTGCCCATCCTCGCTCAGGGAAAAGACATTAATCCCCCGCATGAGGACATCTGCCAGGGCTTCAGGCCGAACACCGGCTTTGATGGCAGCAGCGCGAATATCATCCTCAATAACCTTGGTCTGATACTTGCTTTTGTATGTGCTGCCTTCCTTGTTGGAAACTTCCAACTTGCCGTTCAGTTCATCAATAACAGCAGTCAACCTGGAAGTGGCAGTGGAAACGCGCTTCTCCAGAACCTCCTCAAACTTGCCGTCCTTGATAAGCTGTGCATACTCATTCTGGTCGAGAAGCTGAAGGGCCTCAAGGGCCTTGACCGGATCCTTGATATCCTTGAACTTGTCAAGCATATCCTGGAGCTTTTTCTTCTCCCCCAGAATTTCATCGTTCTTGGTCTTCAACCCGGACACCGCCTCGTCAATTTTCTTTTGCACACCACCATTAATGGTGACAATCGAAGCGTTGTACTCTTCCTCTGCCTTGGCTTTCAAAGCCGGGTCTTCAATGTAATCAAACATGGTATTCTCCTCCAGAGAATGTGGTTAAGTCATCCCCAAGATGACCGTTTAAAATATCCAGGGGACTTCCAGTTTATTCCTCGGAACCTTTACCATCGGGGCTTTTGCCATCTCCCGGTTTAGGTTTACCCGAAGAACTCTTGTCATCAGCATCGTCTCTGACTTTGCCAGTGACGGTAAGACCCTGCATAGCACTCGAAATTTTCATGTACTCTTTGTACTTTTCAAGTTGTTCTATGTACTCTTTCAGCGAAACCCGCTGATCGATAAGACCGCTATTAACAAGGTACCTATGAATAACAGGCAGGGGCACAACCCCGCTCCCAAATCCACTAATGATCTCCTTAAGAACAGCACTGTCTGGTATGCCAAAGGTCAGGGCAGGAGGAGCGTCAACAACGACTTCATTTTTGTCCTTGCCCGACCATATGCACATCAGTTCCAGCCCTTGTTTGAGAGCATTGAGGACTGATAGATACACAGAATAGATTGAAGCGGATTGAGTAGCTTGGCGTATACGCAAAGCCTCCGCCGCCTCGACCCCTTTCCTGGTATCAAGGATTGAAACACCGTGCCTGATAGCTTCCTCATACAAGTCATCTATATGTGTCTTGACGTGGGTAAGGGCTGCTGTATCAGTCTTTGTATAGTAAACTCTGGCCGCAGGATCAGGAAGGGTAATCATAACCGAAGAACCAACAACATTCGGTACGTTATCATCCGTACTTGCCCCTGACAGAACCAGAGTGGGGTTACACGAAAGGAATTCGCTGTTGGCGAGGTCTGCTTCCTTTCGATATATTTGAATAGAACAGTTTGCCACCGCCAGGAGCGGTATTGGCTGCTGCCCTACAGAGTTATTGATGGAACCAGCTACAAAGAGTGGTATCTGGTCAATTTTCTTGCCCTTGAGGTTTGGTTGAGCAAAAAAATCTACATATTCCCCCTTTTCCCCAAAAAGCCTGGAAGTGTACTTACCTTTTTCATCAAGGTGAAGCACTCTGTACACATCTTCATAGTCGTGGGCGAAAATATCAACACCCTCAGGGATACTCTCCTTCAAGACTGCCAGTTTCAGGTTTTTCTGGGAACCAATTGTCTCTGCCTTCCAGTTGGTAAAGTTCTCAGCATTGTACTTGACAAATTTGAACTGATTGGTCTCAGGAACGATATCAACGACAATGACCACCTTACCAGTTTGCAGTACCTCGATAATCATATCGAGAAACAACTGCTGCAAGGTGTTTCCATCCTTGGTGGCTTCCTCATTGAGGTACTCAAGGTGTTTCGGCAGGTTGAACTCTGGGAGTTTGGTAATAATGACCCCAAGGGCACCGGAAAGAGCGTATGCAGTGATCAGAGGGAAATGGGCGCGTTCAAGGTAATCTGTGTATGCCCCCGCATACTCCCCAGACATACCGGCTGGCCGTGGGAGGTATCTCTCCTTGAGTTCCTTGATTCGTGCCTCCCCCTTCATGCAGTCGCGGATTCGTTCCCACTGTGTAACTGACTCGTCATAGTCAGGGTGCGTTTGAGAAGCATCACCACTGCCCAATATCATTTGGACGGGGATAACAGCCTTTGCCGGTTCTTTTTTGGTACTTTTGCCTTTGATAGCCATATTTCCCCTACATAGAAACTTTTTTGCGGGTCATAGCAATTAACTTGCGAGTCAAACCGTACCTGCAACTGTCCATGGCGTGATCCTCAAGTTTACTATCGATATCTTCCATTTTCTTTTCGTCAGTTTGCATCAGTGGTAAGGTTCTTATATGATGTCTTGCTTTAATTGTAAAGTACAAATGTTCCGCTTCCATTTTTTTATCAAGAGCGGACTTCAGTCTGGTACGCATAATATCCCAACCGGCAACACGGGAACCAGAGCCTTTATACGCCTTTTTCCATACTACCCGTTCACGTGCCATACGGGCAGCAATACTCGTTCCATCCCGCACTTCGTATATTTGGGTATCCGCTGGGCCTGAATGGACTTTTATCCCATGGAACTCCTGAATTTTCTTGTCCTTCTCCTTGACCCTTTCTGCAATTTCTTTACTGGTCGCCCCATCACCTGCGTCCGGGGTTGCCCCATCCCAGCCGTAAATCTCGTCAAATACTACAGTAGTCCCCTTGGAAAAATATGGCAGGTTGTGCTTAACCCTTTCTTCTTCTTCAGGTTGTTCCCCGTTGCACTCAGCGATATATGATACAGACCATGGTTTTTGTGACCCCCAGTCGAAACTTCTCAGTACGTACCAACTGCTCGGCATCTTGAAGTGGGGCAGCACATGAATTTTTGGGTCCCATACATCATAGAAAAAGCCGCCGACGATGATATCCCAAGACCCTTTCACCCACGCCTTGAACTTTACTTCACTCCCAGCAGTGGCAGCGATGATGGTATTAAGGTAATCAGGATCGGCGGCAAGTAAAGTCTTGTTCTCATCCAGCCTTGATTGTATCCTAGCACGGGTTTTGCCCGTTACCGGGTCAGTGATAATTTGATACGGACGCATTGAGTCAATAAACCGAGCCTTCACCCATGCGTGACCTATGCCTGAAGGGTTACATGAGGCCCTGACTTTTAATGGCACTCCAGACTCTGAACAGCGGTTACAGGACATCATGCTCAAATAACATTCATCAGTCGCCCAGTTTGTCAACTCTTCCCAGCCTATCCAGGGGTATTCATGGCCGTGATAGTTCCAGTAATCTGCAGGAACCCGCATATATCGCAGGTACAGCACTTCACCTGTCCCAAATGTCCACTTATGCTCAGATCCATTCCACTTTGCATCTGGAAATATTTGCCTTATCCACTTCAGAGACTTGTTGATAACATCCGTCAACTGCGTATACTCTTCCCGGAACAAAACCCCCCGCCAAGCAGCCCCGTACCCTTGCCCGACATGCTGCAAGAAGTCCATCAAAAGAACATCAGTCTTCCCCCCACCTCGGTTCCCCTCAATCAGGGCCTCCCGTGCAGGACAGGCCATATAAGCCTCTTGGGAGCCGGGGTGTGGCTCCCAAATGGTCATATTCTTCTTGGTGCGTAAGGCAACGGTCATTTCTGAACCACTCCAACACTGCGTTTACGCCTTCCACGCTCGAATCTGACAACAACCTTCCCATCTTTGAGCAAATTTCGCTCCCTGTTGAGGCATTTCTGCATATCACTGAACATTTTGGTCCCGTTTAAGGCCAAACACCCCCTTTCCTTCATTAAATCGACAAATTCCTGTCTTCCCCAGCACTCTTTTCTGAGTTCTGAATACTCCTCCCGCAGTTCCGGGTTGTCCCTGAACCGTTTCTTCTGTGTTTTACTCCTTTTTTCGTTCACCTGGGGAGTCTCACTGAGGGAACGGTGTATCGCAAGCAGCTCAAGGTGATACTCAGAGTGGGAAAACCACCAACTTCGGTACCGGGCATGGCTTCTCCGCCTGATGGAAACATAAAACTTCCCCGTTTCCACACACCGGACCTTCCTATTCGGATTCTCCTTCACTCCCATCTCTTCCTCCGTACTTTTCTTCCCAACTCTTGGCATCAACCTTCGCTGGAGCAATCATTACCCCAGCGTTCACGTTCAAATTCTTACTCTCGTTCTTATCGCTCCATCCGAGGGTGTTCATCGTCATGTACTTGAACAGTCCTGTATTGTACCCTCTGTTATCCAAATTATTCTTCCCCTGCTGGTGCCACCAGGCCTCGTACATACTCTGCCCGATCTCATAAGCAGTATTGAAACTTTCGAACTTCTCAGCCCACCCCCGCAGCGTATAAATAGAAATATTGAACAGAGCAGCAATCTCTACTTCGTTATTTCCTTCCTTGGCAAGTCTCAGGAACTCAATGGGGTGAAAGGCAGGGTCAAAATTAGTCCCTCTCAGGACTGTATCAGGAATGAACTCATCAGGCAGTAAATTCTCTCGTACCAGCCGCTCCCCTCCATGTCTCCGGCACTTATCACCATTGCCAACCGCATTATGGGTACATCCTGGTTCCGAGCAAGGTTCTTTATCATACAGGGTGATTACCTTTGCCTCTTTTAATCCTTCTGCCATCTCGCAAGGGATTTCTGCTGCTTCGGCAAGCAACTTCTCCTTTTTGATCCGAACCTTTTCGCGTATCTTGGTAATCTTCTTTCGCTGTTCACCGTTCATGGTCAACATGATGAATCCTCCGCGAGTTCCTTACACAGCCTCTGGTACTCAAGTGACATGTCGCCTTCCAGTATGTCAGCAATAAGAGAATCAGTGACAAAGCCCCCAAGTCCCTTGCCATTCCCATTCCAGGAACCAGCGGCTTTGTGAACAGCATCTTGTATCAGGTGCCAGCACTGTCGAGTAGAGATACCATCGTGCCCTCTGACAGTGCAGTACAATGAGGCTATACTGTCCCGTACTTGGACTGAGGTTACTCTACCTGCTATGCGTAATGAGATCTTCATACTACTCTTATATGATATTCTTGAAAGAGTGTCAAGTAAAAATAGACAACAAAAATACTACACTCCGTCAGATTCTAAAAATATAGGGTTTAGGTTCCTTGGTTTGGGGGAGGTCGGGGGCTCTGTAAAGGTCTGGTCCGGGGCCTCGGTAGAAAAGTAAAATACTACATCGACTCTGTCGTGTAGAAATGCTTCGCATACTACAGGGGGTGTCGAAAATGAGAGGCTGTCGTCCCCCGCCCCCCGGCCTGTTTTTTCAAAGGGGCCGACGGCTTGTGGCTGTGAATTGCTGGTACTTTGCAAGGTTTAGGTAATTGCCATATATGAATGGCCTGAAAAAACTATGCAATGGCCTGCTATAGGGTAAGGGCTGTTGAATGGCAATAGCCTAAAATAAGCACAAAGGTGAACAGCATGAAAAACACAAGTGAAGTTGTAACGGGCAAGGGCAAGGGCAAGGGCAAGGCAATCACAGCAGCAGTACCAACAGCAGCAGCAGTACCAACAGCAGCAGCAGTACCAACAGCAGCAGCAGTACCAACAGTACACAAGGGTATACCCACACTAAACAGCAAGGCGCGTGAAGTACTAGCAACACTGCCCGTTTGTGTGTTGGTACTTAGTGCAAGGTGTAAAAATGTATTGCTTGACTTGGCAAAATTCAATATTAAGCAGTCAGGTGATTTTACATGGTTAGGCCACAAAGCAGCAAGTAAGGCCGGAGGCCTTGACAACATGTTGCTTGCTGCTGCTAAAGCCATGCAAAGCACGGGCAAAGTTGATTTAACCGCATTGCTTATTGATTGGGCAAGGTATGAAGGTTTGTATGGTCGGCGGTTTGATGCAGCAGCAGCAATTGACAGGCTCAAGGGGCATTTCGGCATACGTAACAATACGTACTTGACGCATGGTTGGCTGAACCATAAGCAGTGTCAAGGCCAATTTGGCAATGTTACAATGAAACAATACAACATTAAACAGCAATTCATTACTGAATTGCTTGCCCCTGCTGCTGGTGAATTGGTTCAGGCCATGATTGACGTATTGAAGGCACCTAACAGCGCAACAGTCAAAGCATTGCAAGCAAAGCAAGTGATTGACTAAACAACTTGAATCAGCAAATGGCCTCAAGGTATAACAGCCTTGAGGCCATTTTTTTTGCCCTATGCCTTACCCTATGCCATGCCATGCCTTACCCTATGCCATGCCTTACCCTATGCCTTGCCTTACCCTATGCCTTGCCATGCCATGCTGTTTTTATACATGCCCGTGTAGGGTATTAACCATAACAATGAAAACGCAACATAGGGCCATTTTTGCCCGTTTTTAGGGCATGTCACATTGTGGTATAAATTTATGCTACCTGGTAGCAGGTTTTTTGCTGGTAATGGCAAAGCATTTCAGGCCATTTTTCAGGCCATTTTTCAGGCCATAGCAAAAACACCATGTTAGCCTCAACTAACTTGCTGTACTTGCGCGTTTTTTGTGTCACGCCGCCGAATGCAAACCTGCCTGGCAGATTCACCCCGGTTAGCCTCAACTAACTTTTTTTAATCTGCCTCCAGATGCTCTGATCCTTACGCCTGATAGATTTCGGGAACACGACGCGGACGCGCATAACCTCCAATCCTGTTCTCAATCTCATTCCTGTTTCAGAACCCCGAGGCCGAGGCCCCAGGATCCGCCCAAAGATCAAAAAGGATTTCAAAAATGTAAATCTGAACGAGCAACAAAGATGTAACCCCGACAGCAATCTATTTCACTCCACAAGACCCTTGGGATTCCCCCCGATTGGATAGCTGACCTGTTCGTTAAATAGACCTGGGGATTTAGAATAAAGAAACAAGAATCAGAAACCTCAAGATGAAGATGAAAATAGATTCAAAAATAGATTGAGTCACCCTTGTAATTCAGTATCTGCCATGATATATATATAATAGGCCCAGGGCATAAGGCCAAGGGCGAAAACCAAAAGCCAAATGGAGGCACCCATGAAGGCAAACATTGTCAGACGGCGTAACGGGCAGGTAGTGGCCCAGATCACCGTCAACCAGCCCACCATCCCCCAGACCAAGCCCATCAAAAAAGCAAGGGGAATTGCAGCAACCATCCCCGCCCCGCGCCGTAAGGACGTCACCCGTAAGCAATGGCAAGAGTACGGTGACCTGCTGCGGTCTATCAAACGGCTGGTGCCTGAGTACCAGGGACTTGAGTACCTGTCCCTCAACGACCTGCGTGACGCCCGTGATGGTATCAACAGGGCCGACATGATCAGGGCGATTGCCCTGATGAAGTGAGGGAACTATGAACAAAACAGCCATGAAGATGGCCGCTGCCGCCCTGATGATCGGGGCGGTGGCTGGCCTGGGATTGTCAGTGTTTGAGGGGCGACCAGTTCAGCCCAAGCGGATGCTGTTCACTCAGGAAGTTGAGTGCAATGGCATCTGGTTTGAGGCCCAGGTGGAAGTATACTATCCACCCGAGGAACTGTGTCAAATGCTAATCAAAGACGCCAGCGAGCAGGAGTACTACTATGTTGAGTCCAACTGAAGGGTTCAGGGCCGAAAGGGCCTTTGCGTGTGGCGCATCCGTGCGCCTGGTTGTGCATGAGCCGTCCAAGGCAGCACAGATGGTTGCTGGTACGATTGTGGCAAATGAGATTGATGCCATGATCATCGAGCGGTGCCAAGGCAAGGGACGTGAACGCGTCCTGAAAGCACACGTTGTCGTGCTTACCTGATTTATACCCTTCGGGTATAAATGAACCTACACCAATGGAGACCAAAATGAGCAGGTTTATCGCAAGCGTAACAGTTGACGAAAGCAACAAAATCCTGAGGGTCAGTAGTGAGAGGGCAAACCCGGCAATGGGTCCGTACTTCACATGTGCATGTGGCTGGCGGACTGACTTTGCTTTCTTTGTACAAGGCAATGACGGCAAGATCACAGGCCCCTTGTGTTGCTCCTGTCACCTGCACAATGAAGAAGCTGAAGCAATCGCTGACGCCAAATATGCAGCGACCCTTTAACCAAAGGAAATACAAAATGAAGCAGATAATTGTGCGCGTTGAGCGCAAGGATGACATTGATGTTCCCACTCACATGAGCATTGAGACTGTGGATGAAGCTGATGCCTTTGAATGCGACAAGTGTGGGTGCAGCCCTGACGTCGTGTTCGGTTGTTACGATGGCTATATGACTGTGAATCTGTGCCCTGCATGCTACATCATCTGCCCACCTGATGAGGAATAAAAATGAAAGATTGCACCAAGCGTGAAATCGTAGATGTTTTATCCAGGGCATGGCGTCGCGCCCTGAAAAGACGCTGCCACAAGATAAGGCGCAGGATTGATAAGCGCGAGGCCAGCTCGGCCTGGATGTCCCTGATCTAAACCCAAATAGATTTCGGGATTTGAAGATGAAAATAGATTTTGCCTTTTGGCATCCAACAAGGAGATAACTATGAGCAAATCCATCATCTACACCGCAGAATCACACGATATCATCATCAGTGACTCTGATGGGGATAGTGTCATCCCCATCGACAGGACGGCCCCACCGTCTAGCATCCTTTATGCAATGCTTGCCCTGGCGACTGTATGTACTCCAATGGTTGAAATCATATACAAGGAAGGTAATAACACCTTTCTGTTTGATTTCATTAATGAGACCTGGACACTGACCTTTCCCAAAATCAGGATGGGGAAGAACTGCGATCACAACGAAATCATCAATGCCTTTTTCAGTCTTTACAATGAATCAGCAAACAGATGAAAATAGATTGAAATAGCCCTTGCAATTAGCCATCGGCCATGCTATATATATAATAACAGCAGGTGAGTGACCTGCACAGACCAAAACCCTTTTTATGGAGGCACCCAATGAAGAAGACTGCAACCGCAAAAACCAAGAATGCCCCGGCCAAGACCAAGGCCCAGGCCACCCGCGTCCACACCCCGGCAGTCGGGGGCAAGGACGAAAACTACGTCAACGTCGCCAAGTTCACCACCGAGGCCGAAGCCGTCAACAAGCTCGTTGCCATTGTTGGCAACAAACCGATTGGCAAGTATTCCCCGTTCGGGCACTTGCTGACCAGCGACAGCGGCAAAATTGATATGGCCCTCCTGAATGGGAACACTACCTTGTCTGGCCTCTCCGCCGTGACCGGCACGAGCAAAACCAGCAAGAAAACCCGTGAAAGCGAGAAGGCCCAGGCCACCCGCGTCCGTAACCATGTTGGCTGGGAAGCTGATACGGCCACCGTGATTTCTGGCTTCCCCCGGCGGCTGAAGAATGTGTGGGCTGATGCCAAGGAAAAGGGCAAGGCGTGCAAGCCCTGGCTGGATGTGATTGCCGCGCATATCCGCACCACGTTCTCCGCCACCTACGGTCGGGCCGCAAAGGCCAACAAGTAGACCGCCCCCAGCGTACCCACTCCCCTTTAGGGGAGTGGTACGGCGGTAAGGGTCCCAGGGTAGCCATTCTGCCTTGGGACCCTTTTTTGTTTGTGCCTCAAATCCTACCCCTTATTTCCAGGACCACAAATTGCCTCTGTACTCATCTTTTGCCCCTTGTGGCTACCTATGCCTTGCCTTGCCCCTAGAATTACAATACAGACTCTGTTAGATGGCTTCCCAATACATCTTTTGGTGCTGGTAGTGAACTACTAAGCCCCGGCCAGGGGACAAGGACTGGATTCACTGGTCAATCCACCCCCAGATACCCAGTCTGTTCTGGGGACTGGATGTGGTGTTGGTCGGGGCCTCGGCCTGAGGATGTCTCTGATCTATGTCCAAATAGATTTCGGGATCTGCCAGGACAATACTACGGTATTCTGACCGGGTGAGGGTGTGAGGCTCCCCCCAGGCCCCAAATCAACTTCAAAATCGATTCCCAGGCCCCAAATCAACCCCGGAATTAAGACTCCAGGCCCCAACCAAGGATCAAATCAACCCCAGAACAACGACTTTCAAACCAGAATCGCAACCCGAAAAGCAATAAAAAGAAATACGACTCATAAGTCTTAAAAGAGAGAGGACTCTTTTGCATAAGCTGGGAAAAGCCAATAAAATAAAGGGAAACAAAGGGAAATGAGAGTAAAATAGATTTTGCAAATAGAATATGCCCTTGGTACTGTTAAGTAAGGCAAGGGTAAGTACACCCAGAGTATAGGCAAGAAGTTCAGGTAAGAAATTAAGTTCAGTTGGGAAGTGTTTACTGTCTTTAAGCAGAAAAGGAGGATTTGTATGGCACAATCAATCGAAGGTACATGTGGTGGATGTGGCAGGACAAAAAGTTTACAGATTAAGTACCGGGAAGAGTACGGCAAGAAAACTGCACTGTGTCCTAACTGCGGGTTCCATAATAGCCTGAAGCGGATTGGGGGAATTGTGGTGGGAACAAAACTAATCGAACTGGAGGCACCCAGAACTTATGCCAGCAAGGAAAATGCAGTAAAGGCCGTGGAGAAGAAGTACGGGGATTGGCCGGTGGAGTTGAGATACATTGTGTATCGGAATGAGGAGGGACGATACTTCCCTGTGTTCATCGGGTATGAGGCAATAAGGGAAGGAGTCCACTTTCACTTTAACGTCTTGGGGTGAGAAATGATCAAATTCAAGATTTATTATGTAGAGGAGGGGTTCTGCAGGATAGTCTATCAGTACATAAACTCCATTGGTGAAAGAGTTTATTACTGTCTGCAGGATGATGGGGCTTTTGGGAGGAGGGATGTACATGCGTATCGCTGTACTGCGCCTCCCTGGCTTGAGCCTGACTATCGGGTATTACCTGGAGATTATTCCGAGTGGGAGAGGCCCTTGGAAGATAGCGGGATTGGCAAGATTGTAAGGGAGTTCCTGGAGGGCTGCTCATGAGGGAAAAGTTTATTGAAGGACTGCAAGAGAAATGGGATCAGTGTGGGAGTGACTTGTTACGGAGTGTCAATGGGGAATTTGACTATCGAAAGGAGCCAAAGGCCACGATGACAAGGGATGCAGTATTTGATGCATGCGCTGATCTGTACGTTGGTGGACTTGCAAGGGATGGAGAAGAAAGCAAGGCGTGGTTCGCTATGACCTTTGAAGAGGCAGAGGAGTTGAAGAAGCTGGCGTTTCCTTTTAATGTATACGGATACTAGGAGGAGAGTGTGAAAGAAATTGAATGTTTGATATGTAAGACTCTGGTCGAAGTCCCAGATAATGTAGTGGGATGTGCATGTGAGAGATGTACACGGTTATTGCAGAATACCTGCAATATTTGCGGAAAAGAATATCCTGAAAATTATAATGGATGGGTATTTGTAGAACCCGCCTTCCATATTTGTCGAAAGTGTAACGATGACAACAAGTAAGGAGGAATGATGAAAAAAGAAACGATAATAGCGTTGAGGGGAAGTATTAGGAAGTGGGATTTGATTGCCCAGGGGATTGGGTTGAACGAAGGAGGTAGCAACTGTCCCTTGTGTAAGATGTTTTGTAGAGGGGGAGGGTGGAGTACAGGAGATTGCAAGGAATGCCCTGTATTCCTCGTTACTAAAAACACTCAGTGTGGCGGGACCCCTTATACAGAGTTTGTTGGCTGGGCAGGGTTCGACTTTGAGGAAACTTTGCCGGAAATGGGGTTGGACAAATATAAGATGGAAATGGCTTGCGATGCCTGTGAACGGGAAATTGAGTTCCTTATCGGGTTGTTGCCTGAAAAAGCAAGGCGGAAGTATGAAGCGTAGAGTACGGGTAATTATTGGGAGAAACCCGTGGGACAGAGGGCGTGCCGCCGAGAATAGGGAAGGGTGGTTCCATAAGTTCGGGACTGATACCATTTCTGAAACAAATGGCGACCTTCATACGTACCAAGTAGCTGTTGTCGAGTTGGATGGTGGCGAAGTGGTCATAGTGTACCCCGAGAATATCACTTTCGTTGACTGAGAGGAAGGTATGAATAAAGAAGTAATAAAAGCAATAGAAGGAAGTATTGCGAAATGGGATTTGATTGCCCAAGGAATAGGGATAAACCAAGGAGGGTACAACTGTCCCTTGTGTAAGATGTTTTCAGATCTTAATTATGAGAACCTTGGTGTATGCGATAACTGCCCTGTATATTTGAAGACTGGTTTTATCCAATGTTTTAGGACTCCTTACTACGACTTTGTTGATGCCACATGGGGTCCATTTGATACCAGAACTTTACCTGAAATGGAAAACGAAGTGGGGCCTGTCTGCGATGCCTGTGAACGGGAAATTGAGTTCCTTATCGGGTTGTTGCCTGAAAAAGCAAGGCGGAAGTATAAGTTGTAGAAGACTCTGATCTTAGGTGAAATGGATTTCGAGAAACTCTAGCTTTAAGAGGGAATATGAAAATAGAAGAAAGAGTCCAGTACAAAACCAGGAGTGGGAAAAGAGTAATTGGGGTGCATATTGTCAAGAAGAATTCCTTTGGAGCAGAAGTTACTTTCCCTGTTAAAGGGAGTATTGTTGTTTCAGAGAAGCCCTACAGATTACGGTACCAAATCTGGACAATAGATGGCAAGGCCGAGGTCTTTAGTGACCATAAGGATGATCTTATAGACACCTGGGAAAATTGTACAATTTAGGAGGAAGAAATGTCTTTGTC
>Ga0209820_1000077_pt1 | contig 22939 bp, 28 predicted proteins | sample PPLLak21cMay2015_FD_187254 | JGI IMG/M metagenome (GOLD analysis project Ga0209820, IMG submission 187254) | Freshwater sediment microbial communities from Prairie Pothole Lake near Jamestown, North Dakota, USA - PPLs Lake P7 Core (1) Depth... | ecosystem: Environmental > Aquatic > Freshwater >...
GGCTACTGGTGAACTTCAGTAAATATTGGTTTGGCTTTTGTGCGTTGTCCTTGAACACATTAACGGTTTCAAGGTAACCCGCTTCCTCCAAAGCATTGATGTGCCCTTTGAGCGTTGACAAGCCCATAGAACACTCTTCAGCAAGAAGTTTTTGTGATGGATTGCACTGTCTAGTGTGATCATTGCAATGGTTTGCAAGCATCAACAAAACAAGTTTTTGGCCCGAATTGGCTGTCTTGGCATCAATAGCCATAGCCATGAATTTAATACCCATGATTTTTTCCGTTCAAAACCCCACTTCAGAAGAAACTCACAGGCAGGTGGAAGGGGACACTTTTCGGTCGGGTAATTAGTCCGACCTAGCCTGGGTTTCAAATAACTATATCACTTCTTCGGATCTTCAGGTTTCTTCTTGCCAAAGATCTGATCCCAATTGTCTCGGAACTTCTGAGGCTCAGGGATAGGACGGGGTGCTGAACCTTTACTCATCGTCAGTCATCCAGCGGTCAAGACGTTGTTCAAATTCCCGGTCACGTTGTTGTTGCTCCTGGTAAGCACTGAACCTTGCCATCTCTGACAAGCCCATGTGGTACTCACCACGTTCATCTGGCATCAAACCAGCCTTTGGAAACTCTGTAAATGCGTTAAACATCATTTTGCTCCTGCCTTTGAGTAAATTTTCATCTCTTTACGATCTGTCTTCCTGGTCACAGCAAAAGCATTCATGCTCGACTTCTCTGTGCGTGTGAACAAGGATGGACCCTTTGCTTGCCAATCAAATGGACTTGGTTTGGTAGATTTCATGTAGCTCCTTCAGTTGACGTTTGCTTGCAATCTCAATGGCCGTTGCCAGTACAGCAACAATACCAGCTTCTAGATCCTCTAGGTCCATCAATGGCTCTAGACGGTCTGTGGCCTGAACAATCAGTTCGTAGGCCAATGCGATCTCGTGTGTTTGGTGTCTCATAGCGTGAGCCTAACGCAAAAATACAATCCGCTATACAGGGTAAACCCCTAGATAAAACAGATAAAAAGCCTGATACATTCACTACCTGCTTTAACAAAAAGGAGATTTAAATGAATGTTCAAGCATTGATAAAGGTGCGAAAGTTGTTTTGCATCGATGGTGTTCCAGCGCACATACAACGACATAACTGCCAACAGTGGGTCAAGTCCCTCAGATTTCTTGGCAACAAATGGCTTCTTGCCAAACCAGTGAGCAAATTATGAACAACGTAATTCAAACCACATTTGCGGGTAAGAGCCCGTTCAAGAAACAAGTTAAAGAAGTAGACGTTTCAACAATCCGCATCACTAATGACAAGCCAAAAAAACGTACAACTCGTTTTTACAAGTACGACCTTATTTTCAAAGATCTAGACATAGGGAAATCCCTCTCTTGCAAATCAGAAGATTGCGATAAGGTTGCACAAGCTCTTCGCTCTTACGTCAAGAGATTCAATAAGCCTTGGCTTGTCAAGGGTCAGGCTTACTACACAAAGACAACAGGACGCATCTTTGTATTGGAAAAGAAATGAGCCAGCAAGAATTCTACGAAACCGTACAACGTCAAGAGGAATATATGAAAGACTTTTTGGAACAAGCAAAAGAAAACCTTCGTGGTGTGGAGTACTGCCCTTACTGCATCGAGCCTCGCAACGACAAACGCTCTTGCTGTGAGGAAAACCACTTCATCAACTTTGAAGACTTTGATGATGACACTCAGCGTGACATTGTCCAGGCTGAATACGACTCAACATTTGGAAAGTAATGCAATGAATGTCTATCAAAAACTGAATGCTGCTCGGGCTGAGTTCCACAGCGTTGAACTCAAAAAATCCGGCCACAACAAATTTGCTGGTTACAAGTACTTTGAGCTTGGCGACTTCATCATTCCAGCTTTGGAGATTTTTAAAAAAGTTGGTCTGACAAGCATCATCAGCTTTGGCAAAGAAGAAGCACACATGGAGATTGTTGACAATGAAAAACCAGAACAACGGTTAATCATTACTAGCCCCATGTCTACAGCGGCTTTAAAGGGCTGTCATGAGGTCCAAAACCTTGGGGCAGTACAAACCTACCTCCGCAGGTATTTGTGGGTTGCAGCGCTTGAAATCGTTGAGCACGATGCTTTGGATGCAACGACAGGAGCCAAGGGTACAGCACCCGTTATCAGCCCTCGTGGTGGTATCGGTGATGACCTGCCAACAGAAGTTAAGGAGTTTTTACAGGATCTTGCAAGCTCCGTTACCGGGTTAGTCGAGGTTGGTCAGGCAGTTGATGCCCTGGCCATGATTGATGAACAGCAATTGGAAGCAGATCAGAAGGTCTATCTGTCAAACCAATTGAATTCCACTGTGCGTTCAGCACTTAAAAAAGCGAAAGGTTAATATGGCTTACGACAACACCGACAAGGGTTCATTGTTTACCAATGACAAGAAAGAAACCGAAAAACACCCTGATTACAACGGGTCTATCAACGTAGGGGGTAAGGAATACTGGCTCTCTGGATGGAAGAAGAAGTCAGAGAAAACAGGCAAGACTTTCTTGAGTCTGTCTGTCCGTGAAAAACAAGAGACCCCCCGCCAAAGTTCTGAGCCTACTCGTAAGGCAAAGAATGATGATTTCGATGATGCGCCCTTTTAACTTGGAGAAACCATGACTTTTGATCTCGACACAAATGAAGCCGCTTTTATTGTCCGTGTTCTTGGACAACTGCCAACAGAATCAGGTGCTTATCCATTGCACCAGAAGCTAGTCCAGCAGTACAAAGAGCAGGAACAGCCACAGACAATGGAAGTCGGCGGTACTGATTAATTTTCGTGGCCGAAAGCGGATGCTGGTTATTGGGGAAACGTGCCTGAGACCACAGAGAGACACCAGACGCAGCGAGTAGGCCACCCATTTAAGAAAACACCATGTTCAAAATTGAAAAAAACATCCCCCTGGTTGCAAGGCAATCGTATCCCTTTGACGAAATGGAGTCAGGTGATTCGTTCTTTATCCCTTGTACCGACAACAAAAAGATTGGCTACATTCGGGCACAGATCAATGCTGTAAAAAAGAAGTACCCAACCAAGATAATTTCTACCCGCAAGGAAGATTATGGTCTGCGTGTTTGGATGATCAGCAAGGAGTAAGCATGAAAGAAACACAATCGTTTGGCATGACAGAGTTTCAGGTCATGCAATGGGCTGAGGCTCGTGGCATCTATGAAAATGGCACAGCACTAGGCCAAGCCAGCAAGACCGTTGAAGAAGCCTGTGAGTTGTTGGTAGCAATTGCCAAGGATGACAAGGCTGAAATTGCTGACGCTATTGGTGACGTTATGGTCACACTAGTCAATGTGGGTGTCTTGACTGATCTGGATGTGCGCCAGTGCTTTTATCAGGCATTTAAGGTCATTGAAAATCGCAAGGGCTACATGAACAAAGACGGTCAGTTTGTAAAGGAGTCGTAATGCCATTTACTGTTTCAGTATCTGCACTTGATAAACAAGTATCAGGCAACCACTACAAAGACAAAGGCATCCAGCCCATTGTCTACATCCATGCAAATGATTTAGGGTTTTGTGAAGGCAACGTCATCAAGTACGTTACCCGCCACAAAGAAAAGAATGGTGCTGCCGACATCAAGAAAGCAATCCATTACCTAGAACTGCTTTTGGAACTGGAGTACAAAGATGAACACCCTGCCGTTTGATTACAGCAGGTGTGAGCCAGAGCTACCAGACTCACACTGCAAGAACTGCCGCCGATGGTTTCATCACCCTGAACAGGTGAACAATCCTTACGGTCAGTCTTTTGTCAGTGTTGAGTCTAGTACATCAGAGGCTTGCTGCTATATGCCAATTTCACTCTTGAAGAAATAGGGCAATCTCTGCCTCCCGCCTTTTAACGAGTCCGGGCAAGACTTTCCCGCCTCCCTTTACCCAAACTCGGAAAGCCTCCGCAGCACCCTCCCAATCGCCTCTATTAGCCCTCATACGGATAGTAGAGCGTTGGAGGTTGCCTAGTCCGAAATTGAAGGATATAGAGACAAGAGCGTCAAAGCTGCCTTGACGGCCAACACAGCCGGGAACAAGTCGTAGAACACCACGTTCAAAATGAGCAATGCTGCGGTCGAATAACTGATTGATTTCTTCCTTTGACCAGACACGGCTGTCCTCCTGACGCAGTGGATACTCTTTTCGAATCATGCCCGTGTAACCTTCTTTGCGGACAACAGGTAGGCGGATCTGGTCTTGATATAAAACCTCTCCAAAACCGACCGTCCAAATTTGCGCCGGGCAAAGGTATGGTTTGTTTCTGCACCCCTCAAAGCGGTGCATCAGGTCTGCGCCAGCTTTGGACAGTTTCACTTCTTGCTCCAGCCTCTTGACCCAAACCAGTAGCCCAAAATTCCACCAAGCATAGCCATCTCATCAGGGCTAAAGATGATATCAATGTAACGCATTACGTCATCCATGCTGGTAATCAGACCGGGGTTGTTCCACAGGTAGTAGCACAGGAAGGCGTTAATCGCCACCAGTTCAGCAACGAAAATGTAAGTCACTGTTGGACGGACAGTACCCACGTAGTTGGCAACCCACGTAGATGCCTTGGCAAGCACTGCCTTGTCGTGGTCCTGAGCGCCTTTGACCATCTCAGATTCGGCTTCGGCCATCTGCGCTTGGGTCTGCATAGCGACTTGCTCAGTGCGGATTTCCTCGACACGGGCTTGGGCGGCAAAGCCAGCAGCGGCCATCTGCAACTCACGCTCAGTCTGAATTTGTGCCAATGCCAGTTCGTGCTTTTGGTCGGCCTTGTTTTGAAAGTACTCCAGCAGCTTGGGCAAGCCTGAGATCAGCAGACCTCCAAGGGTTGAGATGAGAGACAGCATTTACTTTCCTTTCAATTGCGACACGACCCAAAGGCCGATGGTCATGAGAACACCTAACAGCGAGACAATCAGACCCCACATGAGGGTGAGCCAAATCTTTGCTTTACGTGCAGCCTTCCTGCGGAACTCAGCCTTTTCTTCAGCCTCACGCCGTTGCTTGGCTTCTTTCTGGAACTTGAGCCAGTCATCCCAAAGGCCAGCCCTGCCGTGATACACCATCATGCGTTTGAGTTCGGCCTCGTTGTTTTTGATCTGCTCAAGGGCTGCAAACGCTTCCATGTCGTTGCCGCTGTTGGCCTTTTTTTGAATAGCGTTCTTGTTGTCGAAAAAGTCAAACAACTTCTGACCAGCAGCCATGATGTCGCCGCCGTTTTGGACGGTTTCTTTGATGACAGCAAACGCAGCGTTGCAAACAGCAAGTTCAGCCAACATAAAAAACCCAGATTAAAACTTTGACGCACCAAATGACAAGACCAACAATAAGGGCCGCAGCGATGAAACTGACGGCCCAGTCTTTCATTTGAATTGGTCTTTAAATGTTTGCCAGTAAATGGCAACAGCAACACATACCCCACCTACATACAAAATGGGTTTGGCAAGTTTGCCAAGTGTCTCAAGGACTAGAAAAGCACCAGATGCTGCCTGAAACGCAGCCACGACACCTTGAGTGTTCTGGTCAATACGGTCAACTTTCTGTTCGACAAGAATAAGGCGAGAGTAGATCTCAGCATGGGATACTTCTTTTTCCATGATTACCTCGGGTAAGCAGATGCAGGAGTCAGGCCACGACCACCACCGACTTTAGCGGCATATTCAAGTGCTTGTCTACGCTTCTTGGCAATCTCTGTCTGGGCATAGGGACTGCCCAACAACATGGCATTTTGCTGATATTGCATTTGCTCAGGTGTGAGAGTAGAGCCTTCACCAGCAGAAGACATGGTAAATCCTGGGGGCATAACAGCTTCAAGTAAGTTAGTTAATGCCGCACCACGTTGATCAGCAGTCTCTGCCTTAGCAAGGTCAGGGATGGCAATCAGAGCACCTAGAGTGCCAGCAACCCGTACAGGCTTAGTGCCAGCGCTGGTCTTCTTAGTGATACCGGGAGTCAGTTCAGCAGGTGGCAAACCAGCAGCTTTGGTTTCAGCACGAGTAGCCCTGCCCAACAATTTGTTGATGTCCTTAGACTCTTGGATAGCCAACTCGTTTGTCAGCGGGAAAAGACGATCTGTGTATGCCTTGGTGTATTCAGCTTGACCAATGTTTTGACGGGGAGTGTCAATGTATTGAGCGCCAGGAACAAAAGCAAAGCCCCTTGGCACTTGATTGATGTCAGCATAGTCAGGCTTGAATTTAGGCTCACCTTTTTTGTTCAATGCTGCTTCTGGACCCATGCCAGCAAAGGCAGGTTTACCAGTACCTGTAAGCAGTTCCTGAGGAGGTGCAACAGGCTGTGGTGAAGCTTGTGGAGCAGATTGATTAGGAGTTTCCTGAATCAGTTCTTTGACGGTATCGTTGACGATACTTGTCACAGGAGAGCCAGGTCCAGCAGTAGGTGTTGGTGCAGGAGCGTCTACAGGTGCTGCTGTAATAGGTGTTGAAATAGCCTCAGGAGGGGCTACAGGGGCTGTTTTAAAAGCAGCGTCCATGTCAGCAACAGTTGGCGGCATAGTAGGGGCTGTAGGAGGTACAGGCTTGCTACCTAGTCCTAATTGCTTGTTGGCCTCAATAATTTGCTGTGCTTGCTGTAAACGATCTGGTTGAGCAACAGGTTGTGGTGCTTGTTGTGCAACTGGTAAAACATCCATTGTTGGGTCAATACGCAACCCAAGACCCCCAGAAGACGGAGGTGTATTACTTCTTCCCATCAATTGACTAGCGCCATAGATACCAGCACCAATAGCAGCTAGGCCAGCAGGAAGATGCCACCAATCATTGCCAAGACGTTCTTGGATCTGCTCCAATGACCCAAGCTTAAAGCCACCCTCATCTTTTTCAAAGGGATCTGCTTTTGCAGGGTCACTGGTTTGAAACTTGATCTCGTTTTCAATCTCAGATTCAGGAATGCCAGCAGCAGTAGCTGCTTTGCGATATCCCTCAACATCAAATGCTGCCATTGTTATCTCCCGCCAAATTGTTTAGCCAAATCACGGGCTGATGGCCCTTTAGACTTGATCTCAGGGTTCTTCAAAGAGCGACCACGGATAGATTTCGGCTGCTCTTTAGGTGTTTCACCAAGACCAATAGATCTGAATTCAGCAGGTGTTTCTCCTGTTGATGGACGGCTCTGTGCTGGTCTACGCAAGATTTCACGGTTTCTGTCAGCAAACTGTTGACGCAATTCACGGAAAGCATCTGTACGGGCAAAAGCACTTTCAAGCTCACCAGCAGTAGGAACCTGAGACTTGGGATACCTAGCAAGTTGCGCCTTACGCCAGTTAGCAAATGCTTGTGTAGCGTCTTGGTTGAACTCACCGATCAAAGCCAAAGCTTCACCACGCACAAACTCGTCACCAAGCTGATAGCTTTTTGGGTTTACCAAGAAAGGCAGATTACCGTGCTTGGCAGAAAGTTCAAGTTGAGTTTTCTCAACCATTTGCTGGATGTCCAAAACACGGCCAAGGTTTTTCATCTCAGATTCACCTAAACCTTTAAACACTTCAGATTGAATGAAGTCTTGTTTAGATTGGGCAAAGTTTCTGTCAAACTGAGTTCCGCTTGTCAGACTGTTTTGAGCTTGGTCCAAGTCATTCTTGGTTACTGCTTCACCAGATTTTTTAACCACAGATCCATCTGCACCAATTCTCATTCCAAGAGATTCAAGAACAGTATTCAATGATGTTTGCTGTGCTTGACCCAAAGAAACATTTTTGTTGTCCACCTTTTGGCGCAAAGCATTCAATCCCTCGGATACTGTTTGCGAGTATCCAAGAGATCTGTTTGTAAAAGTGCCAATAGCTTTACGCTGCTCTTCACTAAGATCAGCACCAGAAAGGTTTTGCAGTCGTTGACGCAACTCGCCATACATCTCTTTAAGCTCTGGAGCCTTAGCAAAATAATCAGCGGTGGCTAGGTTAGCTTTGTTAAATGCTTCAGTGTTGAACTTGGCTATGTCTTTTTTCTGTTGATAGCCAATTGCCTCTTGCAAGGAATTAACAACTCCTCCACGAGCAGCAACTTCTGCGCGAGTCAGCGGTTGACCTGTGTTGGCATCTACAGCTTTGATGACTGTGCCCAATTCATTTATTGTTTTCTCAATTGGACTTCCGCTTTGAACGTCATAAACAATTTTTTTTGTTTCAGTTCCACCAGTAACAAACGTGCGCCAATTAGGATTGCCAAGCAATAACTCAACAAACGCCCTCATCTTCTGAGGTTTGTCAGCCATGTAATCAATGGTCTTGCCGACAGCAATACGGCCTTCTGGAGTTCCAGGACCACCCTTGTCCATTACTGGCTTGATGTCCTTTTGGAATTCATCCAAGTTCCGTTGCATGATTTCAGCAGACCGTTTAACAACAGGCTCAAGCTCAGTTCCTTTGACTCGACTTGTCAAAGAGTACATAGAAACAGGATCACCATTAGATGCAGCATCTTCATACATAGATGCCACATCAAAAGTCTTTGCTGTAACGGGCGAAACTGCACCACCTACAGGCTCGGGATTGTTTATGTCAGGAGGAGCAACAGCACCAGTTTGAACTTGAACTGGAGCAACAGGGTACATTGTGTCTTGCATGATGTTTATCCCATTCCCATAAGTTTCATTAATTTTCCTGATTTATCTTGAGCGCTTCCAAAGCCTGGAATCTGCTGATATTCATTACCTGTCAAAGTAACTTGATTGCTTGTATCAGGAGCCAATGGATTGAAATCAGTTGGGTTTTGTAGGGATGATTGAGGGCTGCTTGATTTAACACCCCAAAAATCATCAACCTGACCATCGCCGTCAAGATCTTGTATTGGCATTACGCTTGGAGCAGCTTGGGGCATTGGAGTAGACCTAGGAGCTACTGCACCGGGAATATTTGCATTAACGCCAATTGAAGGCGCAGCAGGAACAGAAACGCCTTGGCCCAAAGCAGGAGCAGGAATTGGGCTAGGTGAAGAACCTCCGCTACCAGCCAACATAATTCCAGCCAAATTTGCTAATGGGCTGTTTTTAATTTTTGCAACTGCTGCTTGAATTTTTTTGGCAGGAGATTGGCTATTCATGTACCTGCGAGGATCGCCATAATTTCCAAAACTTTCGGCAAATGGCGTGTCTTTTGTGTTCATGATTGCCCCTTAAAAGCCAAAGCCCTTGCTGCTTGTACGTTGACCCTGAGTTCCTTGGAAGCTTGGGGTTGTAGATGCTTGTGGTGTACCGTAGATGATCGATGCGTACTTGGACAACACATCCTGTGGAGCACCAGCAAATCCAATACGACTTGCAGCAGATTGTTGAGCAGCAGACAAACCACTTTGACCAGCACCCAACAAAGACTCAGAAGCCCTTTGACGTTGGCTTTCAATGCCAGCAGAGGTTTGAGCAGCAACAGAGCCCAAACGCTGTTCACCAAGGCTTGCAAGGTTGCGAGAAGCCAATGCTTGACGGGATGAACCCATGCCACCAGCACCACCAAACATAGCAGCTTGTTGGCCCATTTGCTCACGAATCTCTTCACGAGCAGGTTGCAACGATGCTTGGATTTGCTCTTGCTTGTACTCAGGGCTAAACAGGTTGGTTAGACCCTCAAGACCTTGCACATACGACTGAGCACCACCGGCCTCTTGCAATTGACCAGCACGACCAGCAACATTCATTGCCGTTTGAGCAGCAGTGGTTGTAGCAGGATTTACTTGTCCATAAACATCACCCGCCATGCCCAGTGTTTTCTGGTAAGCAGGAAATGCTTGTTGAGTAAGAAAACCAGTTTGTGCCCGTAATAGCTGTTTCTGCTCTTCGGTTACAACTGGTGCTGATTGGGAACTACCTTTACCGCCACCCATATGATTAGCCCTTGCCTTTCCCGCCACGATTACGTGACTGCTGAGGTTGAATAGACGCATTATCCCACTGTCCAACAGTATTTGGATACATGTTTGGTTGACCCATCCTAGGCTGACCACCTTGACCTGGGTAAGTGACGCTGCCACCTTTACCCTGTCGAGTTTCAAATTGACCTGTGGGTTGTACAGCAGGGCTCATCATCATGCTCTGATTGGAAGAGCCAGAGTTATATGAGCCAGAAGCTTGAGCGGCTTGCTGCCACTCATTAAACCCCTGCGGGTCTGCATTAATAGCGTTCTGGTCTAAACCGTCTTGACGAGGCCGTGGAGCTTGAAACCCACCTTTGCCCTGAGGTTGTGTAGATGATGCCACTTGTGAAATTGGTGATCCCATGATTTATCCTTGTGGTGGTGTAGGCCAGATGACATTAAATGGATAGCCTGATTGTGAGGTAATGTCTCGCAACTGTTGGCGGTATTCAATCCATGCTTGCTTTGTGTTGAGTGGCACATCAGGAAGTTGAGTCCAGTCTGAAGAATAAAGCAAAGCTTGTCTTTTTGACTTTACTGAAGATTTGGCTGCAACAGAATCTAATATCCATTGTTTTAGTTCATAGTCAAAAACATAAAAACCTTCTGGCTTTGGAGGAATATCAAATATAGCTCCATCTTGTACATACTGACTTTCACAATTTGAAGCAAGCGCAAGAATATCTTCGTCACTTGAAAATGATTGAAGATTTATGTCTTGGCATGAGCCAGACATATTAATTTTTCCAGAAGTTTTATTGTAAATGGTGAATTTCATCTTTTTAATCCAATAACAACCACTGATGTTGCGCCGCCAGCAAATGCTCCTCCTCCAGAGTAACCCGCAGAAAAAGTATGGGCGCCAGTATATGTAGCAACGTGTTCAATTGAAATATTTGTGCTTGGAAAAGATTGTCTAAATCCAGCTTGAGTCAAGTTTGAAGAAATTGTTTGGCTTGATAAAGTGGTGCTGCCTAGTTTTACGTAATGTAATCTGGTCCAAACAGGTGCATCGTAGTCTGGTGAGTTGTTGCATATGCCTGAAACAAAAGCAGTTTCGCCAGTTACCATGTTTACTGTTACTGAGGCATCGTTTCCACTGGATGCTGCAGCGTCTGTAAAAGAAACCTGATTAAGTCCAATTCTTAAAGTATCAATTTGTGCCACACCAATTTTTGCGGTTGTAATTGCAGCATCAGCAATCGCAGCATTGCCAGCAGTAATGCTGTTTGCGGCCATATTTGCGGCCGAAATGGTTGCAGCAGCAATTTGAGTTGCTGTAATTGTTCCGGCAGCAATCTGACTTGAAGTAATTGTATTGGCGGCAATGTTTGCAGCAGTAATTGTTGTAGCTGCAATGTTTGTTCCTGTAATCGTATTAGCAGAAATCTTGTCGCCAGTAATCGTATTCTGGACAATCAAGCTACCAGTGATGTACGTCTGAAACAAAACCCAAGCAGTTGTATATCGATACACAACAGCATTGTTGGAAGAGTTGTACGACACAGTACAAATGTCACCAGCAACAGGATTACGGCCAAGCAAAGCACTGACCTCTGCATTGGTTGGGGCAGAACTGTCGTTGGCAGTACGAGTAATCACATAGGTAGCAGCACCATTAGATCCGTTTGTACCGTTTGTTCCGTTGTTGCCTGATGCTCCAATAACGTATGCGTTGCTTGTGTTCCAAGTAACTGTAGACGTTGATGTTGTTAGGTTGTCTGTATAGCGGACAGAGCAAGCAAACAGGAAGTATCCAGGCGTAGACGAACCGGGAGTTAAGGACCATCCATTCAATGCTGTTGGGGCAGTAAATGATCCGTCAGCCCATGTATACGTAGAGTTGCCAGCAGGAAAAGCAGTAGGAAGAACTGCTGCCCACTGATACAACTCAAGAAAAGCCGTTCTGCTTCCGTTTGCTCCGTTGGTTCCATCACTACCATCAACACCAGCAGCAGATATGGCATATGCAACAGTGGCATTCCATATGATGCTTGTTGTCGCAGTGACGTTGGTATCAGCATAGATAACTCGAGCCACCCATAAGGTTTCCCCAAGGATTGCTGCTTGAGGAATGATGCTCCACCCGTTAGCAACACCGGGAGTTGTGAACTGACCTGTTGCCCATGTGTATGTAGAGTTTCCTGATGGAAATACAGTCGGTGCTGATGCTGACCATATGTACATCTCAAGAATTGCAGTCCTTGTGCCGTTAGTTCCATCGCTTCCATTGTTGCCGTTGTTACCAGCAAAGCCAACAACAAAAGCAGTATTGGTGCTCCAAGTTACTGTAGATGTTGCAGAAGTGTTTGTATCTGAATAGCTGACAGAACAAGCATACAAGGTGTAACCGGGAGTAGCCGCACCGGGAGTTAAGGACCAAGAATTAGGCGTTTCTGGTGCTGTAAAAGCTCCATCAGCCCATGTATATGTTGAGGTTCCAGATGGAAACGTAGTGGGGGTAGTTGCTGCCCATTGATAAACCTCAAGGTAGGCAGTTCTTGCTCCATTTTGTCCATCAACACCAGCAGCAGATATTGGCGTTGAAGTAGCAACAGTCCAGGTGATAGAAGAGGTGGCAGATGTATTTGTGTCAGAAAAGATCTGACGAGCAATGTACAAATTCTGACCAAGTACAGGTGTTGGTGGAGACAAACTCCATCCATTCAATACTGCAGGAGCGGTAAATTGTCCTGTTGCCCACGTATACGTAGATGTGCCAGAAGGAAAGGAAGTTGGAGGTGTTGCACCCCATTGGTAAACATCCAGAATTGCTGTTCTGGTTCCGTTCAAACCATTGGTTCCATCTGTTCCATTAATACCATCTGTACCGTTGTAAGCAATAGCACGAATTGGGTTTGCTGTATTTGTCCAATCCAATGTGGACGTTGTTGTGGTGGCAGATACGTTTAATGGAACAGTAATGCTCCACAAAAAGTTGCCCGGGGTAGTGTTGCTAGGGGCCTCTGTAGACCACCCAGAAGGCGCTGTATATGCACCAGTAGACCAAGTGTAGGTAGAAGTGGTTGAGGGCCTTGTAGGAGGTACTGACGATCCTGTCCAAATGTAGATGGTCGGGAAAGCAGACATCAATCCGTTTGCACCAGCACTACCAGCAGCACCATCGTAGACAACAGGCAAGATTACCTGCTTGGACAATGGAGAAGTTAGATTTGATCCATTGACAGTCAAAGTGACGGTAACGCCAGTAGACGATGATGTTGGCGTGATAACAACTGAAGACGCTGTTGAACTGGTTGGAGTTGCACCAGAAATCGTCCAACTGTATGTTGGAGATGTGATGTTTGCTATGACAGCAGACAAAGTTGCATTTGCTGGAGTAAAAGCACCACCAGCATTTTGAGCAAACGCAGTAAAGCCAGTAATGTCTAAAGTTGGTCCGGGGCTACCGTTAGTGCCATCAGTGCCATCAGTGCCATCAGCACCAGCAGGACCAGGGTCAGTAAATACCAGTTGAACAGTAGCAACACCAGCTTGGGCAACAACACCTGAGTTGTTTTTGTAACGAACAGGAACGGTAATGTAAGCAGGGCTTGCTGACATTGCAGTTGGATTAGGCCACTGAGCATAATCACCAGCATCAGTTGGATCTCCAATGGTGATGTTGGTTTTGGAGATGTCAGCGTAGCCAGTTATTGAACTGTTACCAATACGCCATGTGCCATTAACAAAGTTAACAGCAGTATCTGTCTGAGCATCAACAAAAGGAACAACAGCACCAGCGTCTGTTGCATACATTGTTGGCGTAATGTTCGTAAAAACAGGTGCTAAAGGGGTTCCAGTTCTAGGAACCTGCAATGTGTTTGGCGTGAAGTAAGGAACAAAAGCTTCTGCAATGACAGGGATGTTGCCAGAGGTAACCACATCCAAGTCAATAGAAGATCCAGGATCCACAAGCCAACCAGCATCAGGAGCAGTAACAGAAACCTCAAACTGAATCTGCCTACCACCAGTGCTTACATACCAAAGAGATTTAGTTACACCAAAACCACCAGCAGCTTCATACCAAATGTAATCAGCAGGATTACTTGATTCAGCAGGATCGTTGTTATTGCGGAGTCCAAAGTACAGACGGTTTGTTGGACTGTTGCTGAAGTCAACAGAGCCATCAAAACTGTCGGCATACTTAACTGCCATGTATTTGTACAAGTAACCAGACACTTGACCAGTAGGCCCAATAACTTGGCCTGTATTGGGATCAGCAGATATGTTGGCCCCAAAATTTCCAAGCAAATAGTTAATTGCCTCAGAAACTTCTGAAGTGCTTGGGCTTGAATCAAGTGCGAATGGCATTAGAAAGCGTCCTCAACAATAGTTGCTTGCCAGTTTAACGCTGTTAAGTTCCATGTGTCAGTTGCATCATTAGATTCAACCTTGACAGATACTGTACGAACAGCATTTTGCTGAGTTGTTACCCAAGGGCTGTTAGTGTCAATTGATGTAATTCCTGATTGACCGTATGTCGGTGCTTGAGCAGTAGAGTTAGCACCACCCACAGAAATGTTGATAGCACCAGTACCAGAGATCTCAGGCAACAGTCTGTGTGTGTACACTTTAGAACTGTAAGGAATCGGACCTTTATCTGATTGCAAAACAATGTTGTTGCGTTCAAACAAAGCAGGAATTGGTGCTGAATTGATAAACGAGTTGCCAATGTTGGTCTGAACCAGCTTCTGATTAGCTACACCACCACGGGCATAGGTAACCACACGAGATGCCTTCTTGAACGATCCTGAGATGAACTGAGGGCCTTCAGCACCCATGCAAGCATTTGCAATGTCTTTAGGAGCATTCCAGATCTGCAAGTCATAGCGGTACGACAGCATCTTGTTGCAGTAACCAGTAGAAGTCAGGTCAGGATAGTAAATCTCGATCTGGTTCTTTTGAGTGTTGTTGACCATAAAGATACGGTCAGAGTAAGTTGTACTTAGGTTACTGTAAAAGTAATTCTTGACCTTTTGGTTGCCCAAGGATTGGAAGCTTGAGCCATCAAACATCCAGATATCACGAGCATCTACACCGTAGACATGTGTGTCTGCGTTTGACCAGCAGTTGTTGTTGATCAACCCACGACCCTGATTAAACAAACGAACACCAAATACTGGTGCTGTGGAGTTCTGGTAATTGATTGGAGAGAAAACTACTGTATCCCAATAGGAACAAGCGTAGAAGTTGCCACCAAAAACAAAGCCATCAACCAATGGTCCACGAACAGGAACTTCTTGTTCGTTAGCAACGTTTGAAAGAGTCGGCTCCCATGTTTCAGGGTAACCAGTCAAACCAAATGCTTGTGACCAACGTACAGTTGTCGGATAGTTGGTTGTGATGCCACCACTAACTTTAGTGATGTTGCCAGCAATCAGAATGTTGCCTACGTTTGGAGAGCAGAAGTTTCTGACAAACTCTGCAGTTGTCTTGGTAACTCCAGGCTCGTAATTCCATCCTGCATCTGCCGAATAGACAATCTCGGTTGATGTTGGCAAGAAATACATTGGGTTGTTCAATGTATCGTTAATGAAGAAAACACCACCGACTACAGAAACAGTGATGTTTAGATCAGCAGCGTATCCAGCAAGGGAAACACTTGGGTTTGCACCAACACCGGGGGTGATGTTGCTGATACCAGAAGAGGTAAGCATGTACCACCTACCCTGACTAGAAGAGTCTCTGGTGGCAACGATGTAAACCCATTGAGCTTCAGAACGATACCCACCTTCCATGAAGATAGGCTCGTTAGGGATGACACTCAGAATCTCTTGTTCACCAAAGATCTTTTTAATACCACGAACATCAGTCTCTACGTTAAGCCCACTGTTATATTCATTTGTACCCAGCGCATTACTAGGAACGTCCGGGGTGAAGGACACGCCTATAAATGGTGTTCGGATTCTTTGGTAATCAGACATCAGGCACTCCAAGGCGTACCTGTAGCTGTCACAGGGTTCTTCTGCAACTCAATGTTCTGAGCCAGAGCAGCTTCGGTGGCATCTTTGTCAACACCGCTGTCCCAACACCATTGCAAAACTTCTGCTTCGGTGACTTGGTTGTAGGGAATCGTAGGACTGCCATCAGCCCATGAGCAGGTTGAATAGATGGAGGCTGTGTAGTCTCCGTCAACAGCAGAAGCTGTCCAATGGGCGGTCGTGATGAAGCCATTGGAGACTTCGTAGTTGGTTTGGGTGATTGTCCAAGTGGTGGTCATGATGATTTCCTTTCGGGGGTTAAAGATTGGCGGCATCCAAACGTGCCTTGAGTGAGTTGATGATGGCTTGCTGCTCTTGGATAGCCGCTGTCAATGTAGCCACTAAGAAGCTGGTGTCAATGCCTTGGTACTGTGGCTTGCCTTCAGCGTCCACTGCGTCTTTCTCGCCTGTTACGCACTGAGGCACAACTTCAGCAAGTTCGTGAGCAATGAAGCCTTCACCGTCAGAGCCATCAGCGTTCCACTTGTATGTGCAAGGCTTGAGCAATGCCACCTTTGCCAATGCGCCTGTCATTGGGGCAATGGTGTTCTTCAGGCGGTAGTCGGAGGAGGTGTTGTAAGAGGTTGAAGTTGTCGTGACATCAATTGAGCCAACATCACCAAATCCCCCACGGTTAAAACGAACTAACTCGCCATCATTGCTTCTTCCAAAAATACCAGCCGGGCCACCATCACGGTAAACAACAATTGTGCCGACAGGTTGAACTTCAAAGCCGACCGTTGTATCACCAGTAGCAGTTTTCCCCACCAGCAAGTTACCGCTGGAGTCGATACGGGCGCGTTCATTACCATTACCAGTAGAACCATTGCCAGTAATGAAACAAAGATTTACTCCCGTTTTTGCAACTATCCCAACATCAGTAGCACCAAAATCCGAGTCTTGTCCAACTTGATTTGAAATCCAACCAGATGCTTTTAAATATCTATTAGCGGATGCAACAGTTTCTATGTTTCCAGCCACACTAAGTCTGGCAGTAGGACTTGTAGTGCCAATACCGAGGTTGCCGGAGGAGTCGATCCTCATGCGCTCCACTGCGTTGCCTGTTGTTGCAGCAGTGTTAAAAGTCATCGGGCCAACAAGCAAACTGCGGAGGCTAAAGGTACTGTTTGTACCGTCAACAAGAATGTCGCCGCCAGTATTTGCTGTTCCGTTTCGCTGAAGCAACAATTGAGTAAATTGCTGCCCACCGTTGTCAAGCAAAAACCCTGTCGCATCACCGCCAACAACATGAAGTTTTTTTGTGGGCGAACTCGTCCCAATACCGAGGTTGCCGGAGGCGTCGAGACGCATCCGTTCTGCGGGGGTTGCTAAAGAACCATTTGTAGCCGTGCCAAAAGCTAACGCTGTTGCGCCAGTTGTGCCGTTTTCCGAAACTGCTGAAATACGGGCGTACGTAGTTGATGGCCCCCAATCCGCATTGTTCAAGTGAAAACCGATAGTGGCTTGATTCCCCGTTGCACCAGTTGCGCTGTTAAAAACAGAAATTTGTTCTGTGCTGAAGTCGGTTGCGCCAGTTAAGTTGCGAAGAACGGTCAGCCTCCCGGTAGGCGAACTCGTCCCAATACCCAGACCTGTGCTGGTCAGGCGCATTCTTTCGGAGCCGCCAGTGTCGAACCATAGCGATGAAGTATTATCTGAGGAAATCCTTGCGTATTCTGTGGCGGCAGCGTTGGCGTGCCAACCAAGGTAGCCAAGCGCATCTGATGCACGACCACGAATTGAAATAGCACCACCAGAGCTAACTCCCACAACTTCAATACGATTGCCAATAGCCGCAGAACCCGCACCAACAATCAAGCGGTCAGCAGAATCAAAGACTAGCGCAGACCCAGTGGTCAGGACTTTGGAAGCATTCAGGAAAGAAACGCCGTTGGCTGTGCCGCCGTTCAACGTCACTGTGCTGGAGGTGGTCAAAGCAGCAATGTTGGCTGTACCTGTCAAATACAGATTACGCCAAGCATGAGCATTTCTACCAAGGTCATATGCGTTATTGGTAGAAGGATCAATGTCTGAATTGACACGAGCGTTGAAACTTACAGTATCAGAGTTGCTGCTGCCAAGAATGGTGTTGTCATTGACAGTTAAATTGGTAAAAACACCTGTATTAGGTGTTGTGCCACCAATAGCAGGAGGAGCAGACAAATTAAGCGTACCACCCAAAGTCAAGTTGCCCGAGGTAGTGACAGTACCAGTCAATGTCAGGCCGCTAACAGTACCTGTACCGCTAACAGAAGTTACTGTTCCCAAGGGGTTAGCAGCCCACGATGTATCAGTGCCGTTTGTTGTCAGGTACTTGCCGCTGTTACCTGTTTGCAAAGGCACAAGAGCATTAAAGGCAGCATTAGCTGTTGTTTGACCTGTACCACCGTTAAGGAGGCTCAATGTGCCACCTAGGGTAATAGTTCCTGCAGCCGTAATAGGACCACCAAATGTTGTCAAACCAGTTGTGCCACCAGATACATCAACACTAGTAACAGTACCAACACCACCAGCAGAAATCCACTCTACATCACTTGCAGAAGGGTTCAAGGCCAGAACTTTACCTGCATTACCTGCGTAAGAAGGCAAAATCCAATCAGGGCCCAACAACTGAACAGCACCAAGGGTCAGATCCACACCGTTGACGTTAACGCTGTCGTTTACCAGGGCAGAGTTAGGAATGTTGGTCAGGGTGTTAGCAGATCCGCTGATTGACTTGTTTGTCAGTGTCTGTGTGTCAGTCAAACCAACAGCACCAAGGTTTATACGTGCATTAGCGGCTGTAGAAGCCCCTGTACCACCATCAGCAATAGCTAAGTCAGTAATGCCAGTAATTGAGCCACCAGTGATTGCTACGTTGCTTGCAGCTTGTGTGGCAATAGTGCCAAGGCCAAGGTTTGTGCGAGCATCAGCAGCAGTTGTAGCACCTGTACCGCCATTGGCGACAGCAACAGTACCAGATACGTTACCAGCAGTGCCAGAAATGCTGCCTTGGATTGTTTCGCTGAAGGTCTTAACGCCACCAATGGTTTGGTTGTTTACAAGGTCAACAAGGTTAGATCCTGTCAGTTGGACCCAAGCCCCTGATTGCTTGTTGTACAGGCTTTGAGGAGTTGTACTGGTGTTGATATACAACTGACCATTCAAACCAGTTCCAGAAGAAGGTACACCAGCACCTGTAAGGATAGGCAAGCCAGAGCCTGTCATCAATCCTGGTACTGACCATGTAAGCGTAGTTGCATTGCGAGAATCAACAACAGCAATAGAAACCCACACTTGGTTTACAGGGGCTGGAGGAGGAGATACCACCCAACCACTAGGTGCTGTACCAGTGTTGTTTGTAAAGCTCCAAGAACCCCCTGTAGGAGTTGCAGGAGCAGTTGCTGAATCTTGAAAGATGAACCATTCAAAATAAGTACCGCCAGAAGCAGCACCAATGCCATACAAACCAGTGGATTCTGATGAAGATCCGTAAAGGCTACCTGTTGCCATGTTTATTCCTTTGACTTAAAAGACCAGCCTTCTTTTGGCGGGTAAGTTTTTACAAAATTGACCAGTTTTTCTTTATAGCCTTTGCAACGAGCGCGGACTGTCCTTGTGTCAATTTTATGGTGTTCTGCGGCTTCACGGCAGGTATCAAAAATGCCATCTGGAGTAATCCAGACGCCTTTCCAATTTGGATTTTCTGTTCCAGTATTTGCAAGACTAAATTTAATGCTTTTTCTGCGTTTTGTGCCTTTTTGAGAGGCGCTCATTTTTGCCAATGACTCTGGTTTGTGTTTTTTGCCAAGCCAATGTTTTGATCCAGAAACCCCTTGACCTCCAGCCGTCATGTTGACTAGTGGCTGTTTTAAATCTCTGCCACATAAGATCAGCAATTTTTCATGCTCTAAAGCCTCTTCATGAGTAGGCCAATAAGCAAGAATTTCTATTTTGTAGCCATCTTTTGCAACTTCATGCCATTTTTTATTTCTGCAATTTTTTGTATAAGCACGCTCTCTTGCTCCTTTACCGTAGTAAAAGATTTGATTTGTACTTTCAGAAATATGGCAATATGTGTAATGCATACTATTTGAAGCTGTAGCGGTAATTGCGGGGTTGAAATTCGCTTGTTAGGTGCTGGTCTCCACCGCGCCATTTTCCACGATAGTTCTGATCTTCAATCAGACCATACGAATCATCAAATCGAGCAAGCCACTTCTGTGCTTCCTCTGTGTTTTTGTTCTTGTCATAGTACGCTTGCAATGTGCCGTACATATAACCCTCTGGGAATGAAGCCAAGATCCCGTTGCTTTGAACAATAGGGTTTGTTGCGTCACCAGTAGGGCTGAACAAGAATGGGAATGTCTTTTGGTAATACGCCTTGATGATGACGTTCTCACCAGGGTTTGGCGTAAACACGTAGTTAGGACCAACCTCAGAGAAAGAAGCCCTGATAACCCTTGGCACACCAAATGGACGGATGTACAACTGATCAATCATCCTGCGCCGAATGATCTCTCGGTCACCAACACGGTCATACACAATCCAAGGACCAAGGTTAGTGCCTTCATACTGCTGGTTGCTAGGCTGACTTTCTTGGAAGAACAGAATAGGGAAAACCATGTCTGCAGGGATTGGAGACATCCCTTTGGCATCTGTAATCAAAACAGATGGAGTGGCATCATCGTAGGGGTTTGAACGCAAAGCAGGAAGCTCAATCGTTCGCATCTTCAACTCACACAACTGAATGCTTGCCATGATCTCAGCAGTTGACTGAGATGGAAGCTTCAAGATTGCTGTTGGGAACGTCAGGTTATCCCAAACACCATCTGGGTCACTGACTGTTACTGATGTGCCGCTTACGCTAAGAACAGCAGTAAATGGGAGCATGGTGCTCACACCAATAAAGTCACCAGGGACAATGCTAGATGCAGCAGAAGCCGATGTGGTGATGACCGAGGTTGTGGTGTTGTAGGCAGATGCAGTGATGGACAATGCAGAAGGAATCGCTCCTACCCACTGAGCTATACGACTAACCAACGTATTAGCGGATTGAATAAAGAGCGACATGGATTGTCCTTATTTGGTCGGTATTGCAGGATTATACGGAATAGGGATCTTTCCGCTAGGGTGGCAAACGAAATCAGAGTAATACTCGTTGACGATTGCATAGAACAAAATCTTGTCCTTCTTTTCTTGCTTAATCAACTCCCAAGGACGGTTGTTAAACCACTTGGAACTGATCTCATGGGCAAAACATTTGGGTAGCTGCATCATGTGAGCAGTACCAGCAAAGAATGGATTGTCAGTGCCGTGAACCTTGTAAAACTCACGCTGCTGTTTGCAAAACTCTCTTACGTTCTCTACGTTTTTTTGTTCGTATTGAACATATCGATTGCCATCAATAGCACCTACCTTGTAGTTGATATTGTCGGTTTTGAAAGTTTGTGACCAAGTACCAGACTTGACCTCATTAAAGAGTTTGTCGTTGTGACGGAATACACCATCAACGCCAGCTTCAAGAATACCCTTTGAATAGTATTCTTCGTTAACTTTTACTTCATCATCGTTCATTGCTTTCTCCATGCTTTACCAAAGGAACCCCTTTCGGAGTCCCTTCAGAAAAGCCCCGGAGGGCTTAAATCAGGCCAAGTAACGCTGGCACTGAGCGGATGGACGAGGAGCAGTCACAGCTGCACCAGTTGGGCTGATGTTAGCCAACACAGCAACACCTGCTGGGTTACGAACAATCAGTGTACCTTCCATGATGTACTGGTCCAAAGAAGCGTCAGCAGAACTGAACACTTCGTTGTTTGGACCCAGTTCACGCAAGCTACCCCACTGGATAACGTCAGGGTTCAGGAACAGGGCAGAAGTGTTGTCTGCGCCTGTCGAGTCCATAACCCAAGAGTCATCGATCTGGTAGGTGTAGTTGAAGTCACCTTCGTAAGTACCAATCGTGTCGCCCTTGTCAGCAGGGTTAAAACGGTTGATCGAACGGCTGGTAGGCATCATGTCCGAGATGTGAGTACGCATGGAAGTGGGGACAACCATGTTCGTAATCTTGGCATTGAAACGCTGTTCAGCAGTGGTAACCAATTGCTTGTACAGGAATGGGCTGAATTGCTGCAGCGTCACGCCAGACGAGAAGGTGAAGTAACCCAGGCCAGCATTGGACAACAGGCCGTTGAAAGGCTGGTTGGTTGCAGTGGCAGAAGTCACATCGTTACCATCGCTGGTAGCCAAGTTCAACACAGCAGTGCCATCTGTCTCGTTGCCCGAACGTGTACCAGCGAACGAGTACAGCGAACCGAAACGGCGACCGTTGTTTGGCGATGCACCTTGAGTAGCAGCTTGGCCGCTGTACTTGATAGAAGCGCCATCGGCACGAACCATCTGAAGTTCAACGTCAAACATAATCTCAGTCAATTGCTTGACTTCTTGGTAGGCTTGTGGATCGCCACCAGCTTGCTCAACAGCACGGGCAGTACCTGTAGCACCAATGACGGTGGTAAAGATCTGTGTGTAGTTACCGCAGTTAGCACGGGTGTTGTCAGCAGCTTGCGATGCAGCAACAGCAGCGCCTTCCAGCTTGGCGTTCAAGGCTGGGGTGCGATAGAAGTCAACAGGCCAGATGTGCAGAGTCGAATTGACTTTGCGCTTTTTGGACATAGCCATGTTGGTCAGGGGGGTACGGTCTTTAACATAGTTAGAGACAGTCATATCGAGGTCTTTGACCACGATGTCGGTGGTATACGAGCCGTTGCCGTTACCGAGGTTTGCAGAGGTGATGGTAGCCATTTGAAACTCCTGTTTAACGCTTGCGTTTGTTTGCTGCAAGCATGGTTGCTAAAAGATCGCGTGCTGCATTCTTATCGCCGGACTTAGCTTGCTTTTGAAGTTTTTCCATCTCGTTATCTGGAGCGGTTTTGGCCTTGGCAACTGGTCGACTAGCAGCAGCTAGAGATCCACCAGCATTCTTGACCTTAGGCCCTTCTCGGAACTTCATTCCATCCCGAATCAGACCCAACAGAAATTCATCACTGGAAACCAAATCAATGTTTGGCACACCA
>Ga0209820_1000078_pt1 | contig 22863 bp, 13 predicted proteins | sample PPLLak21cMay2015_FD_187254 | JGI IMG/M metagenome (GOLD analysis project Ga0209820, IMG submission 187254) | Freshwater sediment microbial communities from Prairie Pothole Lake near Jamestown, North Dakota, USA - PPLs Lake P7 Core (1) Depth... | ecosystem: Environmental > Aquatic > Freshwater >...
TTATAGTTAAAGTATTACCTACTAATCCAACCGAACTTGGCACAATGTTAGTATTTACATCAATAGTCTTTACACTTACTACATCACCGCTATCAACTCCATTTACATTTATTTGACTATCGGGTAAGGTAAGTAATCCACCACTTACAACACTTGTAGAATAACTTGCATCACTATTTTCCACTGCACCATTGGCGCATATTGGATTATCTGTTATTATGGTTAATTTATTATTTGGTAAACTCATTCCAATTACTATTTTTATATTTGTATAATACTACATTTTTCCAAACACCACTTTTATAAACTCTTAATCGATAAAGATTAAAACTTGGACTTACATAATGGTAAACCATTAAAAAGTTTATTTGCAAAGTTACATTTTTTCCCGTTAAATTATATACATTTTTATTTGCAGTTAAAGAGTAATTAATTGTGCTACCTGATTTAATTAAATTTGCATCCTTACCACTTAATGTATAAGTCCCTTTACTTGCACTTAATGTTTTACTTATTCTAAAATCAACATCTTTTCCCGAAAGTGTAAAATCCCCTTTATTTGCAGATAATGTTCGACCTACTTTAAAGTCTGCGTTTTTCCCTGTTAATGTATAAACGCCTTTCTCACTTGATAATGTTCTACCTACTTTAAATTCAGCAACCTTGCCCGAAAGTGTAAAGTTGCCTTTTTCACTTGCAATACTTCTACCTACTTTAAAGTTAGCATCTTTACCACTTAAACTATAAGTACCTTTACTTGCAGTTATTGAATAACTAACTGAACCTGCCGAAAATGTTAATGTAGCATCTTTGCCTGTTAAGGTATAAGTACCCTTACTTAAAGATAAATTATAAGAAGTTGAGCCTGACCCTACTATTGGTAGTAGTTCTAATTCAATCTGCGCCCCATCAAATAATCTTCTTGTTGCCATTTTATGCTTCGGTTAATATTAATGCACCTGTTAGTGATGTTGATATTGCAGAAAACACACTAATTGTAAGGCAAGCGTCAGGGTCTATTTCTGCCAAAGAACCGATAATGCAACCTGTACTAACTGCATCTAATGACATTGCACCTGTTGCACTTTCTAATGAAATCATTGATAGTGGCTTAAACATACAAACCCCAAAATTGCCTGCCGTTGCTGTCGTGGCAGTAACGGTTACTGATTCAATGCTTTCCACACCTGTATCACCCGCTTGTAAAGGAATAGGAATTAAAATAGCAGCTTCTCTATAACCTCCCCCCCCAAATGATGTGGCAGTAGATGTTCTACCACTCACACCTGCTGAATTTGTGTAGCTTATTGTTACCGTTGTGGCAGTTCCTCCTACTGATGTATAAATTACTATCCCTGCCATAACCCCTTCTCCATTTGTATAACGAGTAAGAGCAGCAGTAGGAAGGTTTGTTGTTTGAGCTGTTGTTAAAGTAGCATTCAGTCCTCCGCTAACATTTAACAAATCAACTAAAAGCATACAGCCTGCACCATAAGTTGAAGTATTAAATCTGCCACCCAAAAATGTAAGTCGCCCTGTTGATATGTCAGGGATAGGCCCTATTGATTGAGCAGAATTTTTGTCTAATGCAACGCTTGTAGTTGGTATAGCAGGAGCAGGATTAAAAGATTGCCAACTTGCGTTCAATCGCAAAGTTCTAGCGATTGATGTGGATAGCTGAAAATCTGCAACACGATTTTCTTGTAGCTTGTCTACGTATTCGTTAAAATCTGTTAATGCCATATTATTTTTCTATTGTTGCTAATGAACCGAATAATTCAGGTGCAGTTGCAGCACTTGGAATAAACATTAAAGACAAACAAGCATTAGGGTCAATAACGGGTATGCCGGGAAGTCCTGTTGTGTAATCTCTCCAACCCATTGTACCTGCTGACCCCACAGGTATCCAAGCTAAGGGTTGAGCTATTGTTATACCGAAATTTCCAAGTGTTCCCGTTGTTGCAGTTAATTGTATTTGCTCAATAGCTTGTATTCCACTATCTCCTGCGGCTAAAGGTATTCTTTGCATTCTTGATACTTCACGGAAACCCGTTGCACCTATATTAATAGTTGATGTTCTACTTCCTGTCCCTGCTTGATTGGTATAGGTCATTGTAAGGGTTGTAGATGTTGTGCCTATTATTGTGTAAATTTCATAAAATGCTATGTTACCTGCGCCACCTGTATTTCTTGTTAATGCAGGAGATGCGGGGTCATCTTGTATTTGTTGGGCGGCGGTAGAAGTTCCTGATAACCCACCAATGTGGAATAGTCTATCATAAAGTAAATACACCCCTGCGGTTAATGGTGTAATACTTGCCCCTATTAAATGTTTATCTCTACCACCACCTGCGGCAGTAAAAGGTATTGCCCCTTGCGTAGTTTTATCAGGAATAACCGCAGATGTAGGTACTGCGCCACCCGCAGGCATACCGTCATAAGTCCAAAGAGAACATCCCCTACCTGATATTGGTGCAGTTGCTGCCACACCTGAAACTCTTGGCACTTTGTGAAAAAAGATATTTTCGGGTGTTCCACTATTGCCGCCTGTTTGTCTGTTAATTAAATCTGATAAGTCTGTTATTGCTGCCATATTATTTCATTTTGTATTGCGTGTTCTTTTGCCTCTATGATTAGGTTAGCTAAATTGTCAAGATTAACTCCTGATTGATATACCAACCCACCTACTTGTGGAAGTATCTCAAAACTTTCGTTGCTAATTTGCAAACCCCAATCTCCCCCATCTGATAAATAAAGGATTGATTGTGTTTTCTGAATTACTTGCATAGTATTATACTATTTCTATTAATTTTTGAGCATCTGTAAAGTCTATTGTAAATGTATCTCCATTTGCCATTGTAACCCCACCTACACCATAGTCATAAAATCCTATCAATGGGTCGGCAGGTGATGTTGGTGTATCATTGTAAATAACTACATATCTAAAGGTAGGAATTGCACCACTTGCAGTTAATGTCAAATCTACTAAAACAAGCGAATATGTACCACTTGTTTGTGTACTTGATGTAGTTGTGATGTTTCTTGTAGATAACCCTGTGTAAGTTATTTGAGTGATTGCAGCAAGGGTTGCATCACTTGCAGTAGGTGCAGTATTTGTTAATGCTACTACTAATTGATTTGAACCGAGATTGTGAACTCCGTTTGCTAAGTCCGCCACAAAGGCGTTGAATTTGTTGAATGTTGCCATTTTTTATTTATTTATTTTTTTATTTTTTAAATCGGTTGTAACCATATATCGTTTTCTGATGGAGATAATGGTGCGGTTGCACTTATTGTTAATGTGATGCCTGTTCCAATTACTACGTTGGCATTTGAAAGGGCAGTTAAGTTAAGAGTATTCATAGAATATGCCAAATAACTATCCGTTAAAATAACACTTCCCAATGGGTCTTCTACTTCTACATTAAAATCATCTAAAACAATGTTTTCAGTATCTTCTGCAAATATATTTACAGTGTCAAGTGTTACCATGGCAGTATCTTTTAAAACTGCTACACTATCGTTTATTGTAATATTTTCAGATGCTTCTGCTAAAATACCTTCTGATTTTATTGTTGTACCTGCTGAATTTTTAATTACTGCTGTACTGTCGTTAATAGTAATGTTTTCGGAAGTTGCTGCTAAGATAGGTTCACTTTTAATAGTTGTTCCTGCACTATCCTTTATAACGGCTGTACTGTCTGAAACATTGTATGAAGTGGTTGCCTCTGCCTTTACTGCTACTGCTGATATTAATGTAGAATCTGATTTCCTTACATTGACTGTACTATCGTTAATGGTGATATTCTCAGATGCCTCTGCTAAAATAGGTTCTGTTTTAAGAGTGGTTCCAATACTATCCTTAATTACTGCGGTACTATCGTTTATGGTGATATTTTCAGAAGTTGCCGCTAAAATGCCTTCACTTTTTAAAGTCGTTCCTGCACTGTCTTTTATAACTGCGGTACTGTCTGCAACATTATAGTTTGCTGAACCTTCTGCAAGTACAGTAACTGCACTTATCAACGTAGCATCACTTTTTCTAACATTGACTGTACTATTGATTATAGTTATATTTTCGGAAGTTGCTGCCGGTATTGCCTCTGTTTTAATTGTTGTTCCTGCGCTATTTTTAACTACTGCTGTACTATCAGCCACAACCACATTTAATCCAGTAATCGTTCCAACAGATGCTGGGACAGAATTTATTACAGGAATATTTACTGTATCTGGTGCAGAAATGGTATCGTAAAGATTGCCATTTATTTCAATATCAACATCACCGCCACTACCCGAAGGAAGTGTTATTGTCAAAGTATTTCCTACCAAACCTACGCTTGTAGGGACAACAGGGTCAACGCCATCTGTCAAATCTACGTCAATAGTTTTTACGCTTACAACATCTCCTTCATCAACTCCATTAACATTTATTTGAGAATCTGGCAATGTTAATGTACCTCCACTTGGAACTGATGCCATGTAGGACATATCGCTATTTTCTACATCGCCATCTGCGGACACACTTTCAGTAATGGTTTTAAAACTTCCGTTTTGATCTAATACTTTAAAACCACTTTCAGAAGTGAACTCCGTACATTCTCTGTTTTTTAAACCAATTGCTTCTGAGGTAAGATTAAACTCACTTACATTTGTTTTCTTTAAAACACTTATGAAGTTTTCAGTTGGGTCAATGTTGGTGACATTTATGTAGGTAATATCAAAATAACCACTTGAAAAATCATTTATTAAAACGACATTTTGTCCAGAACTTGTAAGCAAACCTTCTGTTGATTTCTCCAATCGTGTGCCTTGTCTAACAATAACATATTGAACGTTGTATTGCACGTTACCTGCTGATTGCAAGTTTATAACAAGGGATTCTATGGGAGTGTTTAATCTTATCATACTAAAATCTGTTTCAAAGATAACTATTGTTTGCTTAGGTTGTTATTTTCGTTCTTTAGGTTTTTTAGGTTCTTGAACATTTACACCAACCCCAAAGAATGCAATTGCATCTAAAAACCCTGCAACTACCGCAGGATGCTCGGTGTGAATTTCTTTAATAGTTTCCCAATAGATTGGATATAAATTGTCAGTAGTCATACTTAATGGACCACCTAATTCATTCCCAAATTTATCTACTCTGTATTGTTCGCCTGTTGATTTATCTTTTTTAACTTTACTAAATAAATATTTATAAACCATTGCTGATGATGGTGCTAATTTGTTAGTTGCCATTTGCGCCAACAAATCTCCCTTGGTTGATACATAACTACTTGACCCCAATTGCTTGACCTCACCTTTTGAAATCATACTATCAGACATTATTCTTGATATTAGTACAATATTTTGGATTCTACCGCCCCAAGGGTCAATCCTTGTATTACCATATTTAATTTTACCAAAATCAGAACTTAAACTATTTGTTTCAATTTTCATTCCTTTTTCGTCATCGTCATCTTCTTGTGCTTTAATTAGCATAAGGATTGCCCCTGTTAGTGCAACATACTTCATGTAGTCATACATAATCATTTTTTGGGCAACTGTTGGCTTAATCTTTTTTAAACCAACCTCTGTTGTTCCTTTACCTGCTGTTGCATAAAAATATGGCAACGCAATTGTTTGCTGAATAGTTGATGACCACATTCTTGGAGAGAAAAATACTAATGACAATGGCTTTGATACCATCTCTAACTTACCAAGCGAACCTCTGCCTGTAAATGTATTAATCACATCGGCAACTGCTTTGTATTGCTTTTCATTGCCATCATATCCAATACCTTGCATTCTTAGCATTTCCTCCGCTTGTAAATATTTTTCTAATCTTATGTTATTTAAGTATGCAATAGTCGCCCTTTCAAAGAATTTTGGTGGACTAAGTTTTTTCCAGAAGTCGTAAGGTTTTTCTCCAACCAACTTCAATGGTCTGCCTATTAAATCCCAAATGTGATTTACCCATCCACTTAAAAATAATTCCTCTTTTGCATTTAGCTTAGCATCTGTTTCTGTAATCGCTAATTTAGATTCTTTTACTCTTGGATAGTATTCTTTTGCCCTAAGATTATTTAACCATCTCTCATGTTTCTTTTCGGAAAAACCTTGAATAAATAGTTGATTAAATGAACGAATTGCCATCATTGGATTGGTCACAGATTGTCCAATTGTGTATAGTCCACCTTGCAATAATACAGGCGACAACTCGGCAGTTGCTCTTAATGCCCTTGTTATATTCCATAACTCAAACAATCCATCTACAATCTTTTGAGATAATGTTCTATTTCTTAATTCATTTTGATATTGCAATTTATCAAACTCACCTTGTATTCTTATTTTTTCGGCACGAAGTTTATCCAATTCAGAATCAGAAGTTAATTTTCTAGGTTTTCTTTTTGAAAAATCTTTATCCTTAATCTTTTGTTCTAACTTTTGGATTTGCTTTTTAGTTCGGTCTTTTGCTGATTGAAGTTTTCTTTTTTCAGGAATACCTGCTTCTTCTTGCATTGCCAAAAACTCTGCTCTTAATACAGCTAACCTTGCTCTTATTTCTTCAATCTCAGGACTTGTTACTTTTGGATTTTGTTTTATTTCTAAATCTTTATCCTTAATCTTCTGTTCTAACTCTCTTAGCGACCTTTCTAATGCTTTTTTTACTCTTTCAATTTTTTGTTCTTCACTAACATTATTATCCCCAAATATTTCGGCAACAACTTCTTTTAACCTATCTCTCTCTTTTACTAAATCATTTGTTTCTTCATCGTATGGGATAGCATTGTTTTTAGCTGCCCTTTCTTTGGTTTCTATTTGCTTGTTAAGTTCCTCAATTTGATTTCTCAGTCTTGATTTAATGGCATCTAAGGAAGTTTTTAATTGGTTTTGTTCCGCTTCGGCATCAATAGGCAATGTTTTTAACGCTTCTTTTAATTTCTTATTTAACCTACGCTGTTCTACATTTAACTTATCTCTTTGTTGACCACTTTTTAAAGGTCTTTTCTTTTGCTCAATATCTTCCAATGCTGACAATATTCTACCAACAAACTTTAATTCTCTGATTTGTTTTTCAACTTCCTCTTGATTAGGGTTTACAGTTTTGCCATAGTTTGTGATGGCATCTCTAATTTGTCTATCGCTTATCTCAGGGTTGTCTTGAAGTAAATCTTCTCTTATTGCAGTTACTAAATCATTAATATCAGTAATGCCTTCTGAAACATATTGTCTGATTAAACTATGAGGTATTTTAATGCCAGTTGAAGTTATGGTCACACCTATTTCTTTTCCAAAAGATTCATCAAGATAATCTGTTAAGGATTTTTCTGCTTCCTTTTTGTTCTTATCGGTCAACCCTTTATACCAATCGCTGTCCTTTAAATACTTTAATGCACTTGCAATTGCATCGGCAGTTGCACCAACCGTTTCAACAGTTAATGCCGCAGCTTCTAATGCACCATCCCATACAATTGCCGCAGGACTGCTTGACATAAATATGGAAGGTCTTGATGTTTTGCCTTTACGGATTGTATCTGCTATTTGCTTAGTTCTTATTTTTATAGCATACCCTTCTTTAGCTTTTTGCCTTCCAACGGAATCTTTAATGTTTGATACCGCTTCTTCCTCTTGTTCTGTTTTATTCTTTTCTTCTGCTTCGGCAAGTTTCTTTTTAACTTCTTCCAACTCCTTGCCTAACTTTCTCATTTTATCCTCAATCTCTTTTGGGATAACGCCACCATTGGTTTCTTTGTATTTTTTAACTTGGGTTTCGGTATCATATCCAAACTCTGAATTGGCGTAAATATCTCTTAATACGGATATAAATTGACCACCTTTCTTTGTTTGAACTCCAAATTCTTCTAACAATGAAGATTGGATTTCTTGCAATTGCTTTATTTCTGTTGGGTCGGTTGCAACCGCAAGTTGATTACCTACTTCATCAATATTAGCTGACCACACATAAGCTGCTGGTGCGCCAGTAACCATACCTCTCCTTACTGCATCAAGTGCATTATCCAATCCTACATCTGAAATAAAATCTAATGCAATCTTTTTGGCGGTTGACCAACTTTCTTGATAGTATTCTAAATCATGTTTTGCAATAGCTTCTTTCATTTGGGTATCTGTTACACCCCTAAAAGCTCTATTGAGTAATGCTTTTTCTCTTTTCTTAGGTTCTTTATCTTCGGAAACTTCTGAAACAATTTCTTTTTGCTTTTGTTCCTGATATTCCTCTGCTTGTTTTGGGGTTTTAGGAGGTTCTACTACTTTCTCATCACCTAACTTTTGATTGATAAATAGTTCAAAATCTTCTTGGTTAAAATCTTCACTACCTTCTGTTGACTTAATGTATTTAACTGCATCTTGAATTGCTTTTGATAGCTTGTCACCTGCTTTTAATGCAGAAACAATAATATCTATTGAGGCGTTCCATGTTTCAGGCAATAAACCAAATGCGTTAAAGGTATTTTTTGTGTCAATCTTTAATGAATTTAATTTATCAATTAGTTCATCAATTTTTCTTTTCTCCCCTACTTCTTCTACAAGGTTTGGTAGATTAAAGTTGGTTACTCCAATAGAAGATAATTCTTGAATTTCTTTTTTGGAAGGTTTGGTTTTTTTAGGTTTCTCACCATCCATATCCATTTCAGTTTGCCCTTCAAGTAAACTATCAAACTGTTCTTTTAGGGATTTAACTTCTTCTTTGGCTGCATCGTAATCTCTTTTAATGTTAGATACTTTTTTAGCTTTGGCATCTACATCGTTCAATAAAGATATTTGATTTGCTTGAAACATATTTTGTTGCATAGCTTCTCTATCTTTATTTAGACTTGCTTGGGCCTTGTCTAATTTAGCTTTTAAAGACTTGGCATTTTCTTCTGCCACTTTTAACTGTTCGCCTATTCTTGCTTTTCTGGCATCGCTTGTTTTGGGAGTTACTTCTTTTCCTTTTTCAATTGTTCCATCTTTTTCATTTGAAACATTAGTTTCGCCTTGTCTAACTTCGGCATTTTCGCTAATCTCGCTTTGATTTCTGCTTTCATTTTCTTCTAATATGTTATTTTGTTCTTGTTCTGTTAATGTTGATGCAAACCATTCTTCATACTCTTTTGCCAAAGTATCTAAGTTTGCATTTATTTTTTCCATATCCTCATCTGTGAGTTCTGGAATTTCTTTCATGGCTTGTCTTGCTTCACTCAATCTATAACCCATCTTCACCGCAGCACCTCCTGAACCTACTACCATATTAACATCTCCATCACTTTCTATTTGGTTTAATACTTGAATAAGTCTTTTTGCAGGGGCGCTATTTGTCTTACCTGCTTTGATGTCTTTTTCTCCTTGCCTAATCTCTTGCCAACTTATTCCATAAGTATTTGCATCTAATCGTGGTGCAGTTTGGTCGCCATTCCACATCGTCACCAAATCTTTGTCAATGAGTTTTTCTGCAACTTTTACTTGTTCGGGAGTTGCTTCGGGAATGTCGCTTTTGGTTTGGCTTTTACCTACCTTTTTGCCATCTTTAAATAACTCATACTTTTTTGTACGGTTTGGTTTTTGAGCATTGGCATCTTTAATCGTAAAGCCATATTTACTTGCAGTTGCAAAAATATCTACAATTTCAGCACTTGGTCCTTTTGTCTTTTGTTGAAATGCTGATAACTTATTGTATGCTGACAATCTTCCTAAAAGCCTATCTTTGATAATAACCTCTTGTTCTTGCTTTGTTAAGGGTTTCTTTTTTGCAGGTGCTTTTACCATTTTGCCGACTTCGGAAATTTGGTTGCTTTCTTTCTTAGGTTGCTCTTTAACAACTTCTTTTTTGGGAGTTTCTTGTTTAGCTTCCTCACTTACAACTTCTTTTGCTTGTTCCTCAGAAGGGGTGGTCTGTTTGGTAGGGGATAATAAATCTTCAACCGCTTTTACAAGTTCGGGGTTGCTTCCATCTTTTTTTGCTTTGTGGTAGGCTTTTGATAAATCTTTATTATTGTATTTGCCGACAATTTGAGTTGATTCAATAATCATATCCTCCACATCGCTAAATTCTTTGGAGTTTTCATTTTGAAGTTTGTCAAACGCCTTAGTTGTGCTATCCACATCCATTAACGCAGGAACAGTTTGTTTAGTACCCTTACTTACAACACCCATTGCTTGTTGGTTTGAAGGACTTACCATTTCTATTCGCTTATTAGATTTAAAATAATCACCTATATTTTTTTCTGTAAAATCATCTTTGATTTCTCCATTTATAATAGGTTTGTACCCATTTTCTAACAACTCATACGCCTTACTTTCTTTTACTTCTACTGATTTTTTACCTAAAGTGGCTGCATCAAATACAACCATATTTGTAACACCTAATTTATTTCTACCTGTTATGTCCTCATCAATAAATGAAGCTGCTTCAAAACCTTTTTTCTTTAAATTGTCAAATATTTTAGACCTTTCTTCTTCGCTTAATGCAGTTTCAAATCTATCGTCTATTAACTCATACAACTTCAGTTCTTCATCTATTGATATTCCTTCTTCTTCAATTGCTTGGCGAAAAACATCTTCTGATGCTATCTTGGATTTGCCTATTGAATATTTTATTAAATCACCATCATTGCCTTTAGTGTATTCATTTGCTTGATTTTTATCTTCAGTAACATAAACATTGCCAGTTTTTTCATCGTATTTACCTCCATGATAAACTTCAATTTCTTCCACCTCTCCCACTTCCTCTTTTGGTGTAATAACTTCCTCAGAAACTACTTCAGAAGGTGGTGTTTCTAATGCCTTTAGTTCTGCATCATATTTAGCATTGATATTATTCTTAGATTTTTCAAACCCGCTTCTTTTTGTGCTTTCATTAAATAAATTTGGAGACATTGCCGTATTACTCCATAAGCCATTGCTTTTATCTAATTCTTGTGGTCTTCCTGTATTTTCATTTATCCTATAAACCCTATTATTAGGGTCTCCAACAATTTTAAATTCACCGTCTTCAACTGTTGGAAATCTATCATAAACCACCCTTGATTTTAACTCATCTTGCCTTCTTCTTTCTATATCAGCTTTTTTGTTTTCTACAATTTCTTCTTTGGCTTGTGGTTGTTCGATTGGAGTTTCTACTATCGGTGCTTGTTCTTTTGTTTCCTCTACCGCAACTTCCTCAGTAGGCGTTTCTACAACCGCTTCCTCAGACACTACTTCCTCACCTGCCACTTCTTCCAATGCCATTTCTGTAATCTTAGCATCGTGTTCTTTTATTTTAATATCGTTTAAAACTCTACCTGCTTCAACTTTTTCTGCAACGGTTGATGCAGGATTGTTTAATTTCTCAATCGCCTCAGTTTTCTTTTGTTTATCTTCTTCTGTAAGAATATCCTCTGCAAGTGGTTCTGCACCTTCTTGTATTTCTTCTTTCTTTGCTTGGACTTCGGCATCAGTCAAATCTTTTACAAACCCTTCTTGAACAATCTTGTCTGCTTGTGCTTTTTGTTCAGGAGGCATACTTGCATAGATGTCTTTTGCTTTATTCATTGCACTATCACCCAACCCTGTGCCTGAACCCATCGCCATACCCATTACAAATGACCCTACAAACAATTCCATATTGGCATCCATATCTCCAAATTGTTTTGTAAGATTTGTTTTTAACTGTCCCCAATCGCCTGTTTGGAAATACTCTTGCACTAATGGACCAACTGCCTCACCTGTTTCTTGTATGCTCTCCCCGACACCTGCTGCCATCTTATTCCCTGCTGATGTAAGAATCGCTGCTGCTTGTGGCGCCCTTTCTTTAAAGAACCAACCTACAAGTGATTGCATATTTTTACCGCTTACAACTTTGCCAAATGGACCTACTAACAATTGCCCCATAAAACCTGATGCAAAATTTGCTTCGTCTTTTAAGTTTTCACTTAGGAAATTTCCTGCTGTTTCATATTTTAAACCTTCTTTTGTGGCCTCTAATGTAGGAACAATAAACTTGGCGTATGTTTTTGCTTTAGATTTCCCTGCAATACTTATTAAAGTTTTTATTGTTTTAAGTTTTGATGGTAGTGATGCTAATGATGTTGCTTTGTTACCAATAGCCATCCCCGGTATAATTGAAATTGCGGTACCTGTTAATCCACCCCACCAAGGTGGAGAATATGCTTCAACGGGTTGTGCTAAATCTTGTGTTGCTGCCAATGCGTTTTGATTTACCATTGCATCAGCTACATTTGATATTGCCTGATTCTTTAAAATAATATCCCCTACATCTGATGTAGGCATATCTTTTATATTTTGTTCTGTAAACTTTTTAGGTAGAAATTCTCTTTGAATCTCTCTACTTGCTGCTGAGAAAAACCCTTCTTCTTTTACATTTGGCAATCTATTTAGTAATGATACTTGTGATGCTACTTGCATCTTTGGTATCAATTCCATTTTCCTTTTCCACAAATCTTCTAAGATTGGACTTCTTGTTGCCTCCTTGTAACCACCTGTGTATGATGGTTCTTCAAGCGGTTCTCCCGGATAATCTCTTTTGATCTTATTATCTATTTCTTCAATTTGGTTGTTTAATGATAAGGCATAATTCCTTAATCTTTCCATCGGTGTTGTGCCGGGAATTTTAAACATATCCATGTCTTGTTTTGCTTGAGTATAAACTTCAATGATTTTTTCATTAGGGTTTTTAAGGTATTTACCTTTTGCTGCCTCTAATTTTACAACATCTTGTTCTAACTCTTTTACAAGCTCAGTATCATTTTCTAACCTTGCTGCTTCTAATTCTGCTTGAGTTTCTTTTATTTTAGCATCGTATGTTGATGACCTTTCTTTTTCATACTTCAATAGTTCTTGTTGTGCTTTAAACTTATTGAATTTTGCTTTTTGAAGTTCTGACTGAGTAAGTGGATTACCTGTTGCTTGTGTTCTTGCAGTCAGTTCCTCTACTTGCTTACTTGAATCATCAAGTCTTTTTAAATAGTCATACTCAACCTTGCTATCTTCTGATAAGTATTGGGCTAAGTTGTCTGATTTTTCTTTAAACAATTGATTGATGTCAATGTTTTTATCTACTGCCTCTTGCTTTGCCCCAATATAACCTACCTCTAATTGTAAGTTTTCTTTCTTTTCTTTTTTTTGTTCTATCTGCTCAACCTCTTGTTCTTTTTGCATGATAGGCTTTTTCGTTCCACTTGTAACCTCTGATGTAGGGACAACTTGCTTTAATTTATCTACTGCCTTTGGTTGGTTAAGCATTTCTGCTACCTTGTTTCTTGGCTGAGGTGTTTCACGCTGTGGTCCTGTTGGTGGTTGTGGTGGAGGGGTGGCGGTAGTTTTAATATTAAACTCAGGGAATTTTGACAACAATTCATCTTCGGATTTATATTTTCCGCTATTTGATGTTGCCACAAAATCTTTTAATGCTTGAATATCATAATCCTTTAATTCAGGAAATTTTGATATTAATACTTTTTCGTCTGCATACTTTCCGCTATTGGATGTTGCAACAAAATCTTTTAACGCTTGTTTTAAATCTGGCATAAATTTATCTTACATTACCTCCTGATAAGGTTGTTCCACTTTGTGCTTTTGAAGTTCCACTTGAACTGCTTGATGAGCTGCTACCCTTTTTAGTACCATACCCTGCTTCTTTGTTTAATAGGTCCGCTTCACTAACATACTTTTTGACTTTTGCTTTAGAGTTTCCTTCAGGTTTTCCTTGTGCATCTGTTTGTAAATCCGCATTTAAAAATGCGTTTGCTTTAACGATAAATGGCACATCTTCTGTTGTGTCATCACCTTTAGGTGCAGTTCCATTACCAAATATTACTGCTTGGTATCTTACAATACCTCGTTTTATTGCTTCATCGGTGGTTAGTGTTTCTACTACTTTACCATTTTTTGTTATTTGCACACCATCTTTTTCACTCACATAAGAACCGTTGTTGTGTATCAATGCTATTCCAAGTGAACCTGTTTTCATATCAACTGGAGTTTGTCTTGTTGACCTACCCTTATTTGTTTCATATAAATTGCCGGGTGCTACGGTGCCTGTTATTGTTCCCAACGATTCAGGTGAAATGATAGTTGAGTTTATGTTGCCCGTACCTTGAACATTTGAAATAAACATTGTAGTTTTGTTGTTTCTGTCAATTACAATTTCTTCATCTAAAACTTTTGCCCCGGGATAATTATTTACAATGGTTGTGCTTTTCATCTCAGGATTTTCTTTGATAGGGATTCTACTATAAATGAATTTCCTTTGTGCATCTTCCCATTCTTTTTCGTTTTTCCACTCACCTCTTTCCAACCCTTGTTTAAACGATTCTACCGCTTGGGCATCACTTTTCATTAATTGAATTTGGTCGTTTATTCTTTGGTCGTTTATTCTTGTTCCTTTTTTAGAAGATGTATCTACAAATATTGTAAAGTCTTTTAAATCACCTGCGGTTGCACCTGCATAAGCATTAAATGTTGGCTCAAACAAACTTCTTGGGTCTGTTTTAAATCTTTCCTCCATTGGAAGTGACCTCCATTTTTCTACATTTTGTGCGGTTCTTGCCTTGTCATACTTATCAGGATTTTTTGTAAACTCATTATACATTACATCAAAAGTTTTACCTTGTTCTGCTGACAATGACGCTTCGTTTAAAACCCTTTTACTTTTATCCATAAAGGCCATTACTTCGGGGTCGGTAATATCATTAAGGTTTTTCCCTTTGGCACGCAATAATGATGCTTCTAACTTTAAATCATTTCCACTTTTATAGAAATACTGCCTATTATCCAATGACCACCCTTCAGGATTAATTGCCTCAATAATTTTATTATTAAGGTCGTCTTGCTTAATGGCATCTCTTTCTTTTTTCTTTCTTTGAAAATCTACTTGGGATGCTAAATCATTTGTAACAACCGCAAATGGGTCTGTGTTACTTGGCGGTGTATAGGCTGCTGCACCTGTATTGCCTTGCTTTTCATAAACTAATCCTAATCCGTCTAACATTGTTTTTTGTAGTTTGTATTTTATTCGCCACTCATACTAAACCTGTTTTTTGAAGTCGGTCCTTTTGGTGTATATGCACCTCCACCTGTTTCATTAACTGGCTTTATTGTTCCTATTTGTGAATTGATAGATTTTTTTTGAGTAGATAGTGCATTTGTCTTATTCATATCCTTTAACATGTTATCGTAGTAATCCATGTTAGCATATCCACTTAATCCACTTGCTAAATCTTGTGATGCTGATTGTACGTTTCTGTAAGAACCTTCCCTTAATGCTGATGCTGCTGCCATATTATTTTGGTAAGGTTGGTTCATGTTGTAATCAAATTCCTTATCTCTGTATGTTCCTACATTGCCTAAGACATTGCTTAACATACCTTGGTTTCTTAACCATTGCTGAGAAGCTGCCATGCCAATATCATTTATTTGGTCATTCCCTCCCATATACAGTTTGGCAACATTTGAAGATAAATTTGATGGGGTTGCTGATACTCTTTCAAGTTCAGACACACCCTTATTGATGTTCGCCCCAATTCTACCTTCTAAAAGGTTTTGTCCCGGCAATTCTGACATTCCTGCCATATACTTTGCTTGGTTAAGTTGTTGCATAACCTCTTGCGGAATCTCATACTTTGGGCGTGGTGTTTTAGCAAGTTCCCTTGCTTGTTTGCCTTGTTGTATTGCCTTTACCCCCTTAACTGCTGCTGGGATAATTTGCGAAAGTAACATCATTGTAAGTGGGTCCATCTTATTAAATTTGCTTAATATGCAAATGTAATAAATATAACAATCGTTTGTTAAACTTTTTGTCTAACCACTTTTATCACTCTTTACCGACCCAACTATTACTGAATATAATACCACTTTATCGGTATCGTCATTGATTAATTTGTGTAGTAAAAATTCCCCTCTTAGCTTTCTGCCTTCCATTATTGCAACATCTTGGCTTGGCATATTTGGAGTATTGGCATCCCTTAAATAGTCTGCATAAAACACACCTTCCTTTGGTCTAAATTTAGATTTTACCAATCTTGAAATCATGCCTGCTGAATAGTTACCATTGGCGATTGTTTTAATATCTCCTACAATTGGTGAGTAGAAAACCTTATTAGCATACACCGCAATGGTATTAAATACTTTTACATTTGGATATTCTATGTTTGAAATAAATTCTATTTCTGAATTGTATTGTTCTCCAAAAAAATTATTTCTTGGCACTAATACTGAGTTCTGTTCCCACAATTCACCATCCTTAAATGTAACCATTACCATTGCATTTGAACCGTAATACTCAGGCTTGTATGGCATAAATGACTTCCATCTGTTTTCATCTTCATGGTAAACGATTGTTTGGTCATCAATTACTCTTGTTTCATTGGTATCTTGTATAGTAAAGTGGACATATTTATTGAAGTTATCTACTCCTGAGTACACATAAATGCCGGGAATGTTTTTAATTGTGTCTGCAATATTTCTCCAATGTGTTCTTGCTTTGTAGTCTGATATTGGCATCATACCATTTGCACTGTCTTGGATAATTGTTCCTGTATTCACATCAAAGAAATACATTTGTCTGTCATCCACACACACACTTTCAGGGTTGGCACATCCATAGTCTAACTCGCTTGGGTTTTTATCTCCAAACACTTTATCTGTTAAGGATAATTGTGAAGATCCGTTTGCATTAAACACCATGTTTCTACCAATGTAGATTGAAGTATTCTTTTTTGTTTGTAGGCATTTTAAAGTATAGCCCATAGTCACTACTTTATTGATTGGGCCATACATTGCATTTAAAATATCAAAGTCGTCTGAACTAAATCTGCAAAGGTTGTTTACGTTAGTGTTTTGGAAGTATCTTCCTCCATGCCTAATTAATTGCTCGTATCTTTTTGTTTTGCCATTAGGGATAACTGCATAGATGCTTGATATTCCAATATTATTGCTTGGGTAAAAATCTGAGAAGTTTTCGCTTTCTACGATTCTTGCAATGGCGGTATTATCAAAGTATCTGTAAAACACAAAGGTGTCGCCCCATGATGGCCTTACCAATGCACTTTGAGTAGATGTTTGATTTCTAAGATTACCACCATGTCGTCTTGTAGAAGTCCCTGCATCTAATATTTCATACTTGGCCCCAATTGAAAAGTATGGTCTATTTTCACTTGATACTGTATCGGTGTATGCAAACAATTCAACCAATGTTCCATTTAATGTTTTTGGGGTCATTGTATTGGTAATAATATCTAAGTCAAATGGTGATACTGTTAAATTGTTACTTGCGGCATCATAATCTAAAACCTCACATTCTATATATTCAGACACATATATTTGTTCGTTTTGGATAAACCTCAATCTATCTCCTTTTTCAAATTGGAAGTCTAATGAAGTTTGTATTCTTTCTTTAGTAATATAATCAACTATGTAGTTGCAATTTACCATGTAATTACCATTAGGCAATACGGTCATTGCTGCATCTTTCAATACAAATTGAGAGTATTTTTTTAATCCATTCCCCCCATACACAAACTGATAGTCATGCGCCCAAATTGGCGGTACATGCTTTACTTCAAATTGTGGCCTTACTATATCTACAAGTGTTTGATTAACCACTGTCCCTGCCAAATTTGTTTCAGGTGTATATGGCACATACAATGACATAGCATCATTTGTTACAACTCCACCATCTCTACCTTGAATATCTCTGTAAACAATTCCAAATATTGGTGACGAACCTTTCTTTAATGACGTTTGCTTTTTTGTTGGAGGTATTGCATTAAAACTCATTATAGCCACAGTCTCAACAGGGTTTATGGAAAGGGTGTCCATTAATGTTAATACCAACATTGTTATCCCGCCAAATTGTGGTACGCTTGGATATACACCACCACTTCCGCCATCAGCTACCACTATGTATGAGGCTAAAATACCTGATGCGTTTCGTATTCTGCTTAATAAATTTTCCCCAAACACAAATGGCCAATTTGCCATATCATCTTCAGTTACTAAATATTGTAGGTCGTAATCTTGACTTGCTGATGGAGATGTTGTTGCTCTACGAACAGTAAAGACTAATGTTGTTCCGGGAGATATTATAGAATTGCTAAAAGGAATACATAGTGCTGAACGAAGTGGTGCAAAGTATGGCCCTGATGTTGTATTAATAAAACCAAATGTTCCCCTTTGCTGAGTTGCAATAGTGAATTGCGTTAGGCTTGGCGTTTGTACTCCTGCATACAAATTATCTGTGCCTATTGCAAATTGTCCGTAATAAGGCGTAGTTACAACATCTATTTCAGGATTTTCATACCCTTCCTCAGTATTCGCCAACACTAAAATATTCCCATCAATAATATCTTGAGTTGCTGCTTTTAGTGGTATAGCATCGTAATTGTCAAATTCATCTGCAACTTCGACAAGCACTCTATCGTTATAGAATATTACTTCATAGTTTTGATAGTCGTTGATTAACCTTTGGTTGCTATTGTTGTATTTCTTGATTGGCTCGTCTAATCTTGCCCATATCCCTCTATCTCCAAATCTAAATGCAACATCAATGTTTTTAACAGTTGGATGTCCTGTGTTTACAAAACATTGAACAAAGTTGTTGTTAGTTCTTAATGAGATTGTCCCACTAATATTTTCTTGTCCGGGAGGTAATGTAAATGTTGTAGCATCACTCCATCTTGAAATTTCATTGTCATCATAAATGTATCGGTACTTCATTTGTACCATTTTATTTATGATGAAGTTTGTATTTCTTGTATTATCGTACCCTGTGGATATTCTTCCAACGTATGATGGCTTGTACTTTATAAGCTCAATAAATTGAATTTTCTCCTCAAATGTTCCAGTTGCAAGTAAATTATCATAAGGGGTATTGTCTGCACTTGGCGTTAATTGATTTAAAAAATCTTTCGCCCTTTTTTTATTTATCTTCCTTGGAGAAACATTATTGTCGGTCCAAGTTAGAATATTATCTAAGATGTTTGCAGAATGTATCTTACTTTCAATTGTAAATCCTAAAAATTCTGTTGTAAATCCAATTGCAGGTCTTGGTTCTAAAATTGGTTCAATTAATTTATCTAAGCATTTATACTCTAAGATACTATGATTAAGTAAATCATTAAAAACAAAATATATGATTGAATTTTCTTTGATGTTTCTGAGAGTGCCTATAACCGCATTGTTCCCATCAGGCAATGTATAATCTATTTTTACACTACCTAACATATTGGTAACTGCACCTCTATCGGACACGCCTGTGGCCAAGCACATCCCATATTTATAATCGGTGTTTGCTATGGCTCTATCATCAGTATCAAAATCTATTCCCCCACTAAATGTTCTTAAATCTTTTATCATTATCTTTTAGGTGCTTGGCTCATTGTTGAATAACTATTGTCTAAATACTCGTCTATTGTAAACGAACATTCTAATAGCTTTAATTTGTATAATTCTGTTCCATACAATTGTTCTTTCCTAACCTTCTCATTCATATTAATCCTTGTATCATATTCCAAAGATTTCCAATGAAGGTATGCTTTTAATGCAGGAACCGCTTGTCTTGGTATCATTGCACCACCTGCTTTAACTCCTGAGCTTTTATATTCAAGGATAATTTCATCATTTGGTACATTGCCATCAAAATGGATTGTGCGTGTATTCATGTCTATTCTGTAATAGGCAACATTAAATCCACCACCCATGCCATACAATGTTTCTATGTATCTGCCACTTCTAAAATGTGGTGCAAACAAATATCCGCCATCAATTGTTGTATCATTATCAACTACTGAGGTAATTGGTTCTGAACAAATTGTTTCTGGTTTTGGAAGGATAATATCATTGTTTAAAGTCAATGTCCACATTCTCCCTCTAATATTTACTCCAATTTTTGTCATGGTTATAAAATCAGGAGGTAACAATGCTGTGTTTGTGTCCTTGTTAACTGCTAAGTAGGCAACATCAATAGTATTCATTTCAAAGATTTGAATGTCTGAATAGCCTTCTATTGCCATTTGTAAATACCTTTCTATGTTGGCAAGTGATTTTTCACCCCTTTCGTTCATAAACGACTTAGTGACTTGCATCAAAGATAACCATGAGTTTACTGCGTTCATTTTCTATTTTGTTGTTTGCTGTGCTGTGCTGTCATTCACAATGTCTTGTGGATTTTTAGCATTAATTAACCCTACTACTGTTTGGAATATTTCCAAGTCTTTACCATCGGGAATATCAATATCATCGTCATCCTCAAATTCTTCAAACTTAATTGCCAGTTTCATAAGGACATCACTCCAAGTACAATCCATATCGCCTGAATAGTAAACATTTTTTCTTTCAAGGTTGAAGTAAATCATGCCTGTCAATTGTCCTACATCTAAACCATCCATTAAGAATGTGTCTGTCAATGCTCTTGGGAAGAATTGTGTTTGTTCTTCCTTTACCGGGCAAATCATTCTTATACCGCCATTGTTTACTATGGATAAAATATGTCCCGGCAATACTGAGTACCTTCTATCCCTTACAGTATCTTCCAAAATTGGAACTACATAAGTTTTAGTTAAGCCATCATACTTCCAATTGTTTAATCCAAGTTCTTCTCTATACTCTTGTCTTTCATTAAGTCTGTTGTTTAGCAAACTATCAAAGGCCATACTGATGTATAACTCGATTTCCCTTTGGTGGTATCTTCCTCTCAATTCGGGAGTGCCATCACCACCTTGAAGGTTTCTTTTAACAAGCTCTATTAATTGTGCTTTTGTCATAGTTATTGTCCTTTATCTTTTCTGTTTTCTGAAACTTGCACCATATCAAAATCTCTTAAATTTTTGGCTGCATAATTTACAATCATATTCGCAATGTCAATGTGTGTAAATTCAGGCCACTCCAATTGTGTGCTTGTATTTGGATTGTAAACATACTCGTCATTAATAATAGTTGCACCCCAAATTGGTGTTGCCGGCATTCTTAAATAATCAAAGTTTACAAACTTCAAATCTGTTGGGTAAAATTGTATGTACCCTGAGTAAAAACAACATATTGGATATTGACTTGTAGGTTGAACGATTGGACTGTCTAATCTGTCACCCAATACATCATTGCTTACAACCTCTACAACTCTTTTGCCATATCTTATTGAAGATACATGCACATAATCACTTGGGAAGTTTGCAAAACCATTCGTGTCAATAATCATTTGAGGATAATTCTTTCCGCCTTTTGCCATTAAGAATGGACTTAAAGCATCAATATTTTCTTGGGTAACTGCCCATGCCTGACCTGACAATGGTTGTCCGGGTCTGTATTGTTCTGGCAAAGAATACTTTAATTTAAAATATTCCTCATTGGCCCACTTTAAGCAAAGATTATATTCATCCTTGCTCAGAGTGTTTCCAGTTTGATGTTTATTCAACTCAAAGTTGACCCAATTTCTTATATCCTCAACTGTCATTATCTATTTAATTTATAAGTAATTCCTTCCAAACAAATTGCACCTGCCGGAATACCATTTGTTATTACACCACCTGCTGCATAATATTTTGCAATATTTATGTTGCCTGTCCCTGCTGCAATATATCCCATTGCTAAAAATGTTGTTGAACCAATCCCTACATGGCAAGTAAACGGAATTTCTACTGAAGGTATCATTGCGGTTGGTACGCTTGCTAACCAAACAGGTGTAGTACCTACTGCACCACCACTATTTGTAATAACCCCTACCAAAGATACCATGTCGGTAATTCTATCATAAAACGCCCCTGCGTTAGAAAAGCCTGCGGTTGGTCCTGCGGTGTAACCTGATTGGTATGTCAACAAACTTGATACAGTCGGTATTCCTACGCCATCCCAAAGTGCTGTTCCTGAATTGTATATCAAACGGTTGTTTACACCTACTGCACTTGCAGCCACATCATCCAATGATGCCAAAGTTAATTTTGGTGCAAAAGGTATGAATTTACTTGTACCACTATCCCACTTAAATGCGTTTCCGTTGGCAATTCCTGCATCATTTACATCACTTAATAATCTGTAAGTGTTGTTTACATTCACCCATGCAGTTCCGTTCCATTTTATAATTTGTCCGTTTGCAACAGTTGTTATAGTAACGTCTGTTAAGTCGTTTAATGTGCCTGCTGTTTGAAGTCTAAATTTAAAGGTTGTGGTTGCATTGTCATAATACAAAACCATATTGTCTGCAAGTCCTGTATCGTCAACATCCGTTAAGTTAATTAAACTTGTACTTGATGTTCCTCTTACCCATCTGCTTGTTCCTGCACTCCAAAGCAATACTTGTCCGTTTGCTGCTGCAATATTTCCGGTGTTTACATCAGACAAATCATCTATACTTGCTGCTGCAATTGCTTGTTCTGCAAGGTTTGTTACAAATGCACCATTAATTTCAATATCAAAAGTGGTTGTATCTCCAACTGTGTTTGAGGAAATTGTTATTGAACCATCTGTTGAAATGATTAGTATTGTGTTTCCACTTCCACCAACATTCTGACAACAACCTACTACTTGTTGAGGTGTTTGGTCATCACATGGCCCACAATCGTTGCATCCACAACCGCAATCTGCTGCTACTGCTTTTATAATTTCTAAGTATTGTGCATAGTCATCTTTACCACATTTCATACCTACTGTGTATGCCATGTATGCTGCACTTGCTTGGTTAATAAATTTAGCCATTTCAAGTGCTTTGTTTGGTGCTGATGTCAAATAAGCTGCATATTTTGTAGCCATATTTGTTAAGCAAGAATATACCTCACACAATCCTTGTGATGCGCTTACGGTAAATCTTTTCACACTTCTTAATTCATCAATTACTTCGATAATGCCATTGTTCAATTCTACATCTGCAATGAATACATTTACCCAAGTACCTGTCCA
>Ga0209820_1000084_pt1 | contig 21505 bp, 20 predicted proteins | sample PPLLak21cMay2015_FD_187254 | JGI IMG/M metagenome (GOLD analysis project Ga0209820, IMG submission 187254) | Freshwater sediment microbial communities from Prairie Pothole Lake near Jamestown, North Dakota, USA - PPLs Lake P7 Core (1) Depth... | ecosystem: Environmental > Aquatic > Freshwater >...
CGGCGCGATCCACGCCTTGTCGGGCGCCGGCGACGCCGGCGGCTACAGCCACCCGTTCGATCCGGACAAGGTCGACACGTCGCACGGCCCGATCCTGTACCTCGACGACATCACGGTCAGCTTCGACGGCTTCAAGGCGCTCAACGCGCTCTCGCTGACGATCGAGCGGGGCGAACTGCGCTGCATCATCGGGCCCAACGGCGCCGGCAAGACGACGATGATGGACGTCATCACCGGCAAGACGCGTCCCGATTCCGGCACGGCGTTCTTCGGCCAGACGTTCGACCTGACGCGCCTGCCCGAGACCGAGATCGCCCGCCTCGGCATCGGCCGCAAGTTCCAGAAGCCGACGGTGTTCGAGAGCCACACGGTGTTCGAGAACCTCGAACTGGCGATGAAGACGGACAAGCGGGTGCGCGCGTCGCTGCTGGCGAAGCTGACGGCCGCGCAGCGCGACCTGGTCGCGCGCACGCTGAAGACCATCCGCCTCGACGGCGCCGAGGATCGCCTGGCGGGTTCGCTGTCGCACGGCCAGAAGCAGTGGCTCGAGATCGGCATGCTGCTGATGCAGGAGCCCGAGCTGATCCTGCTCGACGAGCCGGTCGCCGGCATGACCGATGCCGAGACCGCACGCACGGCGGAGCTGATCCTCGAGCTGGCCGGCCAGCACTCGGTGGTCGTCGTGGAACACGACATGGATTTCGTCGACAGGATCGCGCGCACCGTGACCGTCCTGCACGAGGGCAGCGTGCTCGCCGAAGGCTCGATGGCGGCCGTGCAGGCCCACGAGCGCGTGATCGAGGTCTACCTCGGCCGCTGACCGGGCCATCGATGCCATGCTGAAGATCGAACACCTCGACCAGTACTACGGCGGCAGCCACATCCTGCGCGACGTGTCGCTCGACGTTGCCGGGGCTGCGTGCACCGTCCTGCTCGGTCGCAACGGCGTCGGCAAGACGACCCTGCTGAAAGGCATCATGGGCCTCGTCGGCCCGCGCGGCGGGCGCATCCTGTTCGACGGCCAGGACATCACTAAGCTCGCGCCGTACCAGCGGGTGCGGCTCGGCATCGGCTACGTGCCGCAGGGCCGCGACATCTTCAATCGCCTCACGGTCGAGGAGAACCTGATGATGGGGCTCGCGCCCAAGCGCGGTGCGGCCGGCCGCAAGGTGCCCGAGCAGATCCTCGAGCTTTTCCCGGTGCTGAAGCAGATGCTGAAGCGCCGCGGCGGCGACCTGTCCGGCGGCCAGCAGCAGCAGCTCGCGATCGGCCGCGCGCTCGCCGCCGATCCGCGCCTGCTCATCCTCGACGAGCCGACCGAAGGCATCCAGCCGTCGATCATCAAGGAGATCGGCCTCGTGATCCGCAAGCTGGTGACCGAGAAGAAGATGGCGGTGCTGCTGGTGGAGCAGTACTACGACTTCGCCGAGTCGCTCGCCGACGCCTACGCGGTCATGCTGCGGGGCCAGATCACCCACCGCGGCGGCGGCGCCACGATGCAGGAAGAGAACATCCGGGGACTGCTCGCGATCTGAGCGGGCAGCGCGGTCAGGAGGCGGCGCGCCGCGCGGCGAACTCCACGAACCACGCCAGGCTCGACGGGTTCGCCATCGCGTCGGCGTGCGCGACCTTCTCCAGCGCGTGGCCGAGCAGCAGCTTCTTGATCGGCAGTTCCATCTTCTTGCCCGACAGCGTGCGCGGCACCTCCGGGATCGCGAGGATCTCGCTCGGCACGTGGCGCGCCGACAGCGCGGTGCGGATCGCGCCGTTCAGGCGCTCGGCCAGAGCGTCGTCGAGCGCCACGCCGGGCTTCAGCACGACGAACAACGGCATGTACGACTCGCGGCCCAGGTACTCGAGGTCGACGACCAGCGAGTCGACGACCTCGGGAATCGCCTCGACGGCCCGGTACAGCTCGGCCGTTCCCATGCGGATTCCGAAGCGGTTGATCGTCGCGTCCGACCGCCCGTAGATGATTCCGCCGACCGCCTCCGGCCGCTCGACCAGCCGCAGCCAGTCGCCGTGCCGCCAGACGCCCGGGTACATCTCGAAGTAGCTTTCGCGGTAGCGCGCACCGCCTGGATCGTTCCAGAAGTGGAGCGGCATCGACGGGAAGGGTTCCGTGCACACGAGCTCGCCGACCTCGCCGGTCACCGCGCGTCCGTCGTCGTCCCAGGCCTCCACCTTCAACCCGAGCGCGCGGCACTGCATCTCGCCCTCGTACACCGGCAGCGTCGGCAGGCCGGTCAGGAAGGCGCCCGCGAGGTCGGTGCCGCCCGCGATCGACACCAGCCAGAGGTCTCGCTTCACGTGCTCGTAGCCCCAGCGGTACGCCTCGGGCGGCAGCGGCGATCCGGTCGCGCCGAGCGTGCGCAGCGCCGAGAGATCGGCGATCTTCGCCGGCTCGATGCCGGCCTTCATGCAGCTGGCGTAGAACGCGGCGCCGGCGCCGAAGAAGGTCGAGCCCGCGCGCTCGGTGAAGCGCCACAGCACGCCGAGGTCCGGGTAGCCGGGGTTGCCGTCGTACAGCACCGCGGTCGCGCCGGCGAGTAGCCCGCTCACCTGCACGTTCCACATGATCCAGCCGGTCGTCGTGTACCAGTGGAAGCGGTCGCCCGGGCCGACGTCGCGATGCAGGCCGACGCCCTTCAGCATCTCGAGCAGGGCGCCCGCGTGGCCGTGCACGATCGCCTTCGGCATGCCGGTCGTGCCCGACGAGTACACGACCCACAGCGGGTGGTCGGACGCGACCTGCTCGGTGCGCAGCGGCGCGTTGCCGGCGACGAGCTGCTCCCACGGAATCGCACCCGGAAACCGCGCTCCATCCACGGCCGCGTGGAGATTCGGCACGAGCACGGTATGCGCGAGCGACGGCAGAGCGGCGCGGATCTCGGCGAGCACATCGCCGCGGTCGTACTGCTTGCCGCCGTAGCGATAGCCGTCGGTCGCGATCAGCACCTTCGGCGCGATCTGGCGGAAGCGGTCGAGCACCGCGACCGGCCCCATGTCCGGCGAGCAGACGGACCACACGGCGCCCACGCTCGCGCACGCGAGGAACGCGACGATCGCCTGCGGAATGTTCGGCAGGATCGCGACGACGCGGTCGCCGGGCGCCACGCCCAGAGCGCGCAGCGACGCCGCGAGCGCCCCCACCTCACGCTCGAGTTCGCGCCACGAGACCTCCCGCAGCGTGCCGGACTCGTCGCCCGCGACGATCGCGCAGCGCGCGTCGGTCGCGTGGCGAAACGCCTGGTCGGCGACGTTCAGCCGCGCCCCGGGAAACCACTCGGCGCCCGGCATCGAACGCCGGCCGAGCACGCGCTCGTACGGCACCGAGGCGCGGATGTCGAAGAATTGCCAGACGGCGCTCCAGAACCCTTCGAGGTCCGTCACCGACCAGCGCCACAGCGACTCGTAGTCCGCGAACGCCAGGCCGCGCTCGCGTTCGAGCCACGCCAGGAACGCCGTGATGCGCGCGCGCCCGGCCCGCTGCGGCGAGGGACGCCAAATGGGCTGCATTCCCGTCATGGTGCGATCAGTGCATCGCTGCGCGCATGCCGGGCGAGGCGCGACTTCATCGGCACGGCCTTCGAGTCCTGTGGGGGGAGCCGCGAAGCTTAAGCGCAGCGTCCCCGCCGACCAAGGGAACCGCGCGGGGGAAGAGCAGAATCCGTACATGCCGGAACATCTGTCGCCCGACCCCGCCTCGGCCTGGACGGTCGTGTGCCTCTGCGCCGACTGGTGCGGCACCTGCCGCGACTACCGGCGCGCGTTCGAGCAGCGCGCCCGGCAGCGCGCCGACGCCGTGCACATCTGGCTCGACATCGAGGACGACAGCGACTGGCTGGGCGAGATGGACGTCGAGACGCTGCCCACGCTGCTCGTGCTGCACGAGAACCGCCCGATGTTCTTCGGGCCGGTGCTGCCGCACATCGACGTTGTCGACCGGACGCTGCGAGCGCTCGGCCAGCACGGCCCCGCCGGCCAACCGGTGCCGGACGAGCACCGCGAGGCGGTCGCCCGGGTGATCGAACAACTGCGCCGAAGCTAGCGACCTTTGCGCGCGCCGGGCCCCGGCCCGCGTCTTGCGACAATCCGTCCATGACGCTCGCCACCCTGCTCGACGCCGAACTCGCGTTCGGCCTGCATCCGCTGCTCGACCGCGCCAGCCTGACCGTTCTCGAGGGCGACCGCATCGGGCTGATCGGGCGCAACGGCACCGGCAAGAGTTCGCTGCTGAACGTGATCGCGGGCCGCATCGCGCTCGACGACGGCGAGCTGAAGAAGCGCGACGGCCTCGCGGTGGCGCTGGTCGAGCAGGAGCCCGACATCCCGCCGGCGTCGACGCTGCGCGAGAGCCTCGCGCAGCGCGGCCACCTGGAGCGCCTCGCCGACGAACGCGACCGCTGGCGCATCGAGGCGCGGCTGGTCGAGTACCTGCACCGCCTCGGGCTCGACGAGGCGAAGGATCCGACGCAGCTGTCCGGGGGCGAGACCAAGCGCGCCGCGCTCGCGCTCGCGTTCGCGCTGGCGCCCGACCTGCTGCTGCTCGACGAGCCGACCAACCACCTCGACATCGACGCCATCGCGCTGCTCGAGGACCTGCTGCTGAAGGGCCCGGCGCTGATCGTCATCACGCACGACCGCGCGTTCCTGGACCGCGTCGCCACGCGCATCGTCGAACTCGACCGCGGCCTGCTGCGCTCGTACCCGGGCAACTACAGCGCGTGGGAGGCGCGCCGCGCGACCGAGCTCGCGGCCGAGGAAACGGCGAGCCGCAAGTTCGACAAGTTCTGGGCGCAGGAAGAGGCGTGGATCCGCAAGGGCATCGAGGCGCGGCGCACGCGCAACGCGGGACGCGTCTCTCGCCTCGACCAGCTGCGGCGCGAGCGCACCGCCCGGCGCGAACGGCTCGGCCACGTGAAGCTGACGCTCGACGCCGGCGAGCGCTCCGGCAAGCTCGTCGCGGAACTGAAGGACGTGACGAAGCGCTTCGCCGACAAGCGCATCGTCGAGAACCTGAGCACGCGCCTGATGCGCGGCGATCGCCTCGGCCTGATCGGGCCGAACGGCGCCGGCAAGAGCACGCTGATCAAGCTGATCCTCGGCACCCTCGCGCCCGACTCCGGGTCGGTGCGGCTCGGCACCAACCTGCAGGTCGCGTACTTCGACCAGATGCGCGAGGCGCTCGATCCCGACAAGACCGTCGCCGAGACGATCAGCCCGGGCTCGGACTGGATCGAGGTCGGCGGCACGCGCAAGCACGTGATGACCTACCTCGCCGAGTTCCTGTTCCCGCCGCAGCGCGCGAACGCGCCGATCAAGACGCTCTCGGGCGGCGAGCGCAACCGGCTGCTGCTCGCGCGGCTCTTCGCGCGACCCACCAACCTGCTCGTGCTCGACGAGCCGACCAACGACCTCGACATCGAATCGCTGGAGATGCTCGAGACGACGCTGCAGGACTACGGCGGCACGCTGCTGCTGGTCAGCCACGACCGCACCTTCCTCGACAACGTCGTGACGCAGACGCTGGTCGCCGAAGGCGACGGACGCTGGACCGAGTATCCGGGCGGCTACAGCGACTGGGTGGCGCTGCGACCGAAGTTGCCGGCGGCGAGCGCGCCCGCGCCCGTCGCGGCCAGGCCCGAGCGCACCGCCGGCCGCGCGCAGCGCGTGAAGCTGTCGTTCAGGGAGCAGCGCGACCTCGAGGGCCTGCCGGCCGAGATCGAAGCGCTGGAGCGCGAACAGCACGCCCTGACCGAGCGCATGAGTTCGGCGGACTATCACCGCCAGGGGCCGGAGGCGATCAAGGCCGACCGCACGCGTGCCGAGCAGGTCGAGCACGAGCTCGCGGCGAAGTTCGAACGCTGGAGCGCGCTTGAGGACAAGGCGCGGCAGGCCGCGCAGCCGTAGCCGCGCGGGCACTGCGCGCCCCCGGCCGGCGTCGGGCCCGCGCCGACGTGCACTCGGGTAGATTGCGGCTCTGTCCACCGCCAAAGGCAACCCCGATGACGCTGCTGCTGCTCGGACTGGCGCTCTTCCTCGGCGTGCACTCGACGCGCATCGTCGCCGAGGGCTGGCGCACCGCCACCATCGCGCGTGTCGGCGAGAAGCCCTGGAAGGCGATCTATTCCCTGCTGTCGATCGCCGGTTTCGTGCTGCTCGTGATCGGCTACGGCGCGGCGCGGCAGTCGCCGGTCGTGCTGTTTGCGCCGCCGGTGTGGACGCGCCACCTCGCCGCGCTGCTGACCATTCCCGCGTTCGTGCTGCTGGTGGCGGCCTACGTGCCCGGCAATGCCATCAAGCGCGCGATCGGCCACCCGATGGTGGCGGGCGTGAAGGTCTGGGCGCTGGCGCACCTGCTCGCCAACGGCACGCTCGCCGACGTCCTGCTGTTCGGCACGTTCCTGGCGTGGGCCGTGCTGGGCTTCATCGCCGCTCGGCGACGCGACCGTGCGGCCGGAACGACCTATCCCGCAGGCCCGGGCTCACGCACCGCCATCACGGTCGTCGTCGGCCTTGTCGCCTGGGCGGTGTTCGCCTTTGCGTTGCACCGTCCCCTGATCGGCGTGGCGCCCTTCGGCTGACCGCGCCCTCAGGGCTTCGGCGCGCTGGCGGTGATCTCGGCGCGCAACGCGCGCAGCTGAGCCTTCACGCGCTGCGCGTTGTCCGGGCCGAGGCGCAGCATCGCCTTCTGCCCGGCCGACAGCGCTTCGAGCCGGGGATCCTCGAACTCATAGAGCACCTTCGGCTGCACCAGCCGCGGCGGCGCCGATGGTTCGGGCGCGGCGAGCAGGTGGTCGATCGACGCCACCAGCCGGTCGTTGAAGTACGCCTTCGGATAGCCGAGCTCCTCGTACGCCTTCTGGAACAGCGGATAGAAGCGCAGGTACACGCCCGCGAGCTGCTTCGCGTCGACGCGCTCCAGCGCCTGCACGTACGGCGCGTAGCGCGCCGCGTTGCCGGCCGACACCGTGATCGCCTCGCCGTCGCGCACCACCTCGAAGGCGCCGGGCACCGGCCGCAGCGAGCGGACCTTCATCGCGACCGTCGGACGCGACAGGTTGTCGACGGTCGCGACGAAGCGCCGCACGATCGCATCGCCAAAGAACCACTTGCGCAGGCGCTCGTCGCCGAGCAGGCGGCCGAGCGCCGCGGCGATCGCTCCGTCGCTGTCGTCGAGCGCGACCGGCGGCGGCGCTTCCGGCGGCTTCACCGCCTCGACCGGATGCTCGATCACCGGCTCGGCCGGCGCTGCCGGCGTCGGGGCGGCCGCGGGCTCGGCTGGGGCCACCGCGGCGGTCGGTGGCAGCGCCGGCGGTTCCGGCTGCGGCCAGAAGAAGTAGATCGCCGCGATCAGCGCCGCTGCGCCCGCGAGGAGCGCGATCCACCAAATGCCGTCGCTTCGTTCGGTCGTCTGCAGGCGCATGCGCTCCTCCTCGGTCTGTTGACGTGTACCTTACGACCGTTCAGCGAGCGCGGAGCGGCCGGTAGTCAGTACTACGCACCCCATCCGCGCGACGTTGGATCAGGGAAGGACCGCCATGACGACCAAGGGTTTCACCGTCAGCCACGCCAGCGACGCGCAGTTCGTGGCGGGACTGCGTTCGTTCTTCGAATACCGCGACCTCGGCATCAAGGACGCCACCAAGGGGCGCGTGGCCGCGCACGTGATCCGCGCGCTGCCGGGCGCGCCGTTCAACGGCGTGCCGCACCGCCACGGCGTGACGCTCCAGCTCGTCTACGTGCTGAAGGGCTGGATCGAGTTCGAGTACGAGGGGCAGGGCGTGGTGCGCCTGGAGCCGGGCTCGTGCGTGCACCAGCCGCCCGGCATCCGGCACCGCGAGGTCGGGCACAGCGACGACGTCGAGATGCTCGAGATCGTCATGCCGGCCGACTACGCGACCGTCGAAGTGCCTTCGGTCTGAGGCGCGACTCCCGCGCTATTTCTTCAGCGACGCCAGGTAGGCGACGACGTCCTCGATTTCCTGCGGCGTGAGGCGACCGCCTGGCGCCGCGACCTCGCCCTTGTGGAAGCTCGGCATGCCGGCCTTCGGGTTCACCTTTCCGATGTCCACGACGCTCAGCCGCAGCTGCGCCGGAGTCAGCACGGCGCCGATGCCGTCGAGGGCCGGTCCCTTGCTGCCCCCACCCGCGAGCTCCTTGTCCTTGACGCTGTGGCACTCGAGGCAGTTGGCGGCGCCCCGCTTCGCCAGCAGCGCCTTGCCACGCGCGGCCACGCCGGGCTTGCCGGAGAGGGATTTCGGAATCCCGTCGCCCTCGACCTGGTAGTCCGCCACCTGCGCCGCGGCCATTGCGGGCAGGACCGACAGCAGCGCACACCACAACACGCGTTTCATCGAACTCCTCGCAGGCGATGCACCGACGAATGATCCCAGACTAGCGCTGGCCGGCCGCCGCGCCTTGAGGCGCGGCAAGCCCTGCCGCGTCAGGCGTGCTCGTCCCCGGACGGCAACGCTGCGCCGCACTCGTGGCAGAACCGCGCGCGCGGCAGGTGCTGGCCCGCGCCGCACGAGGGACAGGCGCGGGTCGGCAACGGCACGTTGCGGCGCGTCATCTCCGCCGTCACGATGCCCGTCGGCACGGCGAGGATGCTCCAGCCGAGCAGCATCAGCATGCTGGCAAGCGCGCGGCCGAGGTCCGTCTTCGGCACGATGTCGCCGAAGCCCACGGTCGTCATCGCGGTGATGCCCCAGTAGATCGACGTCGGGATGCTGGTGAAGCCGTTCTCCGGGCCCTCGATCACGTACATCAGCGTGCTGACCGTGATCGCGATCATCATGACGCCGGAGAGGAACACGAAGATCTTGCGACGGCTGTCGCGCAGCGCGGCGGCGAGGTACTTGTACTCGCTGACGTAAGCCACGAGCTTCAGGACCCGGAAGGTCCGCAGCAGCCGCAGCACGCGGACGTCGATCAGCGCGTGCAGCTCCGGGAAGAAGAACGCGAGATACGTCGGCAGGACGGCCATCAGGTCGATGATCCCGAAGAAGCTGCGGGCGTAGCGCAGCGGCCGGTCGACCGTTGCCAGCCGCGCGACGTACTCGGCCGTGAACGCCAGCGTGAAGCCCCATTCGAGGACATCGAACAGCGTGCCGTAGCGCGCGGAGATCGGCTGCACGCTATCGAGCATCACGACGAGCACGCTGACCAGGATGACGATCAGCAACCACACGTCGAACCGGCGTCCGGCCCGCGTGTCGTTCTCGAAGATGACGATGAACCAGCGGCGCCGCCAGCCGTCGGCCGGCATCCCGAAGTGCTGCGCTTCCCAGGTGTGGCCTGCGCGCTCGCCAGGGTGCGTCGTGTCTGTTTGAGTCGACGTGGGAGCGGGGGCCACTGTGGGGAATCGAGGCTGGTTGTGCGGCGAGCTTACTCCGGCGCCACCGCGCGGCCATCGAGCCACGGAAGCCGGGCGACCGCCGCCTGCGCGCGGCCGCAGGTTCGACGAGCACGCGCCGTACACTCGATCGGCCATGCCGTCGCCTGCTCCGATCCCGCGCGTGATCGCGCATCTCGACATGGACGCCTTCTACGCGTCGGTCGAGCTGCTGCGTTACCCGGAACTGCGCGGCCAGCCGGTCGTGATCGGCGGCGGCGCCCGGCACCAGCCCGCCTGGGAAGTGGATCCGGCGACGGGCGGGAAGCGCCGCCGGTTCGCGCGGCTCGGCGACTACGCGGGCCGCGGCGTCATCACCACCGCGACCTACGAAGCGCGCGCGTTCGGCGTCAACTCCGCGATGGGAATGATGAAGGCCGCGGCGAAGGCGCCCGACGCCGTGCTGCTGCCGGTCGACTTCGACGAGTACCGCAAGTACTCGCGGCTCTTCAAGGCCGCGGTGCGCGCGCTTGCGCCGCAGGTGGAGGACCGCGGCATCGACGAGATCTTCATCGACCTGACCGACGTGATCGCGGCGCGCCTCGGGCCGGACGTCGATCCGGTCGAAGCGAACGCCGAGGCGTGGTGGTGCGCGCGCGACGTCGGCCGCGAACTGAAGCAGGCGGTGCGCGACGCGACCGGCCTCAGCTGCTCGATCGGCCTCGCGCCCAACAAGCTCGTCGCGAAGATCGCCTCCGAGCTCGACAAGCCGGACGGCCTGACCGTGGTCACGGAGCACGACGTGGCCGCCCGCCTGTCGCCGTTGTCGGTGCGCCGGCTGAACGGCGTCGGCCCGAAGTCGGCCGCGAAGCTCGCCCGCCTGGGCATCGCCACCATCGGCGAACTCGCCGCGAGCGACCCGGCGTGGCTGCGGCAGCACTTCGGCGCGAGCTACGGCGCTTGGCTCCACGCCGCGGCGCGCGGGCAGGACGATCGTCCGGTCGTCACCGAGAGCGAGCCGAAGTCGATCAGCCGCGAGACCACCTTCGAGCGCGACCTGCACGTCGTGCGCGACAAGCGGCAGCTTTCGGCGATCTTCAGCGAGCTGTGCGTCGACGTGTCGAACGACCTCCGGCGCAAGCGCTACGTCGGCCGCACCATCGGCATCAAGCTGCGCTTCGACGACTTCCGCACCGTGACGCGCGACCAGACGATCGCGGCGCCGACCGATGATCCCGCCGCGATCCGCCGCGCCGCCGGCGAATGCCTGAAGCGCGTCGACCTGGCGCGGCGCATCCGCCTGCTCGGCGTGCGCGTCGGCGGCCTGTCGCCGAAGTCCGAGGGCGAAGCGGACTTCGCAGTGGCCTGACCACTCGACAGTGACCCGACACGCCCTGGTCACGTCGCCACGCAATCCTTGCGGGTGCTGAAGAGCACGGCCGGTGTTGCGCCGCGCTCGGCGCGTGGTGGGTGGGGTCTCCGCGGCGGCGGCCTACGGACGCGGTCGGCGCTGCGCGCCGACTCCCCTGCGCTGCTCGACGAGGCCGGCGGCCGGCGAGGGCCAACACAAGGCACTCGCCGGCCGACTGCCCCGGCCTCGCCTGCGCTGCTCGGCGCCTCCGAAGGCCGCCGCCGCGGGGACCCAACCCACCATGTGACGGTGTACCGAGTTCGAAGCTGCCCGCAAAGCCACCTACGCGCGGAGCGCGGCAGGCGGGCGTGGGCGGGGGCGGCTTTGTGCGGCGGCGAGCAGCGCAGCCGAGGGCCGGGCGCGCGCAGCGCGCATCGTGGTCTGACTTGCGGCGTCCTGTCCGAGCGGCGCGCGCGAAGCGCGCAGAGCGAGTTACGCCGCACGGCCCTCGGGGAGCAGCGCAGCGAAGTCAGCGCGCAGCGCTGACCGCCGCACCAGCCGCCCCCGCCCACGCCCGCCTGCCGCGCTGCCACAACCTCGCTCAGAGCGTGTTCGAAATCACGACACGCCAAGCCTTTACGGCCGCGCGCACTGCGTCAGCGAGTCGCCAGTACCGCCGGCACGCCGCGGTGAAACCACAGCAGCGACAGCAGCGCCCCCAGCAGCAGCAGGGCCGCCGCGCCGCCGACGAAGAGCGCTCCGACCTCGGTCTCGCGCGTTTCCATCGCGATGCGCGCGTTCAGCGTCTCGTAGACCTTGCGCAGGTCGGCTGCGGTGCCGGCATGGAAGTACTCGCCGCCGGTCATCTTGGCGATGCTCTTCAACGTCTCCTCGTCGAGGCGGACGTAGAAGGAGTAGCCCTCGAACTCGATCGAGGCGCCTTCGCGCGTGCCGAAGCCCACGGTGTAGACGCGCACGCCGCGGTCGGCCGTCATCTTCGCGATGTCGAGCGGGTCCGGTCCGGTCGTGCGGCGGCCATCGGACAGCAGGATGATCACGCCGCCGGTGAAGCTGCCGGGCTTCACCGGCTCCTTCTTCGCGGCCCCCGCCTTCGCGGGATCCAGCGACTTCCGGCGGTCGAGCGGCGCCGGGCGCGGGCCGGAGCTGAAGCGCGGGTCGAACAACGCCGCTTCCAGGTCGAAGGCCTCCTCGGGGAACAGCATCGCCAGCGAGAGCAGCAGGCCGCTGCCCGTCGCGGTGGCGCGCTGCAGCTGGAAACGGTCGATCGCGGCGAGCATGTCGTCGCGGCTCTCGGTGGGCGTCTGCACGACGGCCGCCGTGCCGGCGAACGAGACGATGCCGAGCCGGACGTTCTTCGGCAGTTCCTGGATGAAGGACCGGGCCGCGGCCTGCGCGGCCTCGAGGCGGTTCGGCTCGACGTCGGTGGCCTGCATGCTGCGCGACACGTCCATCGCCAGCGCGATCGTCATGTACTGCGACGGCAGCGTGACGGTCGCAGCGGGGCGCGCGGCGGCGATGATGGCGGCGACCAGGCCCAGCAGCACCAGGGCAGGCGGCACGTGGCGGCGAATGCGCTGCCCGGCGCCGATCGAGTCGCGCACCAGGCTCAGGCTCGCGTAGCGGACGGCCGTGTGCTTGCGCCTCCGCAGCATCAGGACGTACGCCGCGATCAGCGCGGGCGCCAGCAGCAGGAGCCAGAGCACGTCGGGCCACAGGAACCGCATCGAGCCTCCCAACTCCTCGTGTCGAACCTTTCGGCGAAGCGCTGGACCAAGCTGAACGGACCGGCGCGCGGCGAGCCACTCTAGCACCGCACGCGCCGCGTCCTTCCCATCGAAGACCAGCGGCGCGAGGCACAGGAACGGTGCAGCACCGTGTGACGTTGATCGGGAGGAATCGTTCGGCCGGAAAGACCGCGCGCCGCGCATGGGGTACGCGGTCCGACGGCGCGCGCCGACCAGTGGATGGCGGCACGATGACCGCGTGCAGCACCCGTGCTACTTTTGCCCGGACTCGAGGGGGCGCGTCAATGGAGTTCCGATGAAGAAGCCCGCGCTCTACAGCAGCGCAAGTCCGGCCCGCAAGGCGGGAGCCGTGGCTTCGTCCCATCCCGCGGCGGCTGCCGACGGTCCGCGTGCGCCGACGTCGCCCGGGCCACCGCCTGCGACGACCGCATCTCCATCCGAAGCCGCCCCGCGCCGCGCCGGCTTCCTGAAGCGCCACGATCGCGCCGTCGTGTTCGTCGTCGGTGTCGCGTTCGCGCTCGGCCTGCTCGCGGCGCGCGACGCGATGCGACCGGCCCCGGGCGAGCTGACGCAGGAGGACATCGACGACGCCGTCCTGTACACGATGGAGAACAAGACGCTGCCGTCGCGCGCCACGAAGGCGGCCGACGCGGTGATGAACTCGGTGGTGCGCGTGCGCGGCTACGACGAGTTCGACGAACCCGGCGGCGATGAGCCGATGCAGGGCGTGGGCAGCGGCGTGGTCATCGTCGACAACGGCACGATCCTGACCAACCTGCACGTGGTGTCCGGCGCCAAGCGCGTCACCGTGACGTTCTTCGACGGCAGCGAATCGGACGTCGAACTGCTGAAGACCTACCCCGAGAACGACCTCGCCGTGATCCGCGCGAAGAAGATCCCGGACGACCTCGAAGCGGCCACGCTCGGATCGACGTCGAACCTGCGGCCCGGGGACGAAGTGGTCGCGATCGGCTTTCCGTTCGGCATCGGCCCCTCGACTTCGGCCGGCGTGGTCTCCGGCCTCGACCGCAGCTTCCGTTCGCCGCAGGGCAAGCAGGTGATGACCGGCCTGATCCAGTTCGACGCCGCGGTGAATCCCGGCAACTCGGGCGGTCCGCTGATCTCGATGGACGGCGAAGTCATCGGCATCGTGACCGCGCTGCTGAACCCGACGCCGGCACGCACCTTCATCGGCATCGGCTTCGCGGCCACCATCGAGGCCGCCGGCTCCGCCGTGGGAATACCTCCCTTCTGAACTGAAGCAGCACTACGCAAGGATGTCCATGGAAGAGCAGAACAGCGCACGCGCCACCGGCGAACTGATGCAGCGCGTGCTGTACGAGGTCAAGCGTGTCGTCGTCGGACAGGACCACTTTCTCGAGCGCGTGCTGGTCGCGATCCTCGCGCAGGGCCACCTGCTCGTCGAAGGGGTGCCGGGCCTCGCCAAGACACTGACCGTCAACACGCTGGCGAAGACGATCCGCGGCACGTTCAAGCGCATCCAGTTCACGCCCGACCTGCTGCCAGCGGACCTCGTCGGTACCCGCATGTACAACCAGAAGTCGGGCGAGTTCTCGACGGTGCTGGGACCCGTGTTCGCCAACCTGCTGCTCGCCGACGAGATCAACCGCGCGCCGGCCAAGGTGCAGAGCGCGCTGCTCGAAGTGATGCAGGAGCGCCAGGTCACGATCGCGGGCGAGACGCACAAGGTGCCCGCGCCGTTCCTCGTGATGGCGACGCAGAACCCGATCGAGACCGAGGGCACGTACCCGCTGCCCGAAGCGCAGGTCGACCGCTTCATGATGAAGGTGGTCGTCGACTATCCGAACGAGGAGGAGGAGTTCGTGATCGTCGAGCGCGTCACCGGCGCGGCGACGAGCGTCAACGGCGTGTGCACGACCGAGCAGCTGCTGCAGCTGCAGCAGGAGTGCCGCAAGATCTACGTCGACCCGGCGCTGATGCAGTACGCGGTGAAGCTGGTGTCGGCGACGCGGCGTCCCGGGCAGTACGGCCTGAAGGAGCTCGCGCCGTACATCACGTTCGGCGCCAGCCCGCGGGCAACGATCAGCATGATCGAGGGCGCCCGCGCGCTGGCCTTCCTGCGCGGGCGCGCGTTCGTGCTGCCCGAGGACGTGATCGACCTCGTGCCCGACGTGCTGCGCCACCGCCTGGTGCTCAGCTACGAAGCGCTGTCGGACGGGCAGACGGCCGACGCGATCGTCATGCGGGTGCTCAAGGCCGTGCAGGCTCCCGAGAAGCCCCTGGAAACCCATGTTCGGGTGGCTACGGCCTAAGGCGGCGTCGGCCGCGACGATCGCGGACGACGTCCAGGCCGCCAACGAGCCGGCCAGCTCGGTCGACCCCGACCGGCTGCTGCGCCGGCTCGAGTGGACCGTGCTGCGCCGCCTCGACGGCGTGCTGCAGGGCGACTACCGGACGCTGTTCCGCGGCTTCGGCCTCGACCTCGCCGACCTGCGCGAATACCAGCTGAACGACGACGTGCGCTACATGGACTGGAACGTCACCGCGCGGCTGCAGGTGCCGCACGTGCGCGAGTTCCAGGAAGACCGCGAGGTCGCCGCGTGGTTCGTGCTCGACCTGTCCGGTTCGGTCGACTTCGGTTCGCAGCAGCTGCGCAAGCGCGCGCTGGCGAGCGAGCTCGTCGCGGTGCTGGCGCGGCTGTTCACGCGCTACGGCAACCGGGTCGGCGCGGTGCTGCACTCGGAGCACGCCAATGAAGTCATACCGGCGCGCAGCGGACGCCGGCACGTGCTGCACATCCTCGACCGCATGGTGAAGCTGGGCGAGCGCGGCGCGGCGCCCTCGCCGACCGGCATCGGCCGCATCACCGACCTCGCCGAGCTGCTCACGACCGCGCGTCCCGTCATCAAGCGCCGGTCGGTGCTGTTCGTCGTGTCCGATTTCATCAGCACGCCGGGCTGGTCGCGCCGGCTGGCCGACCTCGCGCGCCGCCACGACATCGTCGCCGTGCGGCTGACCGACCCGATGGAGCGCGAGCTGCCCGACATCGGCCTGGTCGTGATGCAGGACGCCGAAACGGGCGAGCAGTTGCTCGTCGACACGCACGACAAGGCGTTCCGCCGCCGCTTCGCGCAGGCCGCGGAGAAGCGCGAGGAGGAACTGCGCGCGGCGCTCGGCGAGGCGGCGGTCGATTGCCTCGAGCTCGCCACCGACGAGCCGCTCGACGAGGCGCTGCTGCGCTTCACCCAGCTGCGCAAGCGCCGCAGCCAGCTCGCGGCGGGCGCGGTGCCGCGGCACCTCCGGACCTGACGGCCAGGGCGATGGGCGATCCGACCAGCTTCACCTTCCTGTGGCCGACCATGCTGTGGCTGCTCATCGCGGTGCCGCTGCTGATGCTCGCCTACTCGCGGGTGCTGAAGCGGCGCGGCGCGCTCGCCGGGCGCCACGCGCAGCTGGAGACGATCGGCGGCGCCGCGACCAGCCGGCTGCAGCGCGGGCTGCCGCCGCTGCTGTGGCTGCTCGGCCTCACGTCGATGATCCTGGCGGTCGCGCGGCCGCAGGCCGCAGTGGTCCTGCCGGCGCGCATCGAGACGGTGATCCTCGCGCTCGACATGTCCGGCAGCATGCGCGCGACCGACCTCGAGCCGACGCGGCTCGTGGCCGCGCAGAGCGCCGCGAAGGCGTTCGTCGACAGCCAGCCGCGCCACGTGAAGATCGGCGTGGTCGGCATCGCGGCGTCGGCCGCCCTCGTGCAGTCGCCCACCGACAACCGCGAAGACATCGTCAAGTCGATCGAGCGGCTCGAGCCGCAGCGCGGCACCGCGCTCGGCAGCGGCCTGGCGATCGCGCTGGACGCCGCGCTGCCGCAGGCGCGCATCAACGTCGAGGAGTTCATCAATCCGCCCAAGGGCCGCAAGGACGAGCCGCGCAAGAAACTGGAAGAGCGCGAGATGACCGCCGGCAGCAACACGGCGGCCGCGATCGTTCTGCTGTCCGACGGCCAGAGCAACGTCGGGCCCGATCCGCTGAAGGCCGCGGAGCTGGCCGCCAGCCATGGCGTGCGCGTCTACACGGTCGGCATGGGAACGCCCGAGGGCACGACGGTCAGCGCCGACGGCTGGCAGATGCGCGTGCGGCTCGACGAGGAAATGCTGAAGCAGGTCGCCCGCGTGACCGAAGGCGAGTACTTCCGCGCGCCCGACGCGCAGGAACTGAAGCAGATCTACAGCCGCCTGAGCGCGAACCTCGCGTTCGAGAAGCAGCAGCCGACCGAGATCACGTCCCTGTTCGCGGGCCTGGGCGCGCTGCTCGCCGGGCTCGGCGCCGTGCTTTCGATGCTCTGGTTCAACCGGGTGTTGTAGAGACTGCGGCGCTGACTTCCCCGAGTCCCTTGCGCGCCGCCCGTGGCGCGGGGACCTCTCTCCGCGCGGCTCGGCGGCGGGCGCACGCGCCGACGGTCGCGGAGTCGAGGTCCCCGCAACCCGCTCAGGCGCAAGGGACTACGCGCGATCGAGCAGTCGCAGCCGCGGAGCCAACGAAGGCAACGCCGCGCGATCCAGCTTCCCTGCGCTGGTCTGCGGCAATTGCGGCACGAACAGGATGCGCCGTGGCCGCTTGTGGCTCGCGAGGTGGTGATCCAGGAAAGCGCTCAACTCCGCGTCGGTCGGCGGGGTGCCGTCGGCGACGAGTGCCGCCGCCACGAGCTGTCCCCACGTCTCGTCCGGCACACCGAACACCGCCGCCGCGCGGATGCCGTGGCAGGCTTCCAGCACGCGCTCGACTTCGGCCGGATACACGTTCTCGCCGCCGCTGACGATCAGGTCGGCGCGGCGCGCGCGCACGTGCAGGCCGCCGTGCGCGTCGAACATGCCGACATCTCCGGTGTCGAACCACGCGTCGGCGGCGAGCGGCTCGGCGCCGAGATAGCCCGCCATCCGCATCGGTCCGCGCACCTCGATGCGCCCGTCGACCACGCGCACTTCGGCCCCCGGCAGCGCACGACCCGCCCCGCCCTGCGCGGGATTGAAGCGCTGCTCGTACGGCGTGACGACCACCTGCGAGCACGTCTCGGTGCAGCCGTACGTGAGGACGACCGGCACCTTGCGCTTCGCCGCCTCCTTCAGCAGGCGCGGCGGGGCCTCGGCGCCGCCGACCTGGATCGCGCGCAGGAACGGCGGCGGGCGCCAGTCGGGATACCGTTCGAACACCAGCGCCAGCATCGTCGGCACCATCGACGCCAGCGTCGTGCGCCACTGTTCGATCCAGGCCGGCACCAGCGCCGCGTCGAAGCTCGGCGCGAGCGCGACCGCGCGCCGGGCGATCAGGCAGCGCGTCAGGATCGACAGGCCGCCGATGCGCGCGATCGGCATCGCGAGCAGCCAGCAGTCGTCGGGCTGCCAGCCCATGTTGGCGGCGCTCGCCTGCGCCGAGGCGAGCAGGGCCGAGCGCGTCAGCACGGCGCCGCGCGCCTGCCCGGTCGTGCCCGAGGTGTACATGATCACCGCCGCGTCGTCGGGCAGCGTCGCCGCCACGCGCTCGGTCGCCGCGACCTCGGCGGCGCGTTCGCGCTCGGTGAGCTTGGGATGCAGCAGCAGCGCCGGCACGCGCGCTTCGAGCAGCGTGTAGAGCGCGATCACGCGCTCGAGCGTGTTGCGGCCCACGAGCGGGACGGGGCGCCCCGGCACCAGTTCGGAGCGCAGGTCCGCGAGCCGCGCCTGCACGAGGTCGGCGAGCTGCGCGAACGTGTAACGGTCGCGGCCGACGTGCAGCGCAACCGCATCGGCCGCGTCGCGCGCGGCCGCCGTGATGGACAGGGGATCGTTCACGCGACCGAGACTACACGCCGGCGCGGTCGGCGCCGGCTACGGGAGCCGGCGGAACTTGCGGAAATCCGGCTTGCGCTTCTCGAGGTACGCGTTCTTGCCTTCCTGCCCTTCCTCGGAGAGGTAGAACAGCAGCGTCGCGTTGCCCGCCAGCTCCTGCAGGCCGGCCTGGCCGTCGCAGTCCGCGTTCAGCGCGGACTTCAGGAAGCGCAGCGCGATCGGGCTGTTGGCGAGCATCTCGCGGCACCACTGCACCGTTTCCTCCTCGAGCCGCTCGTACGGCACGACCGTGTTCACCAGGCCCATCTCCAGCGCCTGCTTCGCGTCGTACTGGCGGCACAGGAACCAGATCTCGCGCGCCTTCTTCTGGCCGACGATGCGCGCCATGTACGAAGCGCCGTAGCCGCCGTCGAAGCTGCCGACCTTCGGCCCGGTCTGGCCGAAGCGCGCGTTGTCGGCTGCGATGGTGAGGTCGCAGATCATGTGCAGCACGTGGCCGCCGCCGATGGCGTAGCCCGCGACCATCGCCACCACCGGCTTCGGCAGCGTGCGGATCTGCCGCTGCAGGTCGAGCACGTTGAGCCGCGGCACGTTGTCGCCGCCGACGTACCCCCCCGCGCCGCGCACGCGCTGGTCGCCGCCCGAGCAGAACGCCTCCTTGCCCTGGCCGGTCAGGATGATCACGCCGATCGTCTCGTCGTCGCGCGCGTCGTCGAACGCGCGCTGCATCTCCTTCACGGTCTCGGGCCGGAAAGCGTTGCGGACTTCGGGCCGGTTGATCGTGATCTTCGCGATGCCTTCATCGGCCTTCGAATAGATGATGTCGGCGTAGCCGGGAACGACGGTCCAGGCGGGAATCGGCGGCAGTGCTTTCGTGTCCATGCGGTCTGCTTGATGGCTGGGTGGCGGCAAGTTCAATCGATGCGGGCGCCGGACGCCTTGACGACGACGGCCCACTTCTTCGTGCTTTCGACGATGTGCTGCGCGAAGTCCTGCGGCGTGCCCGCCACCGGTCGTGCCCCGCGGCTCTTGAGCGTCTCGGTCAGTTCGGGGTCGGCGAGCGCGGTGCGGATCGCCACGTTGAGCCGGTTGACGATCACCTCCGGCGTGCCGGCCGGCGCGAGCACGCCATCCCACGCGCTCGATTCGAACCCGGCGACGCCCGACTCGGAGATCGTCGGCAACTCCGGCGCGCCGGGGAAACGCACCGCCGTCGACACCGCGATGCCACGGATGCGGCCGTCCTTCGCGAGCGGATACACGTTCGGCATCACATCGATCATCATCTGCACCTGCCCGCTGACCAGGTCGGCGACGGCGGCGGCGCCGCCGCGGTACGGGATGTGCACGATGTCGATGCCGGTCATCGTCCTGAACAGCTCGCCGGACAGGTGCGACGTGGTGCCGTTGCCGGCGGAAGCGAAGTTGACCTTGCCGGGATTGGCCGTCGCGTAGCGGATCAGCTGCGTGGTCGTCATCACCGGCAGCTGCGGGTTCACCACCAGCATCGCCGCGATCTCGGTCATCCGCGACACCGGCGCGAAGTCCCTGATCGGATCGAAGCGCAGGTTCCGGTACAGCGACTGGTTGATCGAGTGCGTGCCGTTGGTGCCGTAGAGCAGCGTGTAGCCGTCAGGCGCCGAGCCGGCGACGATCTCGGCGCCGACGTTGCCGCCCGCGCCCGGCTTGTTGTCGATGATGATGGGCTTGCCCAGCGCCAGCGACACCTTAGGCATGATGGCGCGCGCCAGGTTGTCGGCGCCGCCGCCCGGCGGGAAGGGCACGACAAGGCGCACCGGCTTGTCCGGATACTCCCCGCTGGCGCGCGCGGCCGAGGCCACCGGCAGCAGCACCGCGGTCGCCAGCAGGCGTCGTCGCTCGAAATCCATGGTTCCCTCTCCCTCAGGGCGCGACCGCCGTCCGGCAGCGCACCAGCGTCATCGCCTTCATCGACATCGCGACGACGGCCTTGTCGTTGATCACCTCGATCAGGATGCGCACCACGCCGCGATCGGGCTTCGATTCGGAACGCCGCGCCTCGATCACCGTGAACCTGAACCACAGGCGGTCGCCCGGACGCACCGGCGCGGTCCACCGCAGTTCGTCCATGCCCGGCGATCCCATGCCGGCCGGCCGCGACAGGTAGCGGTCGACCAGCACGCGCATCATCATCGATCCGGTGTGCCAGCCGCTGGCGATCACGCCGCCGAACGGGCTCTTCGCCGCCTTGACCGGATCGGTGTGGAAGTCCTGCGGATCGAAACGCCGGCCGAATTCGATGACCTCGGCCTCGTCGACGATGATCGGGCCGTACTGCGCGACCGACCCGAGCGGGTAGTCCTCGAAGTGGCGTTGATCGCGTGCGACCGGCAGGTCCTGCTCTTCCATGCGGCGTTCGGTTCGTCGGGAGATAAACAATGCGCCCCGAGGGCGCAGGGCGAACTTTACCGCGCTGGAGCGCCGGGTCCGCCGCGGGCTCGACGCCGCGCCTGACGGACATCACGTCGCAGCAACGGCGACTGCGACCGCTTTCGCAACCGGTGCGGGAATCAACCCTTCGGCGCGCTGCCCGCGGTTGCCTGCGAGCCCGATGCGACCGAGTTCAGGACGACCCTGAGATGCAGCGGATCGACCGGCTTCACGAGGTGGTGGTCGAAGCCGGCGTCCGCCGAGCGGCGACGGTCTTGCGGCTGCCCCCACTCGGCCAGTGCCACCAGGCGCGTGGCGCGCGTGTCGGGCTCGGCGCGCACGCGGCGCGCCACCCGGTGAGCGCCGCCATGCGGCAGTCCGATGTCGAGCAGCGCGACGTCCGGCCTCCAGGTCGCCACCGCCTCGGCGCCGGCGCGCGCGCCCACCTCGATGCGCACGTCGTGGCCGGCGGCGGCGAGCAGGGCCGCGAGGTTATCCGCGCTGTCGCGGTCGTCGTCGACGATCAGGATCCTCATGCAGTGCGAGCCCCGGCACGATGCGGCGACGACAACTATGCAACGCAAGCTGCCGAAACCGCGCGCGTTCGCCGCAGGAACCACCGCTTCCCGCGACGCTCAACTGGGGTGCGTAGGAAGCGCTACGTAGGAGATACAGGGGGCCGGCACGACCGCGTTCATCGCAGTCCGGTCACTCGATCGGCCGAGATGCGACCCGCGCCGCGCGCGGCGAGATAGAGCAGCGCCGCCGCCCAGACGAGGTGCGTGGGCCACGCGAGCGGGTACACGAAGACCTGGATCACTGCCGTCATGCCGAG
>Ga0209820_1000085_pt1 | contig 21419 bp, 15 predicted proteins | sample PPLLak21cMay2015_FD_187254 | JGI IMG/M metagenome (GOLD analysis project Ga0209820, IMG submission 187254) | Freshwater sediment microbial communities from Prairie Pothole Lake near Jamestown, North Dakota, USA - PPLs Lake P7 Core (1) Depth... | ecosystem: Environmental > Aquatic > Freshwater >...
CTGGACTGAGCGGGACGTGGCACGACTGGCACGACGCCTTCGTCACGTGGCTGCTGTTCAGCCACTCCTTGTATGGCATCTGCTCGGGGAAGATCACTCCGCTGAACTGCTGCGACACCGGATCGACGGCCTCTGTGCGCAAGGTGTGGCAGGTCGCGCACAATTGACTCTCAAGCAGGTGTGCCGCGTACACCGGCGTGAACGCGACCCGGTTGACCATCGGCGTTACAGCCATGTCAGTTAGCGGCCCGTAGATCGGCCGCGCGCTTCCGGTCTGATCGCCGATCACGAAGCCGCCGGAGAACGAAGCGTCGGTGCCGAGATTGCCTGCTTCGATACGGTGGCACAGCACGCACGACACGCCGTCGAGCCCGAGTTCGCTCGCGTACATCTCCGTCAAACCGAACGTCGCTCCCGACCGACGCGCTTCGTATGACGCCATCGGCGCGTGGCAGGTCAGGCACTTCGTCTGGATCGCCGCCGAGTAGTTCGGCACGGCTCCCATTTCGGCCGTGACCGTCGCAAGGTAGTACGGGTCGCGCGCGGCGTTCGCCATCATCGTGCCCGCCCAGTCGCCGGCGAGCCCGACCACTTCAGCGTTCGCGAGGTCCACATTCGTGGGCGGAGAGGTTGTCGAGTCCCACTGGTGACACGTCGCGCAGTTTCCCGAGGCGGCAAAGCGGACCGAGGTCGCCCGGCTCAGCCCCGTGGGTGTCTGCGGCGGGATCACCGCGACGGCGACCGGCGGCACGGACGCCGTCGCCGTGCACGAAGCCACCGGCGGCTGCACCGGGGGCGGCGTGACTGGAGGAGGTGTCACCGGCGGCGGCGTGACCGGGGGTGGTGTGACCGGCGGCGGGGTTACCGCCGGCGGAGGCGCAGCGGGCGAGTCGCCGCCCCCACCGCAACCGCCACTCATTGCTGCAGCGAGCATCAAAAGGACAAACCACGGGCAAAACCGGCGCCGAATCATCACAACCCCCTCTCCACCCTCTTTCAGGGTCGGCGCACAGGGAAGAAGTGCCTAGACCGAAATCAAAGGATCGTCGCCCGATCCCGAATTAGGGCCGGTTTACTGTCGCGGGTTGCTTTCAGCGAGGAAGGCTGGAAGCCCCCATCAGGTACTCGTCGACCGCGCGCGCACACTGGCGGCCCTCGCGGATCGCCCACACGACGAGGCTCTGCCCGCGCCGCATGTCGCCGGCCGCGAATACCTTGTCGACGCTGGTCGCGTAGGGCCGCGGTCCGTTCTTCGACTCCTCGGTCGCCGCGCGCGCGTTGCCGCGCGCGTCCTTCTCGACGCCGAACGACTCGAGCACCGAAGCGACCGGCGCCACGAATCCCATCGCGAAGAGCACGAGGTCCGCGGGGATCTCGAACTCGGAACCCGGCACCTCGACCATCTTCTGCATCCCGGTGGCGGGATCCTTCTGCCACTCGACGCGCGCGGCGACGAGCGCGCGCAGGTTGCCCTTGCCGTCGCCCTCGAAGCGCTTGGTCGTGACCGACCAGTCGCGCGTCACGCCCTCCTCGTGCGAGCTCGACGTGCGCAGCTTGACCGGCCAGTACGGCCAGGTCATTTCCTTGTCTTCCCTCGCCGGCGGCTGCGGCAGCAGTTCGAACTGGGTCACCGACTTCGCGCCGTGCCGGTTCGACGTGCCGACGCAATCCGAGCCGGTGTCGCCACCGCCGATCACGACGACGTGCTTGCCGGTCGCGAGGATCTGGTCCCTGACCTTGTCGCCGGCCACGACCTTGTTCTGCTGCGGCAGGAACTCCATCGCGAAGTGCACGCCCTTCAGCTCGCGGCCGGGCACCGGGAGATCGCGCGGCTGCTCGGCGCCACCGGACAGCACGACCGCGTCGAACTCCTTCAGCAACTGGGCGGGATCGACCGCCTGTTTCGACCAGTCGGTGACGCCACCGTCGACCTTCGACTTGCCCACCAGCACGCCCGTGCGGAAGGTCACGCCCTCGGCCTGCATCTGCTCGACCCGGCGGTCGATGTGCGACTTCTCCATCTTGAAGTCGGGAATGCCATAGCGCAGCAGGCCGCCGATGCGGTCGTTCTTCTCGAACACCGTGACCTCGTGGCCGGCGCGCGCCAGCTGCTGCGCGGCGGCGAGTCCCGCCGGCCCGCTGCCGATGACCGCGACTGTCTTGCCGGTCTTCACCTTCGGCGGCTGCGGCACGACCCAGCCTTCTTCCCAGCCCTTGTCGATGATCTTGTGCTCGATCGACTTGATGCCCACCGGCACGTCCTCGATGTTCAGCGTGCAGGCGGCCTCGCAGGGCGCCGGGCAGACGCGGCCGGTGAACTCGGGGAAGTTGTTCGTGCTGTGCAGGACGTCGAGCGCTGCCTTCCAGTCCTGTCGATACACGAGGTCGTTGAAGTCGGGAATGATGTTGTTGACCGGGCAGCCGTTGTTGCAGAAGGGAATGCCGCAGTCCATGCAGCGCGCGGCCTGGACTTTGCCCTCCTCGTCGGACAGGTGCACGACGAACTCGCGCCAGTGCTTCATGCGCGATTGCGGCGCCTCGGCGGCCTCCTCCAGGCGCTGGTATTCCATGAATCCCGTGATCTTCCCCATCGCTATCCCGCGTCGTCAGTTCGTTGGTTTGCGCCGGGCGATCGGCGCTTCAGGAAGTCGCCGATGCCCGGTTCCGGCACCGCCTTGCCTCGATGCATCCACAGCCAGCCCAGCGCGGCGTTGATGTGCGCCCCGATCACCGCTGCGACCAGCACCGTGCCGCCGAGCCACGCCAGCACCGGCGGCACCGGTCCCTTGGTATGCAGCCACATGTAGACCGGCACCGACAGCGCCGCCACCAGCACCATCGCCGGAATCACCCAGGGCAGCGCCAGCAGCACCGCCACCACGGCGACAGTCGTTCGCACGTCCTCGCCCGCGCCGCGCAGCGACCACAGCAGCAGCGCGAGCGGCACGCTCAGCAGCAGTCCGGGCAGCCATTGCAGCCGCCGCGGCCACGGCGCTTGCGGAGCGCGCATCGGTTGGGCCAGCGATCACTACGCGGCCATCCGCTGCGCCGGCGCTTCCTGCGCCGCCGCCAGTTCCTTCAGCGCCCGTCGGTACTCGTTCGGGAACACCTTGACGAACTTCGCACGCATCGCCGGCCACTGGTCGAGGATCATGCGGGCGCGCAGGCTTCCGGTGTGGCGGAAGTGGCTCTCGATCAGGCCGCGCAGGATGAACTCGTCGGTCTCGCCGAGGTGCCAGACGGCCTCGTCGATCTTCTCCTGCTGCTCGGCAGCCGGCAGCACGCGCTCGAGTTCGCACATCGACTGGTTGCAGCGCGTGGCGAAGTCGCCGTTCTCGTCGAAGACGTAGGCGATCCCGCCCGACATGCCGGCCGCGAAGTTCCGCCCCGTGCCGCCGAGCACGACCACGGTGCCCTTCGTCATGTACTCGCAGCCGTGGTCTCCGGTGCCCTCGACGACCGCCGCCGCCCCCGAGTTGCGGACCGCGAAGCGCTCGCCGGCCACGCCGTTGAAGTACGCCTCGCCCGCGATGGCGCCGTACAGCACCGTGTTGCCGACGATGATGTTGTCGGTGCCGGCCCCGCGGAAATCGTTCGGGCAGCGCACGATCACCCGGCCGCCGGACAGGCCCTTGCCGGTGTAGTCGTTGGCGTCGCCGACGAGGTCGAGCGTGATGCCGTGGGCGAGGAACGCGCCGAAGCTCTGGCCCGCGGTGCCGTTCAGCTGGATGTGGATGGTGTCGTCCGGCAGGCCCGCGTGGCCGTGCTTCCTGGCGACCAGCGACGACAGCATCGTGCCGACGGAGCGGTTGACGTTGCGGATCGGCGTGATGAAGCTGACCCGCTCGCCGCGCTCCAGCGCCGGCCTGCTCTGCTCGATCAGCTTGTGGTCGAGCGCCTTCGCGAGGCCGTGGTCCTGCGACTCGACGCACAGGCGCGCCACGTCGGCCGGCATCTTCGGTTGGTAGAAGATCCGGCTGAAGTCGAGGCCGCGCGCCTTCCAGTGCTCGATGCCGCGCTTCGTGTCCAGCAGGTCGGCGCGGCCGACGAGTTCCTCGAACCGGCGGATGCCGAGCTGCGCCATGATCTCGCGCACTTCCTCGGCCACGAAGAAGAAGTAGTTGACGACGTGCTCGGGCTGGCCCTTGAACTTCGCGCGCAGCGCCGGATCCTGCGTGGCAACGCCGACCGGGCAGGTGTTCAGGTGGCACTTGCGCATCATGATGCAGCCCTCGACCACCAGCGGGGCGGTCGCGAAGCCGAACTCGTCGGCGCCGAGCAGCGCACCGATCACGACGTCGCGGCCGGTCTTCATCTGGCCGTCGACCTGCACGGCGATGCGCCCGCGCAGGCGGTTCAGCACCAGCGTCTGCTGCGTCTCGGCGAGGCCGAGCTCCCACGGCGTGCCCGCGTGCTTGATCGACGACACCGGTGAGGCGCCGGTGCCGCCGTCGTGGCCGGAGATCGTGACGTGGTCCGCCTTGGCTTTCGCCACGCCGGCCGCCACCGTGCCGACGCCGACTTCGGACACCAGCTTCACGCTGATCGACGCCTGCGGATTGGCGTTTTTCAGGTCGTGGATCAGCTGGGCGAGGTCCTCGATCGAGTAGATGTCGTGGTGCGGCGGCGGCGAGATCAGGCCGACGCCCGGCACCGAGAAGCGCAGCTTCGCGATGTACTCGCTGACCTTGTGGCCCGGAAGCTGGCCGCCTTCGCCGGGCTTGGCGCCCTGCGCCATCTTGATCTGGATCTGGTCGGCGCTGACCAGGTACTCGGTGGTCACGCCGAAGCGGCCCGACGCGACCTGCTTGATCTTGCTGCGCAGCGAGTCGCCTTCGCGCAGCGGGATGTCGGCCACGACGCGATCGGCCCCGAGCACGCTGGCCAGCGTGTCGCCGTTGCGGATCGGGATGCCGCGCAGTTCCTGCTGGTAACGGCGCTCGTCCTCGCCGCCCTCGCCGGTGTTGCTCTTGCCGCCCAGCCGGTTCATCGCGATCGCGAGGGTCGAATGCGCCTCGGTCGAGATCGAGCCCAGCGACATCGCGCCGGTGGCGAAGCGCCTGACGATGTCCTTCGCCGGCTCGACCTCGTCGAGCGGGATCGCCCTCTTCGGATCGATCCGGAACTCGAACAGGCCGCGCAGCGTCATGTGGCGCCGGCCCTGGTCGTTGATGATCTGCGCGTACTCCTTGTACGTCTGGTAGGAATTGGCGCGGGTCGAGTGCTGCAGCTTCGCGATGGCGTCCGGCGTCCACATGTGTTCCTCGCCGCGGACGCGCCACTGGTATTCGCCCCCGGCATCGAGCATGGTGGCGAGCACCGGGTCGTCGGAGAACGCGGCACTGTGCGCGCGCACCGCCTCTTCCATCACCTCGAACAGTCCCATGCCGCCGACGTTGCTCGCGGTGCCGCGGAAGTACTTGTCGACGAGGTCGCGGTTCAGGCCGACCGCCTCGAAGATCTGGGCCCCGCAGTACGACATGTACGTGCTGATGCCCATCTTCGACATGACCTTGTTCAGGCCCTTGCCGACCGCCTTCACGTAGTTCTTGATCGCCTTGTCGGCGTCGGCGCCGTGCAGCGCGATCAGCGTCTCCAGCGCGAGGTACGGATGGACGGCCTCGGCGCCATAGCCGGCGAGCAGGGCGAAGTGGTGCACCTCGCGCACCGAGCCGGTCTCCACCACGAGGCCGGTCGACGTGCGCAGGCCCTCGGCGATCAGGTGCTGGTGGACCGCGCTCGTCGCGAGCAGCGCGGGGATCGCCACGCGCCCGGCGTCGAGCGAGCGGTCGGTGACGATCAGGATGTTGTAGCCGGCCTTCACTGCATCGACGGCCTGCGCGCACAGCGACGCGAGGCGCGCCTCGACGCCTTCCTTGCCCCACGCGAGCGGATAGCAGACGTCGAGCTCGAACGACCTGAACTTGTTCGACGAGTAGTTCTCGATCGAACGCATCTTCGCCATGTCCTTGAAGTCGAGGACGGGCTGGCTGACCTCGAGGCGCATCGGCGGGTTGATGTTGTTGATGTCGAGCAGGTTGGGCTTGGGCCCGATGAAGCTCACCAGCGACATCACCATCTGCTCGCGGATCGGGTCGATCGGCGGGTTCGTCACCTGCGCGAACAGCTGCTTGAAGTAGTTGTAGAGCGGCCTGGTCTTGTTCGACAGCACCGGCAGCGCGGCGTCGTTGCCCATCGAGCCGATCGCCTCCTCGCCCTGCAGCGCCATCGGCTCCATCAGCAGCTTGACGTCTTCCTGCGTGTAGCCGAACGCCTGCTGGCGGTCGAGCAGCGGCACGTCGACGCGCGCGGCCGACGACGGCTTCTCTCCGGCGCCGGCAGGCAGGTCATCGAGCTTGATGCGGATGCGCTTGATCCACTCCTTGTACGGCTTGCTGGCGGCGAGCTGCTGCTTCAGCTCGGCGTCGTCGATGATGCGGCCCTGCTCGGTGTCGATCAGGAACATCTTGCCGGGCTGCAGGCGCCACTTCTTGAGGATGCGGCTTTCCGGGATCGGCAGCACGCCGACCTCGGAGGCCATCACCACCATGTCGTCGTCGGTGATGACATAGCGCGCGGGGCGCAGGCCGTTGCGGTCGAGCGTGGCGCCGATCCGCACGCCGTCGGTGAACGCAATCGCGGCCGGGCCGTCCCACGGTTCCATCATTGCCGCGTGGTACTCGTAGAACGCGCGTCGCGCGTCGTCCATCGTCGTGTGCTGCTCCCACGCCTCGGGAATCATCATCATTACGGCGTGCGCGAGCGGGTAGCCGCCCATCACCAGCAGTTCGAGCGCGTTGTCGAAGCAGGCGGTGTCCGACTGGCCGTCGTAGATCAGCGGGAAGAGCTTGTTCAGGTCGTCGCGCAGCACCGGCGAGGACATCACGCCTTCGCGCGCGCGGATCCAGTTGAAGTTGCCCTTGACCGTGTTGATCTCGCCGTTGTGCGCGATGAGCCGGTACGGATGGGCCAGTTCCCACGCCGGGAACGTGTTGGTCGAGAAGCGCTGGTGCACGAGCGCGATCGCCGACACGACGCGCGGATCGGCGAGGTCCGTGTAGTAGCGCCCGACCTGGTCGGCGAGCAGCAGGCCCTTGTAGACCACCGTGCGCGTCGAGATCGACGGCACGAAGTACTCCTTGCCGTGCTTAAGTTTCAGCGCCTGGATCTTGTGGCTGGCGGTCTTGCGGATCACGTAGAGCTTGCGCTCGAGCGCGTCCGGCACCATTACATCCGGTCCGCGGCCGATGAAGATCTGGCGGATTACAGGTTCGCGATCCTTCACCAGCGGCGACATCGGCATCTCGCGGTCGATCGGCACGTCACGCCAGCCGAGGACGACCTGGCCTTCCGCGCGGACCGTGCGCTCGAGTTCCTGTTCGCACGCCAGCCGCGACGCGTGTTCCCGCGGCAGGAAGATCATTCCGACCCCGTACTCGCCGGGGGGCGGCAGCGTCACGCCCTGCTTCGCCAGTTCCTCGCGGTAGAACGCGTCGGGGATCTGGATCAGGATTCCGGCGCCGTCGCCGCACAGCACGTCGGCGCCCACGGCGCCGCGGTGATCCAGGTTCTGCAGGATCAGCAGCGCCTGCTGCACCAACCCGTGGCTGGCCCGTCCCTTGATGTTCGCGACGAACCCGACGCCGCACGCGTCGTGCTCCTGGCTCGCTGAGTACAGGCCGTTCAGTCCGGCGTGTTCGAGGGTTTGGGGGTCGGTCATCGCGGCTCCAGTCAGGGCACCCTCGCGCAATCCGAGGGGGACCAATGACTTTACTGCGCCGCACCAACCCGGGCAAGGACAAAAATCGGGGTCTGACCCCGATTTTTGGCAAGGTTAACAGTAGGGCTTATTTAATTGGGGACAGAGTCGAGGTTTGGCAAACGCGGACGCCCTGCCTTGCGGGCGACCGGACGACGGCTCGGGGTCACCCGGGCCACCGCATCGGCGGCGCCGAGGAGCCAGCCACCGTGGGTGGACCGGCGAATCGTCGCGAGTTCGTCGTCCGAAGGTTCATGCTCGAACAGGTGCCGGTAGGCGGCCTGGCGTTCGAAGGGGGTGTTGCCAAGGGCCCAATAGACGGGGTGGTCGCTGATCAACGGGTCGACGGCCCGGCCCACATGGTGGGCATGGCTGGACCATCGGAACTCCGCCGGTCCATGGACGAGCCCGGCGCGGACCGGGTTCAACTCGATGTAGCGCATGCACGCCAGGAGGTAGCGGTCCGCTTCGACGACCGTCGACCGGTAGCGACCCTCGAACAGGGCGCCGGTCCGCCCGTGCCGGTCGTTGAACCAGCGGACGTAGCGTCGGCCAAGGGACTGGACGGCTCGCCCCACATCCCCGGCCGCCTGCGGAGTGACGAGCAGGTGCACATGGTTCGGCATCAGCACATACGCATGGACCGCCAACCCGGCCGACGCCGCAATCTCCCGCAGCGCCGACAGGTACCGCTCACGGTCCGTGTCGTCGACGAAGATCGCGCGTCGGTCATTGCCGCGCTGGATCACGTGGTGAGGGAAGCCCGGGATCGTCAACCGGGGAAGCCGAGCCACTTCTGCTCCGAAATCGGGGTCTGACCCCGATTCTGCACTCGTCAGCCTTCGTCGATGGCGAACAGCCGCTGGTGCTCCTTCATCGCGTAGCGGTCGGTCATGCCGGCGACGTAGTCGGCGATCGCCCGCGCCCTGTCCTCGGCGGCGCGCGCCTGGTGATCGAGCGGAAGCAACCGCGGCTCATCGTGGAACGCGTGGAACAACTCGGTCACGACCCGTCGGGCCTTCGTCGTCATCCGCATGACACGGAAGTGGCGGTACAGGTTGTGCAACAGGAAGGCCTTCAGGGCGTCAGCCTCCTTCCGTACGTCGGGCGAGAACGCCGCGAGTGGCCCCGCCTGGCGGACGTCGTCGATGCTCGCCGGCTGGGCCGACCTGATCCGTCGGGCGGTCTCGGTCGCGAGGTCGACGATCAGCGCGTTGATCATCCGACGGACCGTTTCATTCACCATGCGGCGCTCGCCAATCCCCGGGAACTCCGCGCGCACCTCGCGTGCGTGGCGCGCGAACAGCGGGACATCCTCCAGCTGCGCCAGTTGCAGCAGGCCCGAGCGCAGCCCGTCGTCGATGTCGTGGTTGTTGTAGGCGATCTCGTCGGCGAGGTTGGCGATCTGCGCCTCGAGGCTCGGCTGCCGCTTGCGCAGGAAGCGCTCGCCGATCTCGCCGAGCTTGCGGGCATTCTCGAGCGAACAGTGCTTCAGGATGCCTTCGCGTGTCTCGAATGCGAGGTTGAGGCCGTTGAAGCCGCCGTAGCGCTCCTCGAGCTCGTCGACCACGCGCAGCGACTGCAGGTTGTGCTCGAATCCGCCGTGCTCCTTCATGCAATCGTGCAGCGCGTCCTGCCCTGCGTGCCCGAACGGCGTGTGCCCGAGGTCGTGCGCCAGGGAGATCGCCTCGACGAGGTCTTCGTTGACGCCGAGTTGCCGCGCGATCGCGCGACCGATCTGCGCAACCTCGAGCGAGTGCGTCAGCCGCGTGCGGAAGAGATCGCCTTCGTGATTGACGAAGACCTGCGTCTTGTACTCGAGCCGGCGGAACGCGCTGGAGTGGATCACCCGATCGCGGTCGCGCTGGAACACCGACCGCCCCGGCGCGTCCGGCTCGGCGTGGCGCCGGCCGCGCGAGAGCTCCGCGCGCGCTGCGTAGGGCGCGAGACCGCTGCCGTCCACTACCGGAACCCCCCGGCGAGCAGCGTTTCCCGCACGACCTGGTCGGGCACCGCCCGCTGCGCAGCGCGGCCGATCGCCTCCAGCACGATGTAGCGCACGGCCCCCGCCTCTGCCTTCTTGTCGCCACGCATGCTTTGCAGCGCATCGTCGGCACCGAGTCCCTCGATCCGCGGCGGCAGTCCGGCGAGCGCGATGGCGTGCTGCACTGCCTTGACGTCGCGCTCCGCAATCAGCCCGAGACGCTTCGACATGTCGGCCGCCAGCACCATTCCGCACCCGACCGCCTCGCCATGCAGCCACTGTCCATACCCGGTCAGCGCCTCGATCGCGTGCCCGAACGTGTGCCCCAGGTTCAGCAGAGCGCGCTCTCCCGACTCGCGCTCGTCGCGGCCCACCACGCCGGCCTTGATCTCGCAGGAACGGCCGATGGCGCGCGCAAGCGCCGCCGCCTCGCGTTCGCGCAGGGCCGGCAGGTCCGCGACCACGTCCTCGAAGTAGCCGGCGTCGGCAAGCAGTCCGTGCTTCAGGACTTCCGCGAGGCCGGCGGCGAGTTCGCGCGATGGCAGCGTCTGCAGGACATCGGTGTCCGACACGACGACACTCGGCTGGTGGAACGTGCCGATCAGGTTCTTTCCGCTTGGATGGTTGATGCCGGTCTTGCCGCCGACCGACGAGTCGACCTGCGCCAGCAGCGTCGTCGGCACCTGGACGACGCGGACGCCGCGCATGTAGATCGAGGCTGCGAAACCCGCGAGGTCCCCGATCACACCGCCACCGAGCGCGACCACCACGCTCCTGCGGTCGGCGCCGTGCGCCACGAGGGCGTCGAGGATGCACGCGATGCTGTCCCAGCGCTTGGTGCTCTCGCCGTCAGGCAGGCTGAGCAGGGTCGTTCTCGCCACGTCACGCAGGGCGGCGAGGGCCGCGTCGCCGTACAGCGGCGCCACGACTTCATTCGACACCACGAGGACGGACGTCGGCGCGAGCGGCGCCACGTACTCGGCAAGGCGGCCGAGCAGGCCTCCTCCGATGTGGATGGAGTACGTCCCGCCTGCCACGGCCACGGTGATGCTGCGCATCGCGCGATTCTACGGCGCGGCCTGCACGAGCCGACGGACTGCGGGCTCCTCGAGAAGCCGGCGGACGAGGCGCCTCGGGTTGGCCGACGCGGACTGGAACGTCAGATGGGCGGTCTCCTCGTACAGCGGCTGGCGCTGCGCGAGCAGTTCGTCGATGCGCGAGCGCGGATCGGCCGTCTGCAGCAAGGGGCGCGAGCGGTCGTTGCGGGTGCGCCGGTGGATCTCCTCGCCGGTCGCGCGCAGGTACACCACCAGCCCGCGTTCCTTCAGCCGCCTTCGCGTGTCGGCGTTCAGCACGGCCCCGCCGCCGGTCGCCAGGACGATGCCCGGACGCTGTGTCAGCTCGTCGAGCAGCGCCGACTCGCGCCTGCGGAAGCCCTCTTCGCCTTCGACCGAGAAGATCGTAGCGATCAGCACTCCGCTGCGTGCCTCGAGCTCGCGATCGGCATCGATGAAATCGAAGCCGAGTGCGTTGGCCAGGAGGCGCCCGACGGTGGTCTTGCCCGCACCCATCATGCCGACCAGGAACACGGAGCGAGGTGACTCGTTCATCGCGCGAAGCGTACGTGAATGCGCACGGCCAAAAAAAGGGCCGCCTCGCGGGCGGCCCTCGTTGAAGCGTCCTGCCTCACTTCATCGCGGCGTTGATCTTCTCGGAGATCACGCGGGGCGTGATGAAGATGATCAGCTCGGTGCGGTCGCTGATCCTGCTCGTGTTCTTGAAGAGATAGCCCACCACCGGGAGATCCCCAAGGAGCGGAACCTTCGTCACGGTGGTCCGTTCCTGCTGCTCGTAGATTCCGCCCAGCACCACGGTGCCGCCGTTCTCCACCAGGACCTGCGTCTGCACGTTCTTCGTGTCGATGGCGGGGCCCGACAGCGTCTCCTGGCCGCGCGTGTCCTTGTTCACCCTGACGTCGAGGAAGATTCCGCCTTCCGGCGTGATCTGCGGCGTGACCTCCAGCTTCAGGACAGCCTTGCGGAATTCGACAGCGGTCGCTCCGCTCGACGTTGCATTCTGGTACGGAATCTCCGTGCCCTGCTCGATCGTCGCCTTGACCTTGTCGGCGGTGACGACGCGCGGACTCGAGATGACCTTGCCGCGGCCATCGGCCTCGAGCGCGGTCAGTTCGAGGTTGATCAGGCGCGTCAGGCTGCTGTTGAACAGCGTCAGGGCGAACTGGCCCGGATTGAAGCCGCCGATGCCGCCCGCCGGAAGGTTGACGTTGCTCGGGACGGTCCGCACGCTGCCCGGCGTGCCCGGAAGCGTGCCGAAGATGTTCTGGCCGCCGATCGCCGACTCGTTGTTGGCCTTGCCGTAGCCGAGGCGCACGCCCAGGTTGCGGCTGAACTTGTCGTCGGCCTCGACGATCCGGGCTTCGATCAGCACCTGCGGGACGGCCACGTCGACCCGCTGAAGCAGCCGTCGCACGTCCTCGAGTCGGGCCGCCGTGTCCTGCACGAACAGCTGGTTGGTGCGCGTATCGACCACGACCGTGCCGCGCTTCGACAACATGCGCTGCTTGTCGTCGGTCAGCAGGCGACGCACGTCCTCCGCCTTCTGGTAGTTGACGACGAATGCCTCGGAGCGCAGCGGCTCGAGTTCGGCGATCTGGCTGCGGGCCTCGAGGTCGAGCTTCTCCTTGGTCGCGATCTCCTCCCGCGGGGCGACGAGGATCACGTTGCCGTTCTTCCGCATGTCCAGTCCCTTGGACTGCAGGATGATGTCGAGCGCCTGGTCCCAGGGAACGTCCTTCAGTCGCAGCGTGATCGTGCCGCCCACGGAGTCGCTCGTGATGATGTTGAGGTTCGTGAAGTCGGCGATCACCTGCAGCAGCGAGCGGACGTCGACGTTCTGGAAATTGAGCGACAGGCGCTCGCCCTGGTAGCCCTGGCGCGATCCCTGGAACAGCCGCGACGGGTCTTCCTTGACCGGTCGCACTTCCAGCACGAATCGCGTGTCGCTCTGGTAGGCGTTGTGCTCCCACAGACCGCGCGGCTCGACGACGAGGCGCGTGTTGTTGCCCTGCTGGCTCGCACTGATCTGCGACACCGGCGTGGCGAAGTCGGAGACGTCGAGGCGCCGCTTCAGCGTGTCGGGCAGCGCCGTGTTCAGGAAGTCGACCACGACCGTGTTGCCCTGCTGGCGGATGTCGACGTTGGTGTTGGGGTCGCTCAGGTCGATGACCACGCGGCCTTCGTTGTCGGCGCCACGGCGGAAGTCGATGCCGCGAAGCGAACGCCCTCCCGTAAAGGCGGCCGGACCGGCCGTTGCCTGGGCCGCCACCGGCGCACCGGCGGCGGTCGCGGCCGCTGGCTCCGGCGCTCCTGCGAAGACGGCGCCCGCCGCCCCGCCCAGCGCGACCAGCACGCGCTTGCCATCCACCGTGACGTTGTGCGTCACCGGGCGCTTCAGGTTCACCACCACGCGCGACCGGCCGCTGGCCTGCACGACGTTCACCGAGCGGACATCGCCCTGGTTCAGTTCGACGAGGTTCTTGCCCAGCGCGTTCACGGTCTGCGGGAGATCGAGCGCCACGCGCGCCGGATTCGCCACCGAGAAGCTCGGCGGCACGCCCGACACCGGATTCTTCAGTTCGATGCTGACCACCACGCCCGTGGTGGTCTGGATCGCATCGATGCGCTCGATGGCGTTTTCACCGGGCGACTGGGCCGCCGCCGCGCCGGTGACCGCGAGAAGGCCGAGAGCCGCAGCGAATCGCGACACCCGGTTGGCCAGACCCTTAATGGTGATGCTCATCGCTTGCTCCCTTGCTGCCGCATTGCGGCCTCCTGCAACTCCAGCTTCGAAGGCCGTTCGACCCACTCGCCGGCAGCGTCCTGGACGATTTCCTTGAGTTCGACTTCTGTTTCGGTGATCTTGGTGACGAGGCCGAAATTCTGTCCCATGTAGTTCCCGACCTTGATCATGTGTGTCTGGCCGGCAACGTCGATCAACGCCGCATTGTTGCGTTGCTGCCGCAGCGTGCCAACCATCTTCAACTGGTCCAGGGGGTACCCCTCGAGCACTTCACGCCTGCGGTCGAGGTCGGGCTTGAGGGCGCTCGCGCTCGCACGCGCCTGTGCCTGGCGGGCGACGGCGAGGATCATCTTCTGCGGATCGAACGGGTCGATCAGCGCCTTGCCTTCGTAGACGTACGGCGAGAACTGCTTGGGCTCCGGCACGGGCTGGGTCGTCGGACGCATGGTCTTGCGCTGCTCGTCCATCCACGCCCGGAGTTCCGCTTCATCGCCGCCGCCGCAGCCCGCGACGAGCGCGGCGAGGACGGCCGTGGCAAGGGTGCGAAGTGGAGTGATCGTGAGGTTCACTTGGCAGGTCCTTTCGCCGGCGCGTTCGCCTTGCGCTGCGCGGCGAGCTCTTCCGGGTCCAGATACCGGTAGGTCTTGGCCGTGGCGTCCAGCGTCAGGCTGCCGGTACGGCCAGTCGTGACGTTGAGGTTGTTCAGCGTGACGATGCGCGGCAGGTTGGCGATGTCGCTCGCGAACGCGCCGAGGTCGTGGTACTTGCCGGCGAGCTTCACGGCGATCGGAAGTTCGGCGTAGTACTCGCGCACGTTGGTCTGGCCGGGACGGAACAGTTCGAAGTCGAGACCGCGCCCGACGCCCGCCTGGTTGATGTCCGAGAGCAGCGCATCCATCTCGGACTTGCTCGGCAGCTGCTTCTCGAGCGTCAGGACGAACTGGCTCACCTGCTCGCGCTGCTTGCGCAGTTCGTCCAGGTTGATCGCCTGCTGCAGCTTGCTCCGGTACTCCTCCTTGAGCCTGACTTCCTCGGCCTGCAGCTGCTCGAGCTGCTCCTTCTGCCCGCTCCAGAGACCGAACCAGCCGCCGACCGCGCACGCGGCGATGACGAACAACCACAGCGCGACGCGCGGAACCATCGGCCAGGCGCCGACGTTGTCCAGCGTCAGGCCGCGGAACTCGGAGAGAAGATCACGACTGCTTGCCATCGTTGCCTCGTTCCCGCGTTATTTCTTCGGAGCCGCGCCGCTGGGCGACGACGGCGTTGGGGTCGCGACGGCCGGAGTCGGCGCCGGCGTCGTCGCGGGTGCGGACGCAGGGGTCGCAACCGGTGCACCAGCCGCTCGAACAGGCGTGCCCATCCTGGCGGCTTCCGCCTGCTGCTGCATCTGCGTCCGCTCCGGCGTCGGCTTCAGCGTGAAGTTCAACGCGAACTCGAACACGCGCCGGTTCACGCCGGCGGGGCCCTGCGGCGCAACCTTGATCTCGATGAGCTCGGGTTTCTCGAGAACCTGGGAGTTGTTCTGGAGGTTGCGCAGGAACTCGGACACGCGCTCGTTCGAGGTGGCCCATCCGCCGACATTGACCTTGCGGTCCTCCTGCTTGATCGTGCGCAGATAGATGCCCTCGGGCACCTGCTTGACCAGTTCGTCGAGCAGGTACACGGGCAGGTTGCGATCGGCCTGCAGGTCTTCCACGGCGCGCTGGCGCGCACGCAGGCTTTCGATCTCCTGGCGCAGGGTGGCGATCTCCTTGATCTGGCTGTCCAGCTTCCGGTTCTCGCTGCGAACGAACTCGTTGCGCTCCTGCTGGTTCGAGATGTAGCCCTGCAGGATCGACCAGACGAGCCCGATCATCAGCAGTCCGGCAATGAACGACAGGGCCGTCGCCGCCCAGAAGACCTTCTTCTTGAGTTCGCGCCGCGCCTCGCGGTGCGGCAGCAGATTGATGCGCGGGGTCATTTGTCGAACCTCCGCATCGCCAGTCCGCAGGGCGTCAGGAGCGCGGGCGCGTCCATCCGCAGTTGCTTGTCACGGATGTTCGGCGACACTTCCATCCCCTTGAACGGGGAGATGACCGATGTCGGCACCTGTGAGCGCTCCATCAGGGCGTCGGCAAGGCCACTCACCACGGCCGAGCCGCCCGCCAGCATGATCTGGTCGACGCGGCTGTAAGGCGTCGACGTGAAGAAGAACTGCAGTGCACGCGTGATCTCCGTGCTGGTGGTGTCGATGAACGGCTTGAGGACCGCTGTCTCGTAATCCGCCGGCAGGTCGCCGCTGCGCTTCTTCTGTTCCGCTTCCTCGGTCGGGATGCCGTAGGTGCGCGAAATGTCGCCCGTCAGCTGTTGCCCGCCGAAGGGCTGCTCACGTTCGTAGATCGCCTCGCCGTCGTGCATCACCGTGACGCTCGTCGTGTTCGCGCCGATGTAGAAGACCGCGATGACCAGCCCCTCGCCACCGTTCGGCAGCTGCTGCACCAGGCGCTCGATCGCCGCGCGCGAAGCGTACGACTCCACATCGACGACCACCGGCTTCAGGCCGGCCGCCTGCGCAACGGCGATGCGGTCCTCGACCTTTTCCTTGCGGGACGCTGCGATCAGCACTTCGACATCGTCCGGCGCATTGGGGATCGGACCCAGCACCTGGAAGTCGAGGCTGACCTCGTCGAGCGCAAACGGGATGTACTGGTTCGCCTCGCTCTCGACCTGCATCTCGAGTTCTTCCTCGCGCAGGTTCGCGGGCAGGGCGATGCGTTTCGTGATCACCGCGGAGGCCGGCAATGCCATCGCGGCATTGCGCACCTTGCCGCCGGCTTTGCGCCAGGCGCGCTTCACGGCGTCGGCGACGACTTCTATCTTGTCGATGTTGCCGTCGACCACCGCACCGCGGGGAAGCGGCTCGATCGCGTAGCGCTCGAGGCGCATCACGCCCTTGCCGGCTTCCGACAGTTCGACGATCTTGACGCTGGACGACCCGATGTCGAGTCCGATCAGCGGCGGCGTTTTAGGCGAAAACGGCAGGTCAAAAGCCAAGGTGACGCTCCCAACGACGTTCGAAGCTCGAATTCGTGCTCAACGGGGCGTCCCAAGCGCATCCGATGGACCGGGCATCCCCAACCCCACTTCGCGGTCGCAACGACACCCGTTTTTCCTTATCTTTCGAGCGTTTACCGCGTTTTTATCGGACGGCACTTGAGATCCTATCAACATAAGCAAAATCCGCACAAGCCCCGTGTTCAGCCTAACCGTGCCCTCTTTGAGGGATAAACAACGAACGATTGAAGCCGAGGGGCATCCAATTCCTCTGCGCACCTTGCTGCCGTGCGCACATCCCTTGAGTGACATAATCCACGACTCCCTGTGCAGCGAAGCGCAAAAAAGCGGCCGCTCACACGTCTAGTTTTCCCTGCATCAACCGCGCCGACGTGCCTTCTCCCGACCCGGGTCAGCAAAACGAACAAGCCTCGCCCCGTCAGCGCCCCTGGGTCCTGCGGGTGGCAGGCAGCATCGCCCTGCTGATCGGAGGCGGCGCCCTGGCGGGCATCTTCCTGGTGCTGTTCGTCTTCGCAATCGTCTATTCGAACCTGCCACCGATCGACGCGCTGACCGACTATCGCCCGAAGATCCCGCTGCGCGTGTGGACGGCCGACGGCGTCCTGATCGGCGAGTTCGGCGAGGAGCGGCGCGACTTCCTGCCCTTCAGCGAAATCCCGGACACGCTGAAGAAGGCCATCCTCGCGGCGGAGGACGACAGCTTCTATGAGCATCGCGGAGTCGACTACACCGGCCTGATGCGCGCGGCTGTGTCGAACTTCGTGTCGGGCCGCCGCGGGCAGGGCGGCAGCACCATCACGATGCAGGTCGCAAGGAACTTCTTCCTGAGTTCCGAACGCAGCTACGTGCGCAAGATGTACGAGATCGCGCTCGCCTACAAGATCGAGTCTTCGCTGTCGAAGGACCGGATCTTCGAGGTCTACGCCAACCAGATCTTCCTCGGCCAGCGCGCTTACGGTTTCTCCGCGGCGTCGCAGGTCTACTTCGGAAAGAAGGCAAAGGACCTCACGGTGGCGGAGATGGCGACGCTGGCGGGCCTGCCGGTGGCGCCCAGCGCCTTCAACCCGTTCGTCAATCCGAAGCGCGCGAAGGCGCGTCAGCAGTACGTCCTGTCGCGCATGCTGCAGCTGGGTTACATCGACCAGGGAGTCCACGACGAAGCGGTGCTGCAGGAACTCAAGCCGCGGCAGACCTCGCTTGAGAGCCCGGAGGGCCCGCGGCTGCGGTTGCACGCGGAGTTCGCGTCCGAACTCGCCCGCCAGCTGGTGTTCGATGTCTTCGGCAGCGAGACCTACACGCGCGGCCTGAACGTCACGACGACGCTTCGCAAGGAGGACCAGGAAGTCGCGTACGCGGCACTGCGCAGGGCGGTGCTCAATTACGACCGCAAGTACGGCTACCGCGGACCGGAGGCGTTCATCGAGCTCGGCAGCGACGCAAGCGTCCGCGAGCAGCGTATCGAGGACGCGCTCGTCGAGGCCATCGAGAGCCCCAACCTGCTGCCGGCGGTGGTGCTCGAAGTCGCCCAGGGCAACGTCCGGGTTGCCGTGCAGGGTGGCGCCGGGCTCGACATCAAAGGCGAAGGCCTGAAGTTCGTCGCGCCGTCACTGTCCCCGAAGGCACAGCCGAACCGCAAGATCGTCCCCGGCGCCGTGGTCCGGCTGTCGCGCACCGACAAGGGAGTGTGGGAGATCACGCAGCTGCCGCAGGTGGAGGCCGCGTTCGTCGCGGCGAGCTCGAAGGACGGCGCCGTGCGCGCGCTCGTCGGCGGGTTCGACTTCAACCTGAACAAGTTCAACCACGTCACGCAGGCGTGGCGCCAGCCGGGGTCGAGCTTCAAGCCGTTCATCTACTCCGCGTCGCTCGAGCGGGGTTTCATGCCGAGCACGCTGATCAACGACGCGCCCATCTCGATCGATCCGGCACTGACCGGCGGCCAGGCGTGGGAACCGAAGAACTACGACGGCAAGTTCGACGGCCCGCTGCGGCTGCGGCAGGGCCTCGCCAAGTCGAAGAACCTTGTGTCGATCCGGATCCTGCAGGCGATCGGCCCGGCCTATGCGCGCGACTGGGTGACCCGCTTCGGGTTCGATGCCGACAAGCACCCGGCCTACCTGACGATGGCGCTCGGCGCGGGTTCCGTGACGCCGTGGCAGATGCTGGGCGCCTATGGCGTCTTCGCCAACGGCGGGTACCGCGTGAATCCCTACCTCATCACCAAGGTGACCGACAGCGCCGGCAAGGTGCTGATGGAGGGCAAGCCGCTCGTGGCGGGGGACGAAGCCAATCGCGCGCTCGACGCGCGCAACGCGTTCGTGATGGACAGCCTCATGAAGGACGTCGCGCGCTACGGCACCGCCGCGCGCGCCGGCGCGACACTGAAGCGCTCGGACATCGCCGGCAAGACCGGGACGACGAATGACTCGCACGATGCATGGTTTGCGGGTTACGGCGGAGACCTGGTCGCGGTCAGCTGGCTGGGGTTCGACCAGCCGCGCCCATTGGGCGAGCGCGAGACCGGCGGCGGCCTGGCGTTGCCGATCTGGATTTCGTACATGTCGAAGGCGCTTTCCGGTGTCCCCGAGTCCGTGCGCGAAATGCCGCCGGGCGTGGTCCAGCTTGGAGGCGAGGTCTACTTCGTCGAACACCAGCCCGGCCAGGGTGTGGCGAGCGTGGGCGTGGATGAGACGATGCCCGTCGAGGAACAGTCCAGGCGCGATACCGTTCGCGACCAGATCTTCTGATCGCTTCAGCCGGGACCAAGCACCACGGGCTCACCGCCCTGGATGGATACGAGCCGCGACAGCGCCGCAAAGAGCTCCGAGCCATCGCGCGTGTCGCGCCACGCGCCTTCGCGCCAGGCGTAGTGGAAGGCGCCGTTGCGGCCCGCGACCCACATCTGCTGCATCGGCGCCTGGCTGTTGATCACCACCTTGGAGCCGTCGCCAAGTTCGAGCGTCAGCACGTTCCCGCTGCGCGTCGACTCGATATCGGCGCTGGTGGCGTCGACCGCGCGCTCGATGGCGCCCATCACCTGCTCGGCGCGCTGGAGGAACTCGGTTTCCGTCATGTTAGAGTCGTCGGCATGCGATTGATCGGTGGAACGATTCTAGCGGCCGCGTGCGTCGTCGCCGTCGCCGCATGCGGTCAGAAGGGACCGCTGTATCTCCCGCCGCCGCCCGCCACGCCGCAATCGAAGGCGCCTCCGCCCGGCTCGGCGCCATCCCGGCCGGCGGATCGTCCGTTCCCCGACGTCCCCGCGACGAACGAAAAGAAATGACACCCGCGCTGCCCGACAGCGACGGGTTCGGCTTCCGCGACGGACAACTGCACGGCGAGGATCTTCCCCTCGCGAACCTCGCGAAGCGCTTCGGCACCCCGCTGTATGTGTACTCGCGGCGCGCGATCGAGCGCGCCTTCGACCGCTATGCCTTGGCGCTGCGCGGCCGCGCATCGCTCGTTTGCTACGCGATGAAGGCCAATTCGAACCTGGCCATCCTCGACATCCTGGCGCGGCGCGGTGCCGGCTTCGACATCGTGTCCGGCGGCGAACTGGAGCGGGTGATCGCGGCGGGCGGCGACCCGGGCAAGACGGTGTTCTCGGGCGTGGGCAAAAGCGAGGCCGAGATCGAACGGGCGCTCGCGGCCGGAATCCTCTGCTTCAACATCGAGTCCGGCCCCGAACTCGAACGCATCGACGCGGTGGCGCGCCGGCAGGGCACGCGCGCGCGGATCTCGATCCGCGTGAATCCCGACGTGGATGCAGGCACGCACCCGTACATCTCCACCGGACTCAAGAACAACAAGTTCGGCGTCGCCTATGCCGACACGCTGCCTATGTACCGCGACGCCGCACGCCGGACCGGCATCGAGATCGTCGGCATCGACTGCCACATCGGTTCGCAGATCACCGAGATCGACCCGTACATCGACGCCGCCGATCGCGTGCTCGACCTCGTCGACGCCCTTTCACGCGAAGGCATTGCCCTGCGGCACATCGACTTCGGTGGCGGGCTCGGCATCCGCTACGACGAGGAAGTGCCGCCGGCCACCGAGGGGCTCGTGCAGGTCCTGCTCGCCCACGTCGACCGCCGCGGACATGGCGCGAAGTCCGTGATGTTCGAGCCCGGCCGTTCGATCGTCGGCAACGCGGGCGTCTTGCTGACACGCATCGAGTACCTGAAGCACGGGGAAACCAAGAACTTCGCGATCGTCGACGCCGCAATGAACGACCTGATGCGGCCGACCATGTACGACGCCTGGATGGGTGTCGTGCCGGTCGCTCCGCGCGCGGATGCGCCGGTCGCCTATGACGTCGTCGGGCCGGTGTGCGAGTCCGGCGACTGGCTCGCGCGCGATCGCCTCCTCGCGGTGCAGCCGGGCGATCTGCTCGCCGTCACGAGCGCCGGCGCCTATGGCATGGCGATGAGCTCCAACTACAACACCCGCGGCCGCGCCGCCGAGGTGATGGTGGATGGCGGCCGGGCGTTCCTCGTGCGGGAGCGCGAGCGGCCTGCTCAGCTCTTCGCCGGCGAGTCGCGCCTGCCCTGACGGTCGCGCGGCAGCGCCGGCACGATCGCGCGGCGCCGGCCCACCCATCGGAGCAGGCGCGCTCCGAGCAGCGCTCCGAGCACCAGCGCGTAGATCGTCGGCGTCTCGAGGTCGTTCTTCGCGAGCTTGTGATACCAGTAGTGCAGCACCCCGAGCACCGCGACCAGGTACACGATCCGGTGCAGGCGCTGCCAGTTGCGTCCGCCCAATCGCCGCACCATCGCATTCGTCGACGTGACGGCCAGCGGA
>Ga0209820_1000087_pt1 | contig 21235 bp, 32 predicted proteins | sample PPLLak21cMay2015_FD_187254 | JGI IMG/M metagenome (GOLD analysis project Ga0209820, IMG submission 187254) | Freshwater sediment microbial communities from Prairie Pothole Lake near Jamestown, North Dakota, USA - PPLs Lake P7 Core (1) Depth... | ecosystem: Environmental > Aquatic > Freshwater >...
GTCCCAGGCCGTCGGGGCCCGGTCAGAAACGGGGCGTCGGGCGCGGGCGCGGTTCGCCTTCGCTAGTCCGGCGCGCCGGTTGCAGTTGACGTGAGCTGGCGCGGAGCGATGGTCGGCGCGGATGGTGTCGTCGTCGTCGTAGTGGTCCAGGTCCCACGGTTGGCCGGGTTCGACGGGTAGGCCGCATCGGGTGCACGGCTGGGGGAGTCGGCTGGCCCACCAGGTTCGTCGCTGGGCCCACTGGTGGCTGGTGTCATGGGTCAGGGTGACCACGGTCAGCGTCGCCGGTATCCGGGCCGGGCCGTCGTGCCGCGGGCTGGGCCGACGCTGGCTACCCGGTTCCCGTACCGTCGCCGGACGGCGCGGGCGACGTGTTGATAGGTCCCCCGGTTCCGGCTGGACGCGGCGCGGGCTAGGGCTGACCGGGCCCGGCCGGGCGTGTTGATCGGGTACGCCCGGCGTGACGGATAGGCGAACGCCGACCGGGGGAGCCGGGATACGCCGGGGGCCGTCGACCGTCGGGGGGCCACGGCCTAATCATTGCATTTGCAACTAGGGCCGGGAAGGGTTCGGGGGCGTGGCCGGATGGTCGTCGCCGTAATCGACGGGCTCAGCGTGAAGCCAGGGCCGGACGGATTCGTCGGGGGCTCGCCGGATGATCGCCCGGCCGCAGACCGCGCACGTTGTCGAAAGTGTTGGCACGCAATGTGTAACGCCCGGGGGCGTATTTCTATTCCCGGCCGTGTTCTAGCCAGCACGCGTATTGGGGTCCGTCGCTGGTCTGACACTGGTCGTCGTCGACGTCGGTTACGGGGCCGACGACGGCCAGCATCAGCACGACTAGCGACGGGATCAGGTCTAGGGCGCGGTGGCGTAGGGCGACCATCCGTTGATAGTCGATCACTCATCGTCACGCCAGTCAGCGGGCGGCCAGCGTCCATCACCGTGACACGTCGAGCACGGGCCGTCATGCTCGGTCGGCACAAATCGGTGAACCCATCCGGTGCCCATACAGCCGGGGCAGTACCCGGCGCGCACCGCGTCGCTCGGCTTGCCTTCGCCGGGATTGATCAGCGGTTCGATACCCGGCTCAGGCATGGCGCTCGGGGTGCTCATGGAGATGGAACGTCGTGTCGTGCAGCGCGACGTACTCGCCGGACTTCGGCAGGGACATCACGAACTCCACGTCGGCGGGGAGTAGCGCATCGCGGGCATGGGCGATTTCGTCCCACGTCGGGTAGCGGGTGAGCCGACCCCGCTGATCGCGGAAGCTGATGCTCAGGTGCCAGCCCTGCGGTTCCTCGGCCACGAACGCCCACAGCGTTCCATCGCTGACATTGCGTGAGTACGTCTCGGTGTAGACACCATCGAACTCGGCGTGCTCGCGCTCGATCCACGGTGACCGCTGGCGGGTGATCGGGGCGCGCTCCATCACTTGACCTCGCGAGATTTGATCAGCGGTTCGATTTCACGCATCGTGGTCGACGGCCAGCGCGGCGACGGCGTCCGTGACGCGTTCCAGGACGATCCCCAGGTCGGGGTCCAGCGCGGTAGCCGTAGCGTCGCTGATGATCTGAACGACGGCGTCCAGGTGATCAAGGATCGCCTGTCGTGTCGGGTCATCCATCGTCGGGGCTCCGATGCACGGGCGTGGCGCGCATGACGCGGGCCAGTTCGTCATTGACGGCGTCGCGGACGACGTTCGACCGGTCGGCATTGATCGCCCGGTCTAGGTTGGCTTCTGCGGCCTTGACGCGCTGGCGTAGGCCGTCGCGTTCGTGTTTCACCGCGGCCAGTTCGTCCCCGACTTCGCGGACCTTCCGGCGTTGGCGTTCGGATTCTTCGACGGCGTTCGCTAGTCGGGTCGACGCTTCGGCCAGGTCCCGTTCCAACGTTACGACCCGGGTCGTGTCGGGCTTGCCTGTGCTGATGATGTCGACGACTTGACCTAGTAGCGCGGTGGCGACGGACTGGGCTATCTCTAGTCGTAGGGCGTCGTCGTCGTGGATCGCTTCGCCTGTGTAGTCGTCAGCGTCGGGCTCCGGAACGATCGGCGCGGCTTCGACGGGCTCCGGCTCCGGGCCGTTCGTCGAAGGGTGGGCCGCTTGCAACTTGTCAGCCCATCGCCGCGGGACCGTGGTCAGGGCGATCCGTCGGGTCGTCTTCGCGTACACGTCGCGGGCGATCGCCGGGGCCATTGCGGGCGAATTCAGCAGCTGGATCAGCGACCGTCTCCCCCTGGTGTAGCCCCGGGGGACCGCGGCGTCGTACAGGTTTGCCGTGGCCCGTCCTCCCAGGTCGACGAAGGGGCCGTGAACCCAGAGCGCTTCTAGGATCGGACCCTTCGATCCCCAGAACGCCAGGACCTTCGGACTGTTCCCGGTCAGTGCGACGAAGTCGTCATCGCTCATTACTTCGATCCACTCGCCCGCGGGCGACTTGACCTGTTCCGTCATGTTGGCTTCCAACCTTTCCTGTGTCGGCCTGATCCATCGCCCGCGTCGAGTCTTCCAGCCTTGCGCGTAGCGGCGCTCCCGATGTCGTCGCATCCGTTCCGTAGCGTTAGCGGTCATCGATGCTTTCCCAGCATGCTCCCAGTGTCGCGCAACTTGCAGGGTTCTGTGTACAACAGACGGGTTACGGGGGGTGACTTGCAAGCGGCGCGGCCCGTCACGACGCGCCTTCGATCAACAGTCATCGCGGTAGCGATGACAGTTGGGCCTGTTGCGTCCCCAGGGCCCAGCCCTGGGGACGCGGGCATCCATCCGCCCACCTGATTGCTACGACTTCGTTCCACAGGCGACCCCCTTCCACTAGCGCGGCGATCAGCCCCAACCTGGCCGCGCATTCACGGAACCGGGTTACGGTGACTAGCCGGGCCCATTCGGCCCTTCCGGCCCGTCGAGTCGAACCGGTCCCTGTTCTGACGGCGCGGCCCCGACGCCCTGGCCGGGCCCTATCACGGATGCACCCCGGCGCGGATGATCGGGCGCGGATCGTCGCGGTCGAAGAACTGTTTCGGGTCCAGGCCCCACTGTTTCAGGCCCGTCTTACGCCACTTCGACGACGTCAAGGCGTCGGTCTGGCACCCGGCGACGGTCTCGCGCAACACGTCGACGGGGACGGCCCGGATGATTTCGGCCGTGTCGCGGACCATGACGTCACGGGCCAGGCGATCAATCAGCCGGTAACCCTCCCAGCGTTCCGACGGCTGGGTCCAGCCGACGTACACGGGCCCCAGAGGCGTGTCGTAGGCGTCTTCGCCGGTCGCCCGGGTCAGTTCGATCAGGGCGTCCGTGGCGTCGGTTTCCAGGTCGTGCAGAACCACGTCGAATTCGGTCCGGACCCCCCGGGCGTCCAGCCAGAGGGCGATCCGTTCGGTCCCGGGCATCGGGTCTCGCCGTTCCAGCACGCCCACCTGATCGCGGATCAGGGCCAGGGCCAGCGCGTAATCATGCATCGTCGAACAGTCCCGGCTGATGCCAGGGCGTGGCGTTCACCCGGGCCCGTTCCTGATCCACGCAGACCTTGTGGGCGAACCGGCCGGACTCCCGACGCAACGCCAGCGACGACGTCCCCCCGGCCTTGCGGACCGGAGCCCAGCCGCGTTCTTCGCGGTACGCCCCGCCACCGGGACGGGTGTCGACGGGCTCCCGACAGAAGTGGCACGGGGCCCGGAATCGTGCTGGGACGGTCATTTCCGGCCGAACTCGAGAATTTCGAACGGGCGTACGACGTCACGTTGACCTGTACGGGCCGCGAAGCGTCCGGCCGCGGTCAGTGTGCGGCCGATTCGTCGGAGCCCCGGGCGACGACACCACGACCGCATAGGCGACACTGGACGGCCCCGACCGCGTCCCAGATTCCCCCGACTGGGACCGGTCGGGGATTCGCGCACTGGCAATCGGCGCGGACGTCGGCCGGTTCGTCGACCAGCCGGGCCAGGGGCCGACCCAGACGACAGACCCAGCAGTAGCGATGATGATCGTTCGGGGGGATCGGACGGCCGCAACCGTGACAAGGCATCAGACATACCCGGGCCCTTCTTCGGCGTCGGGGGAAGGGTCGGCGTCGCGGGCGGGCGAACGGTCCGACCCCTCCCCCGTTTCCCCGCGCTGGGCGCGATCCAGGAATTCGGCCAGCGCGGCGCGGAGCGCTTTCACTTCGATCCCCCGGACCTGTTCGACGTCGTCGGTCCGGTCGCCGGTCGCGGTCCGCACGACGGCGCGGACTTCGTCGTCGGACAGGGCGAAGGCGGCGTCCCGGAAGGCGTCCAGGTTCGCCTGGGACATCAGCGTCGGGACGCCCGGGATCGTCCGGCTGGCCGCGGCCCCGTCGTCGTCGTCGGTCGCCAGGCCCAGCCCGGCCATGACGGAATAGCGACGGGCGTAAGTGATCGCGGACCCGATGTTCTGGGCCGTCCCCCCGGCCGGGAGACGAAGGGGGTCGAACGCCAGCCACTGGCCCGACGTGTGCATAACCGTGGTCCCGACCATGACGCCGTCATCGCCCGTCAGGGCCACCTGGAACACGGCCAGGCCGTGACCGGCCAGGACGCCGCGGGCGTCGGTCAGGACGTCGCCCAGGTCCGCGTACCGGTACTGATAGGTCCCGGCGTTCGCGGTCCGGGACCGGGTGACGTCTTTCAGTTCGCCCAGCGCGGCGACGAACGCCGCGGCCACCTGATCGAAGTCCGGCGACGTGATCCAGCCGAACGCGCCGGGAGTGTAGTCAGGGGGTGTCACAGTCATCGGGGCCCCATCAGGGCGCGGGCGTGTTTGACCACTTCGGCTTCGTCGCGGGGAAGATCGTCGTTCAGGGCCCAGTACGGCCCGATTCGGCCCATCGTCATCAGCCGGGCGATCACACGAAGCGCGGCGAAGTATCGGGCGTCGTCGGTGATCGACGTGGGCGTCGGCTCGACGAAGCTCACGACTCGCGCCCCGGGTGTTCGCGCCGGTCCCCGTCGACCCATTTCAGGAACCGTTCGACGTCGCGACGTGACATCGGTTTCACGGTTTCGCGGGGATGCCAGAACGCGGCGACGATCAGGCCGACGGTCGCGCCGACGATCAGGACCCAGGCGACGACGTCGAGAATCATTCGATACCCGCGGCTTTCCGGGGGGCGTCGGCCAGCCACTGACAGAAGTCGTCCAGCTGGTCGGGTAGCCGTAACTCGGCCCAGTCGGCCCCGGCGTCCAGTAGCGCGGTGGCCCACAGGGTCTGATCTTCGGATAGGTCCGTCGACACTTTCAGTTCACGGAAGAACACGCCCACTCGACGATGCACCAGGACCAGGTCAGGAAACCCGGCGTGGCCCTGGATCGCGGTCCGGTAGTGGCCCTGGGAATCCTGGGCCGGGCGGGCGTGGTGTAAACGCCAGCCGAAGTCCTTCGCGGTGGCGACGATCGTTCGCTGGTAGTCCCGTTCCGACGCCAACCGGGGCCGTCCCGCGGGCTTCCCCGAACGGACCTGACGGCCGGTCACGCGTCGAGTCCGCGCTGAGTGTGCTGATCGACCAGCGCGGCCAGTTCGTCGTCACGGACCCGGGTCGTGCGGAGCCCGAACCGGACGCGGTGCAGGACCCCTTCGCGGATCAGTTCCCAGACGTATCGTTCCGACACCCCCAGAATGTCGGCCGCTTCGACGACCGTATACAGACGGACGGCCTTCGCCGGGTCGGGCTGATCGGCTGGGCGTTCTTCGGTCGCGTTCACGGGACCCCCTGTTCCGTCGTAGGTCCAGGTCTAGCCCTATGCACAGGCCCGGGGGAAGGGGTACAACCTGGGGATTTCCTGTGTCTTACGGGGCCGTGCACCCCCCTGCACCCCAGTGCAGGGGGGACGGGGGTAACGTCCGGGCCCGTAGGGAAGGGACTAGGGCGATGACGGAAGGGGACGACGGGGATACGGCGCGCATCGTCGGCCAGCTACTGGTCGTCGTCGCGACCCTGTCCGCGAAGGTGGAGACGATGGCCGCACGGATCGACACGGTCGGGGTCCGACTGGACGACGTGCGGAGCGAACTGGAAACGATCCGGCGCGAACTACGCCGGATCAGACCGGGGGCCTAAGCGGCCGCGACGGCGTCGAACGTCGCCGCGATCGCGGCCCTGGCAATGTCGGCGTCGGTCGGCTGGACCAGCGCGTACCGGGCCATCATCGTCGTCACGGAATCGCCCAGCCACTGGGCGACGGCCTTCGGGTTCACGCCCCGGGCCAGTAGTGACGTGGCGAAGAACTTCCGAAGCGCGTGGAACGTCACGTCGCCCAGCGCGGCGTCGTCGGCCGCGACCCCGAACGCCCGGCCGACCGAATGCGTTGTCAGCCGTCGCCCGCGGCCGTTCACGGCCAGGTTGGCGTCGGGAGCCCGGAAGCGATGGGGTTCCAGTTGGGCCAGGACGTTCGCCGGGACCGGGACCGTGCGAACGGAACGCTTCGTCTTCGTCCGGTCGTACTGGCCGCGGGCGTCGACGGCCTTCGACACGCGCACGGTTCCGGCCGTCCAGTCGACGTCGGCCACGGTCACGGCCGCGGCTTCCGACGCCCGGAGCCCACAGAACGCGCCCAGCAGGATCGCCGGGGCGAAGCGTTCGGGCGCGGCCTCGTACAGGGCCCGGACGTCGGCCAGCGCGATCGCCGGGACGTCTTCGGGACGATGGTCGACCTTCGCGGCCTTCGGGGTGAACGCCAGCCCCCCGTCGGCCGCGGCGAAGCACAGGACCGCGTTCAGCTTGTCCGCGTACACGTTGACGGTCGACCCGGCGAACCCTTCGCGGACCATCCAGGCCGTGAATTCGTTCTGGGCCGACGGGACCAGCTTCGCCAGCTTCCGACCCCCCAGGCCGGAACGGACGACGTGGTCCCGGACAACCGCGTAGTGCTTCGCCGTGTTCGGCCGGAGCACGTTCGCGGCCGTGTAGGCGTCGAACGCCTGGGCCAGCGTCTGCTCCGCGGCGTCCCCGGACGGGAGCCCCCCGGCCTTCGTTTCGTGCTGCCAGGCCTTCGCGGCCTTCGGGGTGTCGAACGTCTTCGTGCGCTTCTTCGCGCCCCGGCCTTCGCCCAGGATGACGGTCGCCTGATACTTCCCGGTCGACGGGCCGGACGTCAGCTTCCGGACCGTCCCCGCGGTGACGTTGACGGATCGGGAGCGAATCGGGAGCGAATGTGTTGGCATACCCCCAGCGTATCGCCCGTTTGCGGAGATTGTGTAACAAATTCTGAATGGGGGTGCAGGGGGGTGCAGGGAAGTGCACCCGGGCCCACTACCTGGGGCGATGGTCGGGCCCGTGCACCCCAGTGCACTCCCCTGCACTGGACGGGAGCGAATCGGGAGCGAATCGGGAGCGAATATTCGGGCTACCGTGACGACGCCCGGGGCGACGACCATAGGTCGTCAGCGTGGCGTTCCGACGGGGCCTGATCAGCCCGGAACCCTGGACCGGTTAGGGCGAAGAACGCGCCCCGGGCGTCAGTACGTGACCCAGGCTTGCCAGCCCTGGACGTCGTATACGTGCAACGCGCAACGCAGATTCAGATAGGGGTCGTACAGGTCGACGTCGCACACGGAATCAGCGCGCCACAGGGGATGGATTTGCATCAGCCCGGCGACCCCGGACGCCCCGTTGTAGGCCGACGGGTTACACCGCGATTCGGCCCACATAATCCGGGCGACCGGTTCGCGCCACTGGGCGTCGGTCCAGCCCGCGGCGATCGCTTCGTCGTACCACTGAACGCACGGGAGCCCGGCCGGTCCCGTGGGGACGGATGGGGGATCGGGGGGACGACACTCCGACGGCCAGTTCCCACAGAGCCAGGCGACGGCGCGCCGGGGCTGGGCTTCGTGCCAGTTGACCCAGCGCGTCAGCTGGCGCGGGGTCAGGACGCATCCGGCCGTGATCACTGTTAGGGCGAACACGGCCAGGGTACGTTTCGCCCATGACAAACGAATCACCCGCGACCGACCCGGAGCCCGAACGGGCCGAACCGTTCGAAGTGACCCAGGACCGGCCCGATCCGAACCGGATCGAACCGCGCGAACCTGATCAAACATCGGAGCCCCCTTCTGAATCGGAACCGGTCGACGCCGAACCGTCGACCGACGACGCCGAACCGGCCGCGTCGGAGCCCGCGTCGGAGCCCGACTGACCGGACTTGAAACCCAGGTACGCCCCTAGCACGCCGATCATCCCCCCGACCCCCCCGGTGATTACCTGGGTCGCGTTCTCCGATAGGCCGGAGCCTTCGAAGGCGTAGAACGCGTCGATAATCACCGCGGCGATGATCAGGTTGACGGCTAGGGCCGTCCCGATCGCGAGGATGATCGCGACGGCGTCCCGTCCGTGACCGGCTAGGTCGCGACGCATACCGCGACTTCCAGGTTCTGGTCGACGGGTTCGCGCTGGTGCACGGACACGGTTTCGATATGGAACCCGTCGGGACATTCGGGGCCGGGCTCGCCCGCGGGACCGGGGGCCCCCGGGCTCCCGTCCGTACCGGGCTCGCCGGGCTCGCCGGGCTCGCCGGGCTCGCCGGGTAGCCCGCGTCGACCGTCCCTACCGCGGGGGCCACGGTCGCCCGTCACGGATACGCCGGGGGGCCCCGGGGGACCGACAACGCTCGCCCCGGGCTCGCCCGGGGGGCCGGGGGGCCCGACGACCGTCGCGCCGGGGGGCCCCGGGGGACCGACAACGCTCGCCCCGGGCTCGCCCCGGGGACCGACCCGGCCGCGCTGGCCGCGGGGCCCGATCACGGACCGGCCGGGGGGTCCGGGGGGGCCACGGTCGCCGGTCACGGATTCGCCTGGGGGCCCGACCGGACCTGGTGGGCCCGGGACCAGCCGGACGGTCGTCGTCGCGCCCTGGGCGTCCGTAGCGACCAGTCCGACCGTCGCCAGGGCCAGCGACGTCGACGCGGCGAACAGGGCCACCGCGGGGAACCCGATCACGGACGCCAGGCGTCGGATCACGGCCCGTCCAGCCCCCGGTCGGCCAGCCACTTCCGGAGCGCGTACACCTGACGATGCAAGGCGACCGATTCGGTCTGGCATTCGTTCAGGTCGTCTTCCAGCGCGTTGATCGTCTTCGTCGCGGCGCGCCGTTCACGCCGACGGACTTCCCGAATCGCCAGAGTGATCCCCCCGACCGCGGTCACGATCGCCCCGATACCGGTGGCAACCGCGGCCCAGTCCACACGGCTACAGGATCAGCCATCCGAACGCGACCAGGGCCACCGCGGCCGCGACCAGCGCGCCGTCGAACGTCCGAGCCAACAGACGGACGACCCCGGCGACGCCAGCCGCGGCCGCGGCCAACAGGAACAGTACGTCCGCGACGTCCCGGTTCCCTTCGATCAGTTCCGCGATCATTTCTTCGTGTTGTCGAAGACTTGACGAAGCATCGTCGGATCGCTAGCTGGTTTGTTATTGAACGCCCCCAGGTATTGGCGGGCGATCAGGAACGTCCGTTGTAAGAAGTACCGCGCGGGCTGGGGGGCCGGGTCGCCGGGGCCGGTCGTGTCGATCACTTTCGCCCAGACGGCCGTCGCGATCTTGTCAATGTCGGCGTCGGTTAGTGGCATGTCGTCTTCCCCTTCGGCTGATCCCCCGCCCGTGTCGGGGGGTAGTGGACGGGCTCCGGAGCACGCCGACCGAAAGCCGAGCATGTTCCACGACGCGTTCCCGGTCGCCCAGGGGGACGGACCGGCCGGGTCGACCTTCCGGGTCGGGGCCCATTCGAAGTGACCGCGGACGTTATTCGCGGGAATCCCGTAGCGCGAACACAAACCGTTGATCAGGGTTACGTAAGCGTCGGTCTGGACCTTCGGCCAGTCCGATCCGTACCCCCCGTTCGCTTCGATCCCGATCGCGTAACTGTTCATCGAGTTTTCCGGGACGCCCCCGCCCCAGGTGTCTTTCCCCTTCCCGTTCGTGTTCGTCGCCCCCGCGGCGCAAACCCAGACGACGCCGTCGCGGTCCAGGCACAGGTTCGCCAGGGGAGCGTCGGAATCCTGAACGGTGCAGTAGTCCGCGTCGCGCTGGCCGGACCACGACGGGGGCGACGCGGTGTGATGAACCATGACGTGAGTCGGCCGACCGGAGTCGTAGCCCCCGGAGCCCCGGGCCCGCGTCTTCCAGTTCGGGTACTCCCGGACCTGTAGCCCCATCGCCCGAACGGCGTCGGCCAGGTCCGTTAGATATCTACTCCCCATCCGCGTCGGCTTCGTCGTCGACGGCGTCGTCCGGGTCCTTGTCGCCCCAGCCGCCTTCTTCTTCGGTCGGTTCGTCGCTCATTTTTTCGCCTTTCACTGAATCGCCAGCCAGGAAACGGGAATGTTCGCGTTCCCGGTCGTCCGCGCCCCGTTCAACGTGAATCCGCTGGCGGTGATCGCCGTCGCCGCGGCCGGGGTGCAACCGTGAACATTCGCCGCGTTCAAACTGACGAACACCAGGGGCGCGGCCGTGAACCGTCCAGCCGGGAACGACACGGCCAGCGTCGCCAACGTGTTCGGCGTGATGCTCGTCAGAGTCGCCTGTCCGGTGGCGATCGCCCGGGCTCCGACCCGGGGGTCGACGGCTTCGGCTAACGCCTTGATCGCGGCCGCGCCTTGCGCGACCGGGTCGGTCGGCTCCGGATACGGGAGCCCGTTCGGGGTCGTTCCCATTCGTCATTCCCCTTTCACGCGACCGGGCCGGTCACGCCGTACAGGTCCGTCCAGCTGATCGCCGGATCGAACTGATTCCATCGCCAGGCCGGGTCCAGGCTTCGCCACGGGCCCCCGGCGGCGACGCCGGTATAGGGCGTCGTCACGAATTGCAGAACCCATCCGGCGTCATCGAACCGGTAGCGGCCCCCGTCCAGATACGACGACGCGGAGCCCCCCGGCCACCGTTCGACGTTCGTCACGACGACGCCGCGGCCCAGGCGTCGGGTCCCGTCGAGTAGGTCCAGCGCGGCCGCGGTGTCGATCCCCGCGGCCGGGGGGGTCAGGGCCAGGTCCCACGTCAATCCTTCGGTTCGCCAGGGGGCGCGGCGCGACCGGGCCAGGATTCGGTTCCCCACGTTCGTCGCGTCGGCCGCGGTCGTCAGGGGCGTTGTCACGGACAGGCGGAGAACGGTCCCGGACGCTTCCGACGCGGCGTCCGCGACCCGGACGTTGCGTTCGGTCAGGTCCGGCGTCGTCTGTTCTTGCCAGGTCAGGTCGACCCGGGTCAGGACGTCGGTCACGTCCCGGGTCCAGGTGACTTCGCCCTGGGGTAAGAAGCATCCGTCGATCGCGGTCCGGCCCCCGGGAGCGTTCGACGAAGTATCGGGGAGGATCACGACGACGCCCCCGACCAGTGCCAGCACGGCCAACGTCGCCCGACGGGCCGGGTTCTCGATCCACAGATACGGGCCCGTCGTCTGATGCGTCGCGGACCACAGGACGCCGTCGACGCCCGCGGCCAGTTCCTGCAATAGCCCAGCCGCGGGCTGAGAGTCGACGTCGCGCCGGGTGACGATCAGCGCGCCCAGGGGCTGATCGATCGTCAGGGACACGCCCGCGCCGGACAGGGTGACGATCCGCTGGGCCCGGGTCGACAGGGGTTCCGCGACCCAGGGCTCATCCCCGACGTTCCGGTTCGCCAGATCGGCCAGCTGATCAACCGCGGTCACCTGGACCCGGGCCGTCCCGTCGTCGTCGACCGTCGCGGCCAGGTCCGAGATCCGGCCACTGAATACCAGGACGTTCCGGGTCGCCGGTCCCGGGGGGGCGAGCACCGATTGATCGTCAATCCACGCTTCGCCGTACTCGACCCAGGTCCCCGGCGTGTCGGCCCACGTGAGCCCGGCGAGAGCGTTCGCGTTCCACGTCGCGAACGACACCAGCAGCCGGAGCCCTAGCCATTTGTCCGCGGTGTCCGCGGTGGCGACGATCGGCCGGGAGATAACCGTCCAGGTTGCGTCGACACCCCCGACGATCGCTTGTCCGGTCGTCGCGCCGGTCTCGTCCAGGGGCGAATCGAAAACCCAGGCGAACGTCGACACGGACCCGGCCCGGGGACGCCACAGGGCTAGCTGGCTGTTCCAGGGCTCCCCGACTTTCAGCCGGGGGATTGAGTCCCACGCCGACGGGTTCGCGTTGAACGCGGCCGGGGGGACGTACACATAGTTCCCGGTCGTACCGTCCGACGTCACCTGGATCGCCTGTAGCCCGCTGTTAGCCCGGTCGCGGGACACGGTCGCCACCGGGTGAACCGTCGGGTTCGAACCGCGGGCCACGACCCGGGGCGCGGCGTCGCCTAACGGGAGGGTTTCGAAGCCCCCGTCAACGGCGACGTTCGTCGGCTGGCCCACTCCGACATCACCCGACGACCAGACCTCGATCGGGACGCCGATCGGGATCGCTTCGACGAACCCGGTCCCCCCGGAACGGTCCAGGACCGTTACCCGCGCCGTCGCGGCTTCGGGCTGGTCGACGGTCGTCGCCCGGCCCCAGGCGACCTCGACGTCAGCCAGCGCGGTCGGCGTCCCGGCGTGAAAGTCGGCCGCGGTGTCAGCGAACCGGTCCCCGTCGACTTCGATCCAGCAGTCGACCGCGGTCACACCAGGGGCCTAGCCGTGACGACGCCGCGCGTCCGGCGCGACCGGGCTTTCAGGATTCGCTCAATCTGTCGGGCGACGGCGTCGGGGTCCAGCGCGCCGTTCACGTTGATCGTCACGCCGGAGCCCAGACGGGCGACCGACCCGACCGACCCAACAGTCCCGAACCCGGCCCGGCCCATAGGGACCGCGGGCGCGGCGACCCGGGCGACGACCGGCTGGAACGAACCCGACGGCGCGGACGCGCTGAACGGGTTCAGCTTCCCCAGTAGCCCCCCGACGTCGGGGACTTTGATTCGGCCCAGCCAGCCGATCAGGGATTCGACCTTTTCGATAACCCAGCCGATCGCGTCCGCGATCGCGTCGATAGGGGCTTTCATCGCGTTGAACGCGGTCACGGCCACGTCCTGAACGGTCCGGAACACGGACGCGAACGTCTCCCGGAAGAAGTTCACGACCCGGTTCGCCGTGTCGATCACGGTCTGTAGAACGTCGCGCACCGCGCCAAACACGTTCTTCGCGACGTCGCGCACGGCCCGGAACGCGCCCCCCAGCCGGTCCCGGATCGCTCCGACGACGCGGACGATCGCGTCGATAACCCGCGTGATCGCTTCGCGGATCGCGGACATAACCGTCCGGATCACGTCCCGGGCCGTCCGGAACGCGCCCAGTAGCCGGTCCCGAACCGCGGTGACGACGCGGACGATCGCGTCGATCGTCCGCGTGATCGCTTCGCGGATCGCGCTGAACACGGTCCGGACGACGTCGCGGGCCGTTCGGAACGCGCCGACGAAACGGGACTTGACCCAGTCGACGACGCGTTTCGCCGCGTCGATCGTTCTCAGGATCACGTCGCGGACGGCCCGGAACACGTTCACCGCGACGTCCCGAACGGATCGGAACACGCGGGACACGAAACCCCGGAAAGCCCGGAACACGGCCGTTACCTTCGACCAGTTCCGTTTGATTGCCATGACCGCGACGCCGAACGGGCCCAGGATGATCACGGCCAACAGGTCCCAGTTCTGTTTCAGCCAGTTCCAGAACTTCTTGAACACGGCCACGACCTTGTCCCAGTTCTTGACCAGCAGGACGATCCCGGCGATAACCGCGGCGATCCCCAGCGCGATCAGGGTGAACGGGTTCGCGGCCAGGGCCGCGTTCACGGCCCAGATCGCGATCGCCGCGCCCCCCAGAATCGGAATCAGAATCTGGAATACGGACGCGTTCTGCTGGACGAACCCGGCCAGTTTCGAAAGCCAGCCCGCGACCATTGAGACGACCGGGAGTAACGCGGTTCCCAGGGCCGCGGTGGCGTCCTTGAACTTCGCGTTTGCCCGGGCCTGTTGACCGGCCGCGGTCCCGGCTTCGCGGGCGAACGCCCCCTGAGCGTCCGCGGTCTGATTCGTCAACAGGGCCAGGGTCGCCTGGGTCGTGGCTTGTTTGTCGGCCTTCCCGGTCAGGTTGTCCAGACCCATCGCGGCCTTCTGGGCTTCGACGTCGGCCGATTTGATTGACACGCCGTAACGTTCGATCGGGTCTGTTTCGCCCCGGAGTAGCGACGACAGCGCGGCGACGGCGTCAGACGTCGACCCCCCGAACTGGGCCGCTAGGTCCGCGCCCATCGTGATCAGGTCGTCGGTCGTCGGGGCCAGTTTCTTCGAACTGACCCCCATGTTTTTCAGCTGGGCCCCGAACGTCGCGGCCATCGATTCATACTCCGACGACGCCAGCCCGGTCGCGTCGGCCGACCCCTTCGCGAACTTGTGCACGGCCGTAGCCGACTTCCCGAAGACGGCGTCGACCGCGCCCGCGGCCTGTTGGGCTTCTGACGCCGCGTCGAAAGCCTGTTTCCCGAACGCGACCAGGGCCGCGCCCCCGATCGCGGCGACCTTCGCGGCCTTCGACATCCCGGACTGGAACCGCGACGCGCCCCCGTCGACCTGATCCATCGCCCGGGACGCGCCGGACGCGTCGCCGGTTACCCGGACTTCCAGCGTCGCGGCGCGCGCCACCATCCGGGATCAGTCCCGTTCGGCCAGCAGTTCCAGGGCCGTCGCCAGCGTGGCGTCGTCTTCGTCCCACCAGTCACGCGGCGCGGTCATGGTCGCCAGGGCGATCTGGACGATCATTCGGGCCCGGCTTCCGTCGGGGTAGGGCCCACTTCATCGCCCCCGTCTTCGGCGTCGACGTCGCGCGACGACACTTCCACGGCCTGTTCTTCGAACTGGCGAAGCGTCATCCCGGGCATGACGCCTTCGCGTTTGACCAGGACGTGCCAGGCCAGGAAATTCAGCCAGACGAACGGGGCGTCCGACGGGAGGGGCTCCCCGCGCTGGGCGCGGTGACGATCCCAGGCGACCAGGTCGACGTTCAACGCCTGGACGTCGTGTTCCGCGCCGTCGGCCATGACGACGTGTAGCCGCGGCGTCGACAGTTTCGGCGTTCCCATTCAGACCCCTTTCACGTCGGCCAGGATTCGGTCGGCGTTGTCGGCGTACAGGTCCTGTACTTCGGTCCAGGCCGCGTCCGCGGCGTCGGCCAGGAATCCCTGGGCCTCGATCCCGTGCGCGGGCCAGCCGAATTCGATCACGGGCGCGTACACCAGCGCGGAGCCGACGACGCCTTCCCGGACGTTGGCATCCAGGACGCCGACCGACGCGGCCAGCTGGCCCGTTCGACGCGGGGGCGCGGCCCGGGTAGCTACGGCCCGGGCCGCGGCCCGGTTCGCGTCGATCAGGTTCTGGAACGCCGTCGCCGCGGCCCGGGCCGTCCGGCTCAGGTTGTCCGCGCCCCGAACTTCGATGTTCAGCCCGTCGGGCATCAGGCCGGTTCGGGCTCCGGCGTCGCGGCCGTCCCGACGGGCGTCCCGATCGTCAGGGTCGGTTCCCCGACGAGGTTCCAGGTGAAATCGCCTTGCATGTTGGCTTTCGCTTCGTCGGAGCCGAACGGGACCGGATCGATGATCAGGTCCCCTTCCACCGTCGAACCGTTCGCCGTGTTCGGCGTGAATGCGAACGGGACCGTTTCGCCCTTATGCGTCCAGGAGAATTCCAGGATTCCGGATGCTTCCAGGTCCTGGAACAGTGTCCCGGAAAGCGTCGCCGTGTAGGTCGACGCTCCGGCGACGACGTCGCCGCACAGGACGGTCACGTCGTCGTCCTTGTCCTTGTCCCATTCGATCAGGGCGTTAATCACCTGACAGGAGAAATCGACCGGCGCGCCGACTTCCCCGACGCTGATGGTCCCGGGACCGAACTTCGTTACCTTCGCGGGCATTCAGCCCCCCTTTCAAACTTGGACAGTGAATTCCAGCGCGGGCGACGGGGAGCCCTGGGCGACCAGGACCTGGACCGGCCGACATTCGACCCGGCCGAATTTGATCAGGGCCTGTCCGACGTCGGTCCGCAGAGTGTCGCCCGCGTCGACCCAGACGTCCGGGGCTCCGGCCGGTAACTGGATCAGCACGCGCCAGGTTTCGTCGACGTGGTAATCGGTTAGCCAGACGTCGCCGGTCCAGACCGGCCAGGCGTCGTACGGGCCCGGCGTGTCGGGCATCCGCGGATAGCCCTTGACGTTCACGGGCTGGCCGTCGACCGTCGTCGACAGGGTCACCGCGGCCGCTAGGTCGTCGCGTGTCATCCCAGGACCGGGTCCCGGTACGTCGCTTCCAGTCGGGTGATTTCGGCGTCATGCCGCGCCGCCTGGATCGGTCCGAATTCGTCGGAGTCCCCGACCATCCCGGTCGGAAGGCTTCGAAGTCGGACGACCCGGGCGACCCGGCGATACAGGGCCTGGACCAGCGCGGCCGGAAGGGGTTCGGGGTCGTCAGGGATCGCCCCCGCGCACAGTTGGGCCTGGACCGCGGTTTCCCCGTCCAGCACGGTCTGTAACTGGGCGTCGTCGACGACGGTCGCCGGGACCCCGATCCAGGCCCGGACGTCGTCCAGCGTCGGCCCCGTCGCCATATCTACGGAGCGGGCGCGGGAAGTGTCGCCTTGACGAAGGCGGCTGGGTCCAGGACGACGAAGTCCATATATCCGGCGTATCCGACCAGCTGGCCCAGGACCGACGGTTCGTCGACCGATAGGAACCCTTCCAGGTCCTCCCAGACTTCGGCCTGGGTCCGGTCCCCGATGATGAGCGTCCCGGTCGGGAGGTCCGGGTCCAGCACGGACCGGAAACCCAGCAGGTCCCCTTCCGCGCCGGTCAGGGGCAGATTGAACGCGGGCTGGGACGTGACCGGCCAGGCGACGCCGCCTAGTTCCTGCCAGACGTCCAGGCTCATCCAGACCGTGTTCGACTGGAACCCTTCGCCTTCGGTCCCCATAATCGTTCCCTGGGCCGCGGTCAGGAACGCCCGAACCCCTTCGATCGTCCAGTCCGCAATCGCTTCGGTCGCGGTGATCAGCGTCGGGAATTCGGTCGCCGCGGCCCGGTTCGTCCGGCGCGCATAAACCCGCGTGAAATCGTCGAAGACGACTTGCAGGATTGACGGCTGGGTCCAGCGAATGTCCTGTTTACTGATATTCAGGTGACCTGCGTATGTGTCCAGCGACACGGGGAGGACCCCGATGATCATTTCACGACTGGCCGTTTCGGCCTTTTCCGCGGTCTGTTTCTGAACGTCGACGTGCTGGTCGATCCGGGGCCGGTCGAACTTCCCGGTCGGGGCGTTCCGGTTCGCCACGGACCCGACCGTGGGACGATCCCGGGACAGGCCGTTGATCAACGGGCCGACGATCGGACGCGGGATCAGACCCGGATTGTCGGCCGTCGTCTGATGGGCCGTCGCCCGTTCCAGTTTCTCAATCGCGGCCGGGTCCTTCTTGACCCAGGCCGCGTGCACGGTCGCCGCGTAATCCCCGGCCGTCGGGAATTCCCGGACGATGTCGTAGGCGTCTTCGGGAGCCCGCGCCGACGTCCGGGCGGGCATTGCCACGACCCGGTCACGGACCCGGCCGACGGCGTCGGTCCGTTCCGTGATCCCGGCGTAATGTTCGATCGCCTTCTGTAACTCGGCCCGTCGGGCGTCGTCGCGATCGATCTGGGCCGTTTCGTCGGCCGACAGTTCGCGGCCTTCGTCCGCGGCCCGTTCCAGCACGGTCACGACGCCAGCCGTGATTTCGTCGAATTCGGCGTTGAGCCGATCGGAGTAGGACAAGGTTCACCCCTTCCACGTCGGTTCCAGACGGGGTGTCGGCTACCGGGGTGTCCGTTCAGGGGACGGGGTGTCGGCTACCGGGGTGTCCGTTCGTCGATTCGGGCTCCGATGATTGCATATGCAACTAGCGGGCGTCCAGCAATCCGTAACGGGCGCGCCAGCCGTCCAGGATCGGCGTCGGCTCCGGGGGGATCAGGACGTGGTCCCGGGACACCAGCACGCCCGCGCCGACGTACTGGGGCCGCGCCGTCGCGGCGACGTGGGAACACCCCATCCGTTCCCGGACGACGACTTCGCGACCGGACCGGGTGACGATCCGGGACCGGTACACCCGCGCCGAAACGGACCAGTTCGTCAGTTCGCCGGACCGGGCCGCTTCGGCCTGGGGATGGGACCGGTTCAGCCGGAACGTCGGGTAGAACCCGTCGGCCTGTTCTTCCAGACCGATGCATCGGCCCAGGAACCGTTCCCCGTCGTCCCCGGCGTGTCCGATCATCAGGTTTATCCACGCGCCCCCGCGGTCGACGTCGCGGGCGAACGCCCCGGCCGCGCATTCTTCCCAGTACGGGGGGCCGGTCGGGTCCTGGACCCGGGATTCGACGCCGTACGGGATCGCCCGGCCGTACACGGTCCAGCCGTCGCCCACCGGTTCCAGCGCGGGCGCGGCCCGTTCAATGATCAATTCTTCGGTCATGGTCATCCCACCGTTTCGGGAGTCAGTGCGGGTACACCCGCGGGGGTCTGGTCTTCTTCGTCGTGCGATTCCAGGGGGCCGCGCCCGATGATCGCCCGGCCTTCGTCGACCGACAGGACGCCCGCGGCCGTGTACTTCGTGACGACGTCGGACGTGGTCCGCTGATCGGCGCGCATCCGTCCGGCGTAGTTCCAGGCGACCGACGTCCCGTTAGGCATCAGCCATTTCCCGAACGCTTCGGACAGGGGTCGGGCGTATCGGTCGACGGAATCGCGGACGAAGTCGATATCCGCGGTCTCGACGTTCTGGTACGTCATCGATGGCCCCTGTAGGCCCAGCTTCCAGTTCGGGATTCCCAGGATCATCGCGATAAGCGACGCGTTCCACGTTCGGGACTGGGTCAGTTGGGACTGTTCGGCGTTCGACACGACCGGGGTCAGCAGATAGCCCTGGGGGAGTATGACGGGCTCCCGGGTCGACGTCATCGCGCGCCATTTCGCTTTCAGGTCGTCGGCCTGTTCCTGAGTGATCACGTTCGGGGATTGCAAGACGGCCGGGGGAAGTGTCCCCCCGGCGAAGTAGCCCGCGGCGTGTTCTTCGGCCGCTACCGCGCCCCCCAGCCAGGGGCCGTACTGGGCCAGCACGCCCAGCCCCAGCAGTTCGCCGGACCGGGCTCCGAAACTGACGTGAAAGATTTCGTCGACCGCGAACGTTTCGCCCCCGATCGTCCAGTGCATCAGCCCCCCCGACGCGTCAAGAATCATCCAGACTTCGTCGGCCGGGATCGGGACCACCGCGCCCGGTCGGAGCGTTCGCCAGTCCAGGTCCCCGAACAGGGCGAAGTGATTCCCGTACAGAATCCCGTCCCACGTCGCCGCGTATTTGTAGTTCCAGACGGTCGTCAAGGGGTAGGGGTCGGTCAGCACCAGGGGCTGGTCGGCCAGCCGGACTTCGACGCCCTGATCGGCGTCCCATCGCTGGGCCCACCAGTCCGTTGACGCGACGGCGTTCCCCAGTAGGGCCATGCCGCGCCCGAACGGGGGGAGCCCCATCGCTTCGGTTTCGGTCGCCGCGGGCGGGCCCGGGAACGGTTCGACCGTTTCGCCCAACAGGTACGCCCAGGCCGACCGGGGCCAGGTCCGCGACCCGGCCATCCGGTTCGCTTGCCACCAGCCCGACAGGCGACCCCGTAACGGGGCCGGAATCCAGCCGGACCGGGGCGCGGGAAGTCGGGCCATCAGGTCCCCCTTTCAGTAAACGAAGAATTCGACGGGCGCGGCCCGGGTCGCGTTCAGGACCCAGGCCGTCGCGGTGACTAGATCGTTACGGCCGGACCGGGTCGCGTAGCGAAGCCCGGCCGGAGTGTTCGACACGCGGCACGCGTGAATCTGGGCCGCCAGGTCCGAGCCCCCGTCGTGACAGACCCGGCCGTCGTGCAAATCCTCCCGGAGCGCGGCCAGCCCGGACCGGGTTTCGCCCGCGCCCCCGATCACGACCGGGGCTCCGACGTCGACCGTGTCCGCGACCAGCGACGCCGATACGTACAGGGTCGAACCGGGATGGGTCGCGGCCAGCATCGCGGCCCAGGCCAGACCGTCGACACGCCGGGGATGGGTCCGGCCCCAGACGAAGGTCCGGCCGTCCGGGTTCCGACCGGCCGCGGCCGTCGCGCATCCGCGCCCGAAGTAGTCGACGACGGCCAGGGCCAGCGCGCCAGCTGGGGGGGTGTCGGCCAGGCGACCGACCGCGGCCCAGTCGGCGTCATCAGCCAGCGATTCGTCCCGGCCGTCGTGGGACGGTTCGGGGGGCCAGGGAAGCCAGATGTTCAGCCACTGGGACCGGAACGAAACGATCGGGTCGCCTTCCCCGAATTCGTCGACGTCGACGTCCCCGGCGATCGCCCGGGCCAGTTTCGCTTCCAGGATTCGTTCGCGACGGTCCGACCAGTGCGGGGACGCGGCGCGCCACGCGGCCCTGTCTTCGATGTCGGCGTCAGGGGAAGCCGACCATTCGATCAGCAGGGAATCGGTCGGGTCGCGCAACCGTTCCGCGGCCGCGTGGCGTCGGGCCGGGAACAGTGACGTTGCCTTCCGATGGGCCGTCGAGACCAGAAGGCCCTGGGCGTCGATCCGTTCAGCCATTGTCGGTTCCAGGCCGTCGTCGACGACCGCGGGCGACACCTTCCAGGCTTCGTCGACGACGCCCAGACTGGCCCCGTACGAATAGACCGAATCCCGGCCCCGGGCCAGCCAGCGCGAACCGTCAGGGTGGGCTATCTCATCCCGGCCGTTCGTGTCCCAGACACGCCAGCCGTCGGGCTTGCGACGACGGGCCCAGGCTTTCGCCGGTCGCATCGCTTCCCGGGTCACGGGGAGGTCCTTCGCGGTGTGCAGGACGTCCTGGGGCTCCCCGAAACGCTCGGACTGGTGCACGCGCCACATACACGCCCCCCGAAGCCACCACGTCTTCCCAACCTGGCGCGGCGTCGTCAACAGGACCCAGAGCCAGACCAGACGGCCCAGCGCGTCGCATTCCAGGGCCCGGGTCAGGGCCAGACGTTGCCACCAGCGCGCCGGACGGCCTTCGATCGCTTCGACCAGCGCGATCGCGTCGGGCCCCAGCGACGAAACGGCGTCCGGATGGGGCGCGGACATCAGCCGCGGCCAGACGTGGCCGTCGGCGTCGGCTTCGTCCCGGAGCGATCGGAGCCAATCGGCCCGATCCCAGACCACGTCGCACGGTCCAGGGCCGATCGGGCCCGATCGGGACGCTTCGGGGAGAAACTCCCCCAGACC
>Ga0209820_1000089_pt1 | contig 20657 bp, 17 predicted proteins | sample PPLLak21cMay2015_FD_187254 | JGI IMG/M metagenome (GOLD analysis project Ga0209820, IMG submission 187254) | Freshwater sediment microbial communities from Prairie Pothole Lake near Jamestown, North Dakota, USA - PPLs Lake P7 Core (1) Depth... | ecosystem: Environmental > Aquatic > Freshwater >...
CCGTCCGGCATCACGGCGCGCGCCGCGCGCACGTCGCCGTCGTCGCGGCCCAGGTGCGCGCCATCGGCACCGACGGCGAGCGCGAGCTCGACGCGATCGTTGACGATGGCCAGCGCGCCGGCCGCCTGCACCCGCCGGACGAGCGCGCGGGCCTGCCGCTCGCGCTCGCGCGCGTCGGCGCGCTTGTTGCGGTACTGGACCACGCGGACGCCGGCGGCGAGTGCCTGGTCCACCACGCCGAGCACTTGGTCGAACGCGCTGCCCACGGCGTCCGGCGTCAGCAGGTAGACGCCGGCGATCCGGGCGCGATCAGTTGGCATCGCGGCTGACCTCGTCATCGTCGTCGCCGGCCCAGAAGAGCCGGTCGGGCACGGCAACGCCGAGTCCGGCGGAGAACGCGTGCATCAGCGCGGCGGTCGTGTACTGCGAGGCTTCCTGCACGGCCTCCGGCACATCGATCCCCTGCGCGAGCAGGCCCGCGAGTCCGGCCGAGAGCGTGTCGCCCGCGCCGCGGAAGTGACCGCCGGCCGGCGAGGCGATGCGCGGGACCGCATCGCGCCGGACCAGGCCGGTCTCGTCGAAGAGGAGGTTCACCAGCACCGCGGCGCCGGGCTCGGCATCGGAAATCAGCGCGTACTCCGCCCCGGCATCGATCAGGTGCTGCCCGCAATCGGCCGCGGAGAAGGTCTCGGCGCTCTCACCCGGCTCGCCCAACGCCGCGAACGCGCGCGCCTGCGACAGGTTCATCGTCACCACGGTCGTCTGCGGCAGCAGCAGTTCTCGCATCGCCTCGACGAGGTCCTCGTCCTGCCACTCCTCGCCGCTCGAGTGATCGAGCACGGGATCGAGCACCACCGGGACGTCGGCGAAGTCGGCGAGCACTTCGGCCACCGGCTGCACCTGCTCGGCGTCGGCCAGCGCGCCGATCTTGAAGGCCGCGACCGCCATGTTCTGCAGCACGCACTTCGCCTGCACCTCGACCAGTTCGGCATCGATCGCGAGCCAGTCGTCGCCATCTTCGCGTGCGGTGGCCGCGATCGCGGTGATCACCGTGGCTGGATGGCAGCCCATGCTGGCGCACGCGAGCTGGTCTGCCTGCACGCCGCCTGCGCCGGTGGGGTCCGACAGGCCGAAGGTGAGCACGACGGGGAGTGACGACATGGTGGGCAGTGGCCGGGCGGGCGGCAGGCGATGCCGCAGGCGCCATGGTACTCACCTGCGTTGAATGCCATCGCTTCGCGCTCGCCTCGGCGATCCGGAACGACGATCCAGGTTGTGTAGCGCGAAGGTGGTAGCGAGGACCTTTCGTGCCACGTTATGATGCTCCGCTAAGTACTTGATTTTAACGGCGCACTTGCCGTTCTGGGGCGATGACGACAAGCGTGGCGACGAAGACCTGGATGTGCCTGATCTGCGGCTGGATCTACGACGAGGCGGCCGGACTGCCGGACGACGGCATCGCACCGGGGACGAAGTGGGAAGACCTTCCTCCCAACTGGACCTGCCCGGAATGCGGAGCGCGCAAGGAAGATTTCGAAATGGTCGAAATCTGACCCCGGAACCTCGGTTTTCTGCGCGGCTTGGCACAGTGAGGTCCGGTACAACGCCAGGATCGGTCGATCGAATCGTCCGCGATCTCCTGCCCATCGGGTCCGACGCACCCGGTCACCGATAAGTGGCGGCTCGCGTGCGCGGCGGTCGTGCAACCAGGGACAGACGACATGTCCGCAGACTTTTCTGAAATTCGCGGCAAGAAGGTGATGGTGATCGACGACTCGAACACCATTCGCCGCAGTGCCGAGATCTTCCTGAACCAGGCGGGCTGCCAGGTCATCCTTGCGCAGGACGGCTTCGAGGCGCTCTCGAAGATCAACGACCACCAGCCCAACATCATCTTCTGCGACATCCTGATGCCGCGGCTGGACGGCTACCAGACCTGCGCGCTGATCAAGCGCAGTCCGCGCTTCCACAAGACGCCGGTCGTGATGCTGTCGTCCAAGGACGGCCTGTTCGACCGCGCACGCGGCCGGATGGTGGGGTCGAGCGAGTACCTGACCAAGCCGTTCACCAAGGACAGCCTGCTGACCGCGGTACGACAGCATTCGACGAATTGAAAAGGGGCAGCGCCAGCACCATGAGCGTGAAGAAGGTTTTGGTTGTCGACGACTCGCCAACGGAGCGGTTCTTCCTGACGGAACTGCTGACGAAGAGCGGGTTCGCGGTCTCGGCGGCCGAGAACGCCGAGGAGGCCTTGATCAAGGTGAAGACGATGTCGCCGGACCTGATCCTGATGGACGTGGTCATGCCGGGGCTGAACGGTTTCCAGCTGACGCGCGCGCTGTCGAAGGATCCGGCGACCCAGAACATCCCGATCATCATGTGCACGAGCAAGAACCAGCAGACCGACCGCATCTGGGGCCTGCGGCAGGGCGCGCGCGACTACATCGTCAAGCCGGTCAAGCCGGACGAACTGCTCGAGAAGATCGCGGCCCTCGGCTGACCGGAAACGACCATGGCCAACGGACCCGAAGTCGGCGCAAGGCAGCTCGTGAAGCTCCGCGAGTTCTCGACCCAGCTCGCGCAGCGGCTGAAGGAAGCGCCGGGCACGGCGACGGAGCCGACGCGCCTGGCCGTGCGCGTGGGCAGCGAGAACTTCCTCGTCGAGATGGGCTTGGCGGGCGAGATCGTGCCGCTTGCGGACATTGCGCCGGTGCCATGGACCAGGCCCTGGTACCGCGGGCTGGCGAACGTGCGGGGGCGGCTGATCGGTGTCGTCGACCTGCTGCAGCTGACCGGCCGCGAGCCGTTGCCGCCGGACCAGGCCCAGCAGATCCTCGTCTTCGGCGAGGGCCTGTCGGTCAATGCGGGCATCCTCATCACGCGCGCCTTCGGCATCCGCAACCTGAAGGACCTGACGGCGCTGCCGGCTGCCGGCGAGTCGGCGGCGAACTGGGAGCAGGTTCGTTACCGCGGCGCCGACGGCGTCGCGTTCACCGAGCTCGACCTGCGCGAGCTCGCGCGCTCGCCTGCGTTTGCGGTGATCGGCGTCTGAGGCGCCGGACGACGCGATGGACTCGAGCGCGCACCACACCAACAAGCATCACCGCGGCGGACCGCGGTGACCGGATTGCGCCGGGCCGTAGCCGCGGCGGCGCGTTGATCTCGCGGCGGAGGACGAAATGGCACTGGACATGGGCGCGATGTTTGGCAGGAAGAAGGCGGGCGGCGCGGAACGCGACAGCTCGCGCTCGAGGTCGGCGCCGAAGACCGTGATGATCGAACGCCCGGATCGCGGCGGCGCGATCGGCCTGGTGGACCGGCTCCTGTCGTTCCGGCTCCCCGTGATCGGCGACTTGCCGGTCAACACGCAGGTGCAGGTGCTGCTGATCGTGCTCGGCATGTCGTTCCTCGTGGTCGTCGCGGTGATCGCGCTCGACAACCGGCTCGCGGCCAACGGCACGTTGCAGACCGAGATCGTCGGCGACACGCTGATGCATACGCAGCGCCTGGCGAAGGCGGCGCCGAACGCGGTGACCGGCGACGCGGGCGCGTTCGTCGAACTGAAGGAAAGCCGCGACGCGATCGCGTCGAACCTCGACGCGCTGACCAATGGCGACGCCCTGCGCGGCCTGTCGGCGTCGTCCCAGGAGATCCAGCCGATGCTGGCGCGCCTGACCGACCGCTGGAAGATCAGCCAGTCGGCGGCCTCGGTGATCCTCGCCAACGAAAAGGCACTGCTGGCGTTCGGCGACGTCATCAAGCGGATCGACGCATCGACGCCGCGCCTGCAGCAGCTGACGGAAGAGATCGCCGGACTGAAGCTGGCCAACGGGGCGTCCGGCCGCGAGATCGCCGCGGCGGGACAGCTCGTCACGCTCACGCAGCGCGTGGGACGCAGCGCCACCCAGATGGTGGCCGGCACCGCGGCGAACCAGGAACTCGCGCTGACGCTCGGGCGTGACGTCAACCAGTTCCGCGACCTCGCGCAGGGGCTGCTGTCGGGCAGCGAAGCGCTGCGCCTCGGCGCGGCGACGGACGGCGAGACGCGGGCGCGACTGCAGGAGCTGCTGAAGGTCTACGGCGAGCTGCAGACGTCGATCGGCAGCGCGCTCGGTGGCTTGCCGGCGATCGTGCAGTCGAAGGAAGCCCAGCTCGCGATCCTGTCGGACTCCGAACAGCTGAGGCAGATGGCCGCCGAACTGGGCAGCCTCTACAACAAGGAACAGACGACGCGCCAGCTGAACTTCTTCATCATGGGCGTGTTCGCGCTGGCGGTGCTGCTGTCCGCCTTCGCCATCGTGAAGGTGCTGCTCGAGGACACGCGCAGCCGCGCGGCCGAGGCCGAGGTGCAGCGGGCGCAGGCGGAACGGCTCGAGCAGGACGCGAAGCGGACGAACGAGCAGAACCAGGCCGCGATTTTGCGGCTGATGAACGAACTGCAGGAGGTCGCCGACGGCAACCTCACGGTGCAGGCCACCGTGTCCGAGGACATCACCGGCGCGATCGCCGACTCGGTGAACTACACCGTGGAGGAACTGCGCGGCCTCGTGGGCCGCATCAACAACACGGCCGAACAGGTGAGCAGCGCGTCGACGCAGGCGCGCGACATCGCCACGCGACTGCTGACCGCTTCGGAAGCGCAGTCGCAGGAGATCAAGGACACCGGCGACAAGGTGCTGCGGATGGCGGCGCAGATCAACGACGTGTCCAAGGGCGCAGCGGAGTCGGCCAAGGTGGCGCGCGCGTCGCTCGACGCCGCGGAGCGCGGGCAGCGCGCGGTGTTCAACCAGATCAGCGGCATGAACGAGATCCGCGAGCAGATCCAGGAAACGGCGAAGCGGATCAAGCGGCTGGGCGAATCCTCGCAGGAGATCGGCGAGATCGTCGAACTGATCACGGACATCACGGAGCAGACGAACGTGCTGGCCCTGAACGCGGCCATCCAGGCGGCCTCCGCCGGCGAGGCGGGCCGCGGTTTCTCGGTCGTCGCCGAGGAGGTGCAGCGCCTGGCCGACCGCTCCGCCGAAGCCGCCAAGCAGATCGGCGCGCTGGTGCGCACGATCCAGACCGACACGCAGGACGCCGTGGCCGCCATGGAGAAGAGCACGCAGGGCGTGGTCGAGGGCACCAAGCTGTCCGACTCCGCCGGCAACGCGCTCGCGGACATCGGCCGCGTTTCGCGGCAGCTCGCCGAGCTGATCGAGCGGATCGCCTCGACGACGAACGACCAGGCGCAGTCCGCGGGCGGCGTGGCGCAATCGATCGAGCGGATCCTCTCGGTGACCGAGCAGACGTCGCACGGCACGCGCCAGGCGGCGCAGTCGATCGGGCAGCTCGCCACGCTCGCGCGCGAGCTGAAGGCCTCCGTGGCGCGCTTCCGCGTCGGCTGAGGCACGGGGACCCGATGGGCGAGAGACACAATCCGAATCAGCTGGTCGGCGCGGCGTCTGACGTCGCGCCGCTCGCGTGGGTCATCGACGAGATCCGGACGTCGCTCGGCGAAGCGGTCAGCGGCCTCAAGGCGTTCGTCGCCAACAAGCAGGACGTCGACAGCCTGCGCAACGCCCGCAACCAGGTGCACCAGGCCAACGGCGCGCTGCAGCTGCTCGACCTGCGCGGCGTGGCGCTCGTCACCGACGCGATCGAACAGCTGACGCGCCAGTTCGAGGCCGATCCGAAGGAGTGCATGCCGGCGTCCGTGCGCGTCGTGGAGACGGCGACTGCGGCCGTGATGGCGTACCTCGAGGGCCTGCTCGCCGGCCGACCCAACCAGCCGCTCCGCCTGTTTCCGTATTACCGCGACGTGCTGCAGCTCGGCGGCGCGCCGCGCGTGCATCCGGCGGACCTCGTGTTCCCGGACCTGTCGCGGCGCCCGGCCTTCCACGAGATCGAGTCGCGCAAGTTCACGCCGGAGCAGCTGCGCGAGCGCCGTGCGCGTTTCGAGCTCGGCCTGCTCGGGTTCCTGCGCAACGCCGGCGAGGCCGAGCCACGCAAGGCGATGCGCGAGGCGCTCGCCGACCTCGAGCACATGCCGCAGCGCGGCCTCGCCCGCAGCTTCTGGTGGGTCGCGCGCGGGCTGCTCGAGGCGCTCGACGCGAACGCGTTGCCGGTCGACGTCGACCTGAAGCGCGTGCTCGCGCGCCTGAACCTGCAGCTGCGGCGGATGATCGACGGCGCCGGCGCGGTCGCCGAGCGGCTGATGATCGACACCCTGTACTACGTCGGCCGCGCCGAGGGCGCGCTGCCGCGCGTCGCGGAGGTCAAGCGGCTGTACGGGCTGGATGCCTTGATTCCGGGCGACTTCGAGGACGCCACGCTGACCGCGGTCGACACCGACGCGCTGCGCACGCTGAAGGAAGCGCTGGCCCAGGCGAAGCAGGCGTGGGGCCACGTCGTGGCGGGCGCCGCCGAGCCGGCACAGTTCGACCAGGAAGTCGAACTGGCGCGCGTGAGCGCGGGCAAGCTGCGCGCGGATCCGCTGGTAGCGACCCTCGAGGCGATCGGCCGCGCGACCGGCGGCTTCGCGCAGCTCGACCCGGTGGTGCGCGAGGCGCTCGGGCTCGAGGTGGCGTCGGCGCTGCTGTTCCTGGACCTCGGCGTCGACGAACTGCCCCGGATCGAGCCGGAGTACGAGGAGCGCGCGCGGCAGGTGGTCGATCGCCTGGCGATGGCGCGCGACGGCCAGTCGCTGCCCGAGGCCGGTCCGTGGATGTCGGACCTGGCGCGTCGTGCGCAGGACCGGCTGACCATGAACACCGTGGTCGCGGAGACGCAGGGCACGCTGCGCGAGATCGAGCAGCGCCTCGATCGGTTCTTCCGCAACCCGGCCGAGCGCTCGGACCTCGCCGGCGCCAGCGCGATGTTCGACCAGGTGTGCGGCGTGCTGTCGCTGCTCGGTTACGACGACCCGGTCGCCGCGCTCCGAAACGTGCAGCAGTCGATCGCACGGTTCGCGAATCCGTCGGTGGAGCCCGAGCCGGAGGAGTTCGGGCGGATCGCGCAGAACCTCGGGGCCATCGGTTTCTTCGTCGAGAGCGTTGGCCAGGACGTCGACCGGCCGCGCGGGATGTTCCACTACGACCCGGCCACGGGTGTCTTCACGGCGGACATCGGGCAACTGCAGGCCGAGTCGGTCGAGGCGCCGGCCGACGACGAGTACAGCGCTCCCCGCACCATCGACATGCGGATTCCGGAGCCCAAGCGCACCGACAACGTCGAGACGGCCGTGCGCAAGAACCTGGAGGTCGCCCACCTCCACGCCCAGCGGCTGCTGGCTGTCGCCGGCGACGCCCGCGCCCTCGGCGAACTGCAGCGGCTGCTGCCGACGATTTCGAACGAGGCCGACCTGCTGGATGACAGCGCGTTGAAGACGCGCGCCGGCCGGGCGATGCAGCTGGTCGCGCTGCTGAAGGAGAGCCACACGCGCGAGGTGGCGAGCGAGCTGGAGCAGCTGCTCGCGCCGCCCAAGGCGCCTGAAACCCCGCCGCCCACGGCACCCCTGCCGACGTCCGACGACGCGGCCAGCAGCGAACTGGCCGAGATCTTCGTCGAGGAAGCGGGCGAAGTGCTCGACAGCATCATCGAGCAGATCGAGGTGCTGCGGCATCGTCCGGGCGACCAGGCGACGATGACCACGGTCCGCCGCGCGTTCCACACGCTGAAGGGATCGAGCCGGATGGTCGGCTTCAAGACCATCGGCGAGGGCGCCTGGGGCGTGGAGCAGTGCTTCAATCTCTGGCTCGCGCAGGAGCGTCCGGCCACCGAAGACCTGATCGACCTGGCCGCGGGCGCGCAGCGCGTCATCCGTCACTGGGTGCGGACCATTGCGGCGCATCCCGAGGCGGTGCTCGATCCCGGCGCGCTGGTGCAGGCGGCGCAGCGTGTGCGCGAGGGCGGCGCCTTCGAGTACAGCGGCGAACTCCCCACGGAGGCCGGGGCCGAAGCGGACGCGGATGCGGGATCTGCCGTCGAGCACCTGGCCGTCGAGGACTTGCCGCCGGCAACGGAGGCGGTCGTCGGCGAGCCGGCGCTCGCCGTGTCGCTCGATGACGTCGAGCGGGAAGCAGAGCGGGAGGCCGAGGCCGTCCTCGCGGTGGAACCGGCACCGGTTCCGGAAGACAGCGAGGCGCTGCACGTTGAGCCGGTGACGCTCGCCGACGAGTTCTCCGTCGAGTCCGTCGCGCCATCGATCGAGCCGGACGGACCGGCCGGCGACGACATCAAGCGGATCGGGCCGATCGAGATCAGCCACGGCCTGTACTCGATCTTCCTGACGGAAGCGGACGAGTGCATCCGCGTGCTCGCGAACGAGATCGCCGAGTGGCGCTTCGAACCGGCGCGGCCGGTGGGTTCGAACGTGACCCGCCGCGTTCACTCGCTGTGCGGCATCTCGCGCACGGTCGGACTGACGCCGGTCGTGGCGGTGATCGATCCGCTCGAAGACCTCATGCGAACGCTGTCGTCGCTGTCCGATGCGCGCAGGTTCACATTGTCTGCGTCGCAGTTCGACACGCTGGAGCGTGTGATCGATCGCGTGCGCGGCATGCTTCACCACTTCGCCGCCGGCTTCTATCCGCAGGAAGCGCCGCTCGAAGCCGGCGCCGTGCAGGACCTGGCTTCGATCGTGCGGGCCCACAGCGCCCTGCACGAGGAAATCGAGGCCGCGGCTGACGGCGAGGCGACGCCGGCTGAAGTGCCCGGGCCGCTCGCGCCGGTGGTCGCCGAGATCGTGTCGGTGCCGGCCGTCGAAGGCGAAGAGCTGCCGCCGGAGGCCGAGGCGCTTGCCGAGGACGCGGAGGGGCTGGTCGCCCCGGAGGAAGCGGTCGTTTCGGAGGACGCGGTCGCCGAGGCGGTGGATGCCGCGGCGGAGTCGGTGCGTGCGGTCTCGAAGGTGCGCGACGAGCTCGATCCCGAACTGCTCCACGTCTTCCTGACCGAAGCCGCGGAACTGCTGCCTGCCATCGCCGCCGGGCTGCGAGGCCTGGCGTCGAACTCCAACGATCGCGAACTCGCTCGCGACCTGATGCGCAAGCTGCACACGATCAAGGGCAGCGCCCGCATGGCGGGCGCCATGCGTCTCGGCGAGCTGGTGCATGCGATGGAGACGCGCATGGAGACGGCGATGCAGCGCGCCGCCGTGACGCCCGAAACCGTCGATGCGCTGCACACCGTCTACGACCGCGCCATGGCGCTGTACGACGAGCTGCACGACCCGACCGCCGTGGCGCGCGCCCGTCAACCGGAATCCGTCGACGTCGTCGACGAGCCGCCGCGCGCACCGGTGATCGACCTCGCGTCGGCACGCGAGCTGACCCACGGCGCGCGCGTCGAGCCGAGGCCGGAGCTGCCGGACGCCGCAACGGCGGACGCGACCGAGGCGGCAAGGCCGGCGCCGGCGGTGCCCCTGCCGATGGAGGTCAGCGCGACGCTGCCGGCCGCCACGTCATCGACGTCCCAGTCGACCTTCATCCGCGTGCGCGCGGATGTGCTCGACAAGCTGGTCGACCAGGCCGGCGAGGTCGCGATCGCCCGCTCGAAGCTCGAGAACGAGGTCGGCACGATCAAGGGCGCGCTCGGCGACCTGACAGAGAACATCCAGCGCCTGCGGTCGCAGCTGCGCGAAGTGGAGATCCAGGCCGACGCGCAGCTGCAGGCGCGCGGCGACCGGCTCACGCGCGAATCGGCGGACTTCGATCCGCTCGAGTTCGACCGCTACACGCGCCTGCAGGAACTGACGCGGATGCTCGCGGAGTCGGTCGAGGACGTGGCGATGGTCCAGAGCAACATGCTCAAGGGCCTGCAGTCGGCCGACGCCGACCTCATGGCGCAGTCGCGCCTGACACGCGAGCTGCAGCAGCAGCTGATGCGGGTGCGGCTGGTGCCGTTCTCCAACGTCTCCGAGCGGCTCTACCGGGTCGCGCGGCAGGCGTCGAAGGAGCTCGACAAGCGGGTCAACCTCGACGTGCGCGGAGCAAGCACCGAACTCGACCGTGGCGTGCTGGAGAAGATGGCCGGCCCGTTCGAGCACCTGATCCGCAATGCGATCGTGCACGGGCTCGAGACGCCGGGCGAGCGCCGGGCCGCCGGGAAGCCGGAGACCGGCGAGCTCGTCGTCGACGTCAAGCCGGAGGGCAACGAAATCGTCATCGTCGTCAGCGACGACGGCGCCGGGCTGGACCGGCGGCGCATCCGGGAACTCGCGATCGAGCGCGACCTGATCACGCCCGAGCAGGAACTCGGCGATCGCGAACTGATGGAGCTGATCTTCCAGCCGGGGTTCACGACCGCCACCGAGGTCACCGAACTCGCGGGGCGCGGCGTCGGGATGGACGTCGTGCGCGCGGAGCTTGCGTCGTTCGGCGGCCGCATTGCGATCGCGAGCGAGCAGGGCCGCGGCACGCGATTCACGCTGTACCTCCCGATGACCCTGGCCGTCGCGCAGGTCGTGCTGGCCACGGTCGGCACGCGCCGCTACGCGATCCCGGCGGGCATGGTCGAACAGGTGCGCCGCTACCGGCCGGCGACGCTGGTGTCCGCGCTGGGCGAGGGGATCATCGACATGTCGCCGGTCGGGCAGGTGGTGCTGCGGCCGCTCTCGCAACTCGTCGGTGAAGCGACGCCGCCGCACCTGAGGAAGCAGACGCCGGTGGTGCTGCTGAAGTCGGGCGACGATCGACTCGCCGTGGCGGTCGACGACGTGTCGAGCAACCAGGAGGTGGTGGTCAAGAACGTCGGCGCGCAGGTCGCGCGACTCGCCGGGATTCTCGGCGCGACGATCCTCGGCAGCGGCGAGATCGTGCTGATCATCAACCCGGTCCAGCTGATCACACGGGCGCCGGAACCGCCGGTGCTCCCGGCCGGGGCGGAGACGCACGGCGAAGCGCCGGACGTCGATGGCGAAGTGTCCGACTACGCCGGACTGCCGATGGAGATCGTGCCGACCATCATGGTCGTCGACGACTCGCTGACCGTGCGCCGCGTGACGCAACGCCTGCTCGAACGCCAAGGCTACAGCGTGATGCTGGCGAAGGACGGCGTCGACGCGCTGCGGCAGCTGCAGGACGTGAAGCCGGACGCGATGCTGGTCGACATCGAGATGCCGAAGATGGACGGCTACGACCTGACGCGCAACGTCCGCGGCACGCGGGCGACGGCCGACATCCCGATCATCATGATCACGTCGCGCACGGCGGAGAAGCACCGCAGCAAGGCGTTCGAGCTGGGCGTGAACGAGTACCTCGGCAAGCCTTACCAGGAAGACGAACTGCTTCGCCTGCTGAAGCAGTACTTGAAAGAGAGGGCGACCGCTTAGGCGGGTCGCCCGCGTGGGGGCTGTGATGCAGAAGCTACGGACAGTGATGATCGGTTGTGCGCTCCTCGCGGCGTCCGGCGCGGCAGTGGCCGAACGCGCGTACGTGAAGGCGCGCGGCGAGGTGGATCTGGCGCCCTTCCAGTGCGAGACGATCGCCGCGCGCAACAGCCCCAACGTGCGACGGATCTGCTACGACGCGAGTCGCCAGTACGTTCTCGTGAGCCTGAGCGGGGTCTGGTACCACTACTGCGGCGTTCCGCCGGCCACGGTCAGCGAGTGGCGCCGGTCCAATTCGAAGGGCCGCTACTACAACGACCACATCCGCAGCGGCTTCGACTGCACGCCCGCGGAAGCGCCGGCGCCTCCGGCCGAGCCCGCGCAGGCGCCGGGCGCTCGGTAGATCTGAAGTCCCCATAAGCGACTGGGCACGGCGGAAGTTGTCGCGTCCGACGTAGACCTGCACGCCGAAGTCTCCTGCGCACCGACCGCGCTGCGGGGCACCGCGACTCCGCGCGACTCGGCGGCGGGCGGCACTGCCAAAGGTACTTCTTGCGGGCGCGCAGCTTTCGGAGCGAGGCCCGCGCGTGTTCGGACGGCGTGCCTTCCGGCCGATCGTGTGCTTGGCCCGCCGCCCGGTTGACCGGCCACGCCCGCCGCCTGAGCCGCGCTCCGCGCGGTACCCCGCAGCGCGGCCGGCGCGCCGCGCCTTGTGGAGGCTGGGCCGGACACGCCGGGCCGTCGATCAACGGCTTGACACCGGCTTGGCAGGCGTCAGGCCAAGGAGCCGCAGCATCGCAGTACTCCCCTGGATGACGGAGCCCAACGCGCCAAGGTGTTTGTCTCCCTCGGCCATACGCGCGGCGCCTGGGCGGGCGGTGGGGTGTCTCGCGAGGCGACCGTCAGGCGGCGGGCGTGCCAGTTGCGCGAGGGCAGCGGGCCAGGTGGGCGCAGCCGCAAGGCATCCCTGTGGGCGCCGCAAAGGCAACACCCAGAAATCTGCAGGCCCGCAGGAAGCGTGGTGCGCTGAATGACGCCCGCCGCGACGGGCGAGGAGGGAGGCGCCCCGCCGCCCGCTCAGGCGCAGAAGACGGCTCGACCCAGGGTTCAATCAAACTCGCTGGAACGCGCCGGCCTCGCTCGCTGGCCCATGAACCAACCTGATGGCCCCTCGCGCCGCGAGCGCTCCCGGATCAGCGTTCCCTCGCGGCAGAGTAGCGCTGCAGCGTCTTCTGTCGCGCCAGCGCGTGGTCGACCAGCGGCGCCGGATAGTCACGCCCGACCACACAGCGGGCCTCCCGTTGCCGGTCCGCGGACGCGAGCCAGGGCGCGTGGATCTCCTTGTCCTCCAGGTTCGCGACTTCCGGCACGTAGCGCCGGATGAACTGCCCGCGCGGATCGAATCGCTCCGACTGCGTCACCGGGTTGAAGATGCGGAAGTACGGCTGCGCGTCGCAGCCGGTCGACGCAGCCCATTGCCATCCACCGTTGTTCGCGGCGAGGTCGTAGTCGTTGAGGTGCTGCGCGAAGTAACGCTCGCCGCGGCGCCAGTCGATGCCGAGGTCCTTGGTGAGGAAGCTCGCCGTGATCATCCGCAGCCGGTTGTGCATGTAGCCGGTCTGGTTCAGCTGGCGCATGCCGGCGTCGACGATCGGGTAGCCGGTGCGGCCCTCGCACCACGCGCGGAAGTGCTCCTCCGCCTGCGGGCCCGTTTCCCACACGATGCGGTCGTACTCCGGGCGAAAGGCGCGGTCGACGACGTGCGGGTGGTGCCACAGGATCATCTGGTAGAACTCGCGCCACACCAGTTCGGCGAGCCAGGTCGCAGCGCCCTCGGACGTGTGTGTGCGCGCGCGCCGCACCAGCTCGCGGATGGAGATGGTTCCGAAGCGCAGGTGCACCGACAGGTACGACGGGCCGCGCACCGCCGGGAAGTCCCGCGTGGCCCGGTAGTCGTCGATGCGGCCGACGAAGTCGTCGAGGAGTTGCCGCGCTCCCGCTTCGCCCAGCGGCAGGCGCAGCTCGGCGAGGTTCGTCCTCCGGAATCCGAGCTGCTCGAGCGTCGGGCGCAGCGGCGGCCCGGCGGGCGGCGCGAGCGGCGCGAAGTCGGCTACGTGCTCCGCGATGTCCGCATCCGCGAGGCGCTTCAGCCAGGCGTTGCGGTACGGCGTGAAGACCGAGAACGGCGTGCCGCCGCCGGTCATCACTTCGCCCTTCTCGAAGATCACCTGGTCCTTGTGCAGGGACAGGCGCCGACCCTGCCCGGCGAGCTGGCGCGCGACGTCGGCGTCGCGCGCCGTCGCGGCCGGCTCGTAGTCGGTGCTGGCGAACACGGCATCGACGCTCAGCCGCCGCGCGAGGTCGACGACCGATTCCGCGGCGCGGCCGTGCGTGATCATCAGCCCGCCGCCGCGCGCGCGCAGCCCGTCGTCGAGCGCGTCGACCGCGGCGTGGATGAACTCGACCCGGCGGTCCGCGTCCCGCCCGGCCGCGCGCAACTCGTCGAGGATCGCGCGGTCATAGACGAAGACGCAATGGACGCGCCGGCACGACCCGAGCGCGGCCGCGAGCGCGGCGTGGTCGGTGAGACGCAGGTCGCGCCGGAACCAGACGAGACCTGCGTCGAGGGACATCGAGGAGGCGGGCGGGAGAGGAGGCCGGGGTGCGGGGGAGTTTACAATCGGCGCCATGCCGAGCGGTCCGATGGACTTGAAACATCAGTTCCTGATCGCCATGCCCGCCATGGTCGACCCGAACTTTTCCGGGGCCGTGGTCTACATCTGCGACCACAGCGAGCGCGGCGCCCTCGGCCTCGTTATCAACCGGCCGACCGAACTCACCCTCGAGGCCCTGTTCGACCGGATCGATCTCAAGCTCGAGATCGCGCCCTGGAAGGACGCGCCCGTGTTCTTCGGCGGTCCGGTCCAGACGGAGCGCGGCTTCGTGCTCCATGGTCCACCGACGGCCTACAGCTCGACGCTGCCGGTCGCGCCCGAGGTGTCGCTAACGACGTCGAAGGACGTGCTCGAGGCGGTGGCCGGTGGTTCCGGTCCGCACAAGATGCTCGTCACGCTCGGCTACTCGGGCTGGGGCGCCGGGCAGCTCGAGAACGAGATCGCGCAGAACGCCTGGCTCACGGTGACGGCGCAGCCGGACATCATCTTCGACACGCCGGCCGACGAGAAGTACAACGCCGCGCTGAAGCTGCTCGGGGTCGACACGCTGCAGCTCTCGGGACAGGCCGGCCATGCGTGACCTCGATGGTCGCGCAACCGCTCCCGCTCCTCGCACCGTTTCCTTCCTTTCCCCGATGACCGACCAAGTCGTGCTCGGTTTCGACTTCGGCGCGCGCCGCATCGGCGTGGCCATCGGCAACACCGTGACGCGCGAAGCGCGCCCGTTGACCACGGTCAATGCCGCCACGGTCGCGGCGCGGTGGGATGCGGTCGCCGCGCTGCTGGCCGAGTGGGAGCCGGCACGCCTGGTGGTCGGCATCCCGCGCCATCCCGACGGAACCCCGCACGAAATGACCGCCCGCTGCGAACGCTTTGCCCGGCAACTCGAAGGCCGGCACCGGCGGCCCGTGGCGCAGGTGGACGAGCGATACACCTCGGCAGTGAGCGCGCGGGCGAACGACGTCGACGCCGCGGCGGCCGCCTTGATCCTTCAACAATGGTTCGACGAGGAGAACGGACGCGATGCTTGAGCTCGACGCCGAGACGATCTACCGGCAGCTGGCGCAGCGCGCCCGCGAGACCTTCGTGGGCGAGAAACTGAAACTCGTCGGCGTCCACACGGGAGGCGTGTGGCTGGCCGAGCGGCTGAAGCACGACCTCGGCATCGCCGATCCGGTCGGCATCCTCGACGTCTCGTTCTACCGCGACGACTTCGACCAGTCGGGCCTGAAGCCGGACGTGCGTCCTTCGCAGATCGCGTTCGACGTCGCCGGCAGCCACATCCTGATCGTCGACGACGTGTTGAACACCGGGCGCACCGTGCGCGCGGCGATGAACGAGATCTTCGACTACGGCCGGCCCGCGAAGATCGACCTCGCGGTGCTGATCGATCGCGGCGGACGCGAGCTGCCGGTCGCCGCCAGCATCGTCGGCGCGACGATCGAACTGCCGCCGGACGTCGCCGTCGTGCTGGTCCGCGACGACGACGGGCGGCTGCACCTGACGATGGAAAAGCGCGGGGACTGAGGGACGGACGGCCGAGGGACTGGATCCGGCAACGGGCAATGGGCAAACAGGGAACGGGAATGGGAACGAGGAATCCGCAGCTCAACTCGAACGGCGAGCTGCATCACCTGCTGTCGACGGAAGGCCTGCCGAAGGCCGTGATCGAACGGATCCTGTCGACGGCGGACAGCTTCATCAACGTGGCGGAGCGCGAAGTGAAGAGCGTGCCGCTGCTGCGCGGCAAGAGCGTGTTCAACCTGTTCTTCGAGAACAGCACGCGCACGCGCACCACCTTCGAGATCGCCGCGCGCCGCCTGAGCGCCGACGTGTTCAACCTGGACATCATCCGGTCGAGCGCGGCGAAGGGCGAGTCGCTGCTCGACACCATCGACAACCTGTCCGCGATGCAGGCGGACATGTTCGTGGTGCGGCACGCGGCGAGCGGGGCGCCGTACCTGATCGCGCAGCACGTGAAGCCGCACATCCACGTGATCAACGCCGGCGATGGGCGCCACGCGCACCCGACCCAGGGCCTGCTCGACATGTACACGATCCGCCATTACAAGAAGGACTTCACGAACCTGACCGTGGCGATCGTCGGCGACATCCTGCACTCGCGCGTCGCGCGGTCGGACATCCACGCCCTGACCACGCTGGGAGTGCCCGACCTGCGCGCGGTCGGTCCGCTGACCCTGCTGCCCGCCGGCCTCGAGGAAATGGGTGTGCGCACGTTCACCAAGCTCGACGAGGGCATCAAGGACGCCGACGTGATCATCATGCTGCGGCTGCAGAACGAGCGCATGAAGGGCGCGCTGCTGCCGTCCGCGCAGGAGTACTTCGCCAACTACGGGCTCACGCCCGAGAAACTCGCGCTCGCGAAGCCGGACGCGATCGTGATGCACCCGGGGCCGATGAACCGCGGGGTCGAGATCGACTCGCGCGTGGCCGACGGCGCCTCCGCCGTGATCCTGCCGCAGGTGACGTTCGGCATCGCGGTGCGGATGGCCGCGCTGTCCATCGCCGCTTCTTCGTCGAGGATGCAATGAAGATCGTCATCACCAGAGGACGCGTGATCGACCCGGCCTCGGGGCTGGACCGGGTGGGCGACGTCTGCATCAGCGACAACCGCCTCGCCGCCGTCGGCGAACGGCCGAAGGACTTCCACCCCGACCGCACGATCGACGCGAACGGCCTCATCGTCGCGCCGGGCCTCGTGGACCTCTGCGCGCGGCTGATGGAGCCGGGCAGCGAAGGCGCGCTGAAGGTCGAGATGCAGGCGGCGCTGGCCGGCGGCGTCACCGGCGTCGTCTGTCCGCCGGACACGGATCCCCCGCTCGACGAACCGGGCCTCGTCCGCATGCTGCGGCAGACGTCGCGCGCGTCTGCGGGCGCCCGCACGTACCCGCTCGGCGCGCTGACCACCGGGCTGAAGGGCGAGGCGCTCGCCGAGATCAAGACGCTGCACGAAACCGGCTGCGTCGCGTTCATGCAGACGGGCAGCCTGCCGCACGACAACAGCGTGCTGCTGCAGGCGATGCGCTACGCGAAGACGTTCGACCTGGCGCTGTGGCTGCGGCCGGTCGAGGACACGCTGGCCGGCTCCGGCGTCGCCGCGGCGGGCCCGGTGGCCGGGCGGCTCGGGCTGCCGTCGATCCCGGTGGTGGCGGAGACGGTGGCGCTGCAGACCATCTTCGAACTGCAGCGCGCCAGCGGCGTTCGGCTGCACGTGTGCCGCCTGTCGTCGGCCGCCGGCATCGAGCTCGTGCGGCGCGCCAAGCAGGAAGGGCTGCCGGTCACCGCCGACGTCGGCATCCATCACGTGCACCTGATCGACGTCGACATCGGCTACTTCGATGCGCGCTTCCGCCTCGATCCGCCGCTGCGCAGCGCGCGCGACCGCGACGCCATCGTGGCGGGCCTGGCCGACGGGACGATCGACGCGATCTGTTCGGATCACGCGCCGGTGGGTGACGACGACAAGCACCTGCCATTCGGCGAGGCGACGCCGGGCGCCACCGCGCTCGAGACGCTGCTGCCGCTGACGCTGAAGTGGGCGAGCGAGAACAAGGTGCCGCTCGTGAAGGCGCTCGCGCGGGTCACGAGCCGGCCCGCCGAGGTCCTCGGCGAGGACACCGGGCGGCTCACGGTCGGCGCCAAGGCCGACGTCGTTGTGTTCGACCCCGACGCGCACTGGCGGGTGACGCCGGACGTGCTCAAGAGCGCCGGCAAGAACACGCCGTTCGCGGGCTACGAACTGCTGGGGCGCGCGCGCTACACGCTGGTCGGCGGCGACGTCCGCCTCGGCGGATAGGGCCCGCCAAGGTCCGGCGCATGCGCGAGCCAGGCGTCGGCAGGCCCTGATGCGGTTCGTGCTCGCGCCGTTGCGCGCGGCGCTGTTCGTGCTGCACGTGCTCGCCGGGCTGGCGATCGTCCTTTTCGTGTTCCCGCTGGCCGCGCTGGCGACGCGCAACCGGATCGGCCGGGCATGGTCGAGGATGCTCGTCGCCGTCTGCGGCGCGCGCCTCGTCGTCGACGGCGAGCCGATTCCGCCGCACATCGTTTCGACCGGCCTCGAACCGTGGAGCCTCGGCCGGCTGGTGCTCTCCAACCACGTGTCGTGGATCGACGTGTTCGCGATCTACGCCGCCACGCCGTGCCGCTTCGTCGCCAAGGCCGAGATCGGCCGGTGGCCGTTGCTTGGGGTGCTGGTGACGCGTTCGGGCACGCTCTACATCGAACGCGGGCGGCGGCATGCGGTGGCGTCGACGAACCACAGGATGCGCGACCACCTGAAGGCCGGGGAATCGGTCGCGGTGTTCCCCGAGGGGACGACCACCGACGGTGCGACGCTGCTGCCCTTCCACTCGAACCTGCTGGCGCCGGCGGTTGAGATCGGCGCTCCCGTGTGGCCGATCGCGATCCGGTACACCGACGGCGGCCGTCCGACCGATGCGGCCGCCTTCATCGGCGAGATGGGCCTCTTCACGTCGCTCGCGAAGATCCTGCTCGCGCGCGACCTGGAGATCCGCATCACGGTGCTGCCGGCGATCCCGGTGGAAGTGCACGGCAACCGCCACGCGGTGGCGCGGGCCGCGCGCGAGGCCATCGCCCGCGCGCTCGGCCTGGCGAGCGACGAGCGCGGAACGCCAGGGGCCTGATCAGTCGCCCGGCGCCTGCGACTGCGGGCAGTCGACCTGGAACAGCGCGCGGTCCTCGAGGCGCAGCGCCGTGAGACGTCCGCCCCACACGCAGCCGGTGTCGAGCCCGATCGCGTCGTCGCGCAGCACGAGCCCCTCGGTCGACCAGTGACCAAAGACGATCGGCGTGCCGCGCGTCGCGCGATCCGGGTGATCGAACCACGGCACGAGGCCCGCGGGAGCGCGCACGCTCGCGTCCTTGTGCTTCAGGTGCATCGTGCCGTCCGCCGCGAGCATGCGCACGCGCGTCAGCGCGTTGACGACGCAGCGCAGGCGGTCGTGGCCGGCCAGCGATTCGTTCCAGCGCGCCGGCTCGTTGCCGTACATCTCGCGCAGGAACGCGTCGTGATCGTCGGCGGCCAGGCGCCGGCGCACTTCGTCCGACAGGGCGAGCGTCCGGTCGGCGTCCCAGGCCGGCAGCACGCCCGCGTGCACGAACAGCACGCCCTGTTCGCGGTGCGCGAGCGGCAGGCCGCGCAGCCAGGCGAGCAGTTCTTCGCGGTCCGGTGCGTCGAGGATCTCCTGGACCGTGTCGCTGCGATGGACCGGACGGATGCCGGCGGCGACGGCGAGCAGGTGCAGGTCGTGGTTGCCAAGCACGGCGGCCGCGCGGCCGGCCTCCGCCAGCGCCTTCACGTGGCGCAGCGTGGCGAGCGACTGCGGGCCGCGGTTGACGAGATCGCCGACGAAGACGAAGCGCCCGGCCGCGGGAAGCTGTGCGGCGAGGCGCTCGAAGCTCGCGAGGCAGCCCTGCAGGTCGCCAATGGCGTATGTGCTCATGGCCCGAATACTAGCTTCGGCATCGGTGCCGCTTTGTTAGCATCGGCTGCACCGATCGAGCAGAAGAAAGAACAGGACATGAAACCCGTGCGCAAGGCGGTCTTCCCTGTGGCAGGCCTGGGGACACGCTTCCTGCCGGCCACCAAGGCGATGCCGAAGGAGATGCTGCCCGTCGTCGACAAGCCGCTGATCCAGTACGCCGTCGAAGAGGCCGCGGCCGCCGGCATCCGGCAGATGATCTTCATCACCGGCCGCCACAAGCGGTCGATCGAGGACCACTTCGACCGGGCGCCCGAACTCGAGGCGGAACTCGCGGCCAAGGGCAAGAACGAGCTGCTCGAGATCGTGAAGGACATCTCGCCCGAGACCGACGTCTTCATCTACATCCGCCAGCCCGAGCCGCTCGGTCTGGGCCACGCGGTGCTGTGCGCCGAGCCCGTGGTCGGCGACGAGCCGTTCGCCGTGATCCTCGCCGACGACCTGATCGACGCGGCGCAGCCGGCAATGGGACAACTGATGCAGGCGCGCGCCGCGCGCGGTGGCGGCAACGTGCTGGCGGTCGAGGACGTTCCGCGCGAGGACACGTCGCGCTACGGGATCGTCAGCGCCCAGGCCATCGACGACCGGACGTCGCGCGTGACGCACATCGTGGAGAAGCCGAAGCCCGCCGACGCGCCCTCGACGCTCGCCGTGCTGGGCCGCTACGTGCTGGAGCCCGGCATCTTCGATCACCTGCGCACGATCCCGCGCGGCAGCGGTGGCGAGATCCAGCTGACGGATGCGATCGCGCAGATGCTGGCGGACGGGTCGACGTACGCCTACCGCTATGCGGGGCAGCGGTTCGATTGCGGGTCGAAGCAGGGGTTTCTGGATGCCACCGTGCATTACGCGCGGCAGGGCGGGTACAGGATCTGAGCGGGCTCAGCTGTCGCGTTCGTACTCGTCCGGAACGCCAATGCGGCTGCGCAGGCGGTAGTAGCGCAACGGCATGAAGAACGCCGCGAAGTAGGCGACGCACACGGCCAGGAACGTCCAGAAAATCCACCAGTCGGGCACGCCGTACTGCCAGAGCGCCGTGCCGACGAGGCCGAGCAGGATGTTGGCGCCAACCAGCACCAGCAGCGCCCTGCGCGGCCCCAGGCCGCGCCGGAGCAGCACGTGGTGGACGTGATCCCGGTCCGGCGCCATCGG
>Ga0209820_1000091_pt1 | contig 20067 bp, 20 predicted proteins | sample PPLLak21cMay2015_FD_187254 | JGI IMG/M metagenome (GOLD analysis project Ga0209820, IMG submission 187254) | Freshwater sediment microbial communities from Prairie Pothole Lake near Jamestown, North Dakota, USA - PPLs Lake P7 Core (1) Depth... | ecosystem: Environmental > Aquatic > Freshwater >...
CTTCGCCGCCCGTGCCGAGGGCAAGGTGTGGGCGCGACGCGCGGTCGCGCTGCTCGCGCTCTACCTGATCGCGCTGGCGCTGGCCGGCTGGCTGCTGCCGGCCGCCTGGGCCGCGTGGGGCTCGGCAATCGCCGCGTTCGCGGTCTTCCTGACGGCGCAGACCTTCATCGCGCTCGGCGTGCTGACGCCGGCCGAGATCGGCCTCACCGCGCCGCGCGCCGGCACGACGCGGGTGGTCGTCCTCGCCGTCGGCCTGGCGCTGCTGCTCAACGTCGTCGTGATGATCGCGCGGGGCGCCGCGCCGGTCCGGGTGGCGGGGATCACGGTCGCAGCGGTGCTCGTCGCGGCCGTGCTCGAGGAACTCGTGTTCCGGGGCGTGCTGCTGGCGCTGCTCGATCGCGCGTTGCCGCAGCGCTGGCGCATCGCCGGCGCGTACATCGGCTGGGGCGGCGTCGCGCTGACGCTGTCCTTCGTCGCGCTGCACGGGCTGCGGCCCGGCCTGCTGGCGGGCGTGCTGCCGGCGGCCCTGCTATATCTCTGGCTGCGCGAACGGACCGGCAGCCTGCTGGCGCCGATCGCCGCGCACCTCGCCTGGAACGTCTCCGTCCTGCTTGTCCACTGAATATCCACTGAGCGCCCTCCCGGCGTCCACCGACCACCATGCCACGCCTCTTCGAGCCGATCACGCTGCGCGGCGTCACGCTGCCCAATCGCATCATGGTGTCGCCGATGTGCCAGTACTCGGCCGTCGACGGCAGCGCCACGGACTGGCACGTCGCGCACCTCGGCTCGCTCGCGCTGTCCGGCGCGGGGCTGCTGTGCGTCGAAGCGACGGCGGTGACGGCGGAGGGCCGGATCACGCCGGGCGATCTCGGCCTGTATTCGGACGACAACGAGCGCGCGCTCGGGCGCGTGGTCGAGACGATCCGCGCCGCGGCGCCCATCAAGCTGGCGCTCCAGCTCGGCCACGCCGGCCGCAAGGCGTCGAGCCATGCGCCGTGGGACGGCGGCAAGCTGGTGCCGATCGGGCAGGGCGGCTGGCTGCCCTCGGCGCCGTCGGCCGTGCCGCACTCGGACGGCGAACCGGCACCGCGCGCGTTCGCGCTGGACGAACTGGCCCGCCTGCGCCAGGCCTTCGCCGACGCCGCGCGGCGCGCGGCGCGCCTCGGTTTCGACGCGATCGAACTGCACTGCGCGCACGGCTACCTGCTGCACCAGTTCCTGTCGCCGGTCAGCAACCGGCGCGACGACGCCTACGGCGGCTCGCTCGCCAACCGGATGCGTCTTCCGCTCGAAGCCTTCGATGCCGTGCGCGCGGCGTTTCCCGCCGACCGCCCGGTCGGCGTGCGCGTCTCGGCCACCGACTGGCTCGAAGGCAGCGCGCCGGAGAGCTGGACCGTCGAGAGCACGATCGAATTCGGGCGGGCGCTGAAGGAGCGCGGCTGCGACTGGCTCGACGTGTCCAGCGGCGGGATCTCGCCGCGGCAGAAGATCACGCCGGGCCCGGGCTACCAGGTGCCTCTCGCCGAGATCGTTCGCTCGGAGACCGGCCTGCCGACGATCGCGGTCGGGCTGATCACCGAGCCCCGGCAGGCAGAGGCGATCCTCGAGGCCGGCCGTGCGGACATGGTCGCGCTCGCCCGCGCGTTCCTGTACGACCCGCGCTGGCCCTGGCACGCCGCGGCGGCCCTCGGCGGCCAGGTCGACGGCCCACGCCAGTACTGGCGCTCGTTGCCGCGGGAAGCGGGGCCCATTTTCGGCAACATCACGTTCGGCCAGCGCTGACCGGCTCCGAGGGCGAAAACGCCTAGAATCCGGGTCTCCCACGCGCCTGCGGGCGCGGAGCCCCTGCCATGCTGTCCGCCGTCCCCAACCCATCGCCGTCCGCCCCCCGGCTCGCCTCGACCGAGGAGATCATCGAGGAGATCCGCCGCGGCCACATCGTCGTGCTGGTCGACGACGAGGACCGCGAGAACGAAGGCGACCTGATCTTCGCCGCCGACTTCGTCACGCCCGAGAAGATCAACTTCCTGGCCAAGCACGGCCGCGGCCTGATCTGCATGCCGGTCACCGCGGAGCACGCGGCGCAGCTCGAACTGGCGCCGATGACCAACAACAACAAGACGGTGCACGGCACCAACTTCACGGTGGCGATCGAGGCCGCCAATGGCGTGACGACCGGGATCTCCGCCGCCGACCGCGCGCACACGATCCGCGTCGCGTCGCGGCCGCAGGCGCGACCGAGCGACATCGTGCAGCCCGGCCACGTGTTTCCCCTGGTGGCCGCCGCCGGCGGCGTGCTGATGCGCGCCGGCCACACCGAGGCGTGCTGCGACCTGGCGCGGCTGGCGGGCCTGAATCCGGCCGCCGTGCTGTGCGAGGTGATGAACGACGACGGCACGATGGCGCGCCTGCCCGACCTGCTGCCGTTCGCCGCGCAGCACGGACTCAAGGTCGGGACGATCGCCGACCTGATCCATTACCGCGCCGCCAACGAGTCGATGGTCGAGCGCGTGGGCGCGAAGACGGTCCAGACCTCGGCCGGCCCGTTCGAACTCGTCGTCTACCGCGACAAGCCGAGCGGCGCGGCGCACCTCGCGCTGGTGCACGGCCCGCTGTCGCCGGACGAGGAAGCGCTGGTGCGCGTGCACGAACCGCTGTCGGTGCTCGACCTGCTCGACATCGAGGACTCGGTGCACTCGTGGCCGGTGCACAAGGCGCTCAAGCGGATCGCCGCGAACGGCGGCGGCGTTGTCGTCATGCTGAACTGCGCGGACACGACGGAGCGCCTGCTCGACAAGTTCAACACGATGATGAATCCCGACGCCGCGCACCAGTGGATCGAGCGCACGCAGAAGACGGACCTGCGCACCTACGGCGTCGGGGCGCAGATCCTGCGCGACCTGAACGTCAAGAAGATGAAACTCCTCGCGAAGCCGCGCAAGATGCCCTCGATGACCGGCTTCGGCCTGCAGGTCACCGGATACCTGGAAAGCTGACCATGGCAGTCGATTTCATTGCCCCCGACTTTGACGGCACCGATCTGCGGATCGGGATCGTCCAGGCGCGCTTCAACGAGTGGGCCGGTCGCGCGCTCGCCGAGGCCTGCCTCAACGAACTCATCACGCTCGGCGTCGACGAGGACGACATCACGCACATCACCGTCCCGGGTGCCCTCGAGGTGCCGCTGGTGCTCGCGCGGCTGGCAGCGACCGGGGACTTCGATGCGCTGGTCGCGATCGGATGCGTCGTCCGTGGCGAGACGTACCACTTCGAGATCGTCGCAGAGGAGTCGGCGCGCGGCGTGGCGCGGGCCTCGCTGGACTACGGGGTGCCGATCGCCAACGCGATCCTGACGACCGACTCGGACGAGCAGGCGAAGGCGCGCGTGGCCGAGAAGGGCCGCGACGCCGCCCGCGTCGCGGTGGAGATGGCCAACCTGATGCTCGCCCTCGACGAGGACGGCGCGGGCGAAGCCGCCGACGCGGAACAGGACGAGTAGACCCTTGCAGCCGAAGGATTCCGGGGCATCTAAGGGCGGCGGCCGCAGCGCGCGCCGGCGCGCGCGCGAGCTCGCGCTGCAGGGCCTGTACCAGTGGCTGGTCGGCGGCCAGGACGCGGCCGCGATCGAAGGCCACCTGATCGAGAACGAGGGGCGCGAAGGCGCCGATGAGCTCGGCAAGAAGGCCGACCTCAGCCATTACCGCGAACTGCTGCACGGAACGATCGACGGCGCCGACGAGTTGCGGCGCCAGTTCGCGCCGTACCTCGACCGCAGCGTCGAGGCGCTGTCGCCGATCGAGCACGGCATCCTGCTGATCGGCACGTACGAGATGCAGCAGCGGCTCGAGATCCCGTACCGCGTCGTCATCAACGAGGCCGTCGAACTGGCCAAGAGCTTCGGCGGCACCGACGGCTTCAAGTACGTCAACGGCGTGCTCGACAAGGTCGCCGGACAACTGCGGCCGGCCGAGGTGGCCGCGCGCGGCTGACGCGCAATGGCCGCGCCGCTCGGCGAATTCGATCTCATCGCGCGTTACTTCACGCGCCCGGTGCCCGCTGGCCGCGGCGACATCGCGCTCGCCGTCGGCGACGACTGCGCCCTGCTGGATCCTTCCCCCGGCGAGCAATGGGCCGTCTCGACGGACACGCTGGTCGAGTCGGTGCACTTCCTGCCGTCGGTCGATCCGGCCGCGCTCGGGCACAAGGCGCTCGCCGTCAACCTGTCCGACCTGGCGGCCTGCGGCGCCGAGCCGCGCTGCTTCTTCCTTGCACTGGCGCTGCCGAAGGTCGACGAGGCCTGGCTCGAGGCGTTCTCCGGCGGCATGTTTGCGCTGGCCGACGCTCATCGGTGCGTGCTCGCGGGCGGCGACACGACGCGATCGGCGCAGGGCGTGGTCATCACGGTCACGGTGATGGGCCGTGTGCCGCGCGGGCAGGCGCTGCTTCGCAGCGGCGCGCAGCCCGGCGACGACGTCTGGGTGTCCGGCATGCTGGGAGACGCCGCCTTCGGGCTCGCGCTGCGGCAGGGCGGAGCCCCGGTCCCGGCGGACGCCCGCGCGGCGGTCGAGCGTCTGGAGCGGCCGCAGCCGCAGATCGGGCTCGGGGTCGCCCTGCGGGGCGTGGCGACCGCCGCCATCGACGTTTCCGACGGGCTGCTCGGGGATCTCGGGCACATCCTCGAACGGTCGGCCGTCGGCGCGCGGGTGGAGTGGAACCGCGTCCCGCGCTCGGATGCGCTGCGCCGCCAAGCCGAGGCGGACCAGCGCCGCTTTGCCCTCGCGGGTGGGGACGACTACGAACTGCTGTTCACCGCGCCGGCCGGCCGGCGCGGCGAGGTGGAGCGCGCGGCGGCCGGCGCCGGGATGGCCGTGACGTGCATCGGCGCGGTCACGACGACCGGGCGTCTTGAACTGGTGGACGCCGACGGCCGGGCGATGGACACTGCGCCGCGCGCCTTCGATCACTTCCGTCCATGACTACCGCGTCGATGTCCATCCAGGGCGACAAGACAGTCCCGCCGCCGCCATCCTGGCGGCTGATGCTGTCGCACCCGGCGCACCAGGTGTCGTTCGGCTTCGGCAGCGGCCTCATTCGTCCGGCGCCCGGCACCTGGGGCACGCTGTTCGCGTGGCTCGTGTTCGTGGTGCTCGATCCGTGGCTGGGCGATGCCGGCTGGGCGATCGTGATCGCGTCGACCTTCGTCCTCGGGGCGGCGGCGGCGCAGCGCACGGGCCGCGCGCTCGGTCGCCCGGACCACGGCGCGATCGTGATCGACGAGATCGTCGCCTTCTGGCTCGTGCTGTGGCTGCTGCCGGGCGGCGTGATCACGCAGGCCTTCGCGTTCCTCGGATTCCGCTTCTTCGACATCCTGAAGCCGCCGCCGATCCGCGCGGTGGACCGGCGCTTCAAGAACGGGGTGGGCGTGATGCTCGACGACCTGCTGGCCGCGTTCTACACGCTGCTCGTGGCGAGCGTGCTGGCGCGGCTGTTTTCATGAGCGACGCCGCCGCCAGCATCGAGCGACTCGCCGAGCGGCTGGGCGCCGGCCTGCGCGCGCAGCACCTGGCGCTGGCGACGGCCGAGTCGTGCACGGCCGGCGGCCTCGGGTACGCCGTGACCCTGGTCCCCGGGTCGAGCCAGTGGTACGACCGCGGCTTCATCACGTACTCGAACGAATCGAAGATGCAAGTGCTCGGCGTATCGGCCGCCTACCTGCGCGATTTTGGCGCGGTGAGCGAGCCGGTCGCGCGCGCGATGGCGATTGGCGCGCTGTCGCACAGTGCGGCGCAGGTCGCGGTGGCCGTCACGGGCATCGCCGGGCCGGACGGCGGCACGCCGGACAAGCCCGTGGGCACCGTGTGTTTCGCGTGGGCCATCCGCCGCGACCCGGGAAGCGCCCCGTGGGTGAAGGCGGCCACGCATCGCTTCGATGGCGACCGCGCGTCGGTGCGCACGCAGACGATCATCACGGGACTGCAGACCCTCGTGGACCTGCTGAAGCAACGACAGGACGTATAGCCCGATCGCCTGGCCGGTCCAGGCGCGCTTCGGAGTCGCATTCGATGAACACTCCCCTCTTCGACGAACGGTTCCGCCTTGAACGGCGGGACATTGGCGGCGAAGCCGCTGGACCGGCCGCTGCAGCGCGCGCCGGCCCGTGTCGGCGACGCACCTGCCTGGGACTACAGGCCCTCGTCGCGCTCGCCGCCCTCCTGTGCGCAGGCGCCGCGCTCGCGAAGCCCGAGGGCGCCCGGGCCGTGTGCCTGAACGACGCGGGCGCGTTGCCCGCCGCGGAAGCGAAGCTGCTGGCGATCGGCTCGTACCAGGCGCCGCGCGTGTCGGCCGACGATCGCGCGCAGAAGCTGTTCAACCAGGGCATGGTCTTCGGCCTGGGGTTCAACTTCGCCGAAGCGGTACGTTCGTTCCGCGCCGCCACGCTCGCCGACCTCGACTGCGCGATGTGCCGGTGGGGCATCGCGTGGGCACTGGGCCCCAGCGTCAATCACGACATGAAGCGCGAAGATGTCCCGATCGCGATCGACGCGATCGTGCAGGCGCGCGCCTATGCGCCGGACCTTGCTTCGCGCGAGCGCGCGCTGATCGAGGCGCTCGCGCGCCGCTACAGCGACGACCCGAAGGCGGACGTCGACAAGCTGGCGCAGGACTACGCGGACGCCATGCGCAGGCTCGCGGCGCGCTATCCGGACGATGCCGACATCGCCGTGCTCGCCGCCGAAGCGATCATGAACGCGCACCCGTACGACTACTGGCGGCCCGACGGGTCGCCGCAGTCCTGGACGCCCGAAGTGGTGGCGCTGCTCGACCGCGCGACGCGACTCGCGCCGGACCATCCCGGCGCGCATCACTACCGGATCCACCTGTACGAGGCGTCGGCGACACCCGCGAAGGCGCTTGCCTCCGCCGACCGCATCGGCGCCCTGGCGCCGGCCGTCGGTCACCTCGTGCACATGCCGTCGCACATCTACCTGCGTCTCGGCCGCTATCACGACGCCGTCCTGGCGAACCGGGCCGCCGTCGAGTCGGACCGCGAGTACCTCGCGGCGGTGAACGCCAATCCCACCTACGCCGCGGACTACGTGCCGCACAACGTCCACTTCCTGTGGGCATCGGCGCTGTGGAGCGGCGAGAGCCAGGTGGCCATGCAGGCGGCCGAAGACCTGGCCCGCGCGGCGGATCGGTTGCCGCAGGACGCCGGACGGCGCGGCACGCGCCAGCACTTCCAGGCCGCGCCGTGGCTGACGCTCGTGCGCTATCGGCAGTGGGACACGCTGCTCGCGCGCCAGCTTCCGCGGGCGTCGGATGCCCCGTATCTCGCCGGCCTGGTCCACTTCGCACGCGGCATGGCGTACGCCGCCACGGGCGACATGGAAGCGGCGCGCGCACAAGCCGAGGGACTGCGCGTGATGGAGCGACGCACGAGCGAGCAGAAGCTGAAGGTCAAGAACATCAATCCGGCCGCGGACCTGCTCGCGCTCGCGCGCTCGCTGCTGGCCTCGGAACTCGCGCTCGCGCGCGGGGCCCGCGCGGAAGCGGTCAAGCACGCGGCCGCCGCCGTGGCCGCGGAAGATCGGCTGGAAATCGACGAGCCGCCGGCGTGGCAACTGCCCGCGCGGCACGCGCTCGGCCGCGCCTTGCTGGCGAGCGGTCGGGCGAAGGAGGCGCGGATCGTGTTCACGGAGGACCTCGAGCGTCATCCCGAGAACGCCGTGGCGCTCACTGGGCTTGCAGCGGTCGAGCGATGGCTGGATCGTGACGATGCAGCCGACGCGCTGGAACGGCGCGCCCGTCTTGCCTGGGCGCGCGCGGACATGCCGCTGTCGTCGATCTCGGTGGTGCCGGCTCAGCGCAAGCGGTAACGGTTGATCTCGTTGCGCGTGGCCAGCGCCACGGCACGGGCTCGATCGGCGAAGTCCTCGTCCTTGCCGGCGTACAGGATCGCGCGCGACGAGTTGACGACCATGCCGACCCCGCGGGTCGTCTGGCCGGCCGTCACGCTCGCTTCGACGTCGCCGCCCTGCGCCCCGATGCCGGGCACCAGCAGCGGCAACTCGCCGACCAGCGAACGCACGCGCGCGAGTTCGCCGGGGAACGTGGCGCCGACGACCAGCCCGAGCTGGCCGTTGCGGTTCCATGTCGATGCCGTCAGTCGCGCGACCCGCTCGAACACGCGTTCGCCGCCGGTTTCGAGCATCTGCAGGTCGTTGCCGCCGGCGTTGCTGGTCCGGCAGAGCAGGAACGCGCCGCGGTCGGGGTAGGCGAGATACGGCTCGATCGAGTCGAAGCCCATGTACGGGGACAGCGTGACGGCGTGCGCGGCGTAGCGCTCGTAGGCTTCGCGGGCGTAGTGCTCGGCGGTGGAGCCGATGTCGCCGCGCTTGGCGTCGAGGATGACCGGCACCTCCGGATGCCGTGCGCGGATGTGCGCGATCAGGCGCTCGAGCTGGTCTTCGGCGCGCATCGACGCGAAGTAGGCGATCTGCGGCTTGAACGCGCAGGCCAGGTCGGCGGTCGCGTCGACGATCGCGCGGCAGAAATCGAAGATCGCGTCGGGCCGGTTGCGCAGGTGCGCGGGAAACCGCGCCGGATCCGGATCGAGACCGACGCACAGCAGCGTGTCGGCGTTGCGCCAGCGCGCGGCGAGCAGGTCGATGAAGTTCATGGACGGGATTCTAGGCGGTCGCTGCGTGCTAGCCTGCCGCGCTCTCCATGGTCAGACTCTCCCGCCGCGATCTCGTGCTGCTCGCGCTGCTCACGCTTTTCTGGGGCGTGAACTGGCCGGTGATGAAGCTCGGCGTGGCCGACCTCCCGCCGCTCTACTTCCGTTCGCTGTGCATCGCCGGCGGCCTGGTCTGCATCTGGGCGTGGGCCGTCGCGACGCGCGTTCCGCTGACCGTGCCACCCGGGGCGTGGCCGTCGATCGTCAAGCTCGCCGTGCCCAACGTGATCGTGTGGCACCTGCTCGCGATCGTCGCCATCAAGATGCTTGCATCGGGCCGCGCGGCGATCCTCGGCTACACGATGCCCGTGTGGGCCGTCGTGTTCGGCCTGCTGCTCTTCAAGGAGAGGCCGCTGCCGCGGCACTGGGTCGGCGTCATCGCCGCCTTCATCGGCACGCTGCTGCTGCTGTCGTCCGAGTTCACCGCGCTGGCCGGCTCGCCGCTCGGCACGATCCTGATGCTGGTCGCGGCAGCCGCGTGGGGCTACGGCACCCACCTGATGCGGCGCCACCTCACCGCGATGCCGACGATCGCGCTGACGTTCTGGATGCTGTCGCTGACGCTGGTCGTCACGACGATCGTCTCGATCGCGACCGAGATGGACCAGTGGCGCCTGCCGCTGCCGCTCGAGTGGTTCTCGATCGTCTACAACATGGCGATCGCGATCGCGTTCTGCCACGTCGTCTGGTCGATGCTCGCCCGCAACCTGCCGCCGGCGGCCAGCGGCCTGTCGGTGATGATGATCCCGGTGCTGGGCGTGTTCTCCGGCATGGTGGTGCTCGGCGAGCAGCCGCACTGGCAGGACTACGCGGCGCTCGTCCTCATCCTGGTGGCGCTGTCGACCGTGCTGCTGCCGAGCCGCACGACGAGCTGACCCGGCGGCCCACGAAAGAAAACGGCCCGCCGAAGCGGGCCGTTCTCATTTCGGTTGGGTGTGGAGCCGCAACCGGACGGAACTTACATGTCCATGCCGCCCATTCCACCCATGCCGCCCATGCCGCCCATGCCGCCACCGCCCATGCCGCCGGCCGGCTTCTCTTCCACCAGCTCGGCCACCATGGCGTCGGTCGTCAGCATCAGGCCGGCCACCGAAGCGGCGTTCTGGAGCGCGGTGCGCGTGACCTTGGTCGGGTCCAGCACGCCCATCTCGACCATGTCGCCGTACTCGTGCGTGGCGGCGTTGTAGCCGTAGTTGCCCTTGCCGTTGGCGACGGCGTTCACCACGACGCTCGGCTCGTCACCGGAGTTGGCGACGATCATGCGCAGTGGCTCTTCCATCGCGCGCAGCACGATCTTGATGCCCGAGTCCTGGTCGGTGTTGTCGCCCTTCAGCTTGCTGATGGCCTGCTTGGCGCGGATCAGCGCGACGCCGCCACCGGCGACGATGCCTTCCTCGACGGCCGCACGCGTGGCGTGCAGCGCGTCCTCGACGCGGGCCTTGCGCTCCTTCATCTCGACTTCGGTCGCGGCGCCCACCTTGATGACGGCCACGCCGCCGGCCAGCTTGGCGACGCGCTCCTGCAGCTTCTCGCGGTCGTAGTCGCTGGTGGCTTCCTCGATCTGAGCGCGGATCGCCTTCACACGGGCCTCGATCGTCTTGTGATCGCCGGCGCCGTCGATGATCGTCGTGTCTTCCTTGGCGATCTCGACGCGCTTGGCCTGGCCGAGGTCATTCAGCGTGGCCTTTTCGAGGGTCATGCCGGTTTCCTCGGCGATCACCGTGCCGCCCGTCAGGATGGCGATGTCTTCCAGCATGGCCTTGCGACGGTCGCCGAAGCCCGGGGCCTTGACGGCGCAGGTCTTCAGGATGCCGCGGATGCTGTTGACGACCAGGGTCGCCAGCGCCTCGCCTTCGACTTCCTCGGCGATGATCAGCAGCGGCCGGCCGGCCTTGGCGACCTGCTCCAGGATCGGCAGAAGGTCACGGATGTTGCTGATCTTCTTGTCGTGCAGCAGGACGTAGGGGTTCTCGAGCAGCGCGTTCTGCTTCTCGGCGTTGTTGATGAAGTAGGGCGACAGGTAGCCGCGGTCGAACTGCATGCCCTCGACCACTTCCAGCTCCGTGTTCAGCGACTTGCCGTCCTCGACGGTGATGACGCCTTCCTTGCCGACCTTGTCCATCGCGTCGGCGATGATCTTGCCGATCTCGGCGTCGGAGTTCGCGGAGATCGAGCCGACCTGCGCGATTTCCTTGCTGGTCGTCGTCGGCCGGCTGAACTTCTTCAGTTCCTCGACGGCGGCGATCACGGCCTTGTCGATGCCGCGCTTCAGGTCCATCGGGTTCATGCCGGCGGCCACGTACTTCATGCCCTCGGTCACGATCGACTGCGCCAGCACCGTGGCGGTGGTGGTGCCGTCGCCGGCAAGGTCGGAAGTCTTGGACGCAACTTCCTTGACCATCTGCGCGCCCATGTTCTCGAACTTGTCCTTCAGTTCGATTTCCTTGGCGACGGAGACGCCGTCCTTGGTCACCGTGGGCGAGCCGAAGCTGCGCTCGAGCACGACGTTGCGGCCTTTCGGGCCCAGCGTGATCTTGACGGCGTTCGCGAGGATGTTGACGCCGCGAACCATGCGGTGACGGGCGTCGTCACCGAAGAAAACTTGCTTGGATGCCATATCGATTCTTCTCCAGAAAGATGGGTCGCCGGACGCTCAGCGGCCGGCGTGACCGGGTTCCTTAGGCGACCACGCCCATGATGTCTTCTTCACGCATGACGAGGAGTTCCTCGCCTTCGACCTTGACCGTCTGGCCCGAGTACTTGCCGAACAGCACCTTGTCGCCGACCTTCACGTCCGGCGTGATGAGCTTGCCGCTGTCGTCGCGCTTGCCGGGGCCGACCGCGACGACCTCGCCCTGGTCGGGCTTTTCGGCGGCGCTTTCCGGGATGACGATGCCCGAGGCGGTTTTGCGCTCGTTGTCCAGGCGCTTGACGATCACGCGATCGTGCAGAGGACGAATCTTCATTGGGTCTCCTAGTTGACTGATCTCTCGACGAAAATCGAGAAACTGAAAAACAATGGAGGCAGGGCCTCCGGAAGCCGCAGCGAGGTTGTTAGCACTCCCCGTCGACGAGTGCTAATTGTAGGGGCGGCCCACGCGGTCTTCAAGTGCGGGAGATCGATAAGTTTGCAGGGCACTGAAGACGAGCAGGGGCGGCCGCGAGGTCGCTTCGCAATAGTGGTCACTAACATCGGTCCAATGCCGCGTAGTCGACCATCGAAGTAGCCTTTATGGGCGATTCACCCGAACGGGGCTCAAGCCAGAATCGCGCCAACAGCGATAGAAGGGGGTAGCAGGTTCATGGAATTCCCGCTGCGGCTTCCGTCGCATTGGCTCAGGCCGGACAAGCCCAAGGGCAAGACCCCGGGGTCCAAGTCCGGTTTCAGCCATTCGGTCATGAGTTACACGAAGATGGACGTGCCGACCGTCGAACTGTTCGAGACGGCGGTGACGTTCGAGGCCGACCACGCCCATCCGCTCGGTGCCCATGAATCCCTGACGCGCACGTTCGGCAACAAGGCGGGTGTCGCCTTCGTCTTCCGGGCGGATACCGGCACCCCCGGCCGCTACTGGGTCTACTCGGCCGAGCCCTGGAACGAACCACCGGTCGAGGCCGTGAGCGCGCTGGCCCCCAAGCGCCTGGTGCTCCAGCTGGTCCCCGGACTCCCGTACCGCTTCACGCTGGATGCGTGTGTCGGACACGAGCGCCTGAAGAACGGCGAGAAGGAAGTCGAGCCGTTCAAGACCACGCAGGAGGTCGAGGAGTGGCTGAGGCTGGCCGGGCCGAAGCTGGGCTTCAAGCCGGACTTCTTCAACGTGTCGATCAAGGAACTTCAGTTCCCGTACGGCGGCCGGCACATCAAGTTGCCCTATGCCTCCGCCGAGGGGGTGCTTCAGGTGATGGATGCCGAACTGCTGACCAAACCGCTGCTGCGAGGCATCGGATCGTACCGGCGCGTCGGCCTCGGCCTGCTGCAGTTGTCGAACTGACCCGCGTGCCGCAGCGAGACGGCGCCCGCGGGCGCCGTTTTCATTTGGGCCCCGGCCTCAGGCTCATGCGGAGCACGACGATCGTGCGGATAATCGCAGCGGTCGCGCCGCGATCGTCCCGCGGCGTCACGGAGGTCTTCTTGCTGCATCGCTTTCTCGCGCCTGGGGCGCGCATCGTCCGGGCCATTGGCTGCTTCCTGCTCGCACTGCTCGCCGCGCCGGGCCACGCGCAGTCCACGGTGCCGCCGGTGCTGCCCGAGAGCGTGGCGGCGGAATTGCGGGCGGCGCGGGTCCCGCTGAACGCTGTCGCGATCACGCTCGTGCCGCTGTCGGGCAGCGGCATCACGATGGCGATCAACGAGCACCAGTCGATGAACCCGGCATCGACGATGAAGATCGCGACCACGCTGGCGGGCCTCGAACTGCTCGGTCCGCAATATGTCTGGCGGACCGAGGCGCTGGCGGCCGCGCCGCTGAAACAAGGCGTGCTCGAGGGCGATCTGTGGCTGCGCGGCAGCGGCGATCCGCGACTGGTGGTCGAAGACCTCTGGCTGCTGGTCCAGCGGATCCGCGGCAGCGGCGTGCGCGAGATCCGGGGCGACCTCGTGCTCGACCGCTCCGCCCACGAGCCGATCGCGCACGATCCGGCCGCCTTCGACGGCGAAGCACTGCGCCCGTACAACGCCGGACCCGACGCGCTGCTGCTGAACTACAAGGCGGTCAGCTTCCACTTCGTGCCGGACCCCGGGACGCGGCAGGTGCGGGTCTATGCGCTCCCCGCGATCGCCGGCATGGCCTTGCCGGCGGAAGTGAAGGCGGTGGAGGGGGCATGCAACGACTGGCGAGCGCGCGTGGGCGGCGACTTCACGGATCCGATGCGGCCGCAGTTCCGCGGTGTCTTCCCGCTGTCGTGCGGCGACAAGGTCTGGCACGTCAACCTGTTCACGCCGGTGCAGTACGCGCAGGCGGTCTTTCGTCCGCTCTGGGAGGCGAGCGGCGGGACCTGGCGTGGGCGCGCGCGGGACGGGGTTGTGCCTGCGGATGCACGACGCATGGCAGTCCACGAGTCGCGCCCGCTGGCGGAGGTGATCCGCGACATCAACAAGTTCAGCAACAACGTGATGGCGCGGCAACTCTTCCTCAGCATCGGCGCCGAGAGCAGCCGGCAGCCGGCGAGCATGGAGCGCGGGCAGCGCGCCGTCGGCGACTGGATGGTCAGCCGGGGCCTGGACCGGCGCGAGTTCGTGCTGGAAAACGGCGCCGGACTGTCGCGCGTCGAGCGGCTGACCTCGGCCGGGCTGGCCCGCCTGCTGGTGACGGCGTTCGAGTCGCCGCTGATGCCGGAGCTGATGTCTTCGCTTCCGATCGTCGGTGTCGACGGCACCATGCGCAAGCGCAACGGGGCGGCGGGCTCCGCGCACATCAAGACCGGGCTGCTGGCCGACACGCGCGCCATCGCGGGCTACGTGCTCGCAGCGAGCGGCAGGCGCTATGCGATCGTCGCGTTCGTCAACCACCCCAACGCCGGCGCAACCCAGGGCGCGCTCGACGCCCTGCTGAACTGGGTCTACGCTCAGGGCTGACCGGCGGCTGACCGGCCGGGCCGACACTCTTTCTTTACCTTCCGTCAAAGCCCCCGATCGACCGCCGCCTACCCTGAAAGGGCATTGGCTTTCGCTGAGGAGGGATCATGGAACGAGTCACGAAAGAACGGTTTGCGTCGGATGTGAACGCGGTGCTGGTGGATGCCGAGGAACTGCTGCGGCAGGCCGCCCAGGCCACTGGTGAGGAAGCCAAGGTGCTGCGGGGCCGGGCGCAGGACGCGATCGGCCGCGCCAAGGACTCGCTGGTTCACATCGAGCAACGGGCAGTCGCCCAGACCAAGGCGGCGGCGCATGCGACCGACAACTGGGTGCACGACCACCCCTGGACGGCGGTCGGCATCGCAGCCGGTCTCGCGTTCCTGGTCGGTCTGGCGGTGAACCGCAAGTGAAGTCCGCGCCTCACGAGGCCGACGTTGCACCGTCGGCGCTCGGGCTGGTGCGCGAGGCGGCCGCGCTCGGCGTGGCCGCCCTTGTCACCCGTGGCGAACTGGCCGCGATCGAACTGACCGAAGCGCGCGAGCGCGCCGCGCGCTGGCTGATGCTTGCGCTGGTCGCGGGCGTATTGCTGCTCGCCGCGCTGCTGGTCGGCTCGCTGTGGATCGTGTCGATCTTCTGGGAGTCGCATCGCTCGGAAGCGATCGCCGTCATCGCGGCGGTCTATGCGCTCGCCGGCGGCGGCACGATGTGGTGGCTCGTCGCACGGCTGCGCGCCGCCCCGCCGCTGCTGCAGGCCACCATCGCTGAACTGAAGCAGGACTGCGACGCGCTGCGCGGCACGTCGCGGACACCGTCATGACGCGACGCTCGCGCGATGAACTGGCGTTGCGCCGCGAGGCTCTGGCGATGCGCGCGGCGCTGCAGAGGATCGAACTGGCTGCCGTCCTGGGCCAGGCCCGCGAGGTTTCGCTGGCGCGCAAGGGCATCGGGGCGCTGGCGCTGCATCTGGCGCGATCGTTTGCGTTTTCCCGAAGCGGAGGGGGGACTGTGGCCGCCCGCCTGCGGCCATGGATGCTCTCGGCGGGACTGATCGCAGTGCGCGCGTTGCGGGCGTCGCCGACCGTGCGCTGGGTGGCGGCGGCCGCTGCCGTAGGCGGCGCTGCGTGGTGGGTCGCGCGGGCGCTGCGGTCACGCGGCGCGGCGGACGACGGGAGCGGCTGAGGCCGCCTACAGGTCCTAGTACTTGATCGTGCAGCCGTAGGCAGTCGTTGTCGACGTCGTCACGGGTTTGCCGGCGGCGACTTCGCCGAGGGCGACCGCGACGTGGTTCGTCGACGTCTTGATGTCGGCCGGATTCGCGCTGCGCTTGTCGTCGATCGCGCCCGCGTAGACCAGCGTTCCCTTCGCGTCGATGACGTACATGTGCGGCGTCACCTTCGCGGCGTAGGCCCGGCCGATCTCGCCCCTGGCATCCATCACGATTGCGGTCGGCGCCGACTTCTGCTCCCCGAACCATGCGGCCAGCTTCGCGGGCGCCATGTAGTCGGAGTGGGACTCGGTGGTCGAGTTGATGGCGAGCCAGACGACGCCGGCCGCGGTGTTCTTCTGCTGCAGCGACTGCATGTTCCCGCTCGTGTAGTGCTTCTGCACGAACGGGCAGTTCGGGTTGTTCCACTCGAGCACGACAGTCTTGCCTCGGAAGTCCGCGAGGGACACGGGCTTGCCGTTGACGTCGACACCACGGAACGCCGGCGCAGGCTGTCCCGGCACCGGGGTGGCGAGAACCGGCGAAGACGCAGTGGCGACCGCGGCGACCGCGGCGATCAGGAGGGCGGTGACTTTCATCGTCGTTCAGCTCCGTTGTCGTTCAGGTCACTGTCGTTCGGGCCACATCAGCGAGCGGCCAGCTTGATCTTGTCGAGCGCGGCGAGCACCGTTGCCTCGGTCAGGATTTCCGGCAACACGGTCGGCTGGCCCTTCGTGTCGTACAGCACGTAAAGGGGCACGCCGTTGCGTCCGAACTGCGCGAGCGCCTGCGTGATCCGCTCGTCGCGCGTCGTCCAGTCGGCCCGCATGCGGACCACGCCCGCGGCGGCGAAGCCGCTGATCACCTTGTCCGACGTCAGCGCGACCCGCTTGTTGACCTGGCAGGTCACGCACCACGCGGCGGTGAAGTCGATGAACACCGGCGTTCCCTCGCTGGTCAGTTGCGCGAGCTTCTCCGGCGAGTAGGCGACCCAGTCGTCGCTGCTGGCCGCCTTCGCGACCGCGGCGGGATCCGAGGTCGCCAGCGGCGCGAACGCCAGCGCGGCGACCAGCGCGCCCGCGAGCGCCACCCAGCGGAAGGGATACGCACCGCGCTGTGACAGGCCAAGCGCCCAGGCGGCGAATCCCACCGCCACCACCACTGCGAGCGCCAGCCCGACGCCGCCGGCATCCACCTGCTGCGCGAGGACCCACAACAGCCACACGCAGGTCGCGAACATCGGGAACGCCATGAACTGCTTGAACAGTTCCATCCAGCGGCCGGGCCGCGGCAGCTTGTGGAGCAGCGCCGGGAACAGGGTCAGCAGCAGATAGGGAGCTGCCATGCCGACGCCGAGCGCGGCGAACACGGACAGGGCGACCGTGGCCGGCTGGGTGATCGCGTAACCCAGTGCCGCGCCCATGAACGGTGCGGTGCACGGCGAGGCGACGATCACGGCGAGCACGCCGGTTGCGAAGCTGCCGCGCCAGTCGCGCGTTCGAGTCAGGCTCTCCGCCGCCTTTGCGTTGCCGATGCCGCTGCCGAGCGTGAACTCGTAGACGCCGAGCAGGTTCAGCCCGATCAGGAAGAACAGCACGGTCAGGCTCGCCACCACCCAGGGCGTCTGCAGCTGGAAGCCCCAGCCGAGCGCGCTGCCGGCCTGCTGAAGCGCGATCAGCAGTCCGGCGAGCAGCACGAACGACAGCACCACGCCGGCGGCGAAGGCGATGCCGTGCGCGGCCAGCGAGCCTGAGTGCGTCCGGTGCTGCGCGAGACCGATCAGCTTCAGCGACAGCACGGGGAACACACACGGCATCAGGTTCAGGAGCAGGCCGCCGAGGAGCGCCGCGCCGAGCGCGGCGACCAGCGACATGGCGGCCGCGGGGTTTGTCGAGGGCACGGCGCTCACCGGGGCCACCGTGCCGGCCACGAGCGGCAGGTCGATGGAGCCGATCCAGCCACCGGCGGCGGGCCCGCCGTTCGCGACGAGAACACCCTGGAGGGTCTTGGCATCGGCCTTCACCGGCTGGGCCGCAGTCAGGTACAACTCGACCGCGTCGCCTTCGCGCTTCAGCACCTGCGGCGCGGCAGGTTCGATCCGGCCTTCGTGCTGCGGGAAGAACTCGAGCCGGCTCGCGGTCTTGCCAGCCGGCAGCGCGAGGCTCAGCCTGATCCGGCTGCCATCGATCGTGCCCTGGCCTGTCGCATTGGCAAGCGGCTGCGGGATGAGCACCCGCGTCGCCTCGAACAGCGCCACGTGGGCCGACGGACCGGCCGCGGCCTTGACGGGCAGCGTCAGCGCGATGTCGCTTTCACCCGGAATGCAGACATCCTTGCATTCCAGCCACTCGGCCTTGCCAGCGAGCGTGACGCGGCTTCCGACCGGCACGTCCGCCGGCACCTGGATCGTCGTCAGCAGCAGGATCTCGCCGTCGTAGCCGAAATTGACGAGCGGGCCGGTCGGCAGGCGCTTCGGATGCGGCCACTCGATGGGGCCGGCAGTGAAGCCCGCGGGCAACCGCCAGTCGATGCGCGTCGGCAGGCCCGAGTCGCCCGGCACTTGCCAGTACGTGTGCCACTCGGACTGGTGCTTGAGCTTCAGCCCGACGGTCAGCGGTTGCCCCGGGACGATCGCGTCCGTCGCGGCGAGGAGTTCGGCGTCGACGTGCCTTTCGGGCGCGCCGAAGCGCGGCAGCGACTGCGCCCAGGCCGTCTGGCCGGGCAGCAGCGTCAGCAGCGCAAACAGAACGGTCAGCAGTGTTCGCATCTTTCCTTGGTCCCGGCAAAGGCGGCCAGGTTCCCTTCCCGGCCCGCGGGCCCTTGATCCCTTCGCAGCTCAGCCCGCGGCAGTCGCCCGGAACGCATCCCGCGCAGCCACCAGGGTCGCTTCGATCACGTCGTCGCCGTGGGCCATCGAAACGAAGCCGGCCTCGAAGGCGGAGGGCGCGAGGTACACCCCGCGGTCGAGCATCGCGTGGAAGAAGCGGTTGAAGCGCTCCTTGTCGGCCTGCATCACCTCCGCGTAGCTCCCGGGCGGCCGGGGCGCGAAGTAGATGCCGAACATCCCGCCGACCGAGTCGCCGGCGAAGGCGAGGCCCGGCGCCGCTTCCCGTGCCACCCGCTGCAGTCCGCCGACCAGCCCGGCGGTGCGCTCTCCCAGCCGGTCGTAGAACCCGGGCTGCTGGACCAGCTTCAGCGTCGCCATGCCGCACGCGACCGCGACCGGGTTGCCGGACAGCGTGCCGGCCTGGTAGACGCCGCCGAGCGGCGCGAGGTGTTTCATCACCTCGCGCTTGCCGCCGAAGGCCGCGACCGGCATGCCGCCGCCGATCACCTTGCCGAGCACCGTCATGTCCGGATCGATCCCGTAGAGCGACTGCGCGCCGCCGAGCGCGACGCGGAAGCCCGACATCACCTCGTCGAACACCAGCACCGCGCCGTGGCGGGTGCACAGCGCGCGCATCGTGTCGAGGAACTCCTGCGTGGCGCGCACGAGGTTCATGTTGCCGGCGACCGGCTCGACGATCACGCACGCGATGTCGTCGCCATGCTGTGCGAACGCGTCCTCGAGCTGCTGCGGATCGTTGTAGTCGAGCACGAGCGTGTGCTGCGTGATCTCCGCCGGCACGCCGGCGCTGCTCGGGTTGCCGAACGTCAGCAGTCCCGACCCCGCCTTCACCAGCAGGCTGTCGGCGTGACCGTGGTAGCAGCCTTCGAACTTGACGATCTTGCGGCGGCCCTTGCCGCCGCCCGCTGCGCCGCGCGCGAGCCGGATGGCGCTCATTGCCGCTTCGGTGCCGGACGAGACCAGCCGCAGTTGCTCCATCGACGGCACGAGCTTCAGGAGCTCCTCGGCCATCTCGACTTCGGCTTCGGTCGGCGCGCCGTAGGACAGGCCGCGCGCCGCCGCCTCCTGCACCGCCCGCACGACGTCCGGGTGACCGTGCCCGAGGATCATCGGACCCCACGAGCCGATGTAGTCGATGTAGCGCTTGCCGTCGGCGTCCCAGAAGTACGGCCCGTCGGCGCGCGCGATGAATCGCGGCGTGCCGCCCACCGAGCGGAACGCGCGCACCGGCGAGTTCACGCCGCCCGGGATGGACTTCTGCGCGCGTTCAAACAGCTGCTCGTTGCGATTCATGTCGTCGTTGTCCTTCGTTGAACAGGTGCACCAGCGCTGCCGCGGCCCGGCCGGGGTCGTCCGCGTCGAACACGGCGCTGATCAGCGCGGCGGCGTGGGCGCCGGCGGCCGCGACTTCCTGAATGTTGCCACTGTCGATGCCGCCGATCGCGATCACCCGCCGCGTCGGCCAGCGGCTGCGCGCGTCGGCGAGCAACGCGAGCGGGGCGTGCGCCGCGTGCGGCTTCGTGCTCGACGGAAACATCGAGCCGAACGCGAGCGCGTCGGCGCCATCGGCCACGGCGTGCCCGGCACGCGCCAGGTCGTCGTAGCAGGAGGCCCCGAGCAGTCCGTCCGGCATCAGGGCGCGCGCCGCGCGCACGTCGCCGTCGTCGCGGCCCAGGTGCGCGCCATCGGCACCGACGGCG
>Ga0209820_1000092_pt1 | contig 19933 bp, 18 predicted proteins | sample PPLLak21cMay2015_FD_187254 | JGI IMG/M metagenome (GOLD analysis project Ga0209820, IMG submission 187254) | Freshwater sediment microbial communities from Prairie Pothole Lake near Jamestown, North Dakota, USA - PPLs Lake P7 Core (1) Depth... | ecosystem: Environmental > Aquatic > Freshwater >...
TTCTGCTTCGTCCAGACTACTAATCACGGTTGGACGTTCGACGGGAAAGCCGGATTCTGGCAAGTATGAGGCGAGGAAATTCCCGGGGATGCCAACCTTCTCCATTGGTGATTGAAAAGTCAGAAAGATTATGCCGTAAATTTCTGTTTTGTATCCCGGATCATCTGGAAAAAATTTACTTCAGAAAATGGTCAGGTTCATATCGCCAGTCTGGCAGGAAGAGCTGATCCTCCTGCTTAAGTTAAAACTACCTGGCATTGAACTAAGTGTACATGACAGAGCACTGAACGGGAATACACATATCTGATCTATTCCAGAAGACCAGAGATAATTAAAAAGGCTCCTGTATCCTCCAGATTATTTGATACGCATTTTCCGTAATGTATTAAAAGTGATTTTTTTAGCTCTGTTGAAACCCTGAGATTTCAACAAATTGCGAATCACCTGGTATCGGGGGGACAGTGCCTATCTCCCGAACCACCCTGGCACTTTGCAATGGGTGTTATATTACCCTCTCTGAAATTATCGCCCCCGAAGGGATGCCGCAGCGGCCGGGGACGGAGACATTACATGCCGTAGCCAGAAAAAGAGCGTTGAGAAAAATATCGTGAGGATCTCACATAAGCCATTTTTTAAAAATTCCTTTCTGCTGAATATCAGCTTTATCCAGGAAGAGTCATTACAATGCGTTGTACGATGCGTAAAAAGAGTATATCCCAGTATTACGGACTGATTTTTCAAGTGCGGGTGGCCTGGACCAAGTTCCGGCACAGAAATTAAAAATACCATTAATTAGGGTTATTTTTCAAAAATAAACGATTAAAACAGGATTTTCAAGAATTTTTTTAATACCCCGGTTCTTATTTATAAACCATATGATGCTATACTTAAAGGGCACGTTTTATGCATATTTTCGAAGGTTCGCATCTGCATTTTCAATTTACGCCGCTCACTAATCCGGATATTCAGATGCCCATTCAGAATCCCGGGGATTCGATCAAAGCTGGACTATTCACCTTGAATCCCGGATTTCCACCCGGATAAATCCATAATGTGAAAGACAGGAAGTGAGAGTGAAAGAACCTCTGTAACAAAATACTCACAGGTTCAAATCCCCCGACTTCCATTGGAAACAATCAAGAAGCACAATATAACATGACTCTGCTTTACCAGGGGTAGGCACGCATGAGTGAACGCGGTTACATTTACCTGATTTATTCCAGAAGATCATCTACAACATTAAAAAAACGCTGGATCCACGATTATTCGATGTACGACTCAAAATTTTTTTCAGGATTTTTTCCGATGACTGTCACCATGAATGATATTTGTTTTATGAACTTCTGCTTCTTACCGCATTGAATCATCAATCTGCCGCTGATACTTCGGATGAGAGAGATTTTACCTCCTGCGGGAAACTGCGGACCAGTCCCCTCGCGCAATCTCGCCCGGGGCAATCCAGAAAATATGGATGCCCATAGTTGGATTTCCAGAGTTTACTGCAAAACTAATCAGATACCAGTAATATTTCCTCTGCATCAATGAGGAATTCTTACAGGAACTGATGAAGTTCGCGAATACAATGAAAGGAAAATGTTGATCATCGTCTGATAAGGGGCATTTTTGTTCACGTTTTTTCCGATGGATTTTCTTTAGTATTTTGTCCACACCAAGGCCACTCACGCAGGGAGGGTTAGGGACTATGTATTTTTCTTATATTTAACCCGCCTCGGGAAGCGTCCCTCTGGGTGATGTTTTTGCTCCTGAAGGGTTGTTCCATGGTTTATTTGATATTATTTCATGGTTACAGAAGTGATATTGTTAAAATACCAAGGAAGATTTACTGCAGTTTTATTAATAATAAACCATATATCGCTATACACAAAGCAGCCAAAAACCATCCCGTTCTCATCAGGGCTGGACTATTCCCTGATAAACTCCATGTGCAGGTGATACGACGATGGATGAGTCACGAGCCCGAGAGGAAATTAACAAATATAAAAAATTCAAAAAAGTGGACGGAGCGACGTACCGGAAGGTAAACCAGTTTCTGCGCAAGCGGACCTATATCACTGCGAGAGAATGGGCTCTTGCACGCCTCTGCACAGATTTCAGGACCTCCGGAGGTGCGGAGATGACATTTATCGGAAATCATCTTCCCGAACTCGTTCCCTTTATGGAAGATACCTATTCGCCCCAGGCGGTAAACCAGGCACGGCACTCTTTTAAAAAGAAAGTGCGGAAGTCAAGCGCCACCTTTTTCTATGGTGCGATGTGCGGATTTTTCACTACCGATGAACTTGATGATCTGCTCTTTGAGGCCAGCGAAGTCGCCCGGTTTCTTCTCGAAGTTGAAGGGACTACCCTTGATATCGACGAAGAGATTGATATCGAGGATCGGATAACGAAAGTGATGAGAAGTGTCGGGGAGGCCGCCAAAACTATTCTCAGATCGCGGGATGAAGAGGAAAAAGCGGCGGATAATCCAGCCTCACAAAAACCCGTCGATGACACTGCTCAACGGCACCGTGATGTGTCACCTGCCGGAGAGAGAGAGGCGGGCAAAAAAACACCGGACTCCCGTCCTGTATCAGATATGCATGCAGTGCCAGTGATGATCGATCTGGAGATCCTGCCTGTAATCGATAAAAAAACTGCCCTTGAAGGAACGCTGTCAGTGCAGGAGAGTTCTGAAGGGTGCGGAACCCGTGAACGGAATCCGATAAACAACCGAGGCCTTTAATAATACTGACAGTAACGGAAACTGGGAGAAAGAACCAAACAATCACTGGAGAACTACTGCATGAAAATAATCCAGCTCGTGGGCAGCTCAGGTTCAGGCAAGACAACATTTATCTTAAACCTTATCCCGGCACTGAAAAAACAGGGAACGGTGGCAGTAATCAAACATCTGGGGCATCACACGTTTACGTTCGAGGAGGGGAAGGATACCACTGTTTTTTTTGATGCGGGTGCAGACATCTCTGTGGGGTTGGACTCGCAAAAAGCCGTAGCTGCTCTCCGAAAAAATACCCTTGAGGACATATTGGGTATGCTCTTTCACCAGGGAATTGACTTTGCTGTCATTGAAGGCTTCAAACAGCGGGCATTTCCCAAGATAGTTATCGGTAGTTTAACCGCTGAGAACTGTGTCCTTTCCAATCCTTCGGTTGACGAGGTACTTGCATCGATCGACCTCTTTGAAAATTATTCCCCTTAAAAAAACCGGAGCCAGAGAACCATGCACACTACAAAATTCCAGAAACGTCTGTTTGGTACGAACGGAGTACGAGGAGTTGTCGGTAAAGACATGACACCGGACCTCGTACTGACTATCGGTCAGGCCCTCGGTACGATGCGAAAAGGGTGCATTGCCGTAGGAAGGGATACCCGGACATCAGGAGAAACCCTGGTAAAGGCTGTAAAATCAGGGCTGCTCTCTATGGGTTGTGATGTTGTTGACTGTGGGATCCTCCCGACCCCTGCTCTCCAGTATCTTGTCAAAGATCAGTTCGACGGGGGTGCAATGATAACCGCCTCCCACAACCCCCCTGAATATAATGGTGTCAAAATCATCGAGGCTGATGGAACGGAAATGGGGGATGAAGAAACAATCAGACTGGAACATCTCATATTTGATACGCTACCTTCACCCCTGCCATGGGACGACGCAGGTCATGAAATCTTCGCTCCCCATCTTATCCGGAACTATATCGATGCAATTGTCCATCAATTCCCTGAGAATACCGGTTCGGGATTAACCGTCGTGGTTGATCCCGGGTCCGGCCCTTCATGCCTCACAACACCGCAAATTCTCACCGCCATGGGATGCAGGGTATTCACCGTCAATGGAACTATGGATGGAACATTTCCCGGGAGGTTGCCTGAACCCTCTCCTGAGGGTCTCAGGACACTGGCCGATCTCGTCGTCAGCTGCGGTGCAGCATTCGGGGTCGCGCACGATGGCGACGCGGATCGTTCCGTATTTATCGACGAAAACGGGAGCTTTGTCGAAGAAAACCAGGAGTTTGCCCTGATCGCCCGGCATATCTGCCATCAAAAAAAAGGTGCACTGGTTACACCCGTAAGTACATCCCAGATGGTGGAGATGGTTGCGAAAAATGAAGGCTGCACCATTCACTATACTCCGGTAGGGAGCATCTACGTCGCCCGGACAATGCGGTCGCTCATCAACGAAGGTAAAGGGGTTATTTTTGGTGGTGAGGGGAATGGCGGACTTATTTTTCCCGACCATCAGTTCTGCAGGGACGGGGGTATGACAGCAGCGATGATGGTTTCTCTCCTTTCTCAGGAAAAACAGCAGCTCTCTGCATTGATAAACACCCTGCCCCGGCGTACCATGATCAAGGATAAAATCAGTACGCTGCAAGGAGCAGAAGTGCTTGAAAAAATAAAAAACATTTATAAGAATGAAACGCCTGACCTGACAGATGGTGTTAAAATCTTCCGAAAAAATTCCTGGGCACTTGTCCGTGCATCAGGAACAGAACCAATTATGCGGATTATCATCGATGCAGAAAACGCCCGGTATGGTCAGGATTTTCACCGCGAGCTGATGGATCATATCTCAGCGGTCAGCAGGCAGTAAACGAGAGGAACCGGTTATATCCTGTAGAATCGGACGAGGCTGACCGTAAATTTTTATTAGATTATTATTTTAACTCAATGAAAATTTAATAAATAATTGATAATTTCGCTCCGTATCAAAAACAACTTCGTATTCTATGCCATATTTTAAAAAAAATCAATAATTTTGCTCTATTATGATAAAAAAAATTAAATTTGAGGTTAAACTGGATCAAAAAATATAATAACTATTTGAGTTAAATTGAGTTTATCCCACATTGTGATACAAGAATGGCAAGTACTCATGAAATTGTCAGGAAAGTCCAGCGGGCTCTGTCTGCAGAAGACTGGAAAATCATCGAGAGCGGTCTATCCAGGATTCTCCAGTTACAGGGAAGAAGGGCACAAAAAGTTCTCGTAACGGAAATTAACAACCTGATCACCGATGCTGCACTAAATAATAATAAACCCGAGCTGTTATTTGCCCTGCCGGACCTGCCGGGTTTTGATATTGACGACCTTTTCTCCCGGATTGTCCAGCAATTCATCACAACAAAGGATGAGAAATGGCTGAAATCGGTATTTGCATTGTCTGATAAACTGGGTAAAAAAAGTTATCAGTCACGGATTTTTGCACTGATGGCACAAACCCTCATTGATGCCGGGGTTTCAGAGGGAAATGCAGGATTTATTGATACGGGCATGATCATGCTTGAACGGATCAGTTTCCGGAAGTATCGTTCCGATGTGATGATCGAAATCATCCCCCTCCTGATCAAATGGGCAATTGCATCAAAAGATGAAAAACTCCTCCGTCGTTCTCACCATATTACCGAAGAGATCAGCGATATTTCAAAACGAGCTGTTTTGCACGCAGAGCTTGCAAATGCAATGGCGACCATCGCCATCCTTGAAAAAAATCGCCAGCTGTTCCTGGAGAGCATCCGCGATGCTGCGAAAATTCACCAGAAGATCCGCAGACAGTCATGTATTTCATCCATTATTGAAAAAGGTGTAAAATCTGTATTCGGAAAAGAGATCCTGGATATTCCCCATTTCATCGGGAATTTTAATGACCTGCCAGAGGAGATGCGACTCGAGATAGTCAGTGCCCTTACAGAACAGGTGCTGGAAAGGGTGAAGGACAAACAGCAGATTATTACCATTCTTCAGACTCTTTGCGAACGGATGCCTTTTGTCACGGGCACTCTCGTTATTGATCTCCTGAAGAAAGCAGAAATATCAGGGGATTTGTGGTACCTTTCCGCAGCAATCACCATCCACCGGATCTTCCTGGATACTGAAGTATACCCGATCAGGGAACTGGTACGGGCAGGGGTTTCTGTTGCACGGCGTTCAAACAGTATGCCCGTCCTATCAGATCTTATTCCCATCATCGACAAGAACAGCGATCCGGTCTTCCTGTCACGCATATACCTCCAGTTTTCCCAGATTATGCTTTCTTCGGGGGATTTTACATCGGCTCTCAATATATTCAGAAAAATCAGTCACGAGACGGAGACCCTGCCTCAGTATGCAGATAACCTCACGGATCTCCTTAAAACCGCGGTATTAAAGGACAGTGTCCCTCTGGTCAAAGATATGGTCCTTAACCGCCTGAATCAGGATACCCTGCACCATTCGCTTTCCAGGGCTGTTATCGAACTGTGTACTGATAACCCGTTTGAAGATATCATATCCCATGCAGAATCCTTAAGCGGGCTTATCCATTTATATCCACAGCAGAACACCCTGCTGCTGGAGAGTATTACTATTCTTGTTGACCGGGGATTTCTCACCCTGCACAACCCCAATGTTCTGATCAAAATGGCAGAATCCATTCAGGACCAGCCCCTCAGGGAGCGGGCAATTGCCTATATCGTTATCCAGATTGCAAAAATCGGGGTGCAGATCAAGAACCGCGATTATCTCCAGAGAGCCGTGGGTCTCACCTGCCAGATTGCGGGTCAGGAAACGCGTTCTGCAACACTCGGCAGTATTATCGATGAGGCATCTCTTCTTGCCGCACGGCAGGGGGATCTCGACCTTCTTTTACGGATGCGGGTCTGGAGCACCGAACTTCTCGAGGACAGCCTTGCAGCAAATGCGATGGCAAATATCATTGACGGGGTGATTCAGTACGCTGTCAGCAGACGTTCACCTGCGGTGCTTGAGGATGCTTTCAGAATAGCCATTGACATCAGCGATCCTGTCCTGAAAACCCAGCAGTTTGAAAAGATTGCCGAGTGTTTTGTAAAAATCGGGTGCATACTGTTAAATGAGCCGGAATCGCGGCCAGACCCCGAGGATTTCGCTGCAGAAATATACCCGTTCGAACGCAGTCTGTCAATAATCAAAGAGAATATCAAAACACCATGGATATCGCTGAAGATTGCCGGGATGATTGATATTCTCATCTCGTATTCACGCGTCAGCGACAACCCGGATTATACTATCCCGCTTGCGATGTTCGCCGTAGAGATCGAAAATCCTTTCGAAAGAGATGCCATGATGTCCCGTATTATTTCGAACCTGCACGAGAACATCACGTATCCGGACTCGACTGATCCCTACGAGATTATGGCATATCTCCTCCAGAGAGACCGCCACTCTGCATCAAACCCGCTGATGATCAGCCTGATTTTCCGGCTCCTCCAGTTGATTAATAATCCTTTTATCAGGCTTTCCGGGTTATGCAGCCTTGCCGAATCAGCCATCAAACTGTCCGAATTGGACCGGGCACGGACTATTCTGGATGATGTCTGCAGTGAACTCAAAAAAATTCCGGCAGAATACCAGAAAGTACTGATCCTTTCCAACCTCACTATCCTGTATTGCGGTATCGACCCTGACCGTGCAAAAAAATGTCTCGACCGGGCGATTCAGCAGTCAGAATCCATTGAACCTGATGAAAATTCCAGTACCCGCAAACGGGTGATTTCTGCCATCGTCAGAATGAACGAGGTCACACCGGATCCCGGACTGGTCAGTCGTTCACTTCAGGTAGCGTCGAACATCGCCGACCCTGTCGAATATATAGAATCGCTGAATGCGATATACAGCATGATCAGGACTGACAGGGATCGAAGCAACAAAATCGTCAGCTGCATGTCCGAAGCTGTGGACAGGATCTCTTCACCGTATGAAAAGGCTTCAGCCCTCCTTGATATCATCCCCCTCGCAATGCAGAGCAGCGATGATAAAACCCCGGTAATTTTGCTGAAGAAAGCCGAAGCGTTGACCAGAAAGATAAACATTCCCCAGATTGCCGATACCATCCGCGATAATATCGCCCGGATGTTCGTTGCATTGTATCATAAGCATGACAAGGCGACGTATCTCGAGTCTGCAGTTGAGGTCACCAAGGCAATTGATAATGTCGAGATACGGCACCGCCGCCTTTCACAGATGGGGTATAATGATACGAGTGAAATCCCCTCACACTATGAGAAAATCAGAGGGCTCTTTGAAAAAGTAATGGAAAATGGAGCTCATCCCAATCAGATCGCCGCGCTTGAAAAAATGGTCCGTTCGGTTTCTGATCGGGGAAAAGAGGCAATCATATTCTGTGATCTTGCAGTACTTGCACGGAAGGCAGGTAAAGAAAAAATTGCCAACCGGATGTTACAGAATGCTATAAAGGAGGCAGGGATAATCCGCCCGCTTTCCCATCGGGCTTTTGTAATGTGCGATATTGCCATGAAGACCCATAATTCCGGTAGTGAAAAGGCGTCCCAGGAGGTGCTTGATTGTGCAATTGACGCAGCAACGAACATCCGGCAATCGTCGCTTCGTGACGAGGTATTTGAGGAACTTGGACTTGCAATAAAACTTATGCAGGGGATGTTCCGGTGAAGTCCATCGAGATCCTTATCAGCGGGAAGGTCCAGCGGGTTGGATACCGGGCATGTGTCCGGAGGATCGCAACGGATTTACACGTAACCGGCACGGTAGTAAATCTCCCCGATGGGAGAGTTCGTATACACGCATCAGCGGAACCCATGATTCTGGAAAAATTTGTTTCCATGATTTATAGCTGCCCCAGAGCAGTGATCCGTGATATAAAAACTTCAGAAATTCCCGGGATGCACTTTACTGACTTTTCAATCATCAAGGGAGAAAGTCGGCTTAGTACCGAATTATAAATTCGCTGGTATTCATCATTGCATGGTAGAGGGTATACACCAGCTCATCAATTTTCTTATTATCTATGGAAGAATGAAAATAACCGATCAACAGGTGTAGGAGATCATCAGAAAGCATGCACCTTCCGGGGATTTGTTCAAAGTCAGAGGAGCTGAGGGATTCTCTGGCAACCTGGTATACTACCCGGTCAATCATATCCGCCTTTAGCGGTTCTATAAGATCCTGAACGAGACTTCCTTTTCCCTCATACATCAGGCCGCAATCAGGATCAAGACGGGATCCGATGAGAGAGACACAGCAATTCCCGAACAACATTGCGTACCCAAAGGAGAGCATTGCATTGACGGGATCCGACTGGGGACGTGTTGTTCTTCTCCGGTATCCGAAATCCGGAGGGATGTTCCTTGACATGATTTCGTAATACATATCGGCTGTCAGGCGGTGTAACCGTCGTATTTCGTCCAGTTTGATCAGGTACTGCAGTTCTTGTTCCGATGTATGAAGAAACTGCTGTTCGCCTTCATAAAACAAGGTTGAGTTCTGCATCTCCTGGACATGTTCAATAGCAAAGAGGCGGGATTTTATCGCTGCCTGGGCTATGGCAGTAGCATAACGATGGCGGGGGACAACCTGCTGGATTTTGTGGATTTCCGTATCACTCTTGTCCCCGAACGGGCGGATAATCCCGATCGGGGTACAGTCAGGTTCAAAAAATGAGATATACGCACCTTTTTTTACCAGATTTGTTATAGTGGAAGAGCTGATGGTGTGGCCACCAATGACAAGCAGGTTTTTGATCAAATCAAGCGGATATTCTTCGACAGAATTTTTTTTCTGTATGATTAATTTTGTCTGGGTGGATTTTATATGAGTGCCAAAACCGCTTACCGATAACCAGGGATATTCCGTCACTCATCTGCTCCAAAATAATTTTTCAACTGATCAGATTACTATACCATTTTCCCTGATTAATTCATCGTTTTTACGCTATCAGACAATTCCGGGTTAAATTCACCCTTTTTTATGATGATTACCGTCAACCTGTTCCATGTATTTCGGTGAATTTAAACAGTAACAAACGCCATATATTGTCTGTCGTGCAATAGCATAACAGGGGCACTACATGTTCTGGGACAAGAAGGCAGAAACATTAAAACCGGACGAATTGCGGGAACTTCAGCTGAAACGCCTGAAAAAAACCCTGATGCAGGTACAAAACGTTGATTTTTACCGGAAACTTCTCTCTGGTGCCGGAATGAAAGCATCCTCAGTCAAAACACTGGATGATATCCAAAAAATCCCGTTCACCAAAAAACAGGATCTCAGGAACGGATATCCATTTGGTTTTTTTGCAGTTCCCCTGAAAAAAATCGTTCGAATCCACACAACTTCAGGAACAACAGGGAAACCGACGGTCGTCGGTTATACACGGAAAGATCTCGATGCCTGGTCAGACCTCATTGCCAGAAATATGACCATGGTTGGTGTCGGTGAAAATGATGTCTTCCAGAACATGGTAAATTACGGCATGTTCACCGGAGGTCTGGGATTTCATTACGGGGCAGAAAAAATCGGGATGACGGTAATCCCCAGCGCAACGGGAAATACAAAACGTCAGATCGAAATGATTAAGGATTTTGGTGTGACGACAATCCATTGTACTCCCAGTTATGCAATGCACCTCTCGGAAATCGCAGAAGAGATGAATATGTCACTTGAGAGTCTCAGGACCGGCATATTCGGTGCGGAACCATGGTCGGAAAGTGTTCGGCAGACGCTCGAAAAAAGACTTGGCGTGACTGCGTATGATTCCTACGGGTTAAGTGAACTTTTCGGTCCTGGTGTGGCATTTGAATGCCCTGAGCGTGACGGGCTCCATATCTGGCATGATTGTTTTTATGTTGAGATTATTGATCCGAAGACAGGGGAACGGGTCTCTGATGGGGAACGGGGTGAACTTGTCGTAACCCCGCTGGTCAAGGAAGCGATGCCGTTACTCCGGTACCGCACCGGGGATATCACCTTCCTGATAGAGGATGGCTGCCTGTGCAGGCGTGGGCAGAAAATCGCCAGGATTACCGGAAGGAGCGATGATATGCTGGTAATTCGCGGCATCAATGTGTTCCCGTCGCAGATTGAACATGTGCTTCTGAAAATTCCCGAGGTTGGCAATCAGTTTATGGTATATATTGACAGAATTAATCATCTGGATGAGATGACTGTCGAAGTTGAGATCAACCGGGAGTTCTTCAGCGGCGAACTTGCCGATCTTGCAAGACTCCAGAAAAAAGTGGTAAAAGAGCTCCATGATGCACTCGAACTCAGGACGACAGTCAAACTCGTGGAACCTGGTTCTCTGCCCAGGTTCGAAGGAAAGGCAAAGAGAGTGATTGACAGGAGAGAGGCGGAATAATGAGAAGCTGGGACCCGAGAATCGAGGAGATGCCAAAAGAAGATCTCCGGAAAATGCAGTATAAACTGTTGAAAAGTCTTGTTTACAGGCTTTACAGTTTTTCTCCATTTTACCATGAACGGATGAAAGAACAGAATGTCCACCCTGACGATATCAGGGAACTTTCCGATGTGAACAAACTCCCGTTCATGTTCAAACGTGACCTGAGGGACAATTATCCTGATAAAATTTTTACCTCAACCCAAGAGGAACTGGTCCGTTATCACGTGTCGTCCGGCACAACCGGGAAACCGACGGTCGTCGGGTACACCCAGAATGATTTGGACTCCTGGACAACGTCGCTTGCACGGGCCCTGACCTCCCTTGGGCTTGGCAGGGGGGATGTGATCCAGGTAAGTTACGGATACGGTCTCTTTACCGGCGGACTTGGGTTGCATTATGGAGCGGAAAGGATTGGTGCTACGGTACTCCCTACCAGCGTCGGAAATACCGAGCGCCAGATTGAACTGATGCAGGATCTTGGCGCAACTGCCATTGCCTGTACACCCTCATACCTCCTCCATATCGGGGAGGTTGCGGAGAAAATGGGCGTTGATATCAAAAAAGACACGAAACTTCGCACGGGAGTCCTGGGAGCTGAACCCTGGACGGACCGTATGCGTACCCGCATCGAAGACTGGCTGGGGATAAAAGCGTATGATATCTACGGGACAAGTGAACTTTCCGGGCCGATGTTTACCGAATGCCTTGAACAAAAAGGATTTCATATCTGGTCTGACCTCGCACTCGTTGAAATTATTGACCCCGGCACCGGAGAATCACTCGAATCCGGTGAAAAAGGTGAACTTACCATCACCATGCTCCAGAAAGAAGCCCTCCCGATGATCCGGTACCGGATTGGGGATATCACCATAATGGATGATGAGGTCTGTGCCTGCGGCAGGACCCATCCCCGGATCCAGAGAATTCAGGGCAGGGTTGATGACATGCTGATTATCCGGGGTATCAATGTATTTCCCTCGCAGGTCGAGTATGCCCTGATGGGTATTCCGGAGGTGGGCCAGCATTTCCAGATTGTGGTCGAACGGAAAGGAGCTCTTGATGACATGCTTGTCCGTGTAGAGTTGAGCAAGGGATCATTCAGTGATAAAATCACTGATATTATGAAGGTACGGCAAAAGGTAGAGCACCGGCTCAGGAATTCACTGAACGTGAATGTCAGTGTCGAACTCGTTGAACCGGGTTCATTGCCGAGATTTGAAGGAAAAGCGAAAAGAGTTATCGACAAGAGGTCGTTGTAAATGGACACACAAAAGTACGTAATCAGGCAGATTTCGATATTTTCTGAGAACCGCCCGGGAAGACTTGCGGCAATTGCACATGCCCTGGGCGAAGAAAAGATCAATATTCTTGCCTTTAGTATCGCGGAAGCAAACGGATTTGGGGTGGTCAGGGCGCTGGTGGACCACCCGGAAAAAGCGCACGATAAACTCCTGTCCCTTGGATTCAATGTCGCTTTTACCGATGTGATTGCTGTAAAGATGAAAGACCAGCCGGGCGGTCTCTATGAAGTTGCAAAGATACTGGGGGATGCAGGGGTCAATATCGAATATTCCTATGCATACTCCGGAAAAGAAGGTGCAGTGCTCATTCTTCGCGTTGACATGGTTGAAGAGGCGATACAGAAGATCAAAACCTCAGGTGCAACGCTCCTCGAACGCTCGGTATTCCACTAATCCAGATTTATTTCTTTTCCCATTTTATCAGTTCAGTTACTTTGGAGAGCGTGCTCCCCCTGCGGATCTCTTCACGGATCCTCTCTTCATTTTTCTTGATTTCCAGAGCCCTGCGTGCAATCTCGTATGCACGTTCCGCAGGAATCACCACCACGCCACTTTCATCTCCGGTAATCCAGTCACCCGGACGAACAGACTGCCCACAACACTGGATTTCGGCGTTTATCTCTCCAAACCCCTTGGGTTCACCAGCGTTCGGCACGATGGTCCTGGCAAAAAGCGGGAACTTCATTTCCCTGATATCATCAACATCACGGACGGCACCATCAATGACTACGCCGGCGATTCCTTTTTTGACACAGCTCAGCGTGGCAAGCTCTCCCCAGGGGGCTATATGGGTAACCCCGTTGTTATTTATGACAATTACTTCATTGTTCCCTGCAACATCAATGGCTTCCACGGGTTTTGCCCAGTCCCCGCCAAACGTCTGGACCGTAACTGCCCTGCCAACCATTTTGACCCTGCCACAGATCGAGACAATGCCTGACATCGCCCCTTTCCGGTGCATCGCATCCGAAACATTCGGTGCTGAAACCTGGAGGAGAATGGCCCGTATTTCTTCATCAGGTGATTTTTTTTCGACTGGCTTAATCGATGGATTATCCAGTTCTGAACGTATTCTTTTTGTGGACCCGGTGACATCTGCAGAACGGGTTATCCAGCCGCCCACGATTACGATATCCGCGCCGGACCGGACCGCCTCTCCGGCACCCGCTGCATCGATCCCACCCGCAACTGCAATAGGAATATGTACCACGCCTGCCAGAGATGCAAGAAGTTCAAGAGAAGTTTTACCGGTCATCTGCTGGTCGATACCTGCATGGGCACAGATGATGTCAACGCCCATGGCCTCGAGTTCACCGGCACGGATTATCGGATCCCTTGCATTAATCAGGTCGGCCATTATCCGTATCCCATATAACCGTGAAGCCCGGACTGCTTCTGCAACAACCGAGTCATCAGCATCTGCAAGGATGCAGACAATATCTGCTCCTGCCTTTGCTGCCATCTCCACTTCCATGGTCCCGGTATCGGCTATCTTCATATCCGCCACGATAATCGAATCCGGAAAATAATCCCTCATCGACCGGACAGCCTGCATCCCCTCACTCTTGATTAACGGTGTGCCTACCTCAATCCAGTCTGCACCGCCTTCACATGACTCCTGTGCGATCTGCAATGCTCTTTTCAGTTCAAGAATATCGAGTGCAACCTGCAGAACCACGTTCTTCATGAGTACTGATGTGACTGGCCTGATGCTTAATTATTACGAGATATCGGTCTTCGGATTTGTGCCGGAAATGGTATTTATTGGTAAGACCGGTAAGATCAATCGGTGCTCCCCAAAAAAGAATTGTTCACACGGTCACGAAAGCAAAAAGTGAGGTGGCCCGGCTATTATTAAAATTATTCTTTTTTAAATTCATCATAAAAAACAATTTTTTTCGTCTCTTTTTTTCCGGTCATGGATATTTCCGCAGGCCAACCGGCAGCTACCAGAGAGACTAAGGTGTAATTTTCAGGGACACCAAGAAGGTTCCTGACTGCTTCTGCATAAGGCTTCTTTTCCCCGGCTACCCAGCAGGACGTAATTCCATACGCCTGGAGAGCAATAATGAGATTTTCAGTGGCTGCACAACAATCCTCAAGATAATATTTTTCTTTTTTCTCGCCAAAGACCGCAAAGCAGACAGGGGACGTGGCAATAAATTTTCCATTGTCCGTCACATCGGCAATTTTTAAGAGTGTGTCTTTATTTTTGATAACCCCGAACATCCACGGCTGGATGTTCCTGGCCGTTGGCGCACGGGCCGCACATTCCAATGCATCCCGTATCGCCAGATCATTGACAGAATCAGTTTTGAATTTCCGTACACTGTGCCGGGATTTTATTACGGTGGTTACAACGTTCATACACGGAATAGGAAATAAAGGTAATAAAAGGTTGTGAAGGCGCTGAAACAGGAAAACAGTGTGTGCCATTCAATGGTTCATTTGAACCGAAAAATGGTTGGATTATTGGCTTTGAGAAATCCTAAGATTTCAACAAATTGTAAAGCACCTGTTTACGGAGGGGACAGTGCCTGTCCCCCCGAACCGCCGCTGCGCTTTGCGATTGTGTCGTATTACCTTTCCCTGGAGTTATCGCTCCCGGTGCCACAGCGGCGGGGGCGGATGTATTACATGCCGTTGCCCCCCTAAAAGCGTTAAGAAAAATGTTTTGAAAGGAGTTCTACTGAGCCGGATTATTCTTTTCTTATGGAGAGGACGAGACCTGCAATTATCGCAGCAACAGCTAGAATGCCTTCAAAACCCGGAGTTTGTGTCTGTGTCGGGGAAGACGTCGGGACCTGAGTTGTGATTGTCGTGGAGGGGACCGGTGTTGTAGGAGTCGCTGTTACCGGCGTGGTTTGTGAGACGGTTGTGGGTTGTGTTGTCGGTGATGTGGTGATGGGAGTTGCTGTCGGCGTTGTTGTGTGATACAGCGGGTTCAGATCCTGATTCTGCAGACTGATGTCACGGGTTGTGGTTTTTCCAACCACACCATACCGGTCATTCATGAAATTTACATTGCATTCGGCCCATATGGTGTAGTTTCCTATTGGATAGGTATCAATCCTGCCCGTATCCCATATCGAGGCAGTAAAATACGGAGATGAGGTTACAGGGATATCAGCCGTCGATGTGCTCATCCCTGCACTGTTGATGAGGGAAGTATATACTGCCCCACTTGGTGATCGAACTTTAATGGTGATAGGAGTTGATGTTACGCCAGGTCTCTGGGCAATCGAGATCAGGTTTGTCTCAATCCTGAAACGGATGGAATCGCCGGTTGGTACCCATTTGTCGGTTACATCAACATCAACGGTCGTGTCTTCAATTTTGAGGACAAGACGGGGGTCTACAACGGTGAATGCCGTTCCACTCACATTTCCAAGTGTGCTGAGACGGTACCATGGACCCGTGTGGGATACAAATTCAGTCGGAGAGACATAGAAATTTGCAGGATCCGGGACCGCAACAGTATAATCGGGTGAACTTGTTGCTACGGGGGCTCCTGACGCCCACCAGCCTATTCGGGTATTCCCCCCCATTGCTGCGGTAACATCCAGCCCGTCTTCACCAATGAATACCGTAGCACCCTGAGTGATTGTGTTGATAGCTGCTGCTACAGGTCCGACGAGAAGAAATGACGCAAGTACCAGTATGACTATACCGGATTTTACTACTCGTTTCATCATAAACAACGTATATCCTGTGTCAAGTATATAAGATTATATAAAGAGATACACGGCACGAGGATACGAAAAAATTCCGGAAAAATCAGACATGCTGAATCCAGGTTTATTACCGAAATTACAGGGAGATATTTACTTACGCACCACAGTCAAGGGATACCCGGTCAAAATTTTCGAAAACGCGTTTTCCTTCAAACGTATGACTGACCTCAGGATGCCACTGGAGCCCATAGATGTGTTTTTCCGGAAGAGCTATCGCCTCTGCACTACATATGTCTGAAAATGCAAGACAGGCGAATCCATCAGGGATTTTTAAAACTTCATCGGCATGGGAAGACCAGACATTGATCTTTTTCGGATACCCTGACAGGATATCATCGTGTTCGCAGATCTCCACCTCGACGGGTCCATATCCGCCCCGGGGTCCCTGGTGAACAATACCACCGAATTTTGCAGCGATGATATGAAGTCCGAGACAAATTCCGAGAACAGGCAGTCCAAGATCAAGATACTGGCTGCAGTTCCCCCCACGTTCAATCGAAGGTCCGCCTCCCAGGATGATCCCCCTGCATTCTTCTGACACCTGGTGCGGGGGTGTCGTATTGGAGATCATCGAGGCGTCAATTTCAAGGTCCCTGAGTGCCCGGAGTATAAGGTGATTGAACTGCCCGAAATTATTGACCACGTAGATTGGACGCATTGTTCTTATATTTGATCTGAAATCCTATAAGACTGTTCAACTATAAGCTCGAACGGCAGCGAGAATGGTTTTCCTGATCTCGTCCTCAGTGTGCCCGAGAAGATAAGCAAGAAACATTGCCCCTCCGGCACCCATCCCTTCCTTTACCTCACCGATGCAATAGCGTGCAAGTCCTGCATGACCTATATCTCCAAAGCCCGGGTCCACAAAGAAAATATCCAGGCCGATCTGTTCCGCGATTTGACGGACATTGGCAGACGGATCGTCTCTCACATATGATGTTGTGACCACATACGGCAGGGATCTTCTTTCCTCTTTTATCACCGCACTTACTGCGAGCATCTGGGTGCCCCCGGCAAGGAATAGTGTCCCGGAATAGGTCTTTGCTATACCGACAGCAACCGGCATCATCGGATCCCCGGTGTACCGGATAATGTCGAGAGGTAATGTAATCTTATCTGCCCTAATCCTCTCAAGCGCCATTCTGCAGATTTCATTTTTAATGGTTACCGGATTGTTTACAAAACTGCTGCTCACTGAAGCCTCATATCCCAATGCTCGTAACACACACAATGCTGTAGTGGTTCCACCGGGAACACATTCTCCGAGGATAAGGAGATCGCTGTTTTCTGAGAGAAATTTTCCGATGACTTCCCCCTTCCGGACGAGCTCTCCTGCATGGGGAACTGCATTGCGAAACCTGGGGTCGTCCCCGATCGTACCGTAGACATCGAGACAGGGAACAGTGGGCGGGTGACGGAGACCGGCATTGATGAATAACGGCTGGATACCGCAGAGTGCCATCATCGCCCGTGTGATCGATGCCGGGGTCGGGCAACCGGTCGGCGTATCCGGTTTTACCGGTTGGCTGGTGATAGCGCCCCAGGTAATCAGCTCTGCGTCAAGAACCGGCGTGAGCAGGGTTTTTTCCGGGGTTGCCCCTGCACCGGAAACACCCGGTACCGTGGACAGGAGGGTATTTCCCAGAATTCCGCAGAAAAGCGGGTTGCTGAAGGTAATATCCGGTATTTCCGAGAGGAACCCCATGGTAATCTCCGGATATATTTTCGTTTTAACCAGTTTGAAGATATCGGTTACCTGAAAAAATTCCACAATGATATAATAGTCCTTTGACCAGAACACCTAGTTGCATGTTTGAAATTGAACAACGGCTGCTTGAAAAAGGTATCACGCTCGATGATATTGTTTCTGCAGCCATGGGATTGTATGTATCTCATGGGATGCCGGAAGACCAGGCGGCAGGGGAAATCAGGAAAAAAATAAAAAAATACCTGGGTGATCCCAATGTATCCTCGTTGCTCCTCGGGGCGATATTGCTTGAAGATGAGCTTTTCCATAAACGGGAAAATTCTGAAATTGCCGATGACCCGGTCTTTCTGCTGAGCGATGAAATCATTGGTATGGCAATCGCAGAGTGTATCGGGGGGACCTATGCCCGGTTTGAGTTCACCCGTTACGATCAGAAAAAGCCCGGGATCTTATCAAAACTCGGGCCGTTTCTTGATGACGCAATAGCAGGACTGATTGCCGGATGTACCTCCCGGCTCTATAGCGAATGTATATGAAAGCTCTCATCTCCCTGCTCCAGTTTACCACAATACTTCCGCTTGGCAGACAGCAGGATCTCGCTAATTTTGCCCGGCATTCATACCTCTATCCGTGTGCCGGTTATATCATTGGCGGACTGGTTGCACTGCCGGTTTTTTTTATCGCAGACCGGACAATTGCATCCGCTGTCGCAGTAGCACTTTTTCTCCTGATTTCGGGAGCTCACCATTTTGACGGGCTGCTGGATCTCGGTGACGGTCTGATGGCTCACGGGGATCGTGAGAAAAGAATCCGGGCACTCACCGATCGCAATGTCGGAGCAGGGGGGATCGCCGCAGGAATTGCAGTCACCCTGCTGTTGTTTGCAGGCCTGATGGCATCCCCGGCTATTTTATACGCCATAATTATCGGGGATGTCTGCGCCAAATTCTCCATGGCATTTCTCACCACTTATGGGACACCGTTCAGGGAAGGGATACACAGCTATCTTCACCAGTACTCCCGGCCAGCCTTCCCGTTCATTGCCGGTCTGTTCTGTATACCGCTTGTATTACTTCCGGTATCACCCTTCAAGCTAGCCGGAGCTGCCGGTGTTATGATCGGGTGTCCGCTCATTCTCTGGCTTGTCTCCCGAAGATTATTCGGGGGGGTGAATGGCGATGTGGTCGGGGCATCAAACGAGATTACCCGGGCATGTGTCATAGTCGCCCTTGCACTCATCTGACATCCTGTCACAACATCATCTTTAATAAACAAATTCTTCTCATTACTGTTTGATGCGCACGACTTTTGGCGTCCATATGAAGGGCGGAGTGATAACTGAGAGGGATCCGGACTTCTGTACGGTCCGTATAAGGGCAGCTGCCGGCATTATGTCAGTTGAACAGATGCGGGGGATTGCCGCGATAGCAAAAAAATACGGGTCCGGGATTATTCACTGCACCACCCGACAGACAATTGAAATTCCCCATGTTGATCCGAAGTCGCTGAAAAAAATTGAAAAATTACTGGAGAAGAACGGCACACCGATTGGTTCAGAAAGGGATGAAGTTGTCAATATTATTGCATGTCCCGGGGTTTCACGATGCAAATTTGCCAATATCGATACCATTCATCTCGCAAAAAAGATCGATGATAAATTATTCGGTAAGGAAATGCCCGTTAAGATGCGCATAGCTTTATCAGGATGTCCTAATGCCTGTACAAGCCCCATGCTCAATGAGATCGGGATTATCGGGCGGGTCCGCCCTTTGCGGACTCCGGGGCTCTGCACCGGGTGCGGGACCTGTGTCGAATACTGCAAGGAACGAGCCATCGTTATAAAACGCGGGATTTCAGTTCTTGATCCTGCCAAGTGCGTCCAGTGCGGGGTATGCGTCCGGTCCTGTCCGTTCGATCTCCTCAAAGCTGACGATCGCCACTACCTCATCCTTGTCGGGGGCAGGAGGGGAAGACACCCCCGGATAGGCAGAGAATTGATGAC
>Ga0209820_1000095_pt1 | contig 19774 bp, 18 predicted proteins | sample PPLLak21cMay2015_FD_187254 | JGI IMG/M metagenome (GOLD analysis project Ga0209820, IMG submission 187254) | Freshwater sediment microbial communities from Prairie Pothole Lake near Jamestown, North Dakota, USA - PPLs Lake P7 Core (1) Depth... | ecosystem: Environmental > Aquatic > Freshwater >...
ACGCAATCGCCAACACCGGTGTTCTCAGCGTCGCCGCAGCATCAGGCTCACCGGGTATTTCAGTAAGCACAACAAGCGGCGCGGTAACATTACAAAACACCGGTATTCTAAGTATCACTGCGGGAACCGGTATTTCAGTAAGCACAACAGACGGGGTCGCCGTAATCACGAATATAGCAGGCGGAGCGACACAGGTAGGAGTAGCACAATCAATACGGGACGAACATCAATCATTATACGAGGTTGGAGCACTTCCACGAAAGCCTGATTATTGGGCGACGAATTGGAGCGTAGCCGACAGCACAGCACGAAGCCACCGAGATATATATGTTTCGGTAGATGGTAAAATTATAGTCAGCGCAACAGGAGCCTTCACAATTCGGTATTCTACGAACTATGGAACAACTTGGAGCGATGCAACAGGGCTTCCTACTGCTACAACTTGGACTTCTATTTGTGGAACATCACAAGGGTCAAGACTATTCGCATTTGGAACATTTACAGCAGTAAATCTCGTTCAGTCGTTAGTATTATACACAAGTCTAAATCAAGGTGCGTCATGGTCGCAAATAACGAGTAGCGCATTTACAGGTATCACAACTGTTAATCGTGTTAGATGTAGCGGAGACGGAACATATATACTTGCGAGTGATGATAGCCTTGTAGAAGATGCGCGCGTATTGTATTCAAACAACGGCGGGACTACTTGGGCTAGGCAATTAATAGGCGATTTACCATCAGGAAAGACGGAAGGCGTCGCTGTGTCTCGAAGCGGAGCAATTCAATTTGCTACATGGATTAATAGCGCAGCAAATAGTAGTAGAGTATTGCGGTCTATTGATTACGGATTTACTTGGAGTGAAGTATTCGGTCATGTTGAAGGAGGCAATTGGACCCGTATTGAAACCGATGCTACTGGTCGCTTCGTTGTTGCTACTCGGTATGTGAATGTAAGCACCCCTTCTGTTGAAACTTGGCGTAGTGATAATTATGGGGTTGCTTGGTTTCAAGCAGGTATATTTGGTATTGAAGATGTATGGGTTTCGGCGACAGGTCAATTTGTCGCAGGAGTTTCAAATCCGCAGTCGGGAATATCGTTTGTCGCCTATTCCACCGATTATGGACGCTCTTTTACTGGTGTGAATATGACGACAACAACGGGTTCATCCACTACATACAGAACGATAAACGGAAACGCTGATGGTTCAATTCTGGTGCTGGGGTCTGTTAATACTACGGAAGGTGGTTTTCCTGGTGACGGTCAGCTCCGTATCGCACGGAGCGGAGTTGAAAACATATATGATATACTGCAAGATTATAAGACTTTATGGTATTCCACGAATATAAAATCCAGTAGTGCGGTCGATAATATTACTTTTCCAATCAACGCCACCTACGGCAACATCAATTTTGATACGCACAACATAGAATATGAGATTGAAATTAATTGGGATAGACAGACTTATGTAGCCCCCGCCACACATATTCTTATGGGGTTCAATGGTATATATAATGAGTTAAACATTCATTCTTCAAATACAACCTGGCTTTTTATGTTGGAACACGCCACCGCTATATTAAATAATGGTTCGCAGGGTTCGAATGGATATACCCAACATTACAATAATCGTTTTTACTGCGGTTATTCGGCAGTGCAAGGATTTAACGACATATTGAGGTATAAGACACTCCTGACGGGAAAACTGGGGGTCCAAAAACGAAGACAAGCCCAGACTGCCGATTTGGGAACTTTTGCTGCTGATTGGTCTCTTGATGCAAGAACTTTAACAAATAGATTTACAAGCGACAATTATCTTTTACAATCCAGTTCTTTCAGCACAACGGGTCCCGATAGGTCAATACTATTCCCTCAAAACGATTTTGATAACGGACATCATTGTATATCGGGGACTGCTATATGGGAACTAACAGACTCGGGAGCGTGGGAAACTGGGTATGGTGGTTCTCTTACTGCCTTGAAAGATGGTATAAAAAATATCAACATCTCATTTGTTTTTAATACAAATGGAGTAGGATTAACAAGGGCATTTGATGTATCAGCGAGATTTTGGAGAGTTAGAAAATAAGGTCGCGCCGCTTTCTTCTTTCGGTGAAAGAATATAATATATAAATTATATATATAGTATAATAAGATGAGTAATTGGAAAGCATGTATTCCCGCAAATCCCAAATACGAAGGAGCCACAAATACTTTCTGGGTGACGAATGTGAGCGTAGTCCCGCACGAAGCCGCAAGTATTCGGGTTCAGGTTCAATATCAAAACGGCGCCCTCGCAAATGAGTTCGTCACTATTACGGGCGATGAGTATAAGGAGTGGTCCGCCGATGATAATTGGATCTATCAAAAAGTAGCGACGAAGTTGGCGTTGGGGGTTTTAGCAGATTCGTTGGATGCGAGTGGCAACATTGTATCGTATATCCCCGCACCCGCGCCAGCACCCGCGCCAGCACACGACGACACCCGAAGCGTCCATAACCCGCACGATGTCGAGACGATACAATCACTACAAGAACAACTCGACGCTCAAGCAGCGAAGTTGAAAACCATTACTGAACTCCTTTTCAAAAATGGTTCATTATAATATCAAAAAAATAATATCGTGTATATTTATAACCCGCTATTATTATGGAAGCTACTGCTGGTATTTACGCAATCGGAAGCGCATGCGGAGCGATCGCCGGTTCGCCGGCCTCATCTATATTCGCGTCGTGGTTAGGCAACTGGTTCGCCAAGCGCCGCCTTCGTAAGCGTCTCTCTGCGCTCATCATGTTGCGCGGTGTCTCGACCCTCTGCGCCAAACTCACGACCGCCGATGTCCTCTTCTTGGATGTCGATAAGTTATTTCAAACCCTCAATGTGCCTGTTGATGCCGCCGCCGATGCCGCCGCACAGCGCAACCCCGTCGATGTCCTTTTATCGTATCCCGTCATTCGCAGCCACATCGTTAATGTAGCGAGTGTGTATAAGGGTCGCATCGTCCTCGTCAGCAAATCTATCGAGCTCCTCCACGCCCTTCCTGTCCGCGAGGAGGCAATAACCTTCGCAGCGTTCTCCCGTAGTTGCGAGGAGAACATTAAGGTGATATATCCAACGGAGGCGGAGGCGCATTGCGGTGAGGTCGAGAAGTATCGTGTGATGCGACAGCTGCCCGAGAACCAGATGTTCGTCAGCGACAGTCTCGCCGAGTTGTATAAGAAAGTAGAGGAGCGTTATGGTGTCAAGAGAGTTCAGTTGTAAATAAATTATTAGACCATAACCAGTCTTGTTTTATTTTATATGTATATATAATAAAACCACACCATAATACCGTCAGGCAGTCCCAAACCCCCAATATTAATCCAAATACACCCTAAACGGCATTGATTTCGCTTGTTTAAAGCACTTAAACGGCACTAAAAATATTTTTAATACCTCTTTATACCGGTAATCAAGCTAAATCAATGCCTAAAACAGTATATTAGGGGTATAATAGGGTATTATATGGTATGGGAAAGGTTTTGAGACTGATTATCGAGCGGATTTATTCAGTCCGCGTGATATTTTGGAAAGTCAGTCAGCACGAGGGTCGGCGCACGACGAAGCGCGAAGCGCGTAGGAGTTTAAACCTTGTAACCGTCACGAACATCGAAGACCTTATCAAGCTTCTCGATGGTATTGCTCTCGTCATGTAAATCCAGGATGACACCCTCATATGGGCGCAGCTTATCCGGGCGGGAATAGTTGAATGACTTGGAAGCCAACTTCGTGCGCTCCATCAGGTTGCCGTAAGCAGCTTGTTGGGTGAAGGTGGTATTGCCGAGAGCATAATCACGCTTGACTTTGAGGACGGCATTCGCATCCCAACCCTCGGCGCCATAAGCTTCGGCGCGCGTCTCATACTTGGGGTTGGCTTTGGGTTGCTCTCCTTTAAGGACGAAAGTGGAGAAGCGGTAGTTGGCGGGAAGACCGGGCATTATATTGTTATACATAATAACGATATAATATTATTGCGCTAAAGCGTTTAGGCTTCGATGCTGACAGCCGAAGTCTGGGGGTCGAAGACAATCTGGGAAGTCTGCATCGCGGCGATAAGCAGACGAGCAGCGTTGGCGGAGTTGGAGCTCACAACACAGTCAGTCGCGATGCCGTTGGTCTGGAGACCGGTGAGGAGACCAGTCGCCCAGCCCTCCTCACCAATAGCGAACTTGGAAAGGGAGATGGCGTTCTCGGCCGCGGGGTTGGCGAGTGCGTAAGACTGGGCGCCAGCGGCGGAGGTGGCGTGGTAGAGCAAGTTGGTAGAACGAGCATCGTTGCCGTAGATGGCATTGGTCGTCATATCGAGGAGCTCGTGAAGACGAGCGACTGCCTGCCTGGGATACACCTCGCTGCCGATGGTAAGCTGGAAGCCCATCTGCTCGGCGTTCGTCACATCAAACTTATAACGGGCAACATTCGCGACAGGCTGGGCGTCGGCAACAGCAGCGCCGGCGTTGGGGTTCTGGTTGGTGAAGGCGACAAGAACAGAGTCAATGCAGGAAGACTGGAGAGTAATCCTGTTAGAGCCGCTGTTGCTGGCGAGAACCGTGCGAATCTCGCTGAAGGGCATGCGGATGGGTTGAGACACCTGGAGGCGCTCGCTGAGGAGAGAAACATACAGGGGGGAGATGCTGACAACGGTATCGACGGAGAGAACGATGTTCTCGAAAGAGTGATCGACTTCGCCGAATGAAGTAGCAAGAGCAGGCCCATCAGCGACCTTAGTGCCACCACCAGACACCTTGAGGATGTTCTTGTTATTGAAGGTCAGCTCGATTTCCAAGTTGCCGAAGAGAGACGAATCATAGCAGTAGTTCTTTGAACGGAACAACAGGATATCGTCGAAGGTAGCACGAAGGGTCTTGGAGGTTGCGCCGGGGTTGGCGGCGGCGGGCGACAAGATGACGCTGTCATAAGCGTTGTTAAGACGAGAGAAGCAGTAATCCTCGCCGGCAGATGCCTTAAGGAGAGCGTGATGGACCATGTCATAATGGTTGCATTGAGAACCAGCGGCAGAAGCACCAGACACAAACATCTTCACCGAGCTCCAGTGCTGGTAAGTCGGGGGAAACTGTGCGTTGGTAAAGTTGGCAGCGCCAACAGTCAAACCAGTAATCTTGTAGTCATAGTTGAAAGACAAAGAGCGCATATCGATAATCGCCTTTTGGGGAAGAAGGAAACGGACAGTAGTTCCGGCAGAACCAGTAGAAACACCTAAAGGTTGAAGCTTCTGGCGAACGACGCGAGCCTGGGAGTTGGTGACGGACCCGTATTGCAGGGCTTTGGGGATTGCATCCATAGACATAGTTATTTCGTGTTATACAATATACGAGGAAAAAAATATAATCATTTGCGATTGTATTTTTTACTAAAGGCGTTACGCCGCCTACCACAATTTATTTGGCGTTACGCCGCCTACTTCTTCTTTTCAAAAAGTTTGGCTAAATCCTCGGCGGCGGCCACACTCTTCTTCTTATCGCCTTCGGCTTCAGCACCACGCATCTTGCCGACACCGAACGCCATGGGTTTCATTTTGCCTACACCGCTAGCGGCGGTGGCTTTCATAGCACCAATTCCTTTCATTATCGCTTGTCTTGTTATACTATAACCCTAGAAAATTAATCTTCGAGTTTGATTTCGACAACCTCATCGGTAATCGAAAACTTTGTAGGCGGACACAACGCCTTAATATCGATACCTTCTAAATCTATCATAGCATCGCCATCCTTCGCATGCTGTTCCATTATCTCCGTCAATCTCTCGGGGCGGTTGATTCCACACCACGCGATAAGTTGGAGAAGGTGCGGGTGTTGTTTGGGGAACTTCTCGGTCAGTAGTTCAAATAGGAGTATCTCTCGGTCGGTCTCGCAGAACATCGTATCGTTTTGTATATATTATCTAAACATCTTTATTTTTTGCGTATTCCTAAAAGGTCAGCAATATTCTGGCCTTTCGATTGCGACGGAAGTGCGGCTCCTCCACCTGTCAGCATCGCAATCTGCGCCGCCATATCAGGCGCTCCAGTCGTGCTGGCTGGTTTCTTTTTCACCATTATAGTCCTTCTCACGGGTTCTTGTAACATATAGCCTTGTGATGGGACTGCTGTGAAACCTGCGATAGTCGCCGGTGCGCGTTGTTCTAAAAGTGATGCGGATGATGTCGCTTCGGCTGCGGTAGGTTTGCTTGCCTTCTTCCTCGCTGCTGCTGCCGTTTTGGTTGCCGCTTTCTCCTCTTCGCTCTTGCGCGGTCTTCCCGGTCGCTTAATCGCCGTCATCTCTGGGTTGCTTACATTTTGGATATACTGACCGCCTAGATACTCTCCTAAACCAGCTACCCTTTCTTCTTGGCGAGCTCCCCTAAATACTTCCGTCACTTCTATACCCCCGAATGTCCCGACTGGTCTAGCTGCGCCTCCACCGAAGCTCATACCTGCGAACTGCGACTCTTCTACGACGGGGCGTGGTGAGCTCCCGAACCGTGACGCTATGTTGCGAGCATCGAATATATTCGCATCGCCAGTCACGCGACGGTTTATGTCTTGCTTAATATCCTGGTAGGCCGTCGCAGCTGCCTGGCGAAACTGTTGCTGCGATGCTTCTAAAAGCCCGAACTTGCGGTTGATTTCATCCTGCTTGACTTCCGCCTGTTTCTCCTGTGCTTGAAGCTTGCGCTCGGTCTCTGCTGTGGATGCGGGTGCTTGTTGGACGATGACGGGTTGCTGTGGTATGACTGCGCCAAGTGGCGACTGTCCTATTACCTGACCTTTGGGTGCGACACGGGCGCGAACGCTCTGTTGTGCCTGCTGCTGCGCCTGCTGCTGCGACACAGCGATGTTGATGCTCGTCGGCGCGAGTGTAGCTGGTCTCCCACCACCACCTCCACCACCGACCTTAACATCACTACCGCCTAGATACTTTAAAAGAGCTTGGACCGAGCGGGGAAGAGGTTGCGGTTTGCGGGGTGCTTTAGTCTTCTTGACTTTCTTTGCTTTCGTCGGCTTCGCCATAATAATAATTATATTCCTATATTATATACAAGAATATTAATTATGCCAATACATTTGAAAAAGGTTAGTAAGTTTGTCAATAAACTTATCAAAGGGAAGAAGGGTTATGAATTCCCAGACTATAAGCTTACCAATGAGAACTCGTTCTTTTTCGGTTTGCTCTGCGGTGTGCGTGGTGCTGGAAAAACAAATGCCATGCTCCGTATATTGGAAATAGAACAGGATGCGCTGATGAAAGATGATAATGTAGTATATTGGATTTCGCCAACCCACGACAGCAAGGTCCAAGACTTCGCCGAGAGATTTCCGGATAACATAAAATTCCACGATGAACTCACCATTAAATCATTCAATACGATTATCGATGAAATCCACGAGAATATACAAAAGTGGAAGGAGACTAGGTTTATATTTGACTTGTTCGAGAGATATTTACATGACGAGGCGAAGATGGACGAGGATGAGATGAATATCCTGATTGAAAGCGGAATACTGGAGGATGACGCTGATGTAAAAGAATTGATACGGACATTTAATTTCCACCACCCTCCTCGCGCATCCATCGTGATTGATGATAGTCTTGGGTCGCCACTCATCTCATCGAGCAACAGCAAGCAAGGTAAAGATTTTACCCGATGGGCGATACGCCACCGCCACGATTTCACCAATCTATTCATTCTCTCGCAACATTTTCGCGGCATCTCCAAGCCTTTACGCACGAATACGAACATGGTTCTGCTATTCCCATCGAAAGACCGCGGGACAACGATGTCGCTTTTTGACGAGTTCTCGTCCCTCTTCGGCGGTAAGAAGGAGAACTTCGTCGAATGTTTGAATATGCTAGACGATGAACCTGTCGGGTCGTTCCTGATGATATGGTATGACCGGATGAAATGGTTGCGTCTCGGCTTCGACCGAGAGATTTCATTCAAGGATGGGGAGGCGGAAGTAGAATTACCGAAAACGGAATAATATTATTATCTTTAGGAATATATATAATGCCGAAAGCAAAGAAGACCGAGTTGAGTGAGAAGACTTTAATAACATACCAATCCGTTATAAACGGCATCCGCCGAGAGATTGGTCTGCCCAAGGATGAGGATGACAACGGGAAGTGGATTGTATCGAACTGGGTAAAGATACTCAAAGTGATTGAGGGTTCAGCATCAGTCCATACAAAGAAGAACCGCGCCGCTGTCCTGAAAGTTTGGACGGATATGTTTGACTTGCCCGAGAAATACGGTCAGCAGTTAGATATGATTATGTCGGAGTATGCGAATGAAGTCCATGATGATTATTCGAAGAACACGATGAACGATAAGCAAAAAGCCAATTGGATGACGGTTGAGGAACTCCGCGAGGTGCTCGATAAGTTGCGTGGGAAGTTGCCCGCCTCGGTCAGCGCCATCGACACATATGGCGAATATAAACAACTCCTCCAATATTTTATGCTGCTTATTCATTTGGAGACGCCGCTTCGCAATGACCTCGCGTGTGCGAAGATTTACAAGGCAGCCGACCTCCCCGATAAGCAAGACCAAGACACGAATTACATCAGCGTCGGCAAGGTCAGTAAGTTATACCTGAATGATTACAAGACGAAGAAGGACTACGGGACGAAAGTTATAGACTTGGGAACGGATGTGTCGAGAGATTTAGAGAAGTATATGGAAGTGTTCGAGAGAATGTCGCCGAACCGGTGGTTTATGCCCGACCGCCACGACAACGACAAGTGTATCTCGCGCACTACATATACCAAGTGGTTTAATGATATATTCGCGGATATGGGAAAGAAGGTGAGCTCGACCCAAATCCGCCGTGCCGTCGTCAGCGACCTTTACGATGTAGATGAAAACGAGAGCAAGAAGAAGCAGGAACTTGCGGGGAAGATGGGTCATTCCGTCGCCATCGCGTCGTTGGTTTATGCGAAACACGAACCAGGAAAGAAATAGGATTATACTTATTTAGGAACTAATCTAAAAATTATAATCTCTCGATGATATATAAAAGAACAAACATGGTTATCTCTGCTGATGAAAAAAAGGTGCTGCTCGCTCGTCTCGAGAAAGCCCGTGAGACGAAAGCCGCCAAGGCTGCCGCTGCGAAAGCCACGAAGACCACGAAAGAAACCCTCGCTGATGTGAAAGAGCCCGAGCCGGTGGTCGCGCCACCCGTCGTGCCTGTCCCTGCGCCCCTGCCTGAACCAACCCCCGCACCACCCGCGCCACCTGTAGCCCCCGATGTGCCCGACCTGGTCGCCGCCTCCAAGAAGCCAGCTCGTAAGGTGTGCCTACCTGTAGAAAGTGATAGCGACAGCGAAGACGAGGTTGTGCTGCCCCCGAAGAAGGGTAAAGGAAAGAAGGTTGAGAAGCCAAAATATATGAAGATTGTCCTATATAAAGAGCCGAAGAATGCCGCCGCATTCCAGCAGTTGATGGAAGCAGTTCAGGACGAGCAACCTGAGGATGAACCAGAACAGGTTACACCACCACCAGCATCCGGCTCAATCGGTCGCAATTGCCGCTTTGCCAACGCGAATGCCAATAACATGGCGATGAAAAAGGGCACAGGCGTCATATCAGCCCAGGAGCTTATGAGACGCGCCGCGATGGAGTTTTTCAGTTGATTAGTCTGGGTTAATTACTTGCCCTTAACATAGACAAGTTGATAGACTTTTTCAGTTCGTCTCGTGTCATTCCTTTCCATACAATAACCTTCTTCCCCTCAAAATATATATTATCAAACCCCGACGAGAATTCGAGCCACACACTACCGGTTATTCTTTCCAAAATCTTCATTACTCTTTTTTGTTGTCCCCGTTTTGCAGATACCTCCATAAACTTCATGAATTCTGTCTCCATAAGTATTTTGTGTTCGTGAAGCGGGTCTTTGTCCGTCAGCGTGAATGTTCTCTTCCCGTCGATATATTTGATTCGTAATATCTTTGTCATCGTGTCTTTGCTTGATCGCTGTCAGCCACCAATATCCAAATAAACCATTTCAATTTTTTTTTAGAATGCTAATATAAAACGATGCGGTCGATTTACATTATCAAACAAAAACTAAAGATATGGTGGAAGTCATGGGACTGGATGAGTATGCCTGGCGGAGGATGATTTACGATTATTTTATATACGCAATATATAAAATAAAACTACCAGTTTAGGCAAAATGACGACCCAATGTTTGAATGGCGATTGCCTTGAACTTATGAAAACATTACCCGATAATAGTGTTGATTTATTTCTATGCGACTTACCGTATGGGTGCTTGACGAAGTCGTCGAAAGGAGTGAAGCCTGTTGGTTGCGAATGGGATATAAAAATAGACCTTGTCGCATTTTGGGAGCAGGTGAAACGCCTTTGTAAGAATGATAATACACCCGTTCTTATGTTTTGTAATACTCGTTTCGGGGTGGATTTAATCACGAGCAACCCCTCATGGTTTCGTTATGACCTTGTATGGAGTAAGAACAAGGCGGTCGGCTGCCTTACAGCGAATAAACGCCCTATGTCATCCCACGAATTCATATATGTGTTTTCAAAAAAAGGGTCATTCTACAAAATGATAAAAAATGATACACCCGATAAAAAGGGGTATATAAGAAAAGAATATGTTAGAAAGACGGGGATATATGCTGGAAATATCGGCCCTTTAAGTGTGTGTGAAGAAGGGAAACGATGCCCTACAACCGTCCTGAATTTTAATATGAAACAAGATAAACGCCACCCAACAACAAAGCCAGTCGATTTATTGAAATGGCTTATCGAGAGATATAGCAACGAGGCCGACACCGTGCTCGACCCGACGGCTGGTTCATTCAATAGCGGGCGTGCGTGCGTGGAGTTGGGGCGCAATTATATCGGGATTGAATTGGATAATGACTTCTTCGAAAAAAATAAACTGTGACGATAAATGGTCTGCGAATAATTTAAGCCGGGAGTTGTTGTGGGGATTGGGTTTTAGTATTTGATTATATTTAGGGAAAACTAACTTAAATATAATATAGTGGTATATAAAAATAGTTAGAATAATGTCGTATTTTGAAATCTTTAAACGGGAGATTATCAAGTATAGTAATGCTGAAAATTATTTTGATGCGTGCCATGAATGGGATGAAGTCGCGGTTGATGTTGCTGATGACGATGAAGAATGTTATTGTATATGCTCTCATCCTATAAAGCAACTGATAACTATTAATAATCGAGAGAATGGGAATGAGGTCGTAGTGGGGAGTGATTGTATTTGTAAGATTCCAAACTTCCCCAACGCAACGCTATACCAGCCCGCCATTTCCAATTTGGCGGATTTGAAGAAGAACCCAGCCGATACTACGATTGGAAAGAAGCTGATTGAGTTCATACGGATAAAACATATTCTCGAGGAGAAGCATATCCTATTCCTGGAAAGTATGCGATGTAAGCGCAAACTATCAGAGAAACAGGAAAGCTATTATGCTGGACTGAAAAAGAAGATTGTGAGGATATTGGATAGATGTTAGATATATCCTTCTCATTGCCAGGCTGCTCCTTTTTCTACCTTTCTTTTAATTATATTTTATAGAAAAAAGGTGGAGAGTGGAGAGTGGAGAGTGGATAGTGCTTTTTAATCCACCACGAAAATCCAACGACAGTTTTATAAAAAAACTATTATTAACAGATTATTTATAAATATAAAAAATAGTTTTTTTTATTTATACAATTGTTTATATTGCATGGAGTTAAAATCCACTATCCACTATCCACTATCCACCTTTTCAGGAAACTCACTTATCAATCCGCAAGCTCCTCCAACAAAGTATCCACTCGATAGTATCGAGTATCTCCATAATTGAGTTCGCGACCCTTGATGAGCCCAGCCCATTTCTTCGTCTTGAGGAACACGCCCAGTTTGATAGGTGTAATTTCGTATTTAGCATAACCGTTGTCCTTACACCATTCCATCAGCATCTCGCACGAACGCTTACCAGTAAGTTCAATAACATATTCATCATTTACAATCTTGAACTCGTTCTTGTTGTTGGTGAGGTAAGTTGATTTGTTGAGCTTTGCGTCAGCAACCATGTCTTTCACCCACAGAGTAGGAACATCAATCGACAACTTCGACAACTCCAACGCGAACTCTGTCATCTTTGGCGGAGCTAATTTTCTCTCCACTTGCATTGTCTTATAGTGGCTGTAGAAACCACGCAGAACATCGGTATTTTCCAACAATGTGTAAAATGTCGTCCAATATTCCATAACGCCCTTCTTCTCATCACTCATCTTACACATGAGAAAACGACGCGACCCCTTGCTGATACTCATTCCACCATCCCACGCATTCGTAAGACCACCGAAACGGTGGAATGATTTCATAGGGAATCCATCAAAACCCTTATGCTGAATCGTAATCTCTGGTTCGGTAATGATATTTTTTATCTTTTCCAAATCCTTACCGGTCATCTGCTTACTTATCTCATCAAAGAATACCAGAAAAGCCGTTTCCATCATATTATTAAACCGCCCCCAAACATATTCTTCTGGGCTAGCGGTAAGTCGGACTTTTGATGCCCCAAGTATCTTTGTCATTAGTTGAACAAACGACCCTTTGCCTGAACCTTCACCGCTCTGGAAGATAGGCATATGGCTTTTTACTTCTGGGAACTGAATCATCTGCGCGATCCATTTCTCGAACTCGTCCAATGTATCGGGTTGGTGATCGCACATAATAGATAAGTGACGACGCAGGAACGCGACGCCTTCGCGCACCTCTTCATTATCCACCAACGGAGTTCCATTGTATCGTTCCATCTCAAAAGGCGTCCATAGATTAAAACAGTTAGGGGGGCATCTAGCCATATCAGGAAAGCAATCCATTCGGTCATATTTACGGATGTTCTCGCAATCAGCCCAAAGGGGGGTAAATGGGATTTCCTTTTCAACCCGTTTGTTGTCCTCCCAGCAAACATATTTAAGATGAAGATGTGAAAACGCAACGAATAGGTCAGTCTTCTTGCGATGAATTAGTTTTCGCTTATTATCTTGGTCGTATGTTTCTTGAATGTAACACGAGTTCTCAATAACCTTGAAGTTGTCCTTTTCAAACTCGGCTTTCATCTTTTCGAATGCGTCCTTGTAGCTTGACGATGCTGTTTTTTCTGTTTTATCCTTTTGTTCCTTTTGTTCCTGTTCTAATCTCGCCTTCGCTTCCTTTTTTTCCTTCTTGTCTTGTTCTATGGCATCTTTTAACGCCTGTTTCGCCTGTTCTTTTTGAAGACGCATCTCTACCTCACTCAAACCAAAAACACAGTGACCGACTTTCGATAATTCTATTTTCTCCCAGAATAGTTTTACATCTTCCAGTTTGAACTGCTTCTTATCCTTATGGCTGAAATAAATCGCCATCTCTAATCCCTGTGCGGTCTTTCCGTATTTATTGGCAATCTTAAACAATACCTTGCTCCATGTAGCATATCCCTTCGCTTCTTTGGCGGTTGTGTTGGCATCGATGAATGCTCGCGCCTCATCTACATCCACGGCCTCGGTCGCTTCGACGGGTTCGGGTTCATTAACTTCCTCTTCGGGTTCAGCGCAAGAAAGCGCGGCAGCAGCCGCGGGTATAACCTCCGTCTTCTTTCCAAATAACATAATCTCATTATAAATCGCATCGGTCAGCAACGGTGCGTATTGAACTTCGAACTGGCCTTCTACAATGGGCTCGAATACAATTTCCTTCGTCAATAAATCCAATTTAGTTCCGTTGATTTGGATTCTCTTTTCAAGTTTCTTTTCAGTGCGAAACCAGTAATGAAACTTATGAGCGTTCTCGCCTTCTTCCGGATTAAACACATTACTAACCGAACGATTGCGGTTGGCTGGGATATTGTATTTTGTCATAACTCCGCTGACATAATCGTTGCTCGATTTATCGTCAGTATCAAAGCACACGAGACCAGTATCATCAAGCTTATAAACTAGAACATTCTGGCAACTGGCGTGGGGGCGGGTTGTGTCTTTGAAATACATTTGTGCTTTCTGGGACAGTTCGCCCTTTGCTTTTTTCATCTCGGTTTTGCGTGCGTTGAGGAATCCTCGAAAAGTAGGGATGGTAAGGGTGGATGACATTCTTCGTTTTATATACTATACAAAGATAATAATTTTGTGTTTAAGTGGTTTTCCCTAAAACTTCCTAAATATAAAAAAGTAATTTCAATTTTTTATATTCAAAGGTTATTTAATAATTCCGGATATTTTTCGAGGGCATTCAAAATCAATCGTTCGGCGCGTTTCTTTTTTTCCTCCTCGGTATTTTTGCGCTCCTTATTCCTGTGGTATTTGGCACGGTCTTGCGCCCGACACTTCTCGAGATGTTCGAGGCGGTATATCGCCATGTAGTCGCGCATATATGCGGTCCTGTCGGCAGTCTTCTTCACGGGTGGTTGTTCGGTGGTAGGTTGTTCCATTGTTCGCTATATATTTACTCAATATTATATTTAAGTCAAAATCCCTAAACCTTTTCAATTTTTTGGAATAAAGGATTTAATAAATCTCTCGGCAATATATAAATGTCCCACCTCGAGTTCTTCCTCTACCGCAAACTCCAAGAGCCCGATTGCCCCGCCCACTTCATCGAAATATACAATCAATTATTTCGCTAGGTAATATATAAATGTGGTATTACGCTTATTGTATGACACGGTGCTGCTGCCGCCCGAAGACCCCGCCGCCGCCGCCGCCGCCAGCTGCTCCACCCAGCACGCCTATTATCGCCCCTATACCACAAACATACCCCGACCTACCGACATTAAATCCATCGGTTCATAAAGAAGGAACATACGAAGCATAGTTTAGGCGATATTTTTATCTCCGTGTAATATGGAAGGAATGTTGCACCTTCCATCCTCCACCCATTATAAATGTATTGAAAGCGACACAATACATTTATTTACCAACCCGCCTCTTGCGTTGATCGACCTCGTCAGCCACCCCAACAGCTTTCAAATGCTTTAGGCTTGCAAGATGCCCGAGTATTTTGCCGGACTTGGTTGATGACAGGTATGCGCCACATTCGGGGCATGTATAACCGCTTGTGCAGAACATATACTTGTCATAAATTTCTTGATACCACGGGACGATGTGAGCGCGGTATTTATTGAATCGGTCATCATTTACAATAGCCGCCTTTGAGAGCCTGCCAAACGGCGACTGGATACAATGGTCTGGGATTGGGTCCATGTCGTTCATTATGTATATAACCAATACATAATAAATGTTGTTTGCGTCCGCTGACGCGTTCTTAAAATGACTTGAATCGGTTATATTCGCTCATCGCCTTAATTCTATCGGCGTTGCTGGCGATGTTAATCTCTCGCTCGATATAGAACTGGAAGTTCATCTCCGCGTTGTTATTGAATGGAATCGCTACACCGTTCTTCGTTGTGAGTGAGAATGTCATCGTATCGAAGTTGCTCGATATTTCTTGACTGTAACGGTCATCGGGCGGAGACCAGTAATGAGTTCCGCCGACGGCAGTATCCACGACAATCTCGAACAGGATAGGAACGAATGAGAGAGGGTTGCGACCAGCGACGGCATTACTACCCTGCTTCCTGTAATATCGTTTGGCGACTTCGGGGCATCGCAACTGCATCACATCGACAGTCTGTAAATCCACGAAAGCGGGGGTAGTAACACCAGCACCAGCGCCCTGCGTTGTCGCGTAAGGGAGGATGAAAGCACCGTCGGTATAAGTCGCCCAACCATTCGCCCCGGCAATCGCGCCAGTTGTTCCTAAAACTCTTGAACTATCGTATGAAGAACCATTAACCGTTGAGGTATAAACGGAATCAATCCAGAGTTCAGGGGTTCCAGCTGGGGCAGCGGTCGCATAACGAAACCGGATACTCTTTGTTCCTGCGTCAAATGCGGTATTCGTCCAGACAATCTGCGCGCCACCAACCCAGGAAATAGCGGCGGCGTTGAGTGCTCGCAGGATTTCAGCACCGAGTTCTTCGCCAGTCTTGTAGATGCCGTCAAGCAGTTTGACCTCTGGGAAGGTTGCTGGGTCGTATGTTGCTGGTGCTGCGGGGTTGGTTCCGTTTTCAGCGATCGCATTTCGAGTAAGCAAATTGCCTGCCTTGCTACGGACACGAAAACGATTGTTTTTAAACACCTCGCTAATGTTGTTGTAGGTCAAATCGACACCGAGCGAGATGGGGTGTAGGACAGTTTTAGTAGCATCGGTAGAGGATGAAATGTTGGTGAGGTTGGGGTTTAGAAACTGCACGGTGAAACTACCGGGATTGTGGGCCTCTGTGCCGAAGCTGTCGCCATCATTATCGCTGACGCCGATAAAGTGTTTCGTCATTTTGACGCTGGGGGCGCTATGGCGACCTTCGTTCTCGTTGTAAGACATCTTGATTGTTATATATATATTCAATATTTTTTTATTTCCAATATATAACAACACTAAATAGCCATGTCTTACCTAAAACCAAATACGGCGGGTGTTTATGATATACCCTCGGCCAATATCGACACGCTTTATGTTAAAGGCAAAAAGTTCCAGGACTACATAACCGAACTCGTCATCGAAGACCAGCTCGAGCAAGATGAAATAACGGAAATAAAACTCCTGCTGGAGTATCTTGATACAACGGGGCTGAATAGTGCTTGGACCGTCACGAATTCAAATGTGAATGAAACGCTTCGCGCCAGCATCACCGCACTACAAACCAAGCTGGCGAATATTGACACCACCGCGCTCACCCAGACCAGTGTCTTAAATAATGATAACCGAAACTCGGTATTGAAAACCCGCCTTGATACGGCAGCAACCGATATTACCGCCCTGACTACTCGCGTGACGACAGCAGAAGGCGACATCGATAATCTCGAAACTCGCATGACGACAGCAGAGGGCGACATCGATGACCTGGAAACCAGAGAGACGGCAGCAGAGGCAGACATTGCCGCCATAGAAGATAAAACGGATTATATTGTTATAACCAATGGTGACCCGGCAAACGCCGCGACTACTCACGGTATATTTATAGGTAATAAATTATCAGTTCCGCCAGATGCTACAAAAGCCGCAAAAAAAGTTGCTACTTTCAGCGTAGGTAGGATAGGACAAGGTTTCGCAGTTGAGTATGACCCCAGCATAACAACTCCTTCTGCGATGGGAGATGGAAATCGTGTAGTGATGAATAACACATTGGGAGGTCACGCAATCATTCAGGCTAATCATACCAGGATTCAGGGCGGAACTGAAATTAATATCGGCGAGGTAGGCTTGGGAGTAGCGGGATATGAAACGATAAATGTGGGCGGTTCGATGAGCACAATCAATATCGGCTCCGTGGATGACCCTGTGTTTGGAACGACACCAGGCGACCCAGCCACAGGAAAAAGCACCACAATCAAAATAGGGAAAATAGCAACATTAAAAAACACATGGACTTATTTACAGGGCAACATTTTCCTAGCAAATGCCCGATTTGAAGACTTACCGAAAACGGATAAATTTACATGGACGCAAATAGCCGCATTTCTTCCAACATCGGGACTTCCATTATGGGTAGTATCATTTGCACTCACGAGTAGCATTCCAAACTTCGAATATAGCGATACATTTGTATTGAAGGATGGAGGAACGGCGCAAAATAAAACAGGAGAAGCGACGACATCCAATAACCTCAAAACGAGCGGTCTTGTAATTTTCAACAGAGATTTAAATATAGCACAGCTGACCCCCATTGAAGGGACATTTCTCGCTCGGGGCACAATCTCAAAATCGACTTTAGACGGGAGCATTCGTAATAGTGTCTTTTTGGATGGGGGCGGAAATAATGTAATAGCATTGAAACATCACAACATAGCCGCAAGCGATATAACAGAATGGGCTACAACAGAAGCCAATTCAAAAGTGAATGTCGTGGAAATAGGAGGCAACAGCGGAATCCTAATTCATCAAGGCGCTTCCAATGCAGGCACGGACCTCAAACTCATCAATACGAAAGGAGGGAACATCGTTTTAAAGTGCGGGGCTACTAGCGGACTATTAGCGGACGCAAAAGATAGTTTTACTGTGCTTCACGACGCCAATCAACCCGGCGCCGCCATTGGACGATTATCAACGCAGGCATTCGATACGGATGAAACAAATAGAACAAACAACCCCATTGCCCGCCTTGAAGTTGAGTGTGTCCCCAACCGAAACGGTATTCGGTTGTTTGGTTATGACCCCGCCCAACCCCTTACAATGCTTCCACAAGAAACAACTATCAATAATCAAAGCGTCAGCACCCAGTCTCTCGTCTTCAATGCTAACTACACGGGCGACACCACAAACCGATTATACAAGAACGCAGATGGAAAACTTTTTTGGAACGGGACGGAACTGGGTGCTAATCTTGGCGGAGGAGGTGGCGGTCTGGAATATTACATACCATTAGCCAATAATGTTACAAACCCAGCACCAACCCCAACCACACAATTCGCAACTGAAACTTATACAAGTGCCCCCCAAAGAACCATAACCCAAAGCACAACCGCAGTAAATACAGGTATTCTTATGGCGAAATATGCAACCGACATCATAAACAAACAAAGCAACCCGTTTGTGGAAGGTCTCCAAACCATTCAACAGCATTTAACATGGAGCGAAAATAACACAGTAGGGCAGATATACGGACAGATCTGGTTTCAAGCATCGACGGGTGATGCCGGCACTTTCATTTATGACCGCTCTTTTACAGGTGTCGCTATAACAGGCGGCTATCAAGTATTAAATGGTGTTCCAATATTAGCACCGCAAGGATTATTCAACCTTACTTTTCATAGCGTAGTTTTTCCAGGAATAAAGGTTGATACTTTTAGTGGTTTATCAATTACGATGAAATGTCGCCTGGAAGCACAAGACCTCATTACTGAAAACTGGACTACTCTACAAACATCAACCAGTTCTATAACTTATACGCTGGATAATCAGGAGAACCAAACCATAACATTCAACGAAACTTTCACTCACAATCAAACAAGCAAGACAAGCGCCCCAACTGCGTATAGAATGGTTCTCTTTTTAACAACGCCACCAGCTAACGGACAAATCCACCAACAGACATTCGCAGGAAGCACGGGCAACGACTTAATCGCGTATAAACTGGGGACAACCACAGGCAACATAGCAGCGATTCGGGTATTGTTATACGATGGAGTAAATGCGAAGCAAACCATAACACACACTATCACACCCAGTATAGTTCCCATAGAATTACCAATCAGCCCACCCTACCAAATAGGAGCGTTTAATTTTGGACGCTTGGGATTTGATATATATATGTTCCAGCCGTCAGGTGCGGTAAATGCAAACCATCAAATGACTTTTTATTTTGGCGACGGCACAATTAGTCATATAGAAACCACGATAAATGAACCGCCCGAACCTATACCTACCCTCGCGCAGGTTCTCAACAGCGGGGCAACCGCATCACAAGCAATCAATATGAATAGTAATAAGATATCAGGCATTACGGCGTTGGAAGGTGCGGCCAACGGCAATTGGAATGTGAAGGAAATAACCGCAGGGACCGGCGTCAGCGTAACGCCTACCAACGGGAGTTACGCAATCGCCAACACCGGTGTTCTCAGCGTCGCCGCAGCATCAGGCTCACCGGGTATTTCAGTAAGCACAACAAGCGGCGCGGTAACATTACAAAACACCGGTATTCTAAGTATCACTGCGGGAAC
>Ga0209820_1000098_pt1 | contig 19466 bp, 18 predicted proteins | sample PPLLak21cMay2015_FD_187254 | JGI IMG/M metagenome (GOLD analysis project Ga0209820, IMG submission 187254) | Freshwater sediment microbial communities from Prairie Pothole Lake near Jamestown, North Dakota, USA - PPLs Lake P7 Core (1) Depth... | ecosystem: Environmental > Aquatic > Freshwater >...
CTACCTGAGGAGTCGTCGGATCTGGCTGTGGCCGGCTCGACATTGGTGGTGGCTGCCTTGTTCAATCCGTTGCGGCGGAGAGTCCAGGCTGGGGTGGATCGCCGCTTCAACCGCCAGCGCTACGACGCCCAGCGTGTCATGGATGGATTCGCAGTGTCTCTCCGGGATCGCGTCGATCCTGAGGAGGTGATGAACGGCTGGGTGGGCGTGGTCTCGTCGACCATGCAACCCGACTCCATTGGCATGTGGGTGCGAGACGAGGACGAAGCGCCGGCAACCGTCTAGCCCTTGAGTGCGGCCCGGGCGGCGTAGTAGCCGCACATCCCGTGCACGCCTGCCCCGGGTGGGGTTGCCGAGGAGCAAAGGAACAGACCGTCGCCGATCCGGTATGGGGCGGTCGCGCCGAGCTGGAAGACCTTCTTCACCCCGAATCCCCCGCCGGCGATGTCGCCCCGGATGTAGTTGGGGTTGTGCGCTTCGAACTCGCCGGCGTTCATGGTGTGCCGCTCGAGGATCAGGTCCCTGAAGCCAGGGGCGAAACGCTCCATCTGCGCCTCGATCGCTTCGGTCATGTCGACATCGGATCCCGAAGGGACGTGGCAGTAACCCCAGGCGGTGTGTTTCCCCTCCGGCGCTCGGCTGGGGTCGAATCTGGACTGTTGGGCGACCAAGACGAGGGGGCGTTCCGGATGCTGCCCCGCATGAACCTGATCCTCCGCCTCGGCGACCTGCTCCCAGGTCCCGCCGACATGGACGGTCCCGGCCTGCGGACTCCACTCGTCTGCCCACGGGATTGGGCCATCGAGGGCCCAGTCGACTTTGAACACAGCCGGCCCGACCTTCCAACCCGTCAGCCGGCGTCGCTCGCGAGGGCTGACCCGGTGGCCGCCGATTCGCACCGCCGCCCTTGGCATCACGTCCAGCACCACAGCGTCGCTGCTGGGAAGCTCGTCGATCGAGCCGATCATGCGCCCCGTCTCGATGCTGCCGCCCCCGTCGACGATGATCTTGGCCAGCGCCTCGGCGATTCGTTGTGATCCACCTCGGGCCATCGGCCAGCCGTATGCGTGGGCAGCGACCCCGAAGAGCAGCGCCACTCCTCCGGTGAGGGGAGAGCTGAAGGGGGCGATGGCGTGGGCGGCCAGACCGGCGAGAACCCCGCGTGCCTCCTCCGAGGAGAAGCCCGAGGCGATGATCGAAGCCGGTAAGGCGCCCCTGGTCGCCAGCTTGACGAAGCTCCCTGGATTGTCGGGGACCAGGGTCATTGGCCCCAGGAAGTCCTCCATCACCGCATCTGCCGCCTCGACCAGTGGCCCGAAAATTCGCGTGTAGTGGCGGGCGTCTGGGCCGAATCGATCGGCTGTGGTGTCGACGTCTCGGAAAACGACTCCGGCGCGGCCGTCGCCGAGGGGGTGGGCGAGTGGGACGGTGGGATGGACCCACTCCACTTCGAGCCCGAGGTCGCGGAAGAAAGGCGAGGCAACGCCCAGAGGATGGATCGCCGAGCAGATGTCATGGGCGAACCCGGGAAGCGTCAGTTCCTCGGTCCTGGTCCCACCACCGATCTCGTCGGCCTGCTCGACTACCAGCACCCGTCGCCCGCGTCTTGACAGCTCCGCGGCGGCGGAGAGCCCGTTGGGGCCGGAGCCGACAACGACTGCGTCATATTCGACCATGTGCCCATGATTCTGCCCGAGGCGCGTTACGACATGGTCACCAACAACTCGAACCGGGACGAAGTCGCCCGTAACGGTGGCGGAACGCCCTTCTGGTCAACTGATGACAACAGAGAAAGGACCGAGTTGACCGAGCCGAGGGACACAGACAATTGGGCACAGCCGGTGGATGCCTTCCATGTTGGAGAAGTCGCCGAGGGTGCGCGCAAGGGCAACGTGGAGGGTCGCAGACCCACCGGGCCGCTGCAGGGGTTCGGCCAGCTGTGGCAGAAGACCTACGAGGTGCGAATCCCGGGCCCGACACCGGAAGAGGTCATATCCACATGGAAGGCCAACTTCGGTGAGTTCTGGCATCCGGACAACAGGTTTTACGCCCCGGTCGGGGGCATCGCCCCGGGTGAAGTGGCTGTAATCGGCGGGGGTAAGGGTCCGACCAAGATCACGACGGGTGTCCGGGTCATCTACGCCGACGATCGATCTTGGTCATACATGACGCCCGAGGGCCATCCGTGGGCGGCCATCATCACATTCAGCGCTCACGAGGCCGAAGACGGGGTGACCGTGACCCGGATCCATCTCCTGGTTCGCGCCAACGACCCGCTGTACGAAGCCAGCTTCAAGCTCTACACCTCACGGCTGGAGGACAAGATCTGGACCCACACGCTGACCCAGGTGGCAGCACATTTCGGGGTCGTGACGCCCGTCGTCGAGACCAGCGTGCAGCTCGTCGACAAGAAGCGACAGTGGAACCAGTTCTCCAACATCTACAAGAACTCAGCCCTGCGCACACTCCTACGTCAAGATCGGTGACAGCGAAAGTGTGAGCATCGACGGAGTGGGTCCGCCCACCCGACCATGAAGCGACCCACCTCATGGCCCGTGGTCGCGACCTTCGTCCTGATCATGCTCGAGATAGTCGGTGCGCTTGTCCTGTCGACACTCAGCGGTCAAGGCCCGGGGTCTGACGCAACCGCCTATGCAACGGTGCTTTTCGTGTTGGCCACCAGCGCCGTCGGCACCCTGATCGGGCTGCGCCGGCCGGGCAATACCATTGGGTGGCTTCTCCGGGTCGCTGCATTTGGCTTCGCCACCGGCTCCTTCCTGGTCATCTACGTCGAGGTTGCTGTAGCCCAGGCGGGCTCGTTACCGGTCGGGCCGATCGCGGTATGGCTTGGCGATCTCATGTTCCAGTTGGCCTTTGGGGTGTCGGCTACCTTCCTGCTGCTTCTGTTCCCGACTGGTCGTCTGCCCTCGCCACGCTGGAAGCTGGTGGGCTGGATGGCGGGGCTGGGCATGGCTCTGTTGTTCGCGGCTGTCCTAGTCGGCCCAGGCGCTTTCGAAGGCCTACCCATCAAGAACCCGCTTGCACTCGAAGAAACGAGCCCGATACTCCGAGTCTTCGAGAGTGCGTTCTACCTCATGCTGGTCCCCATCCTGGCCTCCGTTGCCTCCCTGATCGTCAGATATCGCCAGTCTGCGGGCGAGGAGAGACAACAGTTGAAGTGGGTGGCCGTGGGCGTCGTCGTGCTGGCGATCGGTGTGGCCGGAACGGTTGCCTGGGACGGGTTGAGCGACGACTCCGTGAACCTCGTGATCGCGCTGTCACTGACCGCGGTGCCAATCTCGATCGGCATGGCGATCCTCAGATACCGGCTCTATGACATCGACCGAATCATCTCCCGCACGGTGTCGTACGGAGCAGTCACCGCTCTCCTGGCTGGAGCGTATGTCGCATTGGTTTTCGTGCTCGGCGACCTGCTCCCCTCTCGAGGAAACAGCTTGGTCGTGGCCGCCTCGACCTTGACGGTCGCCGCGCTCTTCAACCCGCTGCGTCGGCGAGTCCAGTCGATCGTCGATCGTCGGTTCAATCGATCCAGGTACGACCTCGCCCGCCATCATCGAAGGGTTCGCAGAGCGTCTTCGCACGGAAGTCGATCTGGATCAGTTGGGGCGGGATCTTCAACTCGTCGCTTCAGAGAGCATGCATCCGAGATCGGTCGCTCTTTGGCTGCGTGACTGATCGCCGATGACGACTCCGGTCAGACGCAAGCCCCGGCGTCAACGCCCCGAGCGCATATGACGGTTCCCTCGACAGAGGCAAGCAGGAAGGCTTCGTCGATCGGCTGGCCGAACACGTGGAGCCGGCTTCCGCGAACGGAGTCATCTTCGAAGCCGGTGACGTCGAATGTGACCTCGCCGAGGTCACCCGCGCTCGGTGCCACACTCATCACGATGTCGGCCGAAGGGTCACCGGCAATGCCCTCGGCAACGATCAAGCCGAGTTCGAGCATCGTCTCTGCACCAGGAGCCCCGCCGAGTTGCTCGGTCACAGTATGGGTGATGTCGGTCGTGTCGCCGAGATATCCGGTGTAGCGGAGGTTCACCCAGCCCTCGGTGCCCTCGTAATCGACTCCGATCCAGAGTGAGCCCGGCAGCTCACGGGTCTTACCGACGGCGGTCAGGGCGTCGTAGGTGGGTGGGATCCGCTCCAGGATCTCCTGGTCCGCCCCAGGGGCTGCCCGGAGGTTCAGAGCATCGTCGTGGGCGACTCCGACGACGGCGAGGGTGTCGCCTGCCGCCGGACCGAAGTCGATGGGCTCCCCGGGCAGTTCTGAGCTGCCGGCTGTGGTGGTGGTCGCAGGCGCGCTGGTGGTAGTCGCTGCCGTGATGCTGGTGGTGGTCGCCATCGGTGTGGTCGTGGTGGCGAGTGATGAGGTCGTGGTCTCGACGACCGTGGTCGTGGTCGTCGACGAGGCGGCGTCCTCGCCACAGGCGCCGAGGATGAGCATGGAGACCGCGAGGACGGCCATGGCGGATCGTGACCTCAAATCGTTCCTTTCGTTGAACCAGACCAACGCCAAGCCATCGCCGAATGGTTCCGATCAGGTGCCGGTGAAGTCCGGCTTCCGCTTCTCAACGAAGGCCGTGATCGCCTCGGTCAGATCGTCCGAGATCAAATAGGCGGCGTTCCAGTGCGCTGCTTTGTCCAGAGCCTGTTCCACCGTTTGCCCCTCGTTGCCGGCGAGCGCTTGCTTGATGCCCTGGACGACAAGCGGTGAGTTCTCGGCGATCTCGCCAGCAGTCTTCCTGGCGGCTTGGAGAGCGGCGTCTGGCGAAGGAAGCACATCATTGACCAGGCCGATCTTCGATGCCCGGGCGGCGTCGATGTCCTTGCCGGTGTAGGCGAGCTCGGCGGTGTGGCCCGGCCCGACGATGGAGGGCAGACGTTGCAACGACCCGACGTCGGCGACCAGCCCCATCCGGGTTTCGCGTACGGCGAAAGTTGCGTCCTCCGAGGCGACACGAATGTCACAAGCCGTGATCAGGTCCATGCCCCCGCCCAGGCAATAGCCATGGACCGCGGCGATAACCGGCTTGGGTGATTCGGCCAAGCAGCTGGCTGTGCGCTGCAGCTCCTTGATGGTGCGGTAGAGATTCATGCTGGTCTCGGCCCGTGATCCGGCTCCCGGTTGCAACGAGGCGAGGAGCTCGATGTCGATGCCGACCGTGAACGCCGGGCCACGACCCGCCAGGATCACGACCCGCGCCGAGTCATCGGCGTCGATCTCGGCCATGGCCGCAGGGATGTCCCGCCATATGTCCGCCGACATCGCATTCAGCTTTTCGGGCCGGTTGAGCCAAAGGGTGGCGAGGTGCCCATCCCGCTCGATCTCGAGGTGCTGGTAGCCCACTAGGTGAGCCTATTTGGGCGGGAGGGAGCCGGCGAAGTCGAGCCCGGCCTCTACCCATCGCTGCAGATCGGTGTCGTCTTCGGTGGCCTCGGCGGCAACCAGGATCCACCCCTTCATCGGGCGACCGGACATGTCCGAGATGCGCACACCGGGCTGCGCCAATGCCTCGTCATGGTCGCCGGGGTCGATCCGGACCATGAGGTCGTCGTTTCGGACTCCGACCGCCATGTTCCCGGAGAGCATGAAGGCAATCCCCCCGAACATCGTGCGCTCAGTGATCTCGGGATTCTCGCCCAAGGTGTCCCGAACCCTGGAGGCCAGCGCTTCGTCGTAGGCCATCGACCGTCGACTCTAGGTCTCGGCCGAGCGCCAGGCCTCCCTGAGCTTGACCCGGCTACCGAACCTGAGCAGCCCTCCGGCGTAGATCCGGCCCGCTACCAACACCAGACCCACGATGGTGGCGATGGTGAGCACCACCGCCGCGATGTACTGCCAGGCCGGGATGGCCCCGAGGGCCGCCCTGACCGGCACGACGAAGGGAGCGGTGAAGGGGATGAAGGTGCCGACCACGGCGACTGTCCCATCGGGATCTCCTAACGCCGCGATCGATACGAAGAACCCGGCCACCGCGATCATTGACATGGGGAAGGCCACGTTCTGGGCATCCTCCATGCGGCTGACCAGGGATCCTGCTGCGCCATACATCACCGCGAAGAGGAGGAACCCGAGGATGAACCAGAGGATCAGGTTGGCCACGGCAACGACGTCGAGACTCGGCAACTCGATGGCGCCTGTGAGATTGACGGCGAGAAAGGCCACGAGGATGGTTCCGGCGAACTGTGAGATTCCCAGCGAGCCGATCCCGATGATCTTGCCGGCGAGGATCTGCCACGGTTTGACACTGGACAGGAGGACCTCGACCACACGGTTGGACTTCTCCTCGGTGACACCCGCCAGCATCCAGTTGCCGTAGAGCAGCACCGCCATGTAGAGGAGGAGGAGCCCGGCATATGCCACCGCGCCCCGGGTCTCGTCGCCGGCTTCGGGGCCGGAGAGGGTCGTCGTCTCGAGAGGATCCGATGTCATCACCTCGATCACATCGGCGGCGGCCTGGCCACCTTCGGCGACGACAGCCTCGAGCTCCACAGAAGCCGCAGCCTGCTGGAGGAGGCTGAGCAGGTCCGACTCACCAAACCCACCAACGCTCTCCACGACGACCTCCGACCCGTCGATCAAGATGGCGTCGAGCTCACCTTCGTCCATGACTGCCTCGGCGGCCCCCTGGTTCTCGAATTCCTGCAGCTCGATCGACACCGAAGGCTCGGCATCCGGCTCATCGGAGGCATTGCCGAGTTGCTCGGCTGCGGTGACGATCGGCTCGTTGCCCTCGCCGACGCTGCCCACTGTGTACTCCGCGGGCCCCCCGCCGATCAGCCCGGGGAGGATCACCAGCGCAGCCACCAGGAGGAAGGTCACCACGGTCGTGATCAAGAACGATTTCGACCTTCCGTGCTCGCGGATCTCACGCATTGCGATCCGCCACACAGTGCGCATCGAGCTCATTTCACCGCCTCCCGGAACAGGGCGGACAGCGAGGGTGTCGTGTAGGCGAAATGACGAAGCTGGCCGATCTCCTGAGCCCTGGACAGGAAGCCACGGACGTCGGTGCCGGAGTCGATGATGGCGGTGTGCATGTGATCATCCGATCGGATCTGGCGCACGCCCTCGAGACCGTCGAACAGATCCCCGACCTCCCCGTCGAGCTCGACCTCGAGGTGGCGGATCGGAGCTGCATCCTTCAGCTCGCGCACGTCCCCCTCGACCACGATCTGCCCGGCGTTGATGATGGCTACCTCCTCGCAGATGTCCTCGACCAGGTCGAGTTGGTGTGAGGAGAACACCACCGCCTTTCCCCGCTCCGCCTCTTCGCGGAGGATCTCGGCCATGGTCTCGGTGGCGATGGGGTCGAGGCCGCTGAAGGGCTCGTCCATGACCAACAGGTCGGGATCGTGCACCAGTGCCGCCGCCAATTGGACTCGCTGCTGATTGCCGTGGGATAGCACCTCGACCCGGTCCATCCGCCGCTCGGCCAGCCCGAGACGCTCCAGCCACGTATCGGCCGAAGCGGAGGCTGGCTTGGCGTCCATCCCGCGGAGCCGTCCCAGGTACGCAAGTTGCTCCTGTGCTCTCATTTTGGGATAGAGGCCTCGCTGCTCCGGCATGTAGCCAAATCTGCGTTTCTGTTCGATCCCAATCGGCCCACCGTCCCACGTGACCTCACCGGAGTCGGGGGCGACCAACCCGAAGATGGTGCGCATGGCGGTGGTTTTTCCGGCGCCGTTGGGACCAAGAAACCCGAGCATTCGACCTCGATCGACCTGCAAAGTGCACCCGGCGAGGGCGACGACCTCGTCATAACGTTTGTGCAGGTCTTTCAGGGCGAGCACCGATCGGAGGATAGGGGTCGTCCCCCATAGGAGCTAAACCGCCCTCTCGTTACCATCGTTCGACCATGCAACTGTTGGAACGCGACGACGTTCTCCAGCGTCTGGAGAAGTTGCTCGCCGCCGCCAGAGATGGCGATGGGCGGGCGGTGCTGGTGCGCGGAGAGGCCGGTATCGGCAAGACGTCCGCGGTCCGTGCCTTCACCGATATCCATCTGGAGGACGCCCACGTTCTGTGGGGTGGCTGCGACGACCTCCTCACCGCCCGGCCCCTGGGCCCGATCTGGGATATGGCCCTCGACGAGCCCTCACTCAGCGAAGCGTTGCGAGGTCAGGATCGCTACGAGGTGTTCGCCCTCGTCCTCGAGCTCATGTCCCGGTCGCTGCGACCGACCGTGGTCGTCATCGAGGACATCCACTGGGCCGACGAGGCGACCCTCGATTTGATCAAGTTCCTCGGAAGACGCATCGACCGGAGCCATGGTCTGCTGGTGCTCACCTATCGAGACGGGCAGGCGCCGGGCGACCGTCCTCTGCGTGTGGCCTTGTCCGACATCTCCGCATCGGTCCTGGAGCGGATCACCGTGACCCCGCTCTCTCCGGCAGCGGTGTCCGAGCTGGCATCGGAAGCAGGAGGTGACACTGACGGGTTGTGGGAGCTGACGGGGGGCAACCCCTTCTTCCTGACCGAGGTCCTGAGCGCCGAGCACGAATCGGTTCCGGGCTCGGTGCGTGACGCGGTGATGGGAAGGGTCTCCCGTCTCTCCACGGCGTCGCGGGCCCTGGTCGATCTGGTTTCGGTGGTGCCGGGCCGCGCCGAGCTGGAGCTGGTGGACTCGGTTCTCGGGCCCTCGGAAGAGGCCGCCAGTGAGGCGGAGGCGGCGGGGGTCATTGTGCTCAAGGAGAACGCACTCACCTTCCGTCACGAGCTCGCCCGCCGCTCGGTTGAGACCGATCTTCCCCAGATCAGGAGACGGGAAATCAATCTCGACGTGCTTCGGGCTGTGGAGCAGCTCGGCTACGACGTCTCACGGGCCGCTCACCACGCCCGGGTCGGTGGCGATGTCGATGCTCTGGTACGCCTGGCCCCCCTTGCTGCCCGGCGCGCCGCGGCCATGGAGAGCCACAGCGAGGCGGTCGCTCACCTCCGAGCCCTCGAGCCCTACCTCGACCAGCTGGAACCCGAGATGTGCGCCGACCACTACGACCTCTGGGCTTTTGAGGAATACCTGGGCAGTGAGATCGCATGGGCCGAGGAGATAATCGAGATCGGGATAGGCATCCGGCGAAGATTGGGCGATCAGGAGAAGCTGGGGAACTCATTGCTGATCGGGAGCCGAATCGCTTGGGTCCGGAATCGTCGCGCTCTTGCAACCGAGATGGCCAATGAGGCGGCCTCGGTCCTGGAGTCGGTCGGAGGACAACCTCTGGCGACCGCATACTCGGCCATCTCACAGTTGGCGATGTTGGCCGGCGACGAGAAGCGCACGCGCTGGTACGGGGAGAAGGCCCTGGCCGTGGCCGGCGAGGGTCCGAGCCAGGCCCGAGCCCACGCCCTCAACAACATCGGGACGGCCAAGGTGATCGCCCGGTATCCGGAGGGCATGGAGGAGCTGGAGGAGAGCTACGCCATGTCCGCCGACATCCATTCCAGCCACGACCAGATCCGAGCCGCAGTCAACATCAGCTGGGCCGCGATCTATTACCGCGACCTCCCGACTGCCGAGTTGTGGGCGGGTAGGGCCCACGAGCTCTCGATCGATCGGGAGATCGCTTCATTCGATGCGTATGTGACCGGTGAGCTCGCCTTGATCGACGAGATGAGGGGGAACTGGGCGGAAGCCGAAGCGAAAGTCTGCTTCGTGCTCGACACCCTGGCTGAGCTCAGCACCGCAAACATCGTGGCCAGCACCTTGCTTGGTCGACTTCAAGCCCGGCGAGGCGAGCCGGATGCCAAGACCCATCTGATGGATGGGTGGGAACGGTCTCTTCAAGCCAACGAGGTCCAGCGAACCACGCCGGCAGCGATTTCGCTAGCCGAGTATGTCTGGATCGGGGGCAAGCTCGATGAGACGATCTTTCCCCGGATGCGGGAGATTCTCGCCGATTGCATCGACCGCGACTCTCCCTGGATGGCAGGAGAGCTCGCCTTCTGGCTCCGTTCGATCGGCGAGATCGACCACGTACCCGATATCTCTCCCGAGCCGTTTCGCCTGGCCGGCGACGGGGACTGGGAGGGCGCCGCCTCATTCTGGAAGGAGCGCGGTATTCCCTATGACCGGGCCGTGGCCCTGAGTCATGGAGACACCGATGCTCGCATCGAGGCGCTGGGGATCTTCGACGATCTCGGTGCCATTCCCGTGGCGGCACGACTCCGCTCAGAGTTGGCTGAGGCGGGGGTGAACCGTGTCCCGAGGGGACCGACGAGGGCCACGCGGGACAACCCCTTCGGCCTGACCGCTCGTCAGCTGGAAGTCCTCCGTCATCTGTCCGATGGCATGACCAATGCCGAGATCGCCGACCGGCTCTTCGTCTCGAACCGAACCGTCGATCACCATGTCTCAGCGATCCTCGGCAAGCTGGGCGCCAACAGTCGTTCTGACGCGGCGTCGATGGCGCGTGATGCCGGGTTGCTCGATAGGTGACGGTTCTACCCATATAGGCAGCCCGGCACCCAACATCTAGGTATCTCCCACCGATTCCATCAGATTTGGCTTTTCGTACCTTCGCAATGCCACGACCGGCACCTATGAAGGGAACCACGATGACTTACTTGCAAATCGATCATGTGAATGCGGTGATGGCGGACCGTATTCGGGAGGCCGAGCACGCGAGATTGGTGCGTGCGGTCAAGCAGGCCAACAAGGCCAACAAAGAGCCGAAGCCGAGGCGGCGACGTCGTTTCTTCCGGCTCCGCGACCCCCTCAGGGCCTGAGCGCTGGCGGATCCCCTCAGTCGAGCAGCGTCGGCCGGAACAACCGGTCGTGGGTATGAAGGGCGAAGCGATCGGTCATTCCGGCCACGTAATCCACCGCTCGGTCCAGCTCACCGGCGCCGGGAACGGTGGCTGAATCCGGCACTTCAGCGGGATGGTCGGCGAAATAGCCGACGAGGTCCTGGATCACTGTTATCGCCTTCTGCTTCTGCATCTCACTCTCGGGCGTCAGGTAGACCCTGGCGAACATGAACTCGCGAAGCTCGCCCATCACCTCCAGGTGATGAGCGCCCATCTCGACCTGGTCCGACTCGGAGCTTGCCTCGATGACCGAAGTGGCGAGGGACCCGATCCACTCTCGTGAGGTCGCTCCGAGCGTGGTCAGAGCCCGGGTGGGGATCTGGTGGTATTCGATGACATTGGCCCGCAGCGCGTCAGCCACGTCGTGGGTGAGATAGGCGATCCGGTCTGCGAACCGACACAACATGCCCTCCGGTGTCGACGGGGGCGGGTCGATTCGCCAGGAATGTGCACGGATCCCGTCGAGCACCTCTCCGGTGAGGTTCTGTGGCTCGATGAGCGTCAGCGTGCGCACCCCGTGCGCCGAGTGGAGCCAGGTTTCCCCGAGGACCGGGCTCAGCGCGTCCTCGCCGGTGTGCCCGAATGGTGAATGGCCGACGTCGTGGCCGAGGCAAATCGCCTCGGTGAGATCCTCGTTGAGGCCGAGGGCCCGGGCCATGGCCCGCCCCACCTGGTTCACCTGGATGGTGTGGGTCATCCGGGTGACGAAATGGTCACCGTCGGGGTTGAGGAACACCTGGGTCTTGTGCTTGAGGCGGCGAAACGCCTTGGTGTGGACGATGCGGTCCCTGTCCCGCTCGAATGCGGTGCGAAACTCGTCGGGCTCTTCGTCCTCATCCCGACCCTCGGACTCCGACGCCTTCGTGGCCTCGGGCGCGAGCAGCTCGTGCTCCAGCCGCTCCCGTTCGAGGCGGGTGCGTCTCAGCATCTGATGTGACGCTCGCTCCACCTAATGGGCAAGTCGGCGACCACCCCATCGAGATCGATCCCTAGCCTCATGCACGGACGGTAGACGCCTACACAAGGTGGCCGTCCGCAGCCCGTCGGGGATAGGAGCGATCATGGCCGATTGGACCTTCAGGGCGGATGGGGTGACCAAGAGCTACGACGGTGGTGAAACGTACGCAAACCAAGACATCTCCATCGAGGTGCACCCAGGTGAGGTCTACGGTCTGCTCGGGCCGAATGGGGCGGGGAAATCGACCTTCGTCAAGCAAGTGATCGGTCTGCTCAAGCCCGACTCCGGCTCGATGACCCTTGGCGAGCACGACCTCGTTGAAGCCCCCGACACGGCTCGACAGCTGTGCTCCTACTTGCCTCAGGCTCCGATGCCAATCGACTCATTCAAGCTCCATGAGGCGATTCGCCTGACCGGAGAGATCCGCGGAGGGACGAGGGACGCGGTAGCAAGGCGCTGTGACGAGTTGATCGACGCGCTTCAGATTGGTGAATGGCGCGACACGTTGGGCGCCAAGCTCTCAGGAGGGGTCCGTCGGCTCGCCGGGTTCGTCATGGTGACGGTTGTGCCGGGCAGGGTCGTCATCCTCGACGAGCCCACCAACGATGTCGATCCACTCCGCCGCCGGCTGCTCTGGGACCAGATCCGGCTACTAGGTGAGATGGGCTCAGCCGTGTTCCTGGTCACGCACAACGTCATGGAGGCAGAGAAGGCGGTCGACCGCCTTGCGGTCATCGCGGATGGGAAGCTTCTCGCCGAGGGCACACCTTCCTCACTCAAGACTGCCGACCGAGGTTGTCTTCGGCTCCAGCTCATGCTTGTCCCCGGCGCCCCCGATCCCGAGTTGCCCCCCATGCTCCGCAATAGCTCCATGGTGGGTCACAAGTTGGTGTCGACCATCGATGAGGTCAACGCCTCAGAGGGAATCGCTTGGGCCCAGCGCTTGATGGGTGAGGGCGTGGCCGAGGAGTACGCCCTCGGTGCCATCACCCTCGAGGACGCCTATATACGGCTCACAGGGCACGTCTCCGGGGAGGCGGAAGCCGTGGCGCCTTGACCGCCGACGCGATCTCTCTGCCGCTGACGATCAGGTCAGGCCCTGCCAACTGGTGGCACAGCCTCAGCGCGATGCTCCGCTGGCAACTGACCTCGATGCGCCTGCTCCTTCCTCTGCTGATAGTGGTGCAGATGCTGGTGGCAGCGGGGTTCTCGATCGGTATCGGCCTGTTCTTCGAGGATCTGACCGCGACGGCCGCTCTCTATCTTGGGACCGGCGCCGCGATCATCACCCTGATCATCGTCGGGCTCGTGGTAGCCCCCCAGCTCATCGCGGCAGAGAAGGAAGAGGGCACCTACGACTTCAGCTGGTCGCTGCCAGTGCCCAGATCGGCCAGCGTGGCGGCCTGGTTGGCCCTCAGCGCAATCATCAGCATCCCGTCGATGGTGATGGCGCTGATAATCGCCTCATGGCACTTCGACATCCGCTTCGTCCTCTCCTGGAGCATCATCCCGGCGGTGCTGCTCACTCTGGTGTGTGGGACCATGATCGGATACGCGATGGCTCATGCCATCGACCAGCCCAGCCTGACCCAGCTGCTCACCCAGGTAGTGGCTTTCGGTGTACTCGGTTTCACACCCATCACCTATCCATTGGAGAATCTGCCTCCCTGGCTGCAATCGGTCCACCAGGTGTTGCCCTTCTACCACATGGGTGTCATCGTCCGGGCAGGGCTGACGGTGGGCATCGTCGAGGAACTGTGGCTCTCCTACATGGTTGTTCTCGCATGGACCTTGGCTGCCATCGCCGTGACTGCATTCGTCCTGGGGCGACGCAAATGACGACGGCCGCCCTGGAGACGCCCCTGAGGCGGGGGACGGGATATTGGTGGGCCAGCTACGTGATGATGACCCGCTGGGTCCTGACACAGCAGCGAGTCTTGTTCATCGGTGTCGTCTTCGGCCAGATCGTGATGGGGATCGGGGCCGCGTTCATGTACAAGTTCTATCTGGGCTCTCTGGACCCGATATCGGCCATGTACCTGGTCACCGGCATCCCGGCTCTGTCCCTGATCCCGGTTGGCTTCGTCCTGGTGCCGATTCTCGTGGTGCAGGAGAAGACCCGGGGCACGTACGACTTCACCTGGTCACTCCCGGTTCCCCGTCTCGCTCCTGTTGCCGCCACGTTCACGGTCTTCACTGCGATTGCGCTCCCAATCGCGTTCGCCTCCACGATCCTGGCCGCGTGGCAGTTCGATGTGACGTTGATCGTCTCCTGGACGGTGATCCCCTTCGCCCTGCTCTCATCATTGATGGCTACTTCTGTGGGCTATGGCATGGCCATGGCCATCCCGGAGCCGCGGGTGACGACCCTGGTCACAAACGTCATCATCTTCGTTGTGCTGCTGTTCTCGCCGATCGTCATTCCCATAGAGCGGTTTCCCGACTGGCTCGCCACGCTGCAGCGTGTCCTTCCCTTTTATCACATGGCCAATCTGATCAGGAGCGGGCTCAGCGAGGACCTGACGACGGACGTGGGTGCATCGCTCGCCATCCTGCTCGCCTGGACTGTCGTCGGCTGGTCCTTGGTGATCCGAATCGTGACGCGACGCGGCTAGCCGAGATTCTTCATCCAAGAACGACGGTTCGACACCAGGTCGCGGCCCCCCCGAGCCTGGTCAGACCACCTGGACCCAGTTGAGCACTTCGGGTATCCGGCGGCGCAGAAGACGGCTGGAGACGAACAGGGAGACGCCGTAGAGGACCGACCCCCAGACGATGGCAGCCACGACAGCCACCCATGGGGCGAGGGCCTGCCCGAAGTCAACCGTGAGGACGACGACCGCGGCCGGTGGGACCAGCAGGAGCCCGATGGCGAAGAAGGAGACCGTCTGGCTGACGATTGCGAGGCAACCCTGCTCGGTCGATTGGGCGAACACGTCCGTTCCCTCCCGCGGAAGGCGAAGTGGGGTCAAGACGGAGACCAGGTTGCCCACGGCGAGCTGGCAACCGATGGCAGCCACAGTCAGGGGGACGACGAGCCAGACCCAGGTCCACTGGCTGGTGAAGAAGGCGAGCCCGAGCGTGAGCACAGTGGTCTCCACGGCGAGCCCTCCAGCGACCGCCAGGTTCTTCCCGAGAAGTATCTGATGGGGCTTGGGCGGGAGAACGAACAGGTAGCTGGCGGCATTTCGCTCCCACCCGAACAGGTTGAGGGCAATGGGAAGCCCAACGAACAGGACGAGGATCGGGGCTATCAATGGCGCCCAGGCGCGATCTCTCAGATCGAAGAATCCGGTGGCGTTCATGACCGCTCCGCCGATGGCGAGGCCGACGAAGATGACGGTGCCGGTCCACACCAGTCGCTGTCGGGGATCACGTATGTAGAAGCGCAGCTCCTTGCGGGCCATGGTCGGGACCACACCCCACGGGCCGATGGTCATGCCCCCCCGGCGAGCACGCGCGGCAGGTTTGCTCTGTTGGACCGGTGTCGACAGGAGCCATCCGAGCAGACGGCGCCAGGTCATTGCCAGGATGATCAGACCGGCCGATGCAGAGGCGAGGGCTAGGAGGCTCGACCCGACATGACCTGTCGATGCGTCGAAGATCGCCTTCTGGACCGCCACCGGTGGGAGCAGGGCCCACCAGCCGGTGATCGGCGTCGAAGTCACCGCTCCGGCCAGACCTAGTTCCGCCACAGTGTCGCTCACGACGCGATACGCGAAGAATGACCCGGCGGCCAGACCGAGGATCAAGAAGGTGGCGATATCGCGTCCGCGGCGGGTACGGAGAACGGCTGAGACGGTGGCCGAGAACAACTGGCCCCCGACTGCGAGCAACGCTAGGAAGACGAGGGAGGCGGGGATGGACACCCACCATGCCCCGCCGATGGCCACGGCATTGGCAGCGAGGAGGGCTAGCGGAACGATCGTCGATGGGGCGACGAGGCTGGAAGCTGCGAGCCCGGCGACCAACTGATTCGGGGTGAGGGGGAGGGTGGCCAGCTGCTGTGGGTCGAGGTTCTCATCGAGCGGGAAGATGATGACGGGGAGGGTCACCCACACAATGAACGCGATCAGAGCGGTCCAGGCCAGATAGTGGGGGAGAGCCGCCGGATCGGACTGCTGGAGCAGGATGATGTTTCGATAGTGGGCCTGGGCCAGCCATAGCCCGAGCCACCCAAGGAGGATTGCTGCCACCGGGAGACCGATCCGCCGCTGTCGGTCGTGGCGAAATCCGTTCCAGGTGAGACGAGCCTTGAGCTCTACGAGCCGGAATACCACGACGAGTCCGGTGTCCGCCCGCCCACCGCGGCGATGAAGGCGTCCTCTACGTTGTCGACACCCATCCTTTGGCACAGTCCGTCGGGGGTCTCTTCGACGGTGAGCTTGCCCGCCACCATGATTCCGATCCTGGTGCACAGCTTCTCCACCAGATGCATCTCATGTGAGGAGAAGACGATGGTGGTACCGCCCTGCGCAGCCTGTTGGAGGAGACGACGGATCAGCCGGGCCGACACCGCGTCAACGCCTTCGAACGGCTCATCGAGGAACAGCACCGGCGGCCGATGGATGATGGCCGCACCGAGGGCGATCTTCTTTCGCATTCCCCGCGAGTAGTCGCCCACCATCTTCGATCCGGCTTCGAGCAGGTCGAGGAGGTCAAGCAGCTCGTTGCGCCGCCTTGCCGCCTCCTCGCGGTCCAGGCCATGCATCGCTGCGGTGAAATCGAGCAGTTCGGCGCCGGTCAACCGCTCGTAGAGATTGAACTCCTCCGGGAGGACTCCGATCCGGGACTTGACCTCGGTTGGGTTTCTCCATGTGTCGAATTGGCCTATTCCCACCGTGCCCTCATCAGGTCGAAGCAGTCCGACGATGGTCTTGATGGTGGTCGTCTTACCGGCGCCGTTCTGACCGAGAAGCCCGTAGAACTCGCCCGGCTTGATCGACAGATCGACGTGATCGACGGCCACCGTCTTGCCGAATCGGCGAACGAGACCCTTGGCCCACACCGCCGGAAGCGTGCCGTGCGTGTCGGTCGAGGCGTCGTCGATCAGAGGTTGGGTCACGTGGGCAAGTATCGACGGTTCGGCGAAGCAAGTGAACACGAAAAGTCTTGGCGCGCCCGCGGTCCCCGGCCTCCGTCGCCCTGTCCCATGTCTCACGCCGCGGTTACCGTAGGAGTCGGTGGAGTACCAGGCCCTTTATCGCAAGTACCGGCCCCAGACCTTCGATGACGTCATCGGTCAGGGCCACGTCACCACCACGCTGGCACGGGAGGTGGTCGACGGGCGTGTGGCCCATGCCTATCTGTTCACGGGGCCTCGTGGCACCGGCAAGACGACCACGGCGCGGATCTTGGCCAAGGCACTCAACTGTGTGAACCGTGGGCCCGACGGGGCCCCATGCAATGTGTGCCCTAGTTGTGTCGCCATCACCGAGGGCTCCTCCCTCGACGTCCTCGAGTTGGACGCCGCTTCGCACAATTCGGTCGATGACATCCGGGACATCAAGGTGAGTGTGACGACGGTGGCCTCCTCCGCGACGTCGAAGCGGGTGTTCGTCCTCGACGAGGCCCACATGCTGTCGAAGGCCGCCGGTAACGCTCTGCTCAAGACTCTCGAGGAGCCACCCGAGCATGTCCACTTCGTTCTGGCCACAACTGAGCCCTACAAGCTGCTCGACACGATTCGCTCCCGCAGCCAGCGCTTCGACTTCCACCCGGTCCCGATCGAGGAGCTGGCTGGTCATCTCAGCCTCATCTCCGATCGGGAGGGCTACAAGACCGACCCCGCGGCCCTGATCGCCATCTCGCGCCACGCCGGCGGGTCGGTGCGTGACTCCCTCTCGTTGCTCGAGCAGGTGGCAGCTCTCGGGGCGGGATCGGTGGATGTCGCCGGGGTGAGACGGGCCCTCGGGTTGGCCGATTCCGAGGCGTTCATGCGTCTGGTCGAAGCAGTCGCCGAGCAGGACGCCAAAGCAGGGCTAGAGCTGGTGGCCGAGCTCGCCGCCGATGGTGTCGACCTGAGAAGGTTCGTCGCTGAGTCGGTGTCCTTCTTCCGGGGCGCGTTCCTCGCCCACTACGCGCCAAACCTGGCCGAGATCTCCGACGAGCCCGCCGATGTCTATGAGTCGTGGCGCAAGGCAGCACAGCTGGTGTCGGCCGCCGACGTGCTGCGAGCAGTGGATCTCCTCGGTGACGCCCTCGTCAGACTGCGCGAAGGGCGCGAGGAGAGGCTGATGACTGAGCTTGCCCTGATCAAGCTCACCCGTCCGGAGACATCGAGCGACGCAGAGGCTCTGCTATCACGGGTGGAGCGAATCGAGCGGCGTCTGGGTAAGCCCGACCCGGTTCCAGCGCCTGGCGCAGCCGGTCCAACCCCCGAGCCTTCGGTCAAGGCGGCTTCCCCGCCACCGGTCGTAGAGGCGCCGGCCGCTGCGCCTCCAGCCCCGGTCGAGAGCGGCAACGGTGAGGTTGAGAAAGCACCAGAGCCGACCGCACCTGATGCCCCGGCCATCGGTGTCTCATTCGAGCAGCTGCAAAAAGTTTGGCCCGGTCTGTTTGGATCCTTGCGTGACGTGCTGGGGGCCAGACGGTGGGCCTTCTTCAGAGAGGCTGTACCCGCCGCGGTCGAAGGCAATGTCATCGTTCTCGAGGTGCCCCACGGATTTCATCTCCAGTCACTGCAGGAGGATGACGCGGTCGCAGCCATCGTCGCCACTCGGGCCGGTGACTTGCTCGGCGGGACTGTCAGGGTCAGATTCGGGCTCAGAGAAAGCGTTGCCGACGGCACCGGCGAGCAGACGATCGACATGAACCAGCTCGAGGAGCGGCCCGCGGGGTCGACCGACCCGACCTCGCTGCTGGCCTCCGAGCTCGGCGCCGAGGTAGTGGACGAATAGCCCACTACCGTTCGTGGCGATGAACCGTCAACCCGACATGCGTCAGATCATGGCGCAGGCACAAAAGATGCAAGAGCAGCTAGCCGCGGCCCAAAAGGATCTGGCCGGGAGGACGTTCGAGGGATCGGCAGGCGGCGGGATGGTGGTGGCCACGGTCACCGGATCTCAGGAGCTCGTGGACATAACCATCTCGGCAGAGGTGGTCGACCCCGACGACGTGGAGATGCTCCAGGACCTGGTGCTGGCCGCGGTTCGCCAAGCATTCGAAGCCGCGTCGAATGCCGCTTCAGAGGAGCTGGGAGGGCTCACCGGCGGGCTGGGCCTCGGCGGCCTGCTCGGTTGATGTTCGAAGGCCCGGTACAGCGTCTCATCGACGAGATGTCCCGTCTCCCCGGTATCGGGCAGAAGACGGCGCAGCGTCTCGCCTTTCATCTGCTCGCCGTCGAGGAAGCCGACGCACGACGTCTGGCCACCGCCATCAACGACATGAGAGACCAGGTAACGCTCTGCGATCGCTGTTTCAACGTCGCAGCCGGCGAGCAATGCGTGATCTGCCGCGACACGCGGCGTGACAGCTCGCTGGTCTGTGTCGTGGAACGTCCCCAGGACATCGTTGTCGTCGAGCGCACCCAGGAGTTCCGTGGGTTCTATCACGTGCTAGGTGGCTCCCTGTCACCGATCAACGGGGTGGGTCCGGGGCAGCTCAGGATCGACGAGCTCAGAGAGCGCATCGAGCGCGAGGGGATCGAAGAGTTGATCGTGGCCACCAACCCCACAGTCG
>Ga0209820_1000100_pt1 | contig 19280 bp, 39 predicted proteins | sample PPLLak21cMay2015_FD_187254 | JGI IMG/M metagenome (GOLD analysis project Ga0209820, IMG submission 187254) | Freshwater sediment microbial communities from Prairie Pothole Lake near Jamestown, North Dakota, USA - PPLs Lake P7 Core (1) Depth... | ecosystem: Environmental > Aquatic > Freshwater >...
TGATCCTTGAAAAGCAAGTCTAAGTGGTTCGCAACACGAAAGACTTGCGCCGAAGGCGCAATGTCGTTGTCCTTGTTGCGGTAAAAGACTTGAGGAATCAAGAAAAGAACCAACTTTACGTAGGTTTAACGTACCCATAGTTTAGGGGAAACGTGGAGATCTATGATCTCTGAAAGCCTGTGGAGAACCCTCTAACGGCGGAACGAGGGAAACTTCGGACTACGAGTTATGATTCGTTGAAGCAGGAAGTGAACATCAAAGCTAACTTTGAGTAAGTTTCACAGAACGGTGTTCACGTAGGAAAGCCTTCCAGGCGGACCGGCGTCGCAGCCTGGCCTTCTCTGGGACAAATCCTAGGAAGAACTTGTATTCAGCAGAGCTTACCCCTGATACAAGTGACATAAGGCAAGCTTCGCACCTACGTGTCGTAGGTGTAGATGCAGTCAAGTGTTCTAGGGGGTAGGACTTTGTCATTCCACAGAGGCCTCTTGAGGCACCTCTGGCGAACGCATGGGCCACACTACGCCTTGGTAGGATGAGCCAGGCGTAGTCATCGAGGTTCACTACCAGGTGCATGGTGGGCTTTAAGAGGAGTTCTTACGCTTGGGTAGGGGCCTTCGATACTCGGTTCCGGGGTAGGGATGCCTTCCCACTGTATGCCATGAGCCTGAGGCCTTGCTATAGACAGGGAGCCATGAGCCTGAGGCCGTAAGATACTCGTCGTGCCAGCGTAGGATGTCTCTCTAGGATAGCTTCCGGTAGCGGGTCACCAGAACTTCCTCGTAACCCTTCCCATCGGAAGTGATCTTAGTGATCCGCTTGCCAGCGTCGTCAGTGAGGTAGAGCGTAGCCCCCAGTTCCAGATCGGCCTCGGCTGCCTCACACTTACGAGCGAAGTCCGAGCCGTCCAATACCAGGCAGCGTCCCTTCCGATCCCTCTTCAGGAGTGTCCCCTTGGACCATTCGATGAAGAGGTTCCGGTTGAGCTCGTGGACTTTCTTGGTGGGCTTCTTGCGAGGCGTTGGCATGTAGGTTCTCTGCAATCAAAGTATCAGGGTTGGAGGTTGGAGGGCACTTCAACCCCCTGTGGAGTGGCTCCGGAGGGGGTTGGCTGGTACTGGTTTTGCAACCTTCACTCGAACTCGGTAGCGTCCACGAGCTTGTAAAAGTTGCCCTCGAAGGCGTTCACCTTGGAGGCGTTCGCCTGGAGGAAGTCCTCCACCGCCTCCGACCAGCCCGTGTCATGGGAGACTAGGAGCTTCCAAGGGGTCTCACCCTTGGTATAGCCCTTGCCCTTCGAGGGCATCATCTCTTGGGCTTCCTCGTCCCACTCCATATCCTCGAGTGGGATTGTATTCCAGCGCTCTCGTGAGTAGACGTTGACGTAGTTGTGGGAAGCGTAGAGGGCTAGGTCGACGTAACGGTGACCCTCTTCCTTGTCGGAGTTAATGGAGGTCTTGAAGCTCACCACGAAGGCCTTGGGGGAAGGCTTCTTGGCTTGCCACTTCCCACACATGCTGGTGAAGGTTGCGCAGAGGGCCTCGGCTAACAAGTGTTGAAGTGACATGAACCTTATTACGCCTGAGGGCGGGTGAAACTCAACCGGGGAGCGGTCTACGAGCCCTTCTTTTCCTCGTAGAGCTCGAGGGCCCGATTGCGAAGAGCTATGCGGAGCGATTCGATTCTCCCGTGGCTCATAACGGTACTCATGTGCTCGAAGAGAGTACTTGAGTCGGATTCCGTTTCGAGGGCTCGGCAGGCGGATTGGAGCTGAACCATGAACTCCTCGATGACCCCAATGACCTCACGCCGGGAGTCGATCACTACCAGGGTGGCCTCGTAGGACTCCCTGCCCCCTACCTGGGTGGAGTGAAGGGTGACGAGCCCCTTTCGCTCGAGGGCCTTGGCTGTCGTAATCTCGGAAGGTAAGACCTCTACTGACCTGTTACCCTCAGATGAGAGAGCCTGGATAGATCTCAGTAAGGACTTTTGCGAGTTGGTGAGCTTGGTCACTTCACCAAGTACTCCAATCCAGTTGACTTCCAAAGATGCGCGTATGCCCCATGAGTGAGCAGAATTCGAACCCCCTCCTCGAAGGGGACCACCGCATCCTGGACCCCGCTTGCCGAGTACCCCCGAGCAGGGGACCACGTAGCCGTGAGCAGCCACGCTTTCGCCCCACGATGGTACGCGGGGAAAACCTCAACGAAGTCATACCCGCACGAAGACCGTCGGTCTTCGTAGGTTCCGACACACTCTTCTCCCACGAGAAGGGATCCGTGCACCGGCGAATCCTCCTCTTGATCAACGGGGCCGCAATTCCGTAACGTCGTTTTCTCGATGAACTTCACTTCGATGTCTCCCACGGTTCCGACTACGAAGGTCAGGAACTAAACCCCTCCCACTAACCACTACAGCTAGTCAAGGACCCCACTACAGCTAGTCAAGGAGGGGTTTAGCTTCTGACCTTCGTGCCTATTATTACGCGCGAGGAGGTGGACCCTCAACCAGGTTCTTCACTTTCTTTCTGGGATCCCAGGTAGCGGTTGTAGCCCTAGAAACTCACGTAACGCTTGGATTAGCCTCATGTTGTCCGGATCCTGTGCCCGCTCATGCTGCTTCCTGAGCCGGTCCCTCTCCCGAAGATCCCCAGCAGGATCCCCAGGACTCTCCCTCTCCAATAGGCTCTTCTCCTGACGAGATATCGGTGACATCGTACCCCCAAATACACCTTTAGCCCGTTTCCAAACTCAATCTGTCGGGGGTACTTCAGGACGCTCCCGATCTTTGAGCCATTGGCAACCGGAGGCGGTGATCCTCCAAATCCAGATAGCTTTCATGCTGGATGACAGGTGGACGTCTTTTCTGGCGTAGGCCAGGCCGAGCTCTTCGGCGATGGAACAAGCCTCTGCGGACCCGCTAGGTAGGTTGGGGGACAGGATGTCGTGACCTCTGAGTACGATTAGGAGGGCCGCTATCTTACTTTCGTACTTGGTTAGGTCCATCGTGAATACGGCTCACCCCGTTCTGGGATGTATTCTAACTGGGGTGGGTGAGGGTGTCCAGCTAGTCCTAGGAGATGTAGTTAATCAAGTAAATGCACTTTTAGCCCGTTTCCAATCAATTGCTCCGAAAGCAAAGGGATTCAGGCTGAGATTTGAGCTACTTGTCCTACTTCGGTTCCGTTTAGGTCGTTTCAGCACTCGGACTCGGGCGTCCCTCGTAGCCTGTGTTTACCTACTAAGAGGAAGGATTGGCTCATTCCAGGGAACAGAGATCGTCAGCTTACTTTGACCTAGCAGGGCCGGTTCGGCCTAGCTGAGGCATGGTATCTTCATCTAGGATGAGTGTCGTAGGAGGTTCACTCTGCCTCGCTAACCCCAGAAGGAAGGCTCTGGGCCTGTTCGGGTGCTGGGCAAGATGAACTTACGACCCCCGGAGGATACCTCAGGGCGGTCAAGTGGTCAAGAGGAGATACTTGTTGGCTGACCTTCAGGGCGGTCAAGTGGTCTCCTCATACTACACGTAGACCAAAATCGTGTTCATTACTATAGATTCGAACGTGCTTGATACTTACGTGTAGGCAACCTTAGCTTTCGTATCAATAGTAACGAACGTGAGCAAAAACTACATGTAAGCGAGTGCACTGTTCGTATCAATAGTAACGAACCACGTATTTGCTTACATGGATAACGAGGGAGTGACCCAAGTCTGTGGATCACTCCCCCTATCTCTTGAACTTAGGTCAAACCGTACGAGTAATCTTGAGGTTCTTGTTCTGGTCGACCTCTACCCGGTAACGTCGGGTCCCGAGCACCACCAAGTGACGACCCGGAAGGATCATGGCCTTCTGGCTCAGCCCAATCGTCATGTGGAAAACCTCTTTCGAGGCTCCCACTCGCATCCCCTTTGCGTTCTTCTTTACTTGGATTCCAAGCACCACCTGATGGTCTTCATTCGGCATGCCCAGTATTACGCATAAGGGCTCAGAAACTCAATCCTTCGTGGGGAGAACTTCTGTCGGAGGGACTTCAGGATGCTCTCGCTCTTTGAGCCAACGGCGACCAGCGTCGGTGATCCTCCATACCCAGATAGCCTTGTCCCTTGACGTTAAGGTGAGGTCTTTTCTGGCGTAGGCCAGGCCGAACTCCTCAGCAACGAAGCAAGCTTCTGAGAACCCAATTGGTAGCTGAGAGGACAGGACTTCGTGCTCCCTAAGTAGGTTTAGAAGGGCCGTCACCTTGCTCTCGTACCTTTTTAGGTCCATGGGGACCTAATACCCCGTCTCGGGGCGAGACAGTCCAACGAAGTCAGACGTTCCTTGGGTCCAACTCCCCTACCACGTAGAGGGCCGTCGGACTTATGTGCAGCCAGGTGTTCCCCACCTCAGCCTTGAGATCACGAGCGTACTCGGGGTCGTACCCAGGCTCATGGGGATCGGTCCAAGAAGCGAGCCGGTTGACGGCTACCCGAGTCTTGCCCTTGCAGTGAGGGCAGTGGCACTCTTGGACTACGAACTGGTCAAGGCCCGCTGAACCCGTGTAGAGGCCCGCCGAACGTAGGAACTTACCTGTGTAAGCCACCTTGGTCCCTGGTGGCATATCTCGTTGGTTCATGGCTATCAGCTCACACTGTAAGTGAATAGCGAACCTTTTGCTTCGAGAGTGGTTTTTGACACGAGAGTGTCATCGCTCAACTCCCAAAACTTGGGAGTCGATCCGACAATCGTGACCAAGGTTCCAGGAACCTTGACAGTTCCAGAAGGGTACGAGAGGCTACGGCGGCGTTTTACGAGTTCTGAGCCAACCATGAGTTCCGTCTTCATGCCCTCTATTACGCGCGAGGGTCCAAGAACTCAACTTTTTTGGGTCCGTTCTATTTGGTGCGCGTGATGAAGACTGCATCAAGCACGATCTTGACGCAGTAGGTCTTACCAAGAACCTCGTAGTGGTACTCCCCATCTAAGAATTGCGGGGGCTTATTCAACGGCTTGGTCTTGTCTACCCGCATTCCCTTAATGTGGGGTGTGCAGAAGGCCCAAACATCCTTCTCGGCCCTCTCACCTGCGCTACAGAGGAGGCACCGAAGGTCTCGGCCTGCGAAGTGATCAACAATGCTCTGCGCGAGCTGGGCAACCTTGAGCCCGAATTGGAGTCGGGCGATGATTTCCTTGGGCGTGTCTAAAGCAAAAATTGGCTCAACTAGGGTGACTCTGACCTCCAAGGGAACGTATTCATTCCCCTCGGCGTCCTTGGTCACTTGGTTCGGGATCGCAAGCACCTCCGTATAGATGGAGCAATCCACCCCCTCGGCCTTGAAGGTAACGCTGGTCTCGTGGAGATGAGCCGTGGCCCCTTCGATGGCGAGACCCCAGACAATGTGCTTGAGCTCTTCCTTGATATCGTCTTGGTCTTGCATACCCCTCTATTACGCGCGAGGGTCCAAGAACTCAACTCTCTTTGAGTCAGTTCTATTTGATGCGGGTGATGAAGACTGCATCAAGCACGATCTTGACGCAGTAGGTCTTACCAAGAACCTCGTAGTAGTACTCCCCATCTAAGAATTGCGGGGGCTTATTCAACGGTTTGGTCTGCACACCCAGCATTCCCTTAATGTGGGGTTTGCAGAAGGCCCAAACATCCTTTCGGACCAGTTCCTGTTCCTTCTTGGCCCCAGGAATGAGAAGGTCCTGGGACTCCTTGTTACTTGGGTCTCGAAGCCAACGGTCTTCGGGACATGGCCAGTACTTTTGGACTCCTTCGACGGCCCCCTCCGGCGTATCCCCATTAGCACGTCCGAGAAAGTCCCCGTTACCGTTCACAATGTCGTACCACATCTGGTATTCTCCTTCCTCGAAGGACCTCCACAATGTGTTCAGCTCGCTGGGCTATCTTGACCAACGCGAGAGCAGCGAGCTGACAGTCTCGCTTGTCCGCTTCGACCGCGCACTCCACGCCACGATCACGAAAAGTGACCGACTTCGCGTTGGCAAAGAAGATCAAGTCCATGATGTGATTCGGACTTGCCAGGGAACGTAGCTCGCTGACAGTCCCTTTCTCGTGTTGGAACCGTGAGAGTGCAAAAACCGCATCATCTACCAATTGTTTCAACGAAATAGATGGAATGCCCCTTCTACCTAGCATTTGGTATACCCCTTCTAACTGAGCGAGATTGCTCAGTTTCAATCGCCTTCCAGCGGTCACTTCCTCGAGTTTCATGGGCCGCCCTCACCCACTGTTCTACTTGGGTTCGGGCTTTACCTTTACGGCGGCCAGCCTCCGTAAGAGCTGCATTGGTCGAGCTTCCCAAGGGGCAGCATCCTGTGAGCGGCAAATAACCATGTCCTTCCGATGCTTATCCTGGAAGGAAGCCGCGTTCAGTACTCCAAGTCGGAAAGCTAACCGGAACCGTGGTCCACTGAAGTGTAAACCCGGCCCACACTCGAGCAATCCCATGACAAACCGCAAGAAGCCCTCGTCAAACGTTCGGGTATTCAACGCATAGTTGAAGGTATCATAATCACTCAGGAGCCAATCAGCATCCTGGGCAGCCCGATCTCCAGCCACTGCCGTCTCCAGAATCGCCATACGAAGCTTTGGTTGAAGCTCTTGAAGCTCACACCACCATTCCTCCGGGTAGGCCTGCATCGAGGTCAACGCCTCGCCTATAACCGGATCTGCGGGTAGCGCTAAGAGCTCCGGCCCCCCAGACATCAATTGTTCCGAAAACTCTCCCATATTCACTCCTTTGCTGGGTTTCCACCCAAGATATCAAGAAAGTCCTGGACTTGTTGAGCCACCTCAGCCTCCTGAGCGTGGTCGTCAAGATCATCCAAAGCGTGGATCGCCGTTATGTAAGCCGCTTCGACGGCATCTCCTGGAAAGGCCGCCGCGATGGTAGCGTAGCCTGCCAGGTCATCGTCTGCATCAGAGGCCGCATCTCCCGCGACGATGAGTTCTTCCTTCGAAATAGCTTCACCCCGGAGCCATCGCTCCGCAATCTCGATCGCATGAAGTCCAGCAGGCCCGGGGCTGGCTCGCTTAGCTACCTTGCAGGCGAATGCAACCAACTGCTGTTGAGTCCCAGTGTGAATAAAATCCAGGAGATGAACGTTGTTCGACATGCCCATTATTACGCGGAAACCCGTGACGAAATTAACCAGAAAGCGCGCCTACTGAACCTGGACGATCTTCCCCTCATCCGTACAGTAGTACCGGACGAGAAGCTTTGGATTCCGCCGACTGTGGCGGACGAGCTCGATGGTGTCCGGACTTGACAGTGGGTCAAACCCGCAAACGGCGGAGACCACCTCCTCGAATCCCTTCTCAAGGGTCGGATACACGGGGGAGATCTGCTCGCAAGCAATCCCGGTCCGGATCATCCAACAAGGGCTGATCAGTCGCTTTGCCAACTTGCGGTGAGTTCTATGTGCCATGCCCAGTATTACGCGCGGGCAACACGAAGCTCAACCGGTTTTGGAGGGGCCCGCTTTGGCGCTTACCCCCTGAAGTTCGTTTGCGCGCTCAATCGAAGAAGGGGGTCGGACTTGACTCTCAGCGTTCTCGGCCTCTATGGCCTCAGCAATCGCTTGCTGGGCAGAATCCGACTCCGCGCCATAGGCACATTCGCGGAAAATCAAACGCATCCACGCGGGCCCACGCCCGGGGATATTCTGCACACGCCCAAAATGGGGGTTCTTCCCGTGTTCCCCGGCCGTAAGCCGGTAAGCTCCTGTATCGGTCTCGACCAGTTGCACGCCGTCGAGATCAACCCGCCTAATAGGGTACCAGCCATCTGGGATAGTACCAGCTGGTAGACTTTCCAGTGCCTCTAAATTGAATGTAGGCATATCCCTCCTGATGCCTTAAGCCCGCCCCAACTGAATGGGTTCGGGCTTAAGGCGTATAGTATGCATGTGATATTCATCACTTCCTCCTCACATACTTGAAAATGCACGGTCCGTGCCGTGCAAAACGTCGAGATGGATCGCTCGTACCAGCGACTCTCCTCCTGGCCCTCGACCTGGATAATCTGGCAGCTCCGGCTCGGATTTGGCGCACGGATGCCACCTGGCCGCAACCGAGGCCCACTTACACATCAGTGTGTCACTGTTGCGCAGTGCCCGTAACGCTGTCAATGCGACATACCAAAACGCAAACCATGCGCATAACTTCGTGTATTGTAGTCTTGTCATATCCCTCCTGACGCCTCAAGCCCGCCCCAACTGAATGGGTTCGGGCGGAACTATCTAGCGAGGCGGAACGATGTAGGTTGGTTCACCTTATGAGACTCTGCGAGCGATGAACCCAGCCGCTTCAAGAGTACCTAGCCACTCGTCTTGGGTACGCTCGGCTAGGACGCGCATAGGACCGTCTGGAGGAACCTCGATCAACTGCACGAACGGTTCTTTCGTGCAGCCCGGGCGCATCATGCGCTCGATGTCTCGAACCGCGGCCTCGAGCGAGTACCAGTACCGTCGCTTTCGAGCGCTGAGGGTCTCGCGCACGTCCGTCCAGGAAGTCCGTGGGTACTTGTACGTGTATTGTAGTCTTGCCATATCCCTCCTGACGCCTTAAGCCCGCCCCATAACATTCGCGTTCTACCGGACCTTGAAGAGCTGCCAATCCCCACGAAGACATGGGGGGATCACACTCCAGTTGCCATCCTGAAACTCCTCAAAGATGATCTGGTTCGTCTGTTCGACGAATCGGCACTGCATTGCCGGATGTTCATCCGTCTTTGGAGCCAGCCCAATGAAGTCGAAACCCATCGTTCGAACCATCCAGATTGTGGTCAAGTCGCCCATGCTCCCTATTACGCATGAGCCTACCCCGAACTCAACCAGATTCACCAGGTCTCAACCCGTACGACCCAACCTTTTGAGTCGAGCCACTCACGGAGGTCCTTCCAAGTTTCCTCTTCGATCGCCCCCTCCCGAAAGAAGAGTGCATCGAGCTTGTCGTGAGTCGACTCCCAGAAGTAGAGAGCGTAGAGGGCGTCAAAGGTCATGGCACCCACCGGAGGCTGGTTTGGGTGAAGTCGAGCTTTGCCGTCGGGGGCCCGCTTCTCCAAGATCACCTTCTGGTCGCTCCTGAAGGGCTGCCCGCCCTCGACCACCTCCGGAATGCCAACCCGCGACTCGAGTAAGAGGTCCGCAAGCTCCTCTCCTACATCAGCACGCAGGGCCATTAGGGCCCCGATCTGTTCGTCCAGCGTACGGAGGTGAATTCGTTTCTTCTCGATTCGTTCTTCGAGCTTCGGCATGGGGTCTCCACGTAGGGGTTGTGAGCAGTTGGTTTGAACCTTAGTTCGAACTTCCACCACTATGGTCACCAGATCGGGCTCAGGAGGGGTGATCTCTCTGGACTCTACCAGAGCGGCTTCATAGGTAGCATGCCTCTTTGCACCATGGCGGAGCGCCGACAACTCATCCGCCCTGTTAGCCCCCGCCCAATGAACCTCGTAACCGATTGTCAATGCCATGATCTCTACTACGCACGAGCTTTCCCCGAACTCAACCCCCCAAATACACCTTTAGCCCGTTTCCAGACAATTGCTCTAAAGCAAAGGGATTCAGGCTGAGAATGAGAGCTATTTGTCCTACTTCGTTCCTGCGGGCCGGTTTAGCTTCGGACTCGGGCGTCCCTCGTAGCCTGTGTTTACCTACTAAGAGGAAGGATTGGCTCATTCCAGGGAACAGAGATCGTCAGCTTACTTTGACCTAGCAGGGCCGGTTCGGCCTAGCTGAGGCATGGTATCTACATCGGATAGAATCTACATCTATAGGATCTACATCTGGTGTCTATCGGTTCACCTGTTACGACCCACCGAAGTAGGCGGCCTCAGGTTTCTTACCTGGCTGACCCCAGAAGGAAGGCGCTAAGCCTATTCGGGCGCTGGGCAAGAAGAACTTACGACCCCCGGAGGATACCCCAGGACGGTCAAGTGGTCAAGGATTTAGATGTGGCTAACTTAGAAGCCACTGATCTACCTAGCTCGGTTGGGACCAAAGTGATTCGGTAGCTACCCAAGGTCTCACTTTTGGACACATACTCAAGCTCGAGGAGCTTGAGAGCAGGCTTGTATTCCGGGAAACAACTCCAAGCTCGATATCCATCGTCAGTAACCTTGATGACTTCCTGAAGGACCCGGGCTTGGGCTGGGGATAGCTTCTTGCTCATGCACTCTATTACGCCTGGGCTCTAAAGAGATCAACCTTTGCTGGGCGGTTCTTTGAAGGAGAGCACGAGGACCTTCGCCGTTGGAACCTCATGGGGGTCGATCGATAATCGACCCCCATTGGAGGTCAAATCCTTGATCTCGTCGAACAGATCTTGTTGTTTCTCGCTGAGCTTCATTCGTTGACGCTCACGTGTAGTAGAAAGTCCCCTAGGGCCAGGACTGCCGTTTTCAGAGCTTGTCTCGCATGGGGTCCTAACAGGACCCCATGATTCGCCTGAACCTCATTGAGCATGTTGTTTGCCCAACGGGCAGCATGAGCCATAACTTCTAGGCGGGTTTCGGTAGACATGCTCTCTATTACGCGCGAGGGAGCCCGGGCTCAACCTCTCTTTCGAGGAAATCCCACCCCCCCTTCGAGACCAAGTTCCTCTAAGAGCGCTTTGGAGAACTTGGAGAGCTTGGTGGCCGTTCAGTCTCGGGTTCCTCGGGCCCCTGGTCTTTGAGGTAGATCTTGGCCGCCTCTACCTCGAGCGGGTCAAAAGATGATGTGTCCTGCTTGTGAAGCACGAGATGGGCTATTTGCCGGATTCTGTGACTGAATTCGTCCATACCCACCCCGAATAGCCCAGTTCTAAGTCAATGTCCAAATTTTGAACTCGAAAGTGTGTGGCTTACTCAGCTAACGCCCACTTGAGTGCCACTTCACAACCCGCTGGCATTTTGGCGGATGCTAGCCCGCCTCGGCTTTGTCGGAAACTGTTCCGAGCTTCCCATCGAACCTCTCGGGACGCTAGCCCTTGGTCGACCGACCACGCTCGGTTACAGCACTCGAGCACTTCCACGTAGTAGGTTGATGCTAGGGCCGCCGCAAGTCGACGTTGGTCTGCCGCTTGGGCTCGAAGAACCACGGCTCCCCTTCGGGCTCGACCGCCACTACGCCCTGAAGCTCGCGCCCGGGCCTGCCCCTCCAGCTCGATGGCAGCCTGGATCGCAGCTCGTAAGCGAGTCTCAATCTCCAGCTTACGAGCCGAATGAAGCTCGGCGTACGCCCTCTCGATCTTCCGATCTTGAAACAGTCGAGCCAAATGGGCCCGCCTCTTCTCCCGCCACTTCTCCAGGTCCGCGACGTAAGTGATGTCGCTGTCCCCACCGGGATAGTACGACTCTTCCGCGCGCGCAGTAGACCCTGCCTGCAGGGTCACCTCGCAGGACTTCCAGCGGCAGAACCCGTTGTCTCCGGACTCCACAGAAGGCCCCCGTGTGGCCCCGCCGGTCAACGTCAACCGGACGATCCCAATCCCCGACCCAAAGTAACTGTAACACTGGCAGTATAGTGTTAGTTTCTTCCCTGGACGTACATACTGTATCATGGTTTCTTCTCCTGCACGTCTATTACGCTTGAGCCTATCCTGAACTCAATTGGGAAAGATTACCTGTAATAGTAGAGGGATACTGAACCATCGTACCGTACCGACGCGTCCAACCAGGGGAGTCCCCCTAAGCGCCACTTGATGGCGTCGCATACGGTCCTAATACGCTTACTCCCCGTCTCATGAGTGGGGGTCCCGACCAACCAACGAATCAGTTTTTCTTTCATGGCTTCTCTTCGAACAGTGTACGATCATAACCAACTTGCATCACCGTACCATCCTGATGGTGCAGGTTGTAGGCGTGCCCCATCTCGTGGAGTACTGTGTAATACAAGTCAAACTCCCACGTGTCTCTATCCCGACGGTCCGTAATCCGGATCTCGTGCCACTCATACAACCCCTTGTGGTGGGTGTAGATGGCGTGATCCTTCCCCGGCAATACCCCTACCGGCACGATGCGAATCTTGTTGGCGCCCTCTTCCCGGTTCATCTGGGCGCACCAAGCACCACTCGTCGCTTCACACCAAGCGTCCGAGGCCTCCTGCATGATCGCAATCTCTTCCTCCGTAGCGTCCCCTGTCACCTGGAAGTGGTCCTCTAAAGGGGCACATCCACTCAGGTCGACTAGGAGAACTGCCGCTACGGTGATGAGGTATCGTGCCATGCCATCCTATTACGCACGACCCCCAAGAACCTCAACCGGTTTCGTCGACCCAGTTCCGCCCAGTCGCCGGGTTCCAAGCCTTGAATCCTGCCTTGGTGATCTCGAGAGCCAACGCCTTCGAGTCAGCATCGTCCCCTCGTAGGGTGGGAACGTACCCATCGAGCATCTTGGCAGCTAACTCCGCGAACGACCTAAAGGCCGTGGCCGAAGCCGTTAGCTGGTTGAGTTTGTCGATCTGGGCAGCAACTTGAACTTCGCTTTTCATGTAGAAAATCCCCCTCTTACAAGCTCGAAGCCACTGATCGACCTAGCTCGGTCGGAACCAAGATGATTAGAGACCCACCTAAACTTTTAGTCTTCGACACGTACCCGAGCTCGAGCAGCTTAAGAGCCGGCTTGTATTCCGGGACACAACTCCAAGGAAACCCCACACCCGTAATCTTGATGATCTCTTGGAGAGTTTTAACCTGGGTGGGGGTTAGCTTTTTCGTCTTGGGCATGCCTCTTATTACGCGCGAGCTTCGAGAACCTCAACCGGTTTCGTCGACCCAATTCCGTCCCGTTGCCGGGTTCCAAGCCTTGAATCCCGCCCTGGTGATCCCTAGGGCGAGGGCCTTTGAGTCCGCATCGTCTCCACGTAGAGTGGGAACGTACCCATCAAGCATGCGAGCTGCTAGCTCAGCAAACGACTTGAATGCCGTCACCTTGGCAGTCAGTTCGTTGAGCGAGGCAAGCATGTCAGCCGTATGTTTGAGGGTCATGCCCTAGTATTACGTGCCAGTCTTGCCAAACTCAACCAAACTTCGACGGCGTTCCTGCCTTTCTACGAGAATCCTATCCCCACACGTGGCAGCCCGGATGCTGTCACATGTGAGTTTTGTATGGAACTCACATGTGACAGCATCCGGTGGAACGTCTTTCACCAAACCGAGCCTTACGGCTCTCAAAAAGTGTGCGACTTTCCCCTCAACTGATGACATGAGTCGTAGTATGTACCAAAAAGCGGACTCTCAACCAGAAAGTATGTAACTACACGTAGTTTTATGATTGGCTCATTACTATTGCTACGAACATGCTCTAAAACTACGTGTAGGCAATCAAGAGGCTCGAGCTTATAAGCTCGAACAAGGGACTAGCTTACATGTAGTTACTCAATACGCTGGTAACTATAGGAATGAGCCAAGAGCTTACCTACCTGTAAGCAATCTACTAACTATCCAGGCCACCCCCATTGTTCTGGTCATAAACGAGAGTGACCCTGGCTCCCCACCACCCTCGAGTCTTGATGCACTGCTCGTAACCTTACCGGCAACCTATCTTACAGGTCAGCGTCAAACTCAAAATCCGGAACTGGACCAAGGCATTCCCCCCTACGGCGCATTAACCCTCCCCCAGGGTTAGCACAACGACCTCATTATCCGCTGGTACCGAGTAAGTACGGGAGCCCTTTCTTGTGGGGAATTCCTTAGAAGCCAATCTTGGCAATCAGTAAGTTGAGCTCTTCTCTCTTTAGCACTTTTAGCACTAGAAGTGGCTGCTCGAGCAGCCCAAGTCGTAGCAGCCCTAGCAGCAGCCTGAGCATTAGCCAAAGTAGTCATAACAGAAGCAGCCCAAGCAGCAGCCTGAGCAACCCGAGCAGCTCTATGAGCAGTCCTCCAAGCAGGCATTGAAGGAGCATCCTCAGACAGAACCTCCCAAGCAGCCTTAGCAGCCCTTTCTAGTTCTTCCTTTGAGACCGCTTCCCCGTTAACAAATCGGTCACACAGATCTAAAGCTCGAAGGGTATCAGGATGGAACCAACCTGTCTTCGTACAGCCTCGGCGTGCAACCCGAGCCACTACATAGACCATTCCCCTCCGCCCAAGAATCTCTTCATGTAGGAGTACCCCTACTTTAGCATTAGACGGAATCGATGCTTCAAACAACTCCATCACTCCCATCGGGAGTAGTTCGTCTGGGATAAGGTCGGAAGGCTCCCAACTCTCAAGGAGTTCTTTCGTAATGGTGATCATACCACCCTCATTATCCGTGGATCACCTCCAAAAGTCAACTGGTGTACTTTTGCCCCATGAAAGAGAAGCCTGAACCCGAAAGGAAAGGCTGGGTACCGGTCACTGAATGCCATCCCCCAGTCGATGAACCACTACTCGTCTACCATCGTGTAGATCGATACCCGAGCGGCGAAGTGCATAGCTGGGACGCACTCCTCGTTGCAAAGTACGATCGCACGTCTCATTGGTTAGTGGAATCGGATGCTGGCTATTGGGTACGCTTTTCCAAGTCCGAGCTAGTGACCCATTGGATGTATTTGCCCGAGCCACCCGGCTCTTTGAGGTCCCCATAAAAGAAGACCGAGCCAATCCTCCGCACACAAGGAGAACTGGCCCGGCCTAGCCCGTACGTGGAAGATGATTGGAGAACCACGCTCAGGCCAAACGGGAAAGTACTCCACCCCCACCCCGGTAGTCAACCTTTTTACAGCAGGCCGAAGTGGTTCGATTACCCCTGCGAGTCTCCCACCTCTTTGATGGCTCTCTCCATCTGAGTGGCCAACTGACGTAGTTGGTTGGTCGTAAACTTCCGAGCCAACGCCTGGAGCCTCTCTAAGGCTACTACGTATAAGATATGAGCCATCTCTTGAGCATCCTGGGCCTCATAGAGCGCCACCATCTCAGGGGTGGGTGGGAACCATATGTGCCCGTCAGCCCAACGAGTTTTCTTCGGGATTCGTACCCCACTGGTAAGAATGACCATTGTCTTGGTTACCCGCTCAACAGTGACCTCACGCCAACTACGACCCACTTGGTGGTACCACTTCGACCCAGCGACCGTATTTCGAACGGCTTCCTCAAGAATAGCGTTGCTCATACCTACTACACACCACCTGTGCCCTAGTCCTGAGAGACTTTTGAGGCAGACTCAACCTCTGACTCAAAAGTCCCCCTACTCAAAAACCTCTTGCATGACGCCTTGACTACAGTACCACTAAGGCGCCCCCTATGACGAGATTTCTCGTACAATTCGAGACCGAGGACGATCAAGCCCTCATCAAGGCCCTCGTCTTCCTTCAGGAGAACGGCTTCAACCCAACCCTTCAGGCAGTCGCGGATGAACCAAAGCCCGTAGCACGTATCCCGGTAGTGGCACGCCTCGACCGGGATACGGCGTGGATGAAACTCCTCTCCGCCTTGAAGCCGAACCCCAAGAAGGTCCTCCAGTTCATCAAGACCGGCCCCCCAAATGGTCTCTCCGCTAGGATGATCGCTGACCAGTTCAAGCAGAAACCAAACTGGTTCACCGGAGTCCTCAACGGCGGAATCCAACGTAACGTCAAGTCCGCCGGATTCCAGCTCGAAGACGTCGTTGTCATTACCCAGTATCGCGGAATGATCACCTACGCCCCCGGCCCAGAACTCAAACGCAGGGAGCTCAAAAGTCCCCTACCACCTTCACCGGCCTATGCCCCTATTGACGGTGACGAGGTCAATGAGGCTCTCCATCTGGGTGACTAGTTGCCGGAGCTGGTCAGCTGTAGTCCACTGAGCAATAGCTCGAAGCTTCTCTAGAGCTGCCAGGTAAGAGGTCATCGCGTCCTTCTTCGCCATGACCTCCAGAACTAGGTCCTGAGTGGGTGGAAACCAGATCCGCCCAGCATGATCACGACAGGTTGCCTTCGAGATGCAAGTGCCCCCCAGAAGCACAACCGTAGTCTTGGTTACCTTCTTGACCTCAACCGCATGCCACTTACCATGGATGCACTGATACCACTTTGAACCAGGTACCGTATTTCGAATGGCCTCTTCGCGATCAACTGCGTTCATGTTCTCTATTACGCTTGCCCCCTGCGAACCCATAACCAAAATCTATAGCGTTCGCCTGTGGTACCCCCAAGAAACTAGCTTTGGCTGGGGTACTGGGAAGTCGGCCAACATCAAGTACCCCATCCGGAACCCAGTGCTTGGCTCCCCATTCTATGAAACTTAAGCTGGGTTTGGAGTCAACTTCTAGATCTCCATTTGCTCGGCCAAGTACTCGTAGTCGTCAAGCTTACCATTGGCACGCGAGGCCCTATTCGAGGCTTCGGACGCCCCGTTGGGTGCACCAAGCTTGGCGCGAGCTGTGACGCAATCCTCGTCGCGATGCCACTGACCACGGAGCTGCCACCGGGATTGCTCTCGTAGAGTCAACTTCCTCCAACCCTGTTCTCTAGCCCTCTGGTAGAGCTGCCTTGAAGCAAGGCGATTCGCCTCACTCAGAGTGAGTCCAATCGCCGCAGTCCCGAAGTCGCGTGCCAAATCCTCGACATCACACCACGGTAGGAAACGGTAGTAGCGCGTCCAGTGCCATGTCAGGATATCTGCGGCCCGTACCGGGTCAGACAATCGATGTGAGTAGCGAACAAAAGACTGCGACCATAGCAATTCCTTGCCGGCGAACCGGTCACTCACCATGACCGTACAGGGAACTGTCTCATCAGCCGATACCTCAAGGCTAATTGGCCTCAAATCGCGAGCTTGCTCTTCTGGGAGCAGGCGAAATAGCATCCGAATCCGCCGAGTCCCGTCGAACTTACCAGTCTTGTTTGAGATCTCCAAAACCTGGCCCCATCGGCCTCGACCAGAAAAGAAATCGTCAACGACAACGACGTCAATGTCGCCCGTCGACACGCCTAGTAGCCCGGAGACTACGCCACGCATCGTACGTGACAGCCACACCACATTTTCTGTGGCCTCAAGGCTGAATTGGAAGGATGAAATCTCAACAGAACCCCGAACGATCAATTCAATTGGCTTTTTCATGTCCCATACCCGAGGTCAATTTCTCGGGCCTCCTAGTACGAGCGGTCAGTGAATCTCCGACAGGTCAATGAGGCTCTCTAGCTGAGTGGCTAGCTTGAGAAGTTGAGCAGGCGTAGCACGCTGAGCTGCCTCTCGAAGCTTCTCTACGGCCGCCTCGTAAGCAACCCTGGCGACCTCAAAGTCCTCGAACTGCTTGACGATGTTCTGAGTGGGTGGATACCAAGCCCAACCATCTTGGTCACGACAGTTCCTCTTCGAGATGCGAGTCCCCCCTTCGAGGTAGATCGTAGTCTTGGTTACCCTCTCGACCAAGCCCACTACCCACTTGCTATTCACGCACTGATACCACTTCGAACCAGGAACCGTGTTCAGGATGACAGCTTCTCGTTCGACTTTGCTCATGCCACCCTATTACGCATGGGCGCCTAGAGAACTCAACCAAATTCCTTAGGCCCGTCTCGTAAGCCACTCCCGACAATCGGCGAGTTGGGCTTTTCTCTCTTCCTTCTCACTAGGGACAGCACTAACAGCCGTTCGAATAACTGTTAGTGCCCTAGTCCGGGCACTAGTATCAACGGCAACAGCCCAAGCAACTCGAGCAGCCCCATGAGCAGCCTCCCAAGCATCCATTGAAGGGGCATCATCAGCCATTGAAGGAGCCTCAGAAACAGCCAAAGCAGCTGCCCCTAGCGCTTTAGCTGAGATCTCTTCCCCCTCAGCGTAACGGTCGCATAGGTCGAGAGCTCGAAGGGTAGCAGGATGGTCCCAACCTGTCTCTGTGCAGGCTCGGCGCGCAGCCCTAGCCGCCACGTAGACCATCCCCCTTCCCCCAAGAATCTCTTCACGTAGGAGAAGCCCTATCTTGTTCTCAGAGGAAATCGGGGCTTCGAACACCTTCAGCGCCTCCATTGGAAGTTGTTCACTCGGGATGAGGTTGGAAACCTCCCACCCCTCAAGAAGTCCACTCGTAAGAACGACCCCATTTCGTTCGGTTTGGCTCATGCCCTCTATTACGCACGAGCACCCGAACTCTCAACTTCTTTCTACTCTATCTATGTAAGTAGAGGACTACCCCATGAGGGTACGGGTTCCTACGGTTCTTACAACTACACGTAGGCAAGAACCACGCTCGTTACTATTGATTCGAGCGCGCTCGTCACTTACGTGTAGGCTACCTTATCTTTCGTACCTACCATAGCTAATCATACCCTCGCCTACATAGGTATAGACGTATGACAAACACTACCTCATATCTTATAGGACTACCCTACCTACACTTGCGCGAAGCGCCTGTTCTGGTGTGGTTATCCGACACCTACTACTTTCACAGTAAATCACGATGCGCCGAAGGCGCATCGTCGGATGTGTGTAGGAAACCTCACAACACAACTGGGGGTTGTGTAAAACACACAGTTCTGCAGGGAAACTGTGTGCTGTTTTCAAATGTGTAGTAAAAACACTGCACAAGTCAATTGCACGAAAGTGCCGTGATTTGTATAGTGTTTTGCCGTTTGTCGCGTTTATTTGGAATTTTAGATCAGGTGGGTTTGATATTCGGGAGGTCTGGTGATATACAAAACGGTCGGTCGGTGCTATACGAGCCCGTAGGCCGAGTGATATACAAAACCGAACCAAGAACCAAAGTGATATACAAGCCCACGGGCAGGCTTCGCAGGCCAATGGGCTTGTATATCACTGACCCAAGAGCCGGGATAATTTGTATATCACTGACCCAAGAGCCGGAAAGGAAAGTGATATACAAGTTCAAAGCTGCGGTGTATGACGGCTTATTCGAGCATGGCCGTCAAGAACTACACGAAAACTATACTCATTCGGGCAAGGGATGGGAAAGCACGGTCATGGGCGCTTCGCGCCAGTGAGAGTGGGAAGCGCCTATCGACTTGGATACGGGAGTCACTCAATGAGAGGGCTGGGTACAAGCCTGATGGGTTGTCATCTGAGTCCATCTCACCTGAGCCTGAGGTGGGACCTGAACCAGTTATCGAGCCTGAAGTAGGGGAGTCAACTTCAGAGTCTGAGCGACCAGTTGACGAGGGCACTCAAGGTTCACCTGTTGGGGTTGGAGCCTCTCTCATTACGGATGACGAGATGCGGGTGATACTTGATGACGTGTTGGGTAGGGGTTGAGCTACTGACGATGTTCTAGCTGGCTGAGATGTCATGTGGCTCCATTACGGTCGAGGGGGTCTTCTTGGTGGGTTGCCACTTGAAGGCATCGGGGAACTGAAGGGTACCGAGCTTGAG